>WBZM01000539.1_pt1 | contig 51446 bp, 35 predicted proteins | sample 5204271 | NCBI WGS metagenome assembly WBZM01 (sample SAMN12344346, study PRJNA552823) | activated sludge metagenome | biome: Activated sludge suspended growth; feature: Nitrification reactor; material: Wastewater; isolation source: activated sludge from nitrification reactor of wastewater... | reverse complement strand
CATCCAAGAGGTCATCATCGGCTACGAACTTTACCGTCTCACGGGCGACCCCAAGGCCATCGCCTTCGTGGGGCTTTCGTATGCGCTGCCCTTCATCGGGCTGTCGTTGGTGGGCGGGCACTATGCCGATAAATTGAGCAAAAAGAAAATCCTTTTGGTGAGCATCACGGGCATTGCCCTCTGCTCCCTCGCCTTGTTTTTTGTATCAAAAATGCTGACCGACGAACAGGCAGCCCACAGCCTGAAATACGTGATTTACGCTGTGATAGCTGCCACAGGCGGCTTCTACGCTTTTTTTTCGCCCACAGCATCTGCGCTGAAACCATTCCTCGTCGAGCGCCACGCTTACGAGAACGCCGCCACTTGGGGCAGTGCGGGTTGGCAGACGGGCACCATCGTCGGGCCGGGCGTCAGTGGTTTTGTTTACAATTGGTGTGGTTTCACCAACACCATTTTAGTCGTTTTGGTGCTGTTCGCAATGGTCGCTTTTTTCATCCTGCTCATCAAAGACCGCAAAATCGAAAACCCGGAAGCGGGCAACATCATCCAAAAAGTAAAAGAGGGAATCTCGTTCGTGATGAAGACCCGGATGCTGCTCTACTCCATCTCGCTCGACCTGTTCGCCGTGCTGTTCGGGGGCGTGGTGGCCATCCTGCCCGTCTTCGCCGAGGATATTCTGAAAGTCGGGCCGGGCTGGCTTGGGGTGCTGCGGGCGGCCCCATCTGTAGGGGCGGTGCTCACGCTGCTGCTGCTCACCCGCACCTCGGTCATGGACAAGGCTTGGCGCAATATGCTGCTGGCCGTGGCCGGTTTTGGCGTAGCCACCATTGTTTTTGCGCTGTCGCAAAACGTGTGGCTGTCCATCGTGGCGCTGTTCTTCACGGGGGCTTTTGATGCCGTGAGCGTGGTGGTTCGGCATACCATCCTGCAATTGGTCGTACCCGACGAAATGCGGGGCCGGGTAGGGGCCGTGAATGGCATTTTCCTCAGTGCCAGCAACGAACTGGGAGCCTTCGAGTCCGGCATGGCGGCCAGTTGGTTGGGCACGGTGCGCTCGGTGGTGGCTGGCGGTACGCTTTCGCTGGCCATCGTGCTGGTTGTTTGGATGAAGTCGAGGGATTTGTTTGGGGTGGATTTGAGGAAGTGATTTTTCCCAGCCGAACTGCTGACTTAACTCATTCGCCACCCCGTCAATCATGGCAAACTTTGACCAAAATTTCTACCATGATTGATACAGCACCAACCACCGACCTTTCACTCGACACCCGCAAAACCAATCAAAAAAAATTCATCTGGGCCTTCGCCGAAGGCGACGGCAAGAATAAGCACCTGCTGGGCGGCAAGGGCGCCAATCTTTGCGAAATGACCCAAATCGGGCTGAATGTGCCGCCGGGCTTCGTCATCAGTACGGAAGCCTGCCTCACCTACCTCGCCAATCCCGACCGCACTCTCCCCGGAGGACTGATGGACGAGGCCAAAGAACACATTGCAAGGCTGGAAGACGCTACTGGCAAGGGCTTCGGCGATGCCAAGAACCCGCTGCTCGTTTCCGTGCGCTCCGGTTCGGCCATGTCCATGCCGGGTATGATGGACACCATCCTGAACCTTGGCCTGAACTCCGAGACCTTGAAAGGATTGATTGCCCAGACGGGCAACGAGCGTTTCGGATACGATGCCTACCGCCGTTTCATCCAGCTTTTTGGCAAGGTGGCGCTCGGCGTTCCCGATGAAAAATTCGACCACCATTTCGAAGAAATCAAGCGCCGTGCGGGCGTGAAGGTGGACGTGGGCCTCAGTGCCGCCGACCTCAAGGACATCAGTGAACGCTTCCGCAAAGTGGTGCTGGAGCACACCGGCAAGCCGTTTCCAGAAGACGTTTACGACCAGCTCCGCATTGCCATCCAAGCCGTGTTCAATTCATGGATGGGCAAGCGGGCCGTTGACTACCGCCGGGAGTTCAACATCACCCCCGACAAGGCAAACGGTACGGCGGTGAACGTCGTGACAATGGTCTTCGGCAATATGGGCCCCGACAGCGCAACGGGCGTGGGCTTTACCCGTGACCCCGGCACTGGCGAGAACGTCATGTTCGGCGAGTACCTCGTGAATGCACAGGGCGAGGACGTCGTTGCGGGCATCCGCACCCCAAAACCGGTGGCCGAACTGGCCAGCGAGATGCCTGAAATGTACGAGCAACTCGAAACATTGCGGAGCAAACTCGAAAACCACTACCGTGAGGTACAGGATTTTGAATACACCATTGAAAACCAGACCCTCTACTGCCTACAGACTCGCAACGGCAAGATGAACACCACGGCGCTGGTGCGCACTTCGGTGGAGATGGTGAAGGAGGGTTTGATTACCAAAGACCAGGCATTGCTGCGCATCCAGCCTGAGATGCTGGAACAACTGCTGTTCCGCCGCCTCGACCCGAAACACAAGGCGCAGCCACTCGCACAGGGTTTGCCAGCTTCACCCGGTGCTGCCTCCGGCCACTGCGTATTTGATGCCGACCGTGCCGAGACCTTGGGCAAGGCTGGCCAAAAAGTCATCCTCGTGCGGGAAGAGACCAAGCCCGAAGACATCCACGGTTTCTTCGCTTCGCAAGGCATCCTGACGAGCCGGGGCGGAAAGACCTCGCACGCCGCTGTGGTGGCCCGTGGCATGGGCAAGCCCTGCGTGGCTGGTGCCGAGGGGATTTCGGTGGACGTGAAGTTGCGTCAAGCCGTTATCGGTGACAAAACCTTGCACGAAGGCGATTATATCACGATAGATGGTGGCACGGGCAAGGTTTATCAGGGCGAGGTGCCGACCGTTGACCCGACCTTCTCGAAAGAACTGCAAACGCTGCTTGGCTGGGCCGACGACGTGGCAAGGCTCAAAGTATTCGCCAACGCCGATACGCCCGGTGCTGCGCAAAAAGCGGTCGAATACGGTGCAATGGGCATCGGCCTTTGCCGCACGGAGCGCATGTTCAACGACGTGGACCGACTGCCCATCGTGATTGACATGATTCTGGCTGCCAACACAACAGAACGGGAAGCCGCCCTGAACCGCCTGCTGCCTATCCAGCGCAAGGACTTCGTTGAAATCTTCAAGGCCATGTCGCCACGCCCGGTCACGGTGCGCCTGCTCGACCCGCCCATCCACGAGTTCCTGCCTTCGGAGGAAGAACTCATCGGTGAACTGGAGCACCTGCGCCACCTGAAAACGACGATTGACGGCGTGAACAACCTCTATGGCAGCCTGCGCCTGCTCGAAGCCAAGGAGGAACTGGAGCACGACTACCCCTCGCCGTTCAACCAAATGGGCGCCGACCTCGTGACGAAGGCCATCCAGAAAAAAGAGCTGATGCTGCGCAAAATCAAGGAACTGCACGAGGTGAACCCGATGCTCGGCCACCGTGGCGTGCGCCTCGGCCTCACACATCCTGAGATTTACAAAATGCAGATACAGTCCATCCTTGAAGCCGCCGCCGAATGCCAAGAAGCTGGAGTGGAGGTGCATCCCGAAATCATGGTGCCACAGGTTTGTACGGCCCGTGAGTTGGAGCATGTAAAGGTATTTGTGGATGAAATCAGGGAGAAAATCGAGGCCAAGATGAACGCCCCGTTGGAGTTCAAGTTCGGCTCCATGATTGAGGTGGTACGTGCCGCCATGCGGGCCGACGAGTTGGCCAAGGTCGCCCAATTCTTCTCCTTCGGAACGAACGACCTGACTCAGGCCACTTACTCCTTCAGCCGGGAAGACGCCGAGAACAAGTTCTTGCCACTCTACCAGCAGCTGGACGTCGTACACGACAACCCGTTCGAGGTGCTCGACCGCAAGGGTGTAGGCCGCCTGATGGAAATCGCTGTGGAATGGGGCCGCAAGCAGCGCCCGAACCTGAAAATCGGCATCTGCGGCGAACATGGTGGCCACCCAGCCTCCATTGCCTTCTGCCATAAAATCGGCTTGGATTACGTCTCCTGCTCCGGCCCCCGTGTGCCGATTGCCAGGTTGGCAGCGGCCCATGCCAAGTTGGGCGAGGGGAAATATACTTCGGATTGAGTGCGAAGTTGAGTTTTCAAAATTGGTAAAAAAGGAAAGGGGGCGCTGCGGGAGTAGCGGCCCCTTTTTAGAACCGGTTTGGCACTGAGAGGGTATTGTCCATTGCATCTTCCGTTTTAAAATCCGCCTTCAAAGTGTTGTCCAATGTATTCTGAATTGAATTTTAGGAACTCAAAATAGTTGCTTTCCAATTCTTTTAATCGTTGGTTATTCAAGGGGGCATGCTTGTAGCCAAGTTTATTTCTTAATTTTTTTACAAATTGGATGTCCCCGTTATTTTGGAAGTACTCTTCCATATTTTCCTTTGAATAAAAATTGATTGCCCAGTCATTGTCATAACACAATTGCTCAATTGGAAACCAGCCATTGTAATAACCAATTGATAAAAACTCATTCAAATTCTCACCAATTATCCAATTGTAGTCTTTTATTGAATTGCTAAAAACCATTGGAACCGTCATTATTATTGGTTGTATATTTTCATGTAATTCTAAAATACTGTAGTGGACTCCGTCCCCTCCAGTTCTTGCAAATACTTCTGTATTTATTGGTGTAGAATCATATCTAAATGATTTATCCTTATTCGGTATCATTCCAGCGAAATCGAAATAAAGGTTCGGGAAACTGTTTTTGGTTTCGAAAGCCAACTCTTCAATGACTCTTCTGAATTCTTCCAAGTTAATAGTATTATCATTCATTTTTATATTGTTACATCGAACCTGCTAATTTACAAAGCCCCCAGAATGAGAACCCGTTGAAAACTAACAACTTGTTATTCTGTTAGAGATGTTTATTAATTTGATAATGCCCCCTCACCCAATCCTCGCCTCCGCAAACTTCGCCTCAATATCCATCTCAAACCCCTAAGCTGCCATACAAGCGTAGCCAACCTACCCCAAATTTTTGTCGAATACTCAGCTATTTTTTTCATAACTTTGATTGTCCGATTCAAAATCCAAGGCATGTTGAGAAGGAATGCGAAATGAGCAAAGGGTACGCCCGTCGAGATTGGTGATTGAAAAATCTCCCTGCGTGATAATGTCCATCCCAATAATCAAGTCGCTATCATCTCCCGTGTACTGGAACTGCATTAACTCCCAATTCAGAAATTGTAATCCATTGGGAAGAAAGAGGTGGGTGAAATAGGTTGGTACATGTTCAATGCCGGATGCAGTTGCAACATGGGCATAATCTATTGGCGCTAACTTTAACTGAAGGGCAAGCCTATCGGAGATGCAGGAATGCGTAGCACCTGTGTCGAACAGCGCATTGGTTTTGATAATTTGCTCCTCCTTTTGCCAGTTTTCCACTGCCAATGTCACGCCTGTTTGGATATAAATGGCGTCAACGATGCCCCCGTGCCGAATTGTAAAAGAGAAACTATTAGGCATGAACCATTACGAATTGGCGGTTAGCAAGGCGGGGGAGTCTTTTTGCATCCACAGGTACGCAGTGGTGGATGATAAAGCTGCCCGGGAGGTGGTTTTTGATGGTTGCCAGCCATGCTTCAGCTTTAGACGCAAAATCTCCGAGGACTTTTTCATCCTTTATGACAATGAAACGCCCAAAATACTGGTTCAACAATAGGTCTTCATTGTGCTGGTACCACAAGAACTCTTTGTAATTTGGCAAGGTCGCATTGGGTGCGGGGATGACTTTGTCCTTATGGATGGAAGTTGCTTTGCGCATTTTTATAGTTTTTACAAAGATAATGCTTCAGTGGTAATTTAGGTTCAATTGCAGGTGGCTTGATAGTCATGTTCCAATCCTCGCTTCCGTCCTTTATACTTTATTCAAAGCCGAGCGACTTCTCTTCCGCCAATTTTTTGCCCAACCGCCCATCCCCCGGTGCCAGTTCCAATGCCTTTTCCAGCCACTCGATGGTCTTCGCATGGTCATTCTGGGTTTTATGGTAGGCGGCCAGGTGGGTAGCCGAAAGCGTATCAGGCTGCAGTTGCCAAGCCTCGGTCATGGCAGTAATGGCGGCATCCGTTTGGCCGGATTGGTGCAGCGCATCGGCTTGGGCTTGCAGACAGTATTTCAGGCCCAGCTTGGGCTTGGGGTCTTGCGGTGAAAGCTGAAGCCCTGCCCTGTACGATTTCGCAGCTGCATCGAATTTGCCAAGGTAGTAGGAACATGCCCCGTGGGCAAGGTAGGCATCGAAATAGGTGGGGTGGCGGTCCAACGCCGATGCAAGGTGCTGCGCTGCTTGCTCCAATAGCTGTTGGCGCTTGGTGGCATCTTTTTCTTGCATGGCCTTTTCTATGAGATGGGTGCCGTAGCTGCTGTTGAGTTTGGGGCTTTCCTGGGAGGTCTGAATATCGGCAACCATCAGCGTCTCGTTGCTTTTCCAACTTGGATTTCGCAGGAAAGTGAGCACGGCAAACACGGCCACTATTGCCCCCAAAACCGGTACGAACAACCGGGGGGCATATTTATCGAAAAGCAATTTGCCGCCAATGACCGCTGCAATGCAAAACCCAACCGATGGCAGGTACAGGAAGCGTTCGGCCATGAACGCCCCCACAGGGAACAGCAAGTTGGCCGTGAGGCCCATCGTCAGAAATAGGAAGGCGATGCCAAAACCAGCCGCTGTCCGCAGCGGAGCGTTGGATGACTGTTTGCGCAGCAAAAAAACGCCCAATGCCACAAGTGACGCCAAAGCCAGTAAGCCAGCCCATGCGCCGAGGCCGCCGAACGACTGCAACCGCAAGTGGAAATAGTCGTGGGTGAGCGGATGAGGCAGTACCAGGAGGCGGAGTTGTAGCCCCAGCGTGTAGAGGATGGTGGCAACCCGCTCCATTGCCGAACAGGCCAGCCAGGCGCTGCCATTCCAAACGAGGAAAGGGTTGTTCATTGGGTCGGCGGACATGGTAGGAGCGCCTGCATCCGAGGCGGTTGTTAGGGTCCTTAATACAAGGAAGGCCGCCAATGCCATGAACATGGGTATGCCTCTCCGCATAGCGCCCATTGCACTGGCCCCTCTGAAAACATACAGCGAAATTGGGGTTAAGAAGGCCAATAACACTGCGTTTTCTTTGGATAAGCAGGCAAGGAAAAACAGTAGCCCAGCCATTGGCCCAGCCCATTTTTCCCCGTTGTCATGTCCGCGCAACATGGCCAGCCATGCCCCCAATCCAAACATCAGGGCTAATTGCTCATCGCAGCTTTTGATGTTTGCCACTACTTCGGTATGCAACGGGTGGACAAGGAAAAGGGCCGATGCCAGCCAAGCTAACATATTGCCGTTCGGCAATGCATGGAACAAGTTGCGGAGCAAAACGAACAAAACGACACTTGTAATAGCGTAGAGCAAAATGGCCAAGGCATGGTATGGCAGCGCATTTTCACCGAAAACGCTGTAAAAAACGGCGAAAACCGCCAGGGAAAGCGGCCGGTAGCGGCCGCCTGGCAGGGAGTTTTCCTGCCCTGCCAAGCGGCTGTATCCAGCGAAACTATCGTGGGAAAAAATATCGGAAATGCCCGCCCAACCCTGTTTCACGTACTCGTTTTGCGTGAGCACGATTTGGTCGTCAAGGACGAAGCCGTGCCGCAACGTATTGGCATACAATAGGATGGCCAATGCGAACAGGGCCAAGGTTGGGAGGTATTTATTTTCGAAGAATAGCATGGTTCAAACGTCCAAGTAGTTGGATACTATTCAGCGCACTAATTTGTTGCAACTGATTGAAAATAATCAATTTGCAACCAATGACCACAATGACCAATGACAATTAATGACCAATGACCACTTCTCAGACCCGCTCCAAAATCAGCGCCGAAGCACCGCCCCCGCCGTTGCAAATCGCAGCAAGGCCGTAGCGACCGTTGCGTTGTTGCAGCACGTTGTTCAACGTCGTGACGATACGGGCACCGGACGCCCCTAATGGGTGGCCGAGCGACACCGCCCCACCGAACACATTGGTCTGGTCGTGACTGATTTCCATGAGCTTTTCAAAGGCCAGCGTCACCACGCTGAATGCCTCGTTTACTTCGTAAAAATCAATATCGTTCTTCGTCAAACCTGCCCGTTTCAAGGCCAACGGGGCGGCCACGGTGGGCGAGGTGGTGAACCAAGCTGGCTCCTGCTCGGCATCGGCGAAGGAGGCGATGCGGGCGAGGGGTTTGAGGCCGAGTTCCTTCAGCTTTTTGCCGGAAACCAGCACCAGTGCCGAGGCTCCATCGTTGATGGTGGAGGCATTGGCAGCAGTCACTGTGCCGTTCGGGGTGAAGGCGGGGCGCAGGCCGGGTATCTTGTCGAACATGACCTTTTTGTACTCCTCGTCCTCACCAATGAGCACGGGGTCGCCCTTCTTCTGTGGGATGGCCACGGGCACGATTTCCGCTTTGAAAAAACCAGCGTCCGTCGCAGCGGCGGCCCGCTTGTAACTGTCAATGGCGAAGGCGTCCTGTGCCTCCCGGCTGATGCCGTACTGCTCAGCGGTGCGGTCGGCGAAGATGCCCATGGCGCAGTGCTCGTAGGCATCGGCGAGGCCGTCCTTTGCGAGGCCGTCAATGAAGGCACCGTCGCCGTACTTGTAGCCCCAGCGGGCGTTGGGCACGTAGAACGGGGCCTGTGACATGTTTTCCATGCCGCCTGCCACCACAATGTCGTTGTGGCCGAGCATGATGCTTTGCGAAGCAAACATGATAGACTTCATACCGGAGGCGCAGACCTTGTTCACGGTGGTGCAGGGCACGTTGTCGGGGATGCCAGCGGCACGGGCGGCCTGCCGGGCAGGTGCCTGGCCGAGGTTGGCGGACACGACATTGCCCATGAGCACTTCTTCGACTTGGTCGGCGGAGACGCCAGCGGCGGCAAGTGCGCCCTTTATTGCGGAAGCACCCAATTGCGTGGCGGAAACGGTGGAAAGCACGCCGCCAAAGCTGCCAAGTGGCGTGCGGACGGCGGAAACGATGAATACTTCTTGCATATTGGTTGTGATTTGATTAGGCAATGGCTCGCGAGGAGGATGGTTACACAGATTGGACGGATTGTTTACACGGATTTTTTAATCAAACGAGACAATAGATTGCTGAAGGCAATCAAGAAATCTGTTTTAATCCGTTGCATCCCTGTCTGTCGAACAGGCAGGCGTCCAATCCGTGTAACCATCCTCCTCGCGGGAAAATCGGGTGCAAAGGTAATATGCTTTAGTATGGGGAAGGATGATTCAGTATCACGCAGGCATCAACTTTTCTACGGCTGCCAAATTTGATTTGAGTTCTTTGGACAAAGAGTTCGCTTCGTCCGATTGCTTGAGGTAGGCGGCCAAGCGTTGGATGAAATGTTCCATGTCATTGTAACTGAGGTCGGCGAGCATCATTTCTGCGAGCAATTCTTTGAATAGTTTCCGCTTTATGCCATTGTACTGCTTGGCCATAAAAACCGATACTTCGTCTTTGTGGCGCACATGAAGTTCTATCAGGGCTTGGGTCTTGTTTATTTCATCAATAATCCCTTGGATTTTATGTCCTTTGAATTCGTTCATTGCTCAAAATTTGATTTTGATGATGCCTTTAGGATAACGTAACCCATTGTCATCAGGCTTAGAATAACCAAAAATATCCTTCCAATATGCTTCATCGCTGACCGCCCTTTCGTGGTACCGATGGTTCCATTTACAGGTGGCGGCAAAATGCAAATCAGTGTCGTAGCTGCTTTTTCCAATTGAATAAAAACGGTCAAGCACTGCTAATTTTCGTGCAAATTGGTCGTATTCGATGAAACTTACCACATCAATATCCCCAGGATACAGTTTTTTGGTAGTGAAACTGCCATTGACCCATTGAAAAAATGGAATTCCCAAAGCGGCACGAAAGTCTTGCATTAACCGCAAGTAGTTGGTAAACAGTTGTTTGCGATGACCGCTGTCTTCCATTGACTCGACAAAAGTCTGTTCAAATTCTTCCAAAGTCATCTCAATAACTTCATAAGGATGAACATAGCCTTTCTCATCAAATGTAATCATAGGGGCGTTTTGTGTTTTCCTGTTCCAAAGATAATTTCTTCTCTTGAAAAACCACTGCATGGGCAGTTACATGCCTCCCACCAATTCCAAAAACTCGTCCTCCGTCAAAATCGTCACCGTGCCGAGCGCCTGCGCTTTTTTCAGCTTGCTGCCAGCATCTTCGCCCACCACGAGGTAGTCGAGGTTCCCGCTCACGGCGCTGATGTTCTTCGCCCCGGCGGCCTCGGCCTTGGCCTGGGCTTCCTTGCGGCCCATTTTCATCAAAGTTCCGGTGAACAAAATCGTCTTCCCGGCTAATGGTGCGTCGGCGCTGACGGCCTTCGGGCGGTCTTCGTCGGTTTGGTTGAAATTGACGCCGAGCGCCTCCATTTCCCGAAGGATGGCCACGTTCTTTTCATTCTGGAAAAACCGAATGACGTTGTGCGTCAGCACCGGCCCGATGTCCTTGATTTGGCGGAAACGCTCCTCGTCCCAGCCCGCCAAGTCCATCACGTTGGCGACTTCGGCGGCTAATATTTTGCCTGCCTTGATGCCGAGGTGGTGGATGGTCAAGCTGTGCAAAAGGCGGTGAATCGGGTTCTGTTTTGCCTTGTCAATGGCCATTTGCAGGTTCTTCGCCGATTTCTCCCCAAAGCCCTCCAGCTTCGCAATGGCCTCATAATCAAGGCGGTAGATGTCGGCGATGCTGTGCAGCCAGCCAAGGCGGTAGAACCGCTCGATTTGGCTCTCGCCGAAGCCGTCAATGTCCATCGCATTCTTGGAAACATGGTGAATCATGCGCTGCAACAGTTGTGCTTCGCAATCGGGGTTCTCGCAACGCCAAGCGGCCTCGTCCTCGGCCCGCACCAATTCGCTCTTGCAGACGGGGCAGTTCGTTGGGAAAACGATTTCCCGCTCCGAGCCGTCCCGCAATTCCTCCATCGGCTTCACGATGTAAGGAATCACATCGCCCGCCCGCTCCACCAGCACGGTATCGCCGAGGCGCAGGTCTTTGTTTCGGATAAAATCCTCGTTGTGCAGGCTGACCGAGGAGACGGTCACGCCTGCCAAGGCCACGGGTTCCAGCTTCGCAACGGGCGTGATGCTGCCCACCTTGCCCACTTGGAACTCTACGTTGAGCAGCTTCGTGGTCGCCTGTTTTGCCTTGAACTTGTAGGCAATCGCCCAACGTGGGTGGTGCGCCGTGCTGCCCGCCCGCTGTTGCAGTTCGAGCTGGTTGGCTTTCACCACCATCCCGTCAATCTCATAGGCGTATTGCTCCCGACGGTTCTGCCAGTCGTTACAGAAGGTGGCGACTTCGGCGATGTTCGGGCAGACTTTGCGCTCTCCCAGATTGCCGTTCACAGGGGCATGCTGCGGTATCTTAAAACCAATGTTTCCAAGCAGTTCAATCAAACTATCGTGGGTTTTGAACTGACTCAAAACGCTGTTGCCGTTGGCATCCACAGCGAAGCCGACTTGGTAAATGAACGCCTCGATGCGGCGGCTGGCCGTCTCCGAAGGGTCTTTGGTGCGGAGGCCACCCGTTGCGGCATTGCGTGGGTTGGCAAGGAGGGTATCGCCATCGGCGGCCCGCTGCTCGTTCATTTTTACAAAAACATCCTTACGGATGAGCGCCTCGCCCCGCAGTTCCGCCTTGGCAATGCCGAATTTCGAGAACTCCGCCCGCAGCGGAACGGAGCGCAGCGTGCGGATATTGGCGGTGATTTCATCACCGAGAGCGCCATTACCACGGGTGGCGGCCCGCACGAGTTGGTCGTTTTCATAAACGAGGGCGATGGTGCCTCCGTCGAATTTCGGCTCCACGCAGTACTCGATTTCGAGGTCGGCGGGCAGGCCGAGGTAGTTCTTGATGCGCTCGTCGAAGCTGGCGAGGTCGGCGGCATCGTAGCTGTTGTCGAGGGAGAGCATGGGCGTGAGGTGCTCCACGAGGTTGAACTCGTCGGTCAAATCACTGCTCACCCGCTGCGTGGGCGAGTCGGGGGTAATGAGTTCGGGGTGTTTCGCCTCAATGCCCTGGAGCTTTTTGTAGAGCATGTCGTACTCGTAGTCGCTCACGACGGGGTCGTTTTGGGCGTAGTAGCGCCATTCGTGGTAAACGATGGCTTCCCGCAGTTCGGTGGCCATTGCGGCAGCATCCAAAGCGTTTTGTGGGTCATTGGCTGCAAGGAGTTTTTTCGACAACTCGAAAAGGCGGCGTTGTTCTTCCGGTAGGTACATGTGAGATGATTTGAAGATGCGAAGATGCGAGGATTGGGGTAAATGACGAGGGTCGGCAGAAGATTTTCGTTTTTCGTCTGGAATAATCCCTTATTTTTTTGAAACATTTACATGAGGAGTAAAACCTCGTTGCAACAGTTTTTTTTACTTGAAATATGTTTCGACAAAGCAAAGAGCGGTTCTATGTTAGTTTGCTGGCAAAGTATGTGCTGCTGGCTGTTTTCGCTTTTTTCTGCTATCTGATGGTGCTGATAACCCTGCAATACATCCCTGTGGATACTGATGTTGCTTTTTTGCGCATCAAGCAGGAATATGTGCCCATGCTGCACTATCGGTTGTCGTTTTTCGCCCATGCCTTCAGTGCCATTTTTGTGCTTCCTGCTGGTTTTACGCAGTTTTCCACAAACCTAAGGAGGACCCGCCCCGCTGTGCACCGCTATATGGGTTGGGGCTATGTGCTGACAACCTTGGTGCTGGCAGCGCCCACGGGCTTTATTATCGGGCTGTACGCCAACGGGGGGCTAAGTTCCCAAATTGCGTTTTGCCTGTTGGCCGTACTTTGGTTCTTCTTCACTTGGAAGGCCGTCACCATCATAAAAAGGAAGGATTACGAGGCGCATCGGCGATGGATGGTTAGAAGTTTTGCGCTGGCATTGTCAGCCATCACGCTGCGGGCTTGGAAGTATGTGCTGGTAGCCATTTTTCATCCAAAACCCATGGATGTATATGTCATTGTGGCATGGCTGGGGTGGGTGCTGAATTTAATCGTTGCTGAAATTATCATTTACAATAAAAATCAATCAAAATGAAACGAGTGACCTTTTTTGCTCCTGCGATTTTATGCCTTTTGCTGACTGCCTGTGGCGGCTCGCACCAACAGGATTCCTCAACTGCCACGGAGGAAACCACCGTGCAGGATTCCATCGAACAGGCCATGCCTCCTGCTCCCGACAAAAACCCGGACGGCATCGCTGGCTATTATGTCGGTTTTTTTGAAGCTACAGAATTTGATGAGAAAAAACGGCCATCCTATTCCAATAAAATCACAATAGCCATTGACTCTGTAGCCGATAATACGATTTATGGGCATAGTGTGGTGGCTGGAAATATGCGGCCATTTAAAGGTGTTTATAAAGCTGAAAATAAGAGCTATACCGTCACGGCGAAAGAACCTGGCGATGATAAATACGATGGTGTTTTTGATTTTAAATTGGAGGTTGGAAAAGACTCCATCAATGGCGTTTGGATTGCCAACCAAAAGAAATTACCTGTCACCAAACGCCAATACGCACTTGGAAAAAAGGAGTTTAAATACGACCCAAACCTTGAATTGCCCGAAGGTTTGTCGGGGAGTGCCTTGTACGACAACACTGCGCCCGACGAATATTATGGCCAACTTGAAGCCTTGACGGCGGATGTGAGCAAATTCAATGCTTCGAAAACCTTGCTCAAAAAGGAAGATGTGGCGAATATGTACAAAGGCGATTTGGAGGTCATCCGCAACTCCATATATGCCCGTCATGGCTATTCATTTAAAAACCGGAAAATGCGCTATTTATTCGATAGCGTAGTGGAATGGTATATGCCAATGCATACCGATGTCCGCAATATGTTGACGGAGGTCGAGCGTAAAAATATGGACTTATTAAAAAGGTATGAAGAGCATGCAACTAAATACTATGACGAATTTGGCAGGTGATATTGGATTAGGTGTAGCAGAGGAACCTTAGTGCCAATACAAAAATTACTTCTCTCTTTTTTCGGCGGCAAAGCCGCCGAAAAAAGAGAGAAGTTCCCGTTTTTGGCCAGCCGGAGGCTGGCCAAAAACGGGAACTTATTTTTAAGCGAGCCGCCATCGGTGCCGATTTAATTCTGGTAATGTGGCGTTATTTATGCCCGCAATTGGACGGCTTCATTGAATTGGCTTTCAGCGAACCAGTTGGCTGCCATATTGGCTATTTCGTCCAGTTTGTCGGGTTCCTCGAAGCGGTGTGAGGCAATATCCACTATCACCATTTTCTTTTGACAGGTAAGCGATTTGAAGGCAGCTTGGTTGGCGGCAAACACAGGCAAATCCCAAGCACCTACAACCAGGAGGGTGGGGGCGGTTACGAGCGAAATAGTCCCTTCTGCAAGGTCGGAACGACTATCCCTCAGCACAAGGGCAGTTATTTGATGCTTCAATTCTGCTGCGGCTTCCAATGCGGCAGTGGCCCCTGTTCCTTCCCCAAAATAATATAGGTTCAGCCCCCTCAAATTGGGTTGTACAGTGGCCCATTTGGTGATGGCGATAAGCCGGTTGGCCAAAAGCCTTTGGTCTTGGCGGCTGTGATGGGAGTCTTCTTCCTCGGTAAGCAGGTCGGCCAGCAAAGTGGCCATGCCCCTGTTGTTCAGCTTTTCGGCTAAGTAGCGGTTTTTTTGGCTCAAACGGGCATTCCACATTGCATAGGAGAAGATAACCAAACCTTTGGGGTCGTCAGGCACAACCAAATTGGCCACTACGAACGCATTGCCCACATGAATCAAAACTGAGTTGTACGAAAATGAACCCATATTTGACATTGTTTAATTGAGCAATATTCAAATTTATCGTTGCTGCCATCAATGACAAGAATCAAGGCAAAACCTAATAGACATCACCTTGGGGCCTAATGCCTCCCTAAAACAGTCACCAATTTAAGACGGTTTCATATCCAAACTTTCACCCCTTCCACCGTCACCCCTTTCTTCGCATCGCCACTTCCGGCCCAGGCACCGTCTTTGGCCTCAACCCACTCAGCCCTGCCTTTTTGGCCTTTGGCCTTTAGTTTCACGGCATATTTCACGGAAAATTTCGATGCCATTGGCCCTTCCAACTGAATGGCTAACCCCACTACTGAACGCCGCTTGTCAACCGTCTTAACCACAGCGCCGTCCGTGCCAGCCGCTGTCTCTCCCATATTTTTTACCATCATTTTATAGGAAACATGCAGGTCGGGGTGGAAAGGTTCCAGTTTGAGTTGCAGCCCCAGCAGCCGCTCGCCCACTATTGGCGGGCTGGCCTCCTCGCCATTTGCCAATGGCACATTGGCCGTTTTGTTGAAGGCGACGCCACCGCCTACCTTGAAAGCAGGGGCATCCGATTTTGGCTGCCCGGCAGTTAGGGCGTTCTGCACAGCTTTGTTTGCATTCAAGCGGCCATAACCATAGAACGGGCTATGGCCATTGGCATCGTAAGCGCCGTTTGACTCGTCAATTCGGTCGCAACTGTTGCGGATGATGGTCTTCACCTGCTCCCAAGTGAGGTCGGGATTGGCGGCCAAGATGAGCGCAGCCGTGCCCGCCACGCCGGGGCAGGCGCTCGATGTGCCGCCAAAAGTGGCCGTGTAGTTGCCGTCCATGTCGCCGACGAGGTGCTCGGCGTTGATGCCGCCACCGTTGTACCCTTGTTTGCCCGTGCGGTCGGTCGTCCAGATGCCGGGCGTCTTGGGGCGGGTCGGGTTGAGCTTTGGCTCATAGAAATCATTGCTGGGGAAGCAGCACCAGACCGCTTCGCCGAAGTCGCTGTACACACAGCGCCGCCCGTTGTCGTTGCAGGCTGCTACCGCAATGACCTTGGGATAGCTGGCGTATTCATCGTATTTCACGTCCTCGTTGCCGTTGCCAGCCGCCCAGGTGATGATGCAGCCCTTGCCGCCCCGGCCTTTTTCCACGGCATAGTCAATGGCGGCCTTGGCGCTGTCCGGTAATCGTGCCTGCTTGGTGTGGAGCGGGTCTTTGGCGTTCCACCAGGCACCGTCCTCCGGCCCCCAACTGCACGAGATGATGTCGGCCCCGTTGTCGGCGGCCCATTTGAACGCCTTGGCCTCGCTGATGCTGCCGATGCTGCCGAGCCGGATGGGCATCAGTTGCGCCTCCGGCGCAACGCCGCTGGCCTTGCCATTGCCGCTGGCGGCAGCTACCCCGGCGCAGGCCGTGCCGTGGTGCTCGCTGGCGTGCTTCGGCTTGGCGTCGTCGGTGTTGGAGACGGTGTCCCTTGGGAAAACGACCTTCCCCGCAAACTCCGGGTGCGAGGTGTCCACCCCGTCGTCGAGCACGGCGATGGTGATGCCCTTGCCCCTGCTCAGTTCCCACGCTGCTTCCACGTTGGCGTGCTGGCTGATGGTGAGGCCGTTTATCTGGGTTTCTTTCAAATGCCACTGCATCGGGTGCACGAACTTGAACTTGCGCTCCCGCACCAGTTCCGGGTGGCAGGCCTCCACCTCTGGCAGTGCGAGCAGGTTTTGTGCCAGCTCGAAAACCCCAAGCCCCGTGCCCTCCGGCGCTCCCACGAAATAGGAATTGGGGGTGATGCCGAGGTCTTCCTTCACCTTCAGCTTGTACTCTTTTATGATTGCTTCGCAACGTTTTTTGGGCAAATCGGCCTTGAACTGGAGGTAGAGGTTCTCGGTATAAACGACGATGCCCCCGGTCATGGGGTCTTTCAGCACCCGCCCTGCAAACCGCACCCCCTCTTCTTTCGACAGGTTTTTCCTTGCTGCGTTCCGCAATACCGTGGCCGATTTCTCTGCCGTGGGTATGGCCCGATAGACCGTCACGTTGGCCTCTGGGAAAGCTGCCACAGGCAGCAGCGACGGCACGATGTTCCGGCTTTGGGTGCTGAGGGAAAGCTCATCGAGCGGAAGGTCGCCCTCCGTGCGGACGACCACGAGGTCTTTGGCTTCGGTGAGTTGGAAGGTCTCGCCGTTCTTGCCGCCGTAGGTGAAGGAGTACATGGCAATTGTTTATTTGGTGAATGGTGATTTGATACGGTAGCAACTGTGAATTGCTGCGTCAAATTTAGTGAAATGCCATGTATAGTGGTGGGGTGGGGTGTTATTCTCGTATCAAAAATTTACAAACTGGATACTGACTTCTTGAAGTACAGATAAAATTGGATGTATAGAAAGCCTTGGCAAGATTACTCAATCAAAGTGTCTGTGTTGAATTTTCGCATTTTATAGTTGTGCTTGCGATTTTTGGGTGGGAAGGGGTAACTTGAAATAATAAGAAAACAGGGTGCATACCTGCTGTAGTAAGCAAGAGCTTACTACAGCTTTTGCAGAGCAGTCCAGTGGTTAATTTGGATGCAATCGAACCAAATGCTAACTGCTTAGATTTTGCACTTTTGGCTAAGAACATCAAAAAAGGCATCCTTAAAAACGAGACTATGGTTGCATTGGACAGGCTGCATAATTTCATGGTCAAATACCTTAGAGACCTTAACGACAATTATAGCCTCTCACTTGACAAAGAAACGCCAGTGCACAGTTTTTTGGTCAGTATGCGAAACATCTGATAAGTACGGGCTTAGTTGAATCCGAAATGTCGATTAAAGTATTGAAAACTTCTATATCGGTATTAGACGCATTTAGCGAAGTGTGAAATGAGAAATCACTTACTCACGATAACCAAATCGCCGACCAAAGCGCCCTCACCCTGCAAAACACTATCCTGAGCAACCCTAACCACACCGAATTCCAAGCAGCTACAAGCGACGCCACCTTCACCTCCCTCGCCGACAACAGCCTCGCCGGGCTGCTTATCCCAAGCGACAAGCAGGGCCTCGACCCACTCTTCGTTGGCAGCGGCGACTACCACCTGCAAGCAGGAAGCCCCTGTGTGGACGCTGGCAACCCCATCGGCGTGGCCACCACCAATGACCTCGACGGCAACGACCGCATTCAGGGTGGCCGGGTGGACATGGGGGCGTATGAAAGCCCGTTCGTTTCCTCCACACAACTTGAACTGGCTGGCGAGGCGAGCGTGTCCCCGAACCCCGCCACCTCGGTTTTGAACATTCAGTTGCCGGAGGGGGTGACGGCTTCACCCACTGTCCAAGTCTTCGACGCACATGGACGCCTCGTGCTACTCAATACTGGCCAACAGATTGACGTTCAGGCACTTGCGCCGGACGTGTACTTGCTGCGGGCGGTCGTGGGCGAACAAGTGTACGTGGGGAGGTTTGTGAAGCAGTAATTGCATTTTCCGCCTCCCGCAGGTGGCGCTGGGCATTTGCGGGAGGGGGGGGGCCTCCCCCTCAAATCCTTTCTTGCCACCACAGGTAGTATGGGGGCAATGTTCCGGCATTGGGTGCCTGGGGAAAGCTCAACGAGCGGAAGGTCGCCCTCCGGTAGCATTATTCCATGTTCTAATTGCAATTGCAATTCTCGTCGGTGAGGTCAGTGGCCTCTACTACTACAGCACCCAACGGCGTGTAGCTGGGCAAACAAAGGTTGAGTAGGGCGGTGTTGGTGGAATAGGTTTCGGAAAAGGTTGAGAGGACATCTGATCCAGCCCTCACTTGGCCCGACAACTGAAATGGGGGTGAGCCGGTAAAGTTGACACCGACGGAGATGCAATTGCCCGGCTGTACACAATTTTCATCCACACTGAAATCAACGGCGGGCAGGGGGTGCCAAACAACAGGTATGGGGTCTGATATGCTCAGGCATGGGTCGTCTGGGTCAACATTTCCCCCCACGTCATTTCCAGCCATGGCAGCGATGTAGTAGGTGGTTCCCGCACTCATTGCCTGAGGGTCGAAGGTAAATTCGGGCGTGTTGCTGGTGGCAACGATGCTGCCAGTTGTGTCGGACAGGTCGCTAAAGAGGATGTAATGTAGCATGTCATTGGCATCCAACACCACCTGCCCGGCGGGCGGTGCCATCGCAGATTGGTTCTGGCAGCGTGTTAGTGGCGGAGAGGTAATTTGGCCTGCCTCCGTCGGCCCGCAAGACCCGCAACATACGTACAGGCTGGCAAAGAAGCCGCCCGGAAGACCTTCTATAAAATTGCATGCTATCGTCAGGGACGAAATATTCACATTAATGTCAATGTCCTGCCAAGCGCCTATGTTGTAAGTCGGGTAGTCGGCCATGATGGTCCCGCTTGGCGAAATCATGGCAGGAGGTTCACAGCCAGGTGGGATACCAGGGTTGACAATGGGGTAAAAATTACCATTTATAGATAACGCCATTTCCTCAATTCCGCCGGGCAGGTTGTCCAAACCAGCGACATTGATCCTTATACCTGAAACCGGAGGAGAGAAGTCAAAGGTGTAACTCCCACCCGACCATAACCCTATTCTAAATGGGCCATACCCACAATGGGGCTGATATCCACTTTGAGGAATTGCTCCAGCAGCGCTCACAGTTACCTCCGAACAACCCACCAGTTGGGTTTGACTCGTATGGATTACTTGTTCATAGACGCATTGGGCCAAGGCTTGACTATTTTGCACGGCGAAATTGACGAGCAGCAATATGCCAAATGGGAATAAGCGCAGGTTTTGATTTTTCATTTCAAAGAAGGTGTTGGTGTTGCCATGTATAAGTTTTCCTCGGGTAGCATTATTTCAAGTTCTAATTGCAATTGCAATGCGCGTCGGTGAGGCCCACAGCCTCTACCACCACTGCGCCCAACGGCGTGTAGCTGGGCAAACAAAAGTTAAGCAAGCCAGCATTGGTGGAATAGGTTTCGGAAAAGGTCGAGAGGACATCTGTTCCAGCCCTCACTTGGCCTGACAACTGAAATGGGGGCGAGCCAGTTAAGTTGACTGAAACGGCAATGCAATTGCCGGGACTGATACAGTTATCATTCGCAAAGAACTCGACCGAAGGCAGGGGGTGCCAAACAACAGGTATGGGGTCTGATATGCTCAGGCAAGGATCGTTGAGGTCAACATTTCCGCCCACGTCATTTCCAGCCATGGCTGCGATGTAGTAGGTAGTTCCCGCACTCATTGTCTGAGGGTCGAAGGTAAATCCGGGCGTGTTGCTGGTGACAACGATGCTGCCAGTTGTGTCGGACAGGTCGCTAAAGAGGATGTACTGTAGCATGTCATTGGCATCCAACACCACCTGCCCGGCGGGCGGTACTATCGCAGGTTGGTTCTGGCAGCGGGTTAGCGGTGGGGAGGTAATCTGGCCCGCATCCGTCGGCCCGCAAGACCCGCAACATATGAACAAGCTTGCAACAAAGCCGCCCGCACCACCTGCAAGTAAATTGCATTCCATCGTCAAGGACGAAATACTAACATTGATGTCAATGTTTTCCCAAGCACCTTCTATATCGATAGGGTTGGCTATGATAGTCCCACCAGGCGAAATCATGGCGGGAGGCTCACAGCCATTGGGAATTCCAGGATTGACAATGGGGTAAAAACTACCATTTATATGTACTATCATTTCCTCGCTTGCACCGGGCATATTTTCTAAGGCACTAACATTGATTCTTACGCCTAAAACCGGCGGGGAGAAGTTGAAGGTGTAACTCCCATTCGTCCAAAGCCCCATTCTAAATGGGCCAGCTCCACAAAAAGGGTCATAGGTTGCTCCCACGGCTCCAGTGGACGTCACAGTTACATCCGAACAACCCACCGTTTGGGTTTGGTCAGTATGCTCCACTCGGAAATAGTCGCATTGTGCCAGCGCATCGTGTAATTCGCTGAATTCAAACAACAGTAGCAATGCAGAAAACCTGATAATAGTTGGAATTTGAATTCTCATACTATCTGGATGTTGTTTTAATGAAAGCTTTAATCATCAACGATAGTAATATCGCCGTCTCACTTCACCAGTGTGACATCTCCTTTCAGCAACTTAACCTCGCCATCCTTGAATTTTACCTCGGCAAACCAAGTGAAAACATCGGCGTTCATCAACGCCCCCCGGTAGGTGCCATCCCAACCAAATTCAGGCAGGTTGGGCTGGAAATCATAAGCCTCGAAAACGAGGTCGCCCCAGCGATTGAAAATGAGGAAATTGTTGACATTGGCCACTGTGCCAGCTTTGGCGTACAGGTAGAACTCGTCGTTGATGCCGTCGCCGTTTGGGCTAAAGGCATTGGGCACGTACACGGGCCTATCCTTCTTCACGATTACGGTAATATCGTCGCTGTCCGTGCAGCCGTCCACAGATTCCACCACGATGGAATAAGTCGAAGTCACCAATGGCACCGTGGGCTGGTCAAGGCAGGTCGGGCACTCTGGGTCGGGCTCCAGGCCTGTCCACAAAACGCTGGTAATCAACGAATCAGGCAGGTTTACGATGGCTTGGATTATAACCCCATCTCCAGCTTCAATGGTCATATCGTCGCCCAAAGACACGCTGGGGGTGAGCGGGGCATTGATGGCAAATGAGGCAGTCTCCATGCAGCCATTCCCATCCTTCACCGTAACTTGATAAGCTCCATCGCTCAGGTCGTCGAAGCTGTTGTCGGCTTGAAAAACGCCATTGTTCAGCGAAAACTGGTAAGGTTGTTCACCGCCCACCACGCTGATAGTGACGTTGCCATTGCTGTTTTCAAAACAATCAGGATTGCTCACCGTGAACCCTATTTCGAGGCTCGGCAATTTGGTGACGGTCATCGTCGCCGTTGCTGCGCAACCAAAATTACCACTAACACTTACTTCGTAGCTGCCAGCGCCAAGACCAGTAATCGTGGGCGTGATAGCCCCATTTGACCATTCCAAATTATAAGGTGGGAAGGCTCCCAGCACATTGGCCGACAAGGCCGCCTCTGGTTCGCCGCTGCACGGAATGCCGTTCAGCAATTCAATGGCAACTGTTGGCGGCGTTGCTTGCACGATTTCTACCGTCTCCGTGGCGCTCAAGCCATTGGCTGTGGTAAGGGTCACATTGTATTGCCCAGCGGGCAACGGAGGCAGGCTGAACGGACTGGTCGTCACCTCGCCACTGCCGCTGATTCCACCCGTTCCCGAGTAACTGTAGGCCAGTGGCAACTGCCCAAGCTCCACTTCAATGGAAATGCTGCCTTCGTTGCTGCCGCAAGGGATTACTGCTGCTGCCAACTGAAACGAAACGCCACACGCTCCGGGCGGCAACAAGCTGACGGTCGTTACGACGATGCTGTCGCAGCCATTTTGATTGGTGAAAAAATCGGTGAAAACGCCCGCCAGTGTTGGGTCGCAGGTGGTGGCGGTCAGTTGCGTCTGGCTGGATTGCAGCAGCGTCACGGTGGTCGTTACGATGCTGTCGCAACCGTTTTGATTGGTGAAAGTTTCGGTGAAAACGCCCGCCATTGCTGGGTCGCAGGTGCTGCCAGCCAGGAAAGTTTCGTCGTAGGATTGGTAGCTAACAGTTAAAACTACGGTGCTGTCGCAACCATTTTGATTGGTAAAAACATCGGTAAAAACGCCGACTTCCGAAGGTACGCAGCTTGTTTCCTGAACGTTTGTCGAGTCTGGTGTATTGACCACGATGACCACGCTGCTTCCTACTGTGGCCAAGCAAGCGGCTGGCGAGCTATCTTCCAATGAAACCAAGGTATAAACCGTTGTAGCTAACGGTGAAACGGGTAGGCTGTGGTTGTCCAAGATGTTTTGCAAAACCAGAATTTGCGAACCATCCGAATAGGTCAGGTCAAAAGGCGCCGTGCCGCTCAATGAAAAGGCCAACGAAGTCGTCTCGCCCATGCAAATGGCGGGGCCAGCGGCGAGGCTGCCAGTAGGTGCCGCTTCCCACCTCACAGGCGTCCCGATGGAAACCGACAGGCAAGGGTCGTTCAGGTCTATTCCTCCCGGTCCATTCCCATCGCCAGCAACTGCCGAGATATAGTAGGTCTGCCCAACCACGAGGGGCGGTGCAAAATCGAAGTTGGGCGTGGTGCTGGTGCCAAAGACCGTTCCGAGCGAATTGCCGTTGCCGTCATGGAGGTAATATAGCAGGACATCGTTTGGCTCCAATTGCGGAGCAACCAACGTCAGCACACTGGCTGTTTCCCCAACACAGCGCACCAAAGGCGATGCATCCAAACTGCCAGCATTAGTGCCGCAGTTGCAATTGAAACTTCCTTCCAAAACGATTGGATTGCAGCCGTTTGCATCATCGAGCGTGAATTGGTAGCTGCTGCCAGAAGGTATCAAGGCGCTGGTGAAAGTATAGGGCGGCCCGCTCAAGGTTCCCATTATAGGCGAGGTGATAGCGTAGCTGGCGGGGTCGCCGCCATTGATGCCGAAAACCACTTGGTAATTGGTTTGAGAAGCATCGCAACTGATGTCAACACCAGTTGCGGTTGGAGCTGTTGCGGTGGTTACAATGGCTTGTCCGCTGCCAGTTCCCGCACAGCCGCTGGCGTCGGTGATGCTGATGATTTCATAAACTCCCGCTGCCGTGACGTTCAAACTGGCGGTGCCTGCTGGCGCAATGAGCGTGGTGGGAACGGCACCATTAATTGTATAGTTGATATTAAGCGGTCCATTGCCGGAGGCAGCAATGCTGATGGGCACGGCCTGCCCGCTGCCCTCGCAGATGGTGCCAGAACCCGAAATCGTGGCGGAGGGGGGGGCATTTACGGTAATTGTAATATCGGTAAAACTGGCGCAACTGCCTACTGGGACAGCTTCGTATGTCACCTGATAAGCGCCGGGCCCAAGTGCCGCTGGATTGAATTGGCCCGAAGCATTGGCCGCCCCGCCCCAAGTGCCACCAGCGGGTGTTACGGTCAACACCTGAACGGCATCTGTCGAGCAAAATGGCCCCACGGAAGTGATGGTGGCATAGGGCGCAGGAACAATTTCAAAGGTCAGTTGGTCAGCGCCAGTGCAGCCATTGGCGTCGGTAAAAGTGTAGGTAGCCGACCACGTACCCAGCCCCAAAAAGGCAGGATTTATAAAGCCTCCCGTGCCCGCATTGCCGCTCCAAACACCGCCTGCCGGCGATGCATTTAAGTTAAAAGGTGTTTCCGCTTCGCAAATAGTGCCTGCTATCGGCTCAATATCCACTACAGGTGGCGTGCCAACCGTAACGATTGCTGTGGCGCTGCCCGTGCAGCCTTGCACAGCAGAAACCGTGACGGAATAAGTGCCAGCTTGGTTGACATTGATGTTTTGCCCTGTCATCCCATTCGACCAGGCATAGTTGGCATAACCGCCCGTGGCCGTCAACGAAGTATTGCCACCATTGCACAAAGCCATGTCGCCAGTGATGGTGACAGTGGCCGCACTCACCTCTTGAACTCCAGCACTTGCTGTGGCTGTGCAACCATTGGATGAAGTGGCAGTAACAGTATAACTACCTGCCGACGCTACATTGATGCTTTGTGTGGTTTGGCTGTTCGACCATACAAAGCTGCTGAAATTAGCACCTTGGGCGGTGAGCGTTGTGCTGCCACCCGTACAAAATTCAGGGTTGCCCGATATGGTGGGCGGGGTGATGGGGGATGTCGTTACCGTAACCGTTGTCGTGGCTGTGCAGCCGCTTGCTGTCGTGGCTGTGACGCTGTAATCACCGGAGGCGGAAGCGGTTAGGTTCTGGCCTGTGCTGCCTCCTGTCCAAAGATAGCTGTTGAAACCGTTGGATGCGGTCAGCACTGTGCTGCTACCTTCGCAAAAATTGAGATTGCCGGAAATGGCCACTGTCGGGGGCGGTGGGATGGTCACACCGATAGAAGCAGTCCCAGTGCAGCCAATGTCATTTGTGACGGAGACGGTGTAATTGCCATTTACGCTAACCGTTATGGATGGTGTTGTTTGCCCATTGCTCCATGTATAGTTTGAATAACCTGCCCCAGCATCGAGGCTGACCTGCCCGTTGCATTGAGGCTGGGACATGGTAATCGTCGGGGTTGGGGCAGGTGATTGAACAACTTCCAATTGCCCGATAGCCGTACAGCCTTCAGGGTTAGAGACTGTCACCGAATAGGCAGCGGGTGTGCTGACGATGATGGTGGGAGCCGTGCTTCCGTTTGACCATTCATAGCTGGCATAAGTGCCAGTGAGCGTCAATGTTGTGGAACTTCCTGCACATATCAACGAATTACCCACTATCTCTGGGGCTAAGTTGACGACATTCAGTGTGAGGCTGCCAAGTGCGCACTGGTTTTGAGCCGTTGCAGTTTGGGAAAATAGGTACAGCGTAGAAATGGTTGCAATCAGCAACGATTTTTCAACCAAGGAGGAGTTGGCGTCTCTCATTTCAATGTTTTTAGTTGGATACTACGCTTGCGAAGGTATCAAATAAATTAGGAACATTGAAATCATTATTGAAAAATGATGCTGCTGGATGGCTGAAGAACAATACAATATCACTGTTTTTGGATATGACCATTGAATTTTATTCTTCCTCAATACTTCAAAATCTTCACCAACCCTTGTTGCCGACCTGAAAGGATTTGCAGGAAGTAGGCTCCATCTGGCAATTGGCCCAAATCCAATGCCTGCCTTTGCTGATCCATCCTTGATTTCAAGACCATCTGGCCAGCCGTGTTGAACACGAATAGTTCGGACTTTTGCATTTTCAATTCAGGCTGTGTTTCTAAGATAAGCTCATCTGTGGCGGGGTTGAAATAGTGGTGGAAAGCCAACGTTTTTGGCTCGTGGGCATCGCTAATGAGTACCTGTGTACAAGCCACGTCGTTGTCGTTGTTTGTTTCGAGGTGGTGGTTGGGGAGGGAGGTCCAGAAGCAGAGCTCGAGTTGCCCGCCAATGGGAGCAGCGATTAACCAAAATTCTAGGTCGCCCCAAGCCAACTGCATCGTGGCGTTCGGCTGGAGGTTTAAGTTTTCAAAATTTTTAGAAAACGCCTGTATCAACGGGCATTCTGCTAAGAAAATATTTTCATTTGGAAAGTGAATATTGACATTCAAGCTGTTGATGACCGAGGGGCCATTGTTCTTCACTATGACGGTGATGTCGGGCACGGTTGCAAGGTCATACCAGTTTTCAAAGTGTTGAATTTGAATGGAACCACTTGTGGAAACCTCAACCAATGCGGCATCGGCGTTGGTGTCCGATGTCGAACCATCATATTTGAATTCCTTGATGAACGCCGATTTGCTCTCGTGCCCATTGTCGCCAAAAGACTCTCCTCCGCCCACCATGTAACCGTTTTCGGCAAAAGCCACTGAGGTGAATGATTGGTTGTGGCCAGCTAATGGGGTAGTACCTATTGTATTCAATCCCAAATCCAATTTCACTACAGAAGGTGCGGAGGTCAGTACGGCGATTTCGTTTTGGGTGAAAGACAAATCCTTTAAGGCGTTGCCGGGTTGCTGGAAAAATGCCAATGGTGTGAAATCAGCGTCATATAATTGGAGAACGTCGCCCTGTTGTGTGAGCAAATTGCCATTGGGAAGGATTTCAATGCGGTCAAGGATGAGGTCGGTCAAAGTGTCAATGACAGTTCCATCCGAGGTAATCCTAAAGAGTCCATCATTAGTTGCCAAAAGCAGTACATCATCTTGGTTGACGACCATGTCGTTTGGCTGAACCCACGGCAGGTCAAGCGTCCATAGCACTGTTCCGCTATCCGTGATTCTTCTGATCCCCCCTTCAACCTGCTCCGCAATGGCGACGCTATTGTCGCTGAACTTGGCGATTATTCCACCGCCATAGGTGTAGCCGTTTTCGATTTCGTTCCAGTTTTCGTCGTATTTGTAAAAATAACCAACAAACACATCACACGCTACGCCTCCAGTGACGAAGAACAGGGAAGAATCCTGGAATTCAACCATGCTCGAGTATCCATAGCCTTCAAAAATAGGCTGGGTGTTCTCCAAGACCATGTTTCCATTACCGTCAAATACCGTAAAACCTGCACCATTGCTATGCAACAGCGCAAAATGACCTTGAGAGGTTTTTAAGATGTCCGCAGTGCTGTCGGAAAAAATGTGGTTCCCCACCCACTCGATTTGCCCAAAGGCAAAATTGCTGAATAGCAACAGGAAGAAAGAGAAGACGTTTTTCATGATACAGGATTTTGAAATGAAGGAATGCTGCAATTTATGCCCAAAATTTTCTTTAATGAAAGCAGTCAACACTATTTTACGCAGCGAAAGCAACAAAAGCCCGATTTTTGCTGTCTGTTTTTCTCGGTTTAAAAAGTTTAATAGGTTTAGTAGGTTTACCATGTAGCCTCCTGAACCCACTAAACCTCCTAAACCTCCTAAACCATTTTTTATGAAAAAATTCCTGCTTGCCTCAGCTTTTGCCGCTTCCCATTTCGCCTTGCTGGCGCAATTAGCCCCCGAACTTGCCACCACCCCTCCCGATAATCCGCACCTGACCACGACGGCCCCAGCGGCTCCTTTCGCCGCCACCATCTCTGCCGAAGATATGCAGGCCCACCTTTCCGTGCTTGCCTCCGATGAGTTCGAGGGGCGGGAAACCGGGGAAGAGGGCCAGCGCAAGGCCGCCGATTTCATCGCTGCCCATTTCGAAAAGCTCGGCTTGCCCAAGATTGGCAACGATGGCAGCTATTTCCAGAAAATCGCCTTCACTGCCGAAAGCTGGGACAACGGCCAAATCGAGCTGACCATCAACGGGGAGAACTACCGCCACCTCAGCGATTTTGTCTCCTTCCCCAGCGCCAATAGCAATCGGGAACGTTTCGCCACAGAGGAGGTCATTTTTCTTGGCTATGGCATTGACGACCCCAAGTACAGCGATTATGCTGGCCGCAATGTGAAGGACAAAACCATCCTCATCTACATGGACGAACCAGTGGACAACAATGGCAACTCTTGGCTCACTGGCTCCCCGGAACTTTCCGCTTGGAGCACCGACTGGCGCAGGAAACTGGAGGTGGCTCACCAGCATGGCGTGGCCACGGTGCTGCTCATTGATGCCGACATCAAGAAAACGGTGGGCGAGGCCCGCAAAACCCTGCTCAGTAGCGAAATGCGGATGGGCGAAGGCGGCAACCCGGAAGGACGCTATGCCAACAACATGTTCATTTCCAGTACCTTGGCAAAGGAGATAGTGGGCCAGAAGATGAAGAAGTTCGTCAAGCTGCGGGACGGTATCAAGAAATCGGGGAAGCCTGCCAGCGTCAGCCTGCCTACCCGGCTGAGCATGATGCAGAAAAAGAACAAGCGCCAACTGCTTGGCTCCAATGTGCTCGGCTATTTGGAGGGCAGCGACCCACTCTACAAGCACGAGGTAGTGGTCGTTTCGGCGCACTATGACCACCTGGGCAAAAAAGGCCCTGCCATCTACCACGGTGCCGACGACAACGGTTCAGGAACCAGTACGGTCATGGACATTGCGCAAGCATTCGTTGAAGCAAAAAAAGCAGGAAAAGGTTCTCGCCGCAGCATCCTCTTCCTGCTCGTGAGCGGCGAGGAGAAGGGGCTGCTCGGTTCGGAATATTATGCTGAACACCCTGTTTTCCCTTTGGAAAATACCGTGGCCGACGTGAACGTGGACATGGTGGGCCGCACCGACCAAAAGCATGAAGGCAACCCGAACTATATCTACGTCATTGGCTCCAACCGCCTCAGCACCGAGCTGCACGACATCAACGAGGCCGCCAATCAGACTTATGCCCAACTCAACCTCGACTATACCTACAACGCCAAGAACGACCCCAACCGTTTTTACTACCGAAGCGACCATTACAATTTTGCGAAAAAAGGCATACCGAGCATCTTCTACTTCTCCGGTACCCACAAGGACTACCACCAGCCCAGCGACACGGTGGACAAAATCATGTTCGACAAAATGGAGAAGATTGGAAAGCTGATTTTTTACACGACCTGGGAATTGGCGAACCGGGAAGGAAGGATTAAAGTGAATGTGAAGGAGGATTGATATTGGAGTCCTTACCGCAACTTCCCAAAAGGTTGGGGCGAAATTTTGCGAAGCAAATTTCGCCCCAACCTAAAAAAATCTCCTCAGTGGCTGGCGGCGGAGCCGCCAGCCACTGAGGAGATTTTTTTAGGTGCAGCAAACTGGGTTTTTGCCTCAGCAAAAAACCAGTTTGCTGCACCTGATGAAGTCCCGCCTTACGGCGATTCAAGGAGTTACCTAAATGGGTAACAACAAAAAAGGCAGTGCCGCAAGCACTGCCTTTTTTGTTCAAAACATTGGAGGGCTAATATCAATTATCAGCACCAGTACCTTCGCCTACCGAGCCGAAGTCGAAGAGCAGCGAGAACCGCAGGGTGTTGTCGAGCGGGCTGCGCTGGTTGGTGGTGGGCACGAGGTACGAGAAGTTGAGGCCGAAGATATTGTACTTGAGGCCAAGGCCGACCGTGAAGAAGTGGCGGTCACCCTTCGTACGGCTCTCGGTGAAATAGCCTGCACGGACGGCGAACTGCTTGTCGTACCAGTACTCGATGCCCGTGGAGAACATAAACTCCTTCAGTTCCTCGTCGAAGCCATTGGGGGCATCGCCAAATGAGGTGAAGATGCCCGAAATGGGCGATTCCTGGCGCCAGTCATAGATGCCGTCGCCGTCTTGGTCGCAGTCTTCGGGTTGGCCGGGGCATGGTGAAGGCACCAGCAGCTTGTTCACGTCGGCAGCGAAGGTCAGGCTGTTGTACTCGTCGAAATTGACGGTCCAGGCACCTCCGAGGCCAAGGTTGGTCGGCAGGAAGTCCTTCTGGTTGCTGGAAGCATTCGTGTAGGTGATTTTCGAGCCAATATTGGTGACGGCAAGGCCAAGGGTCAAATCGCTTTTGCGGCCATTGGTCTCGAAATCGGTATCGTAGGTGAAAGAGAAATCGGCAGCGCCAGCCTTGCCAGCTTCGATGATTTGACCCTGCACCTCCTGACCCGCAGCAAGGTTGGAGTAGATGAACTTGGCACCCACGGCAGCCGAGAGTTTTTCGGCAAGCCTGCGGGAATAGGCCAAAGTAACCTCAAACTCATTGGGACGGCCATTGCCGATGGACTCGCCCTGCTCGTTCGTGAAGGCAATGTCGCCCAGCGAAAAATAGCGTAGGCCCAAACCAATTGCTTGGCGGTCGTCGAGCTTGTAATAGCCTGTAAGGTAGGCAAGGTAAACATCGTTGAGGCCAAGTGAGCGCAACCAAGGCGTATAAGTGGCCGAGACGCCCAGTGGGTTCTCGTTCAATACCAACTTGGATTGGTTGAAGTGCATGGCGTTGGCATCGGGGGAGAGGCCAATGCCCACATCGCCCATGGCGCCAGAACGGGCATCAGAAACGATGCGCAGGAATGGCACGGCGGTCAGGATGGTGTTGATGCAAGCAGAACCGTCTGGGTTGACAAGTTCCCCATTTTGGTTCCTGAAGCACTGTGCGTTGAGGTCGTTCGAGGAGAACAAACCGATTAGGGTGAAACAGGCTATCGTTAATCGTAAACCTTTCATGAGATGAATTCAGTTTTTAAAAAAGTTTGCAAATATAGCGCAGCAAAGATGAATGAGGCGGGGTTAGGTGAACTTTGCCTCAAAAATCAAGGGCTTAGGTATTGTTTGATTGTTGAATGGCTAAAATTGTTGGATTGTCGTGTTGCTTCTCAACAATGAAACAATTTCAACAATCATGCAATCATTTCAAGATAACCAGCTTTTCAAAGTCGCTCTCGCCTTCCAGCACCGTGTCGCCAGTGTTGACGCTCCTGACTTTTACTTTGTAGAGGTAAACCCCTTTGGCAAGTGGGTCGCCGAAGTCGTCCCTTCCATCCCATTGGATGCCATCGCCTTTGCCTAAACGGTACCCCGTGGAAATTATTCTCTCCTCCAAAGTTTTTATCAATTTTCCAGAAACGGCGTAAATCTGCACCATCACATCCATCTCGGTACCGGCTTGGTTGTGCTCAAACATGAAGTACGTGGAAGTCGTGAAAGGGTTCGGGTAGTTCAGCACATGCTCCAGCGCCAGCTTTTCGGAATTGGCGACCACAAACTCTGTGTAGCCCTCGGCGGGGTTATTGGCAATGTCCCATGCTTGTACCTTGATTTCGTGCCTTCCTTCGGCGAGGGAGTGGAAGGGGTAGCGCACCTCGCCTTTGGTGTAATCATCGAGCGCAGCTTCGTAAAAATCGTTGAGGTTGTACGTGTTCTGGGAGTTTTTATCCAAAATACCTGCCAAGTCGTGCCCTACGCTGTTGCCGATGACGTTGATGCCGTTATCGTCCTCCAGTTTGACCAGCAGGACGGGGTTCGGGCTGGTGATGCCGCCGAAAACAAAGCTTTCGTTGTTCATGTAAACATCCACTTTGGGACCTTGCTCATCGGCTAATGCGTTGGGGTCAGTGCCGCCCACGATGATGCTTTTGTAATTGCCGGCAGCATCCTCCATCTGGCCTGCGTCGGCTGCGTAATAGCTCAGCTTGCAATTGCCGTAGTTGTAGTCAATGTCCTTGGGCACCACGAAGGTGAACTTGAACTTGCCATTCGTCACACTTGCCCGACCCTTGAAGATGATGTTCTTTTGGAGGTCAAAATCGAACAGGGGTGTTCCTTGTCCGAGTGTACGGTATTTGATGGATTTGTCATAAATCGTAGGGTAAACCACCCCGTTGAAGTTGGACAAAAGGTTGTCAGCCTCATCCCGAACCTCCCCTTCGATGGTCACTTTTTGCAGGGCACGGATGGTGTCAATTACTGCCGTATCAATGGCGTGGCCGTTGACGCTGGTAGTCGCTACCTGCATATTGGGCAATGCAAGTTTCTGCATGGGGTCGCCCAGCAGGGTGAATTTTTGGGTGTTGTCGGTGTTGCCCTGTTTGTTCTTGCTAAGGCGAAGCACTTCGCCAATCGTGGGGCGTTCGTTGTTTAGTTTATAAAAAAGCGTATCCACTGCTGCCTCCGTCAAATCGGCATTGGAAGAGGCAAAAACGGGACGGGTAGTAGTGTACAATGCTATGGCACCACCATTTTCATTTAGGATGCAAAGCTCGCCAGCCGTGGTGGAGGTCGGGTCGTCGTACCCGGCGAAAGAGCAGGTAGCCGTGATGATGATGGGCATTTTTTCGAGGTTGCGCCAGCTGAGGATGTCCTCAATTTTCATGACCCGCTCTTGCGTCCAACCCTTCGTGCCGCCGTGGCCGAGATAAATCATGGCCAACACCCCTTTGAAGATGTTGTTGTTGATGGCATCCGTTGCCAGCGGCACCCTAACCCCGCCAAAGGTTGAAGCCTGTGGGTAAGCGTCCAAATAGATTTTATCAAGGTTCAAATTTGGGTTCTTATCAGCTATTTTCCGTGCTATTTCGTCGGCGTCGTCAGTGTGCAGGTTGCCATCTTCATCATCGCCCACGAAGGCCACCCGGTTGCGCCAGTCTCGCAGATTGGTTGGTTCCACGTCGTACCGGATGATTTTATCCACAGCGTTCTTGGCTTCTCCTTCGTCCTTCACAGGGAGGCGCCCCACGGCAATGTCAAGTGAACCGGTTTGCAGGTTTTGACCCTCACCGTCGCTGAGTAGCGTGAAATAATCATCGGCGGGGAACGAGAAAATCGGGCTTACGGACTGCGGCGTTTCGAGTGTCGGCACATAGTCGCCGCCGAATTTGTAGATGTTGCGGCTATCGAAGGAGGCATCGCCGAAGAGCAGGACGGCCTTGAAGCGGTCTGGGTTGCGGTCGTAGAGCATCCTGGCAAAGTCACGGATGGCGGTGGCGTCTTTGCGGCCGCTGGAGAACTCGTTGTAGAGTTTTTCAACGTCCACGGTTGCCACGCTCAAGCCACTGAACGAGCGGCGGTGCTCGGCCAGGCGCTCGGCATGTGCGGTGAAGTCCTTGTGGTAAACGATGGCCATGTCCACATCGTCAATGCCGTGGTAGTTCTGGTTTTCGATTTTGCCAACGACCTCAGCCGTGAGGAAGCCGTTGTTGCCAAAGGCAATGAACTCGGTCAGGGTATCGGTGGCTGCGCCAAAACTAAGGGTCGAGCCGCTAAGGCTGGCCTGTTGGCGCTTGGGCAGCAACGGGTCGGTGATGTCCCAGACGGTGAGGTTGGCATCTGCTCCACCAAGGTTGAAGGTACTCACCGGATTGCCCATCGAACGGATGTCCCGGAAGTGCATCTGGTCGCCGTTCATGGTGAGTTGGCGGCGCAGGTTCAGCTCGATAAAGTCGAGCCATCCTTCGTTGAAGGCGTTTTCTGGGCGGTTGAACTTGAGCTGGATGCTGAGGTCGCCACTCGTAGGGGTAAACTCGTCATTTATGCCAATGATGCTGGCAAAAGTGTCTGTAGTGCCACCAGCCGTCTTGCCAAACGAGGCGCTGTTCATGCTCTTTCCATTGGCGGTAATAACATAATTGGCATTGCCGCCACCCTGCTCGATACGTGCTGCAAAGACAGCCGAAAGCTTGATGGGTTCGTTCGGTACGATGTTCGGTACCTGGAGTTCCTCACTGAAATCGTCATCGGTCGTCACCTTATAGTAATCGCTGAAGAACTGACGGCCAGCGCCCTGGGTATAGGCCCAGTCGTGCAGCAGGTTGTATTTTTCGTTTTCGTACCTGACGAAATCGCTAAAGGTATTTGTGGAATAGGTAGCCCCTGTGAGCGAGGCTTGGTCTTCAATTCGGAGGCCGTTGGAGCCGCCCGTTTTGATGAAATAGAAGTTCTTGAAGGAATAGAAATTCTTTGGGTAGCTATAGGATTGCTTGGCGTTGTCGAAGTACCAGCGGTCGGCACCTTGGGCGTAGAACAGGATAAAGTCGCCGCTATCGAACTTGCCGTCGTCCTCGCCCACCACTTGGATGGCGTTCTCCACCAGGTCGTCGGCACGGGGCGCATCGGCCAGTTCGGGGATGATGCCCCCGCCGTTGCCATAAATCTTGATGGTGCGAGGGTCAATGCTTTCGAGCGGAAGGCCCAATTTGTTTTTCAGGAAATCGAAATCGAGTTTGTGAACCCCCGTTTTCTCCACGCTCAGCTTGTAGATGTCGCCCTCGCTCAGCACCGAGGTATAGGTATTGCCGCCCCTTGGCTTGCCGGGCATTGGTGTTGGCACAAAATCAAACCTCAGCTGAAAGGAGACCAATTTCTCGAAGCTGCCCCCGTTGCCCCTGATGGGCATAAACGTCACCCGGCCATAGTATTTCCCCCGGTCGTTCTCCACAGCAGTGCTTATGTTTATCTGCTCCGCAATGGCGGCATCGTCAGCACTCGGTGTTTTTGTCAGCGGCTCAAAAACCATGTTTCCAAAGGACACCCGAAACTCGCCATGCGAGGGCAGTTCGAACCGCTCGGTGTAATAGGGCAGGCTGCTGATTTCGGCCTTGTAGATGGCGCCGTCGAACCGTAGTAAGGGTATGGCCTGGGTGCTTTCCTCGTAAGGCATTACCATTTTTTCCTCGTGCCATTTCAGGCTTCGTTCCACGGTGGTTGGGGGCGTTGCAATGGCCGATACGGAAAGGAGCAGCGCAATAATGGATGTTGTTGTTCGCTTCATTTTCATGGATTTGACTGGAAAAAGATGGCTTAGGAACGGGGCATTAATAAAGTGTACAAGATTGGGTGAGCAATTTTTTCTTGTAAGGCGTTGAGAAAATCAGTACATAGCAGGGCTACGGACTTATTTTTTCCACGTCTTAGAAGGAAAAAGGGCCAGCCAAGATGTACATTTTATTATTGACCCGTTCCTTAGATGGTCCTCCATAATTTGAGTCGGCTTTAAAACGTTACGATAGTGGTGCTATGTTGCAAGTCGTTTTTTTAACAGTACCAGTCGTTGTTGAAAATCGGGCAGCACTGTTCCTGTTGTTGACTGAGATATTGTTGAAAATCAATGGTTTGGAACGTTCGAGAAGGCAATGGTGGCGGTCAAAAAGCGACTTGCTGAAATGACCAGTGCCGACAATTCAAAAAAAACTTGACCGTCATCAGTTCCTTTTTACCATTTTTACATTCCCGCTTCGGGTGCGAAGTTCGCAAATGGCAGGCTTTTGCCAGCGGGACAAAAACCAAATTAAGGTCAATGACAAGACAAATATCCAAACTTACCGTACTTTTTGTCTTTGCTTGTGCCGTTGCCCAAGCCCAAGACCCCCTTTTCAGCCAGTTCTACTCGACGCCCTTGGTGCTGAATCCGGCCTTTGCAGGCACGACCTACACCCCCCGCATTTCGCTTACCTATCGCAACCAATGGCTTGGCTATGCCGAGCAGGGCACCCCGGTCTATGCCACCTATGCGGCTTCCTATGAACAATTCGTGCCAGCATTTAACAGCGGCTTCGGCGTATTGGTTTTGGCGGACGACGCTGGGGGCGGCATCTTGAAGACAACCAGCTTTGCAGCCAACTATGCCTACCGCATCTCCGGGGACGGCTTCAACGTGCGGCTCGGCGTGAACGCTGGCTTCAAGCAATCCAATATCAACTGGGACAAACTCCTGTTCCTCGACCAGCTCGACCCCATCACCGGCCCGCTCGACCCTTCTGGCAACCCCAATATAAGCAACGAGGTGCGCCCAGCCGATGTGTCCAAGACCATCTTCGATGTAGGGGCTGGCATCTTGGCCTATACCGATAAATATTACGGTGGGGTATCGCTCCAGCACCTCACCACGCCCAACGAGGGCTTCTTCACCACCAATACCAGCTTGCTGGATGGCCTGCCGCTTCGTACCACTGTACATGCTGGGGCAGAGTTTATTGTTAAAAAAGGCAATAAGCGCACACCATCGTCGTTTGTTTCTCCGAACATCCTTTTTGCGAAGCAGGGCGACCAAGGACAATTGAACGTGGGAGCTTACTACAACCACGGCTTGGTGTTTTTCGGAGGCTGGTTTAGGCATGCCTTCGGCAATGCAGATGCAGTGATAGGCTTGGCTGGCGTCCAGTACGATGTGTTGAAAATAGGGTACAGCTACGATTTCACGCTGGGCAGCGGCTTGGCGGGGCCAACGGGTGGTGCCCACGAGATTTCGCTGGTGCTGAACTTTGACCAAAGTGAAAGAACCAAGGCAAAGCGCCGGGCTGAACGCTACAACGACTGCTTCCAAATCTTCCGTTGAGCCGGTTTTTGGGGCAATTCCGACAGTTTGTGCCACATTGTGGAAAAACAATGGTTGTTAAAAACCCAGTTCGGCCAAAAAATTGAAAACTACTTTTCTATATTTGCACGTCTTTTTTTCAAAGTAAAAATTTCTATAAAAAGTGATGAAAAAATTGTTGAAGTTAAGTCCCGTATTCCTCCTTGCCGTACTGCTTTTGACGGCTTGCAGCAAGAAGGAGCGTTCCGCTACTACAGGCTGGCAGTACAATGACGCCAAATGGGGCGGTTTCGAGAAAGTTGACTATGAAGGCCAAGTCACTGGCCCCAACCTCGTCCTCGTCGAGGGCGGCACCTTTACAATGGGTGTCACCGACCAAGACGTAACCTTCGATTGGAACGCCATTCCTCGCAGGGTGACAGTCTCTTCATTTTATATGGATGAAACGGAGGTGGCCAACATTGACTACCGTGAATACCTGTACTGGCTGCAGCGGGTGTTTGGGGAGTCCTACCCTGAAGTCGCTTTGAATGCACTCCCCGACACTTTGGTTTGGAGGGAAGAATTGGCTTTCAACGAGCCTTTCGTTGAAACCTATTTCCGCCACCCATCCTACGACAACTACCCTGTGGTCGGTGTGAGCTGGCTTCAAGCCAACGATTACGCTCAGTGGCGTACCGATCGTGTGAACGAGATGATTTTGATTGAAAGGGGCGTACTGAATCCCAATGCCGAGCAAAAGGACGAAGACAACTTCAACACTGAATCATACTTGGCCACCCAGTACCAAGGCAGTGTTCGCAAGAACATGAAAGACCTGCGCACTGGCGGCGAGCGCCCAGTACGCTTTGAGGATGGCATCCTCCTCCCATCTTACCGCCTCCCGACCGAGGCCGAATGGGAATATGCAGCCCTTGGCCTTATCGGCAACATGGTGTCTGAAAAAGATGAGCGCATCTCCGACCGCCGTCTTTACCCATGGAACGGCAACACCGTACGCTACCAGAAGCGCAACAAGTACCAAGGTGAAATCTTGGCCAACTTCAAGCGCAGTGCGGGTGACTACATGGGTATGTCCGGCAACCTGAACGACGCCGCACACATCACAGCCGAGGTGCGCAAGTTCATGCCAAACGATTTCGGCCTCTACAACATGGCCGGCAACGTGAACGAGTGGACGATGGACCTCTACCGTCCATTGACGAGCCTTACCATCGAAGATGTTGAGCAACAGGACCTCAACTCCTTCCGGGGCAACAAATTCAAGACCCGTGTCCTGGACGAGAACGGCAAGCCTGTTGAAAAAGACAGCCTTGGCCGCCTCAAGTACCGCTATGTGGAAGATGACGAGGTTGCTACCCGTGAGAACTACAAAGTGGGCCAGCCCTACAACTTCTTGGACGGTGACAAAACTTCCGAAGCATACTATGATTTCGGCAAGCATACACTCGTGAGCGACAAGGCCCGTGTCATCAAGGGCGGCTCTTGGCAGGACAGGGCCTTCTGGCTCTCACCAGGTGCCCGCCGCTTCCGTGACGAGGACAAATCGTACCGTGACCTCGGATTCCGTTGCGCCATGACCCGCACAGGCGGCCCAACTGGCAACGACGACTCCGCTGGTACCACGTTCAAGACGAAGCAGAGCAAGACCAAGCGTCGCTACAAATAAGCAATACAAATTGCTAAAACAAAAGCCCCCACTGTCATTTGGTAGTGGGGGCTTTTTGTGTTTGTTGGTTTTGTACAAAATTGCCAGCCTATTGTCCCATTCCTGCCTTGCCCTGCCTAATTTTGCCACCTAAAATTGAGCAACTTGGAACTGATTAAAACTATTTACGAGCACTTCCTACAACATCCCAATATCGTCACTGATAGTCGTAAAGTGGAACCGGGCTGCCTTTTCTTCGCACTCAAGGGTGAGCGGTTCAACGGCAACCAATTTGCGGCACAGGCCATACAGGACGGTGCAGCCTTGGCTATCGTGGACGAAGAACTGGATTTGCCGCATGGTAAGTCTATAAAAGTGGAGGATGTGCTGACGACCTTGCAGCGGCTTGCAACGCACCACCGTAGGCAGTTCAATATGCCAGTATTCGCCATTACAGGAAGCAATGGGAAAACGACCACCAAAGAATTGGTGAGTGCCGTATTGGCCAGCCATTACCCGACCCATTTTACCAAAGGCAATTTCAACAACCACATCGGCGTACCGCTGACGCTGCTTGCCATGCCGCCCAAAACTGAAATCGCCATCATCGAAATGGGGGCGAACCACCAAGGCGAAATAGATTTCCTATGCAGAATCGCCGAACCAACGCACGGCCTTATCACCAATGTGGGCAAAGCACACCTTGAAGGCATGGGTGGATTTGAGGGAGTAAAGAAAACGAAATCGGAGCTTTACCGCTATTTGGCCGAACGGAACGGACTTGTGTTCATCAACCAAGATGAACCTCACCTGTCGGGACTTGCCGAAAACAACCGCATGAAACTCCTCTACCTCCAAAGCGAGCAACCCGACCCTGCCAATGTGCCCTTCGAAGTGAAGCTGGTGGCCGAGGAACCCTTCGTGGAGGTGGCATTCCTTTCGGAAAAAGGCGAACTTGTACACGCCAAGAGCAACCTCATTGGCCGCTACAACTTCAACAATATCATGACCGCCGTGGTGGTGGGCAAGTATTTTAAAGTACCTGCCGAGAAGATTGTGGCGGCAATAGAGGACTATGTGCCCAGCAACAACCGTTCGCAGTTGAAACCCATCGGCACCAACACCTTTATAATGGATGCTTACAATGCCAATCCAACGAGCATGAAATCGGCCTTGGTTTCCTTCTCAAAGATAGAGGCCCGCCACAAATTGGCCATTCTTGGTGCCATGAAGGAACTGGGCGAGTACAGCGCATCGGAACACCTCGCCATTGCGGAGCAGGCAAAGGCATGTGGTTTTGAAAAATTGGTGCTCGTGGGCAATGAATTCCGCCAAGGTGCAGCAGAGGTAGGTGCGTTGTTTTTTGAAAATACGGCCCAATTGAAGGAGTGGTTTGCGGAAGCGAATATCCAAAATGCCCATATCCTGCTCAAAGGCTCCCGCAGCATTGGGCTGGAGGGGATGTTGGAAGGAATAGCCTGATTTTGGCTTTGTCCATAAAGTTTCAATTATCAAAACATAGCTTACCTTTGCCCACCAAAATGTTTTAAAAAGCTGACGTGGCCGTTCACCGTCCATCGTCTGCCGTCCACCGCAAAATGATAAAACGGCTTTCCGTCCGCAACTACGCCATCATCGAGGAACTGGAAATAAACTTTCCCGAAGGGCTGACCATCATCACCGGCGAGACCGGGGCGGGGAAGTCCATCCTATTGGGGGCGCTCGGCCTCATCATGGGCGAACGGGCGGACTCTAAGTCGCTGTACAACGAGGAAGAGAAATGTGTCATCGAGGGTGTATTCGACGTGGCCCCCTATGACTTGAAGGCGTTTTTCGAGGAAAATGACGTGGACTACGAGGCGGAATGCACCGTAAGGCGGGAACTGACGCCATCGGGCAAAAGCAGGGCCTTCGTCAACGACACGCCCGTGACCCTCGATGTGCTGCGCTCGCTCACAGGTGCCTTGGTTGACCTCCACCTCCAGTTCGATACCTTGGACATCCATAATGTGAGCTTCCAGTTGCGCATGGTAGATGCCCTTGCGGGCAATAAACCCTTGTTGGCCGAGTACCAAGCTGCCTATCGCATTTTCACCCAAAACAGGAAGCGGCTGGAAAAAATGCGGGAGCAGAACGCCCGCTCTGCACAAGACCTCGAATTCCTCAATTTCCAGATTGAGGAGTTCCTCAAAGCAGACCTCGTTGACGGGGAACAGGAGCAGCTCGAAACTGAGCGGGACAGCCTGACCCATGCGGAGGAGATAAAGCGGAACCTCGCCGCTGCCTTCCACCATATCAGCGACGGCGAAATGCCGCTGACGGGCCAATTGAACGATGTGTTGCGCAGCATCAGCGAGGTCAAGAAATACCACCCGGCCATTCCCGACCTGCTTCGCCGCTTGGAGAGCCTTTCATTGGAATTGGACGACCTTGCCGGGGAATTCGAGCGGGTGGCAGAAAGCACCGAGGCCAATCCTGAACGCCTGTTGGAAGTTCAACAGCGCCTTGATGCCATCTATCGGTTGTTGAGCAAACACCGGGTGGTGTCGGTGCGTGAACTGCTTGATATTCAGGAGAATATGCAGCGGCAATTGAACGAAATCGGTGATTTGACCGGAGAAATCGAAAAGCTGGAAGCGGAAATTGCGGAGCAGGAGAAAGGATTGCGCAGCATTGCCACACAGCTTTCCGAGCGCCGCCGCAATGCCTCCCCAAGTTTCTCTGCCAGGGTGCTTGAGTTGCTGGCACAATTGTCCATGCCGCATACCCGCTTCCATGTGGACTTCAAGGAAGCCGCAACCCTGACCCCTACTGGGTTGGACGACGTGAACTTCCTCTTCGCAGCCAACCCTGGCAGCAAGTTGCAACTCATCAAAGACGTAGCCAGTGGAGGCGAGTTGAGCCGCCTGACGCTCGTCACCAAGTCGTTGGTGGCCAGTGCCATCCCGCTGCCGACGCTCATTTTCGACGAAATAGATGCTGGCGTGAGCGGCGATGTGGCCCTGCGCATGGGCAATATCCTCCGCCAACTTTCCAATCACCACCAGGTCGTCGTCATCACCCACTCGCCGCAGGTGGCCTCCAAGGCCGATGCGCATTATTTTGTCTATAAAAAAGTGGATGGCAACACGACCGCCACCCGTGTCAAGCTGCTCACCACGGATGAGCGGGTGCGCTCATTGGCCGTGATGCTCTCGCAAAACCCTCCGAGCGAAGCGGCACTTGCGAATGCAAGGGAACTGATGGGCGGTTAGCGATTGCGGATTTCGGATTGAAGATTGCGGATTGTTGGGCCGCCGGTGGGACGATTGCACGGATCAGAAGGCATAACCGTAGCCGATTCGGGGTTGCAAATCATCGTCAATTGGCATCTCGACCCTGATGAAATGCCGCCGCCATTGCCCATGTAGGCCCAGCCCTGGACGGATACCACGGCCATCGAAAGCCCATTTCGACACATTCCATTTGGGATTGGAATCCCCCGAATACTGGGAAAAGCGCTCGTAACTGGTCGCCGTTGTGGCCCATTGAAGGAACCCGTAGGGCCGCAGGCGGCCTTTCATGGCGTTCAAGAAAAGACTTGCTTTAATGGACAATTCTCGATGCTTGATGGAGCTAACGTTCCTTCCCCAATCCTCCTTTGAAATGCTGAAAGCATCCAAATGAAGGAACTCAGCCCCTACGCTGACATTGCTGAAAAAGCCTTGTGCAGTGGGCCTGAATTCTATTTGGAAGCTCTTGCCCAGCCCCTTGTGGCCATCCATATAGGCCCAAAAAGGAAGGCTGACGCCACCCCATACCATTGCTTGGGGAATGGGGGTTGGAGATGCCGATTGACCGCAATTATCGTAGCTCGACAACACAGCCTGAATAGCCCTGGCGTCTAATGGCAAGTTAGCGGGCACTATGGCTGACTCGCAATCTTTTACGGTCAGTGCCAGTTCTTCGAGGTAGGCAGGGTTGCCGTTTATGTCAAGGCAAAGCAACCTTAACGGGCCATCGCCTTTTTGTAAATACAATGGGCTTGAACGCCTGTCATTTAATTCGTATAAACTGGTTTTTTTGTTGTTATATATTCGGTGTAAAAAACGAATTTCGGAGGTGTTTTCAATGTTATGGTGTTTATTGAATGAGCTGAATTGCACCAATTCGCTGATAAAATAATCGCCGCCTGAATATTCGAAACCCCTGATTTCATTGGGTAAATAGGTGGCAAATTCACCTTCTTTCTTATTGCTTTTAAAATGAATGGAGTGGCTTAATGTCTCATAATTTCCATCGGAAATGTAGCCTGTAAGCGTATCTCCATTCATCAGATAAACCCGTCCCTTTTTGAATCCTTGGCCAGAAGCATGGAAGGTTAAGAAAAGCATTGCCGAGAGCATAAAAAATTGGATGTACTTCATGTTTTAGATTTTAGGTGAAATTGAACGCATCATTTATTAAGTTCCTTAAAGTATCGAAAGCGGGGTTTGGGCTGAGTTGCTTGTGATCCAACTAACCTCTCTCCCCTCAGCGCCGCCGGAGGCGCCGCTGAGGGGAGGAAAGGGATTTTTTGGGGCGTTCCGCCCCAAACCCCTGTTTCTATTAGTTTAGATATCTCAAAAAAATAGTGAAATTGAGAAACTGTTTTATCCAACTCACGAGCGAAAACCGACCAGGGTTTGGTGTGGGAATTCCTTTACGATTTTCTTAACTTTTAATGCCCCAACCGAACCAGCATCCTGAATGTCTTTCCAATCAGCACATTAAAAAATCTAAAGCCATGAAGAAAATCGCATTTATCGTTCTTTCGATTGTTTACCTCTCTGCTTGTAAAAAGGGCGACCCGGAAACTCTTCCCGTCCAGTTAGATACACCGTTCACCATCAAGGTCAACCAAACCGCCGAACTGGAGACCGACGGCATGAAAATAACGCTGCTCGAAATCACAGAGGACAGCCGGTGCCCAGCCAGTGTCGAATGTATTGTGGCAGGCAGACTGGTTGCCGAGTTCAAGGTGGAAAAAGATGGTCAAGGCGTGGTGAGGAATCTTGCAGAAGACCCAAGCGGCGACCCAGCCTACTCAGATGAGTTCGAGGCATTTGGCCACGTGGTCAGGCTGGAGGGAGTGCAGCCCCAGGCGGAGGTGGAGACTACGCCACAAAAGGATTATTTCCTGAAAATCAGAGTAGCGTAAACCTTTTCATACTGATAATTTTTAGCCCTGGCGTAACAACGCTGGGGCTTTTTGTTTTGGGGCCTATGCTAAAGTTTTTGCCGATTTTTTAAAATGGTACGATGAATGTACAGATTTGGCAAGGAAAATGCAAAAAAAAATATTAAATAGTCATTGATTTAGTATTCACTTTACAAGTACTCGCACTACCTTTGCATTGGATTGAGCAGTCTGCTCTTTGTACTTTCCTAAACCGAGATTTATTCGAATTCCCAATAATAGTTCTGTTGCGTAGCAATGGGGCGTCTTTATTTTGCAAATTTGGTTGTTTGTTTATAATTCCTTCTCGTTAACCATTCAAAGCAATAGGAAATTGCATAGCTAATATCCTTTTGGTTTGAAAAAATCAGTATTTTACCATGAAAGTAATCTGCCGTAACTTTCTGATTGCAATTGCCCTAGTCACTGGCCTCTGCACAAGCGCACATGCGCAATGGAACATCTTCACTGACATTTTTACCCAAATGGACGGTGGCACCAATAATTTCTTCTTCGACAACCTCGACTCGCTGGCCAACGCCTGGAACAATGAGCAAGGTTTCGGGGATGACCTTGGCGGCCAACTGAACGAAAACCTGCTGGATTCCATACCACCGTTGAACCTGGATTCCAACTATTTCAACGAAATTGGCGCTGGCATGGACTCATTCCTTTTCAACTTGCCGGGGTTTGGTTTGTCAAATTCGGACAATGACACCATTGAGGGCGAGTTGGACAGGTTGTTCAATATTTTTGACACCAACTTCGACTCACTGGGCGGCATTTTTGGCCAATACAATGATAGCCTTGCCAATTTTCCATCAAACTATCTCGACCCAACCATCATTGGTTACGACCCATTGCTCGACCTCCAGTACAACTACTTGCTGGATTCCCTGAACCTGATTGGGGATTTGAGCAATCCAAATGGCCCAGGCAATATCACGGGACTTATGAACAAGTTCTTCGACAAGCTTATGTTCCCAGATATTGAACTGGCTTTTGGCACCCAGTCTGCCGACCTCAAATATTTCGAAGACAGGTATTCGGCGGATGCCAAGGTCATCCGTTTAGGCTCTGTGCCTCGGTTCGATAAGCGGGTGAACAGCTTCGCTGCCAGCCAAGGGAGATTCCCGATTGAAGCCCGCTGGCATATAGAGGCAAGCTGGACTGGCAAGGCCCACTATCACGAATTCGGAGCACCCAATAATGAGAATCTTTTGATTGACCCCAATGATACTGACAAGGACTTCAATCCACTGATGATGTATGGCGACTTTGCCATCATGACCACGCCCAGCTTGGGTACCTTGGGCAATACCTCGTTCAAGATGCTGGTCAGCCTCGGCACAGAATTCGGCACCTATGCACCAGCCCACCGGGAGTATTACTGGCCGATTACTGCCAACAACAGGGGTTATATGACCGGTTTGGGAGCGCAGGCAGGTGCTGGTGTTGCCTTTTCGAGGGGCGCCATCACCGCTTACTCGATGGGTACTTTTGCACAGGGACAGGCACTTCGTTGCCCATTGCCTTATCCTTACACCAGCCGCCGTTTTGAAGTGGGCGTCCGCTATGGGGACATCGTCAACATGCGCTACTCCACGGGCTTCACTTCTTGGCAGGATAATGAAAACCGTCAAGCAGATATCAGGAACCAATTTACCATTGGCCTTATCTTAAGCGAATTGAACCGTTAATCCGATTGCTTTATACGTTCTTAATGGCCATGCAAGCACTGCTTGCATGGCCATTTACATTTTAAAACTGTTTTTAAAACCCTTTAAAATCAATCAAAAAATTGAGGGATATCCCGGTTGGATGCAACCAGTAGGTTTTACAAAACACCTACTCCTTTATTCAAAAAATAAAAAATTTCATAAATGAAACCTACCAGATTTTTGATGCTGCTGTTTTTTACGGCCTCCATTTCTGCCATCGCCCAACCCGGTGGGGGCAGGGGCGGCGACCCCGTACAGCGTGCCGAGATGCAGACTCAAATGATGGTTGACAGCCTTTCGCTATCTGCCAAGCAAGGCGAGAAGGTCAAGGAAATCAACCTGAAGTACGCCAACAAGATGAAGGAAGCAAGGGCCGCCAATACCGATGGCGACTGGGAAAAGATGCGTACCACGATGGACGCCATCCGCACCGAGCAGAACGCTGAGTTGAGGGGTGTGCTCACGCAGGAGCAGTACGACCGTTGGCAGAAAATAGCCGAAGTTCAGCGCCAAGGCAGGGGCGGCCCAGGTGGCCCTCCACAAGAAGGTGGGAAAAACAAGGACAGGAAAGGAAAGAGAGGTGAACTGCCTCCGCCTCCGCCTCCCGCCGAGGGTGGCAATTGACGGACAACTACAAACAAGTCTCTATGTCGCCGGGTGATGCAGGTCGCCCGGCGATTGTTTTTTTGTCCATATCCGAATGGCAACGTCTATTCAATCAACAATCACATCTACGCTTTCTTGGTTTGGCCAAACCCCTCCGTATAAATAGGGTTAAATTTGCATCATGAAAAAACTCCTGACAATACTCTTATTGGCATTTGCCTTTGTCGTTACGGCGCAAAACTTTACACTAAAGGGGAAAATCGTGGACGAAAAAAACGCCTCCCTGCCTGGCGCCAATGTGGTGCTGAACTATCCATGGGGCGAGATGGCGGCTGCCGCCTCCACTGAGTTGGACGGCAGTTTTGAATTGGCGAACGTCGAAAAAGGGGGCTACCAACTCGTTGTTTCGTTTGTGGGGTACGAAGACCTGAAAAGGGAGGTGACCGTGACCAACAAGGGCATCAACTTTGGTGCGCTGCAATTGGTGGTCAGTGCCACCGAACTCGGCACCGTGACCGTGAAGGAACAGGTGCTGCCCGGCCAGGTGAAGGGCGACACCGTGCAGTTCAATGCCGACGCCTTCAAGGTGATGAAGGACGCCAGCGCACAGGATTTGATTGAAAAAATGCCGACCGTGACCAACGAAAGCGGCACAGTGAAGGCACAGGGCGAGAACATACAGCAGGTGCTCGTGGATGGCAAGCCGTTCTTCGGGAACGACCCTTCGGCGGCACTGAAAAACCTGCCGGCAGAGCTTATCGAGAAGGTGCAGATTTTCGACCAGCAAAGCGAACAGTCGCAGTTTACGGGGGTGCAGGACGGAAACACCACCAAGACCATCAACATTGTGACCCGCAAGGGCATGAATGCCGGGCAGTTCGGCAAGGTATATGGCGGCTACGGCTACGAAGACAAATACCAACTTGGCGGCAACACCAATATATTCAAGGGGAAGCGGCGCATTTCGCTCATCGGCATGTCGAACAATATCAACGTGCAGAACTTCAGCATGGACGACATCCTCGGCGTTACTGGCAACTCCGGCGGTGGCAACCGTGGCGGCGGAGGTAGGGGCATGGGCGGCCCCGGTGGTGGCGGTCGTGGCCCCGGCGGTGGCGGTACTTCCGACTTCCTCGTGCAGGCCAGTGGCGGCATCTCTACGACGCATGCCATCGGCCTCAACTACTCGGACAAATGGGGCAAGAAATGGGATGTGTCCGGCAGCTATTTTTTCAATAAAACAAAGAGCGAATCGCTGAAGGAACTAAACCGCCAGTTCTTCACCTCAGAGGGCTTTGGCGAGGTGTACGACGAAGACACGGACGCCACCGCCGACAATATCAACCACCGACTGAATTTCCGGGCCACAGTGGAGTTGGACAGCTTTAACTCCCTGATTATCAGGCCAAGGGCCACATGGCAGACCAATGAGGGCATTTCTTTTACGGATGGAAAAACCTTTCTAAGCACCGAATTGCGGAACGCAACCATTACTGATTTCGATTCGAGATACGACGGCCTCAGCTTCAACAACAGCCTGCTTTGGCGGCACAAGTTCAGGAAGCAGAGCCGCACGTTTTCCGTTGATGTGACCAATGGCTACAACCCAAAAATTGGCGACAGCAAGCTGTTTTCACAAAATACTTACCTGTTCCCGGAAGCCTCCGCCGATACGCTTGACCAAAAATCCACCCTCGACGTGCAAAGCTGGAACGCCGCTGCCAACCTCGAATACACGGAACCACTGACCAAGTTCTCACAGTTGTTGGTCAACTACCGGTATAGCTACCAACAGGAAGAATCCGATAAGCTGACCTACGATTACTGGTACATAACGGGCGGCTACGACCTGCTGAACGGCACGCTGAGCAATGTGTTTTCAAACGACTATATCACCCAAAGTGGCGGTTTGGGCTACAATTGGAGCAAGAGCAACGACTTCAACTGGAACGTGCGGGCCAACTACCAATGGGCAGAGCTGGCCAACCAGCCGGAGTTTCCCGCAGGGCCAAATACAACCGTCCAATTCAAGAACCTGCTGCCTTCAGCTGGTATGCGCTACAATATTGACAAACAGCGCAGCTTCCGCTTTTTCTACCGTACCAACACCCAGTTGCCCAGTATCAGCCAGCTACAGAAAGTAGTGGACAACACCAACCCACTACAGCTCAGCACAGGCAACCCCGCCCTCGTGCAGAGCTTCCAGCATAACCTGTTCACCCGCTACCAAGCCACCAGCACAGAAAAGGGCACCACGCTGTTCGCCATGCTCGGCGGCGGTATCACCGATGACTATATTGGCACAGCCACGTGGCTGCCCGGCAGCGGCACCCCATTGTTCGACAGCCTCGATGTGACGCCCGGTGCGCAGATACGGCAGCCAGTCAATCTCTCCGGCTACCGCAACATGCGCTCGTTCGTGAACTATGGTTTTCCCTTGAAAAAAATCAAGTCGAACCTCAGCTTCAACCTCTCTTGGAATTATAGCCGCACACCCGGCCTCGTCAACGGCCAAAAGAACCTTTCAGACAACCATAGCTACGTGGCGGGCATTACACTTGCCAGCAATATCAGCACCAAGCTCGACTTCAACATCAGCCTGCGCCCCAGTTGGAATACCACCACCAACTCCATCCAGACCAGCAGCAACACCGAGTACTTCAACCAAAACAGCGCCGTCCGCCTGAACTGGATTATCTTCGAAGGATTCGTGCTCCGCACCGACCTGACCCACCAATACTACAATGGCCTTTCGGAGGGCTTCGACCAGAACTACTGGCTCTGGAACGTGGCCATTGGCAAGAAAGTCTTCAAGAACGAGCGGGGGGAACTGGCCCTCGCCGTGAACGACGTGCTCAAACAGAACCGCAGCATCAGCCGCACCGTGACCGAGACCTATATCGAGGACACTTGGACGAATGCACTGCAACGGTTCGTGATGCTGAGCTTTACCTACAATATCCGCAATTTCGGCAAGGCACCGGAGACTAAACCGGAAGGGGAGAGGAGATGGGAGGGGAGGCCGCCTGGGTTTTAGTGATTTCGGATTGCGGGATTTCGGATTGCGGATTTTGGGGACAAATGTCACTGCCAATTCCCTGCATGGAAAGCAGTTTGAATCGTTGCTGAGTTTGTACCTTTGAACCCATTTTCAAAACGACTGTTTCACAACGTCGAAACGTCATTTTTTACGAAAAAAGCAACAGAAATAGCAATATGGGTTCACAAGCCGCACCAAGAGAAGATTTTTACTGGGTCGAGGACCGGGAGCCGCACTTCCAGCGCCGCAAGGACATCCTGAAGGCACACCCAGAGGTCACTAAACTATTCGGGGTTAATCCCCGGTTGAAATACGTTACCATCGGCATGGTCATCGTTCAGTTGACGACAGCCTATTTCGCCCACCTGATGCCTTGGTGGATGTTCCTTTTGGTCGCTTATTTCATTGGAGCGACCATTGCGCAAGCGCTGTTCCTCGCCATCCATGAAATAACGCACGACATGGCTTTCAAGAGCAAGCTGCACAACAACCTGTTGGCCCTATTCGCCAACCTGCCCATCGTGCTGCCATTTGCCATGTCGTTCAAGTACTACCACGGCATCCACCACTGGGACCAAGGCAAGGACGGCGAGGATCTCGACATACCCACCGTTTTGGAGGCCAAGGTGTTCAGGGGCTTTTTCGGCAAGGTGCTTTGGTTCGTCAACCAGATAGCCTTCTATGCCCTGCGCCCAACCTTGGTAAAGCCCGTGAAGCCGGACAAGTGGATGACTTACAATATCATCTTCCAAGTGGCGGCCATGGCCATCTTCCTGCCCATTTTGTTCCAAAACGGAAATGGTGCGTCTGACTGGTCAAGTTGGGCTGGTTTGGTTTACCTATTGGTTTCATTGGTGTTTGCGGGCGGTATCCACCCAACAGCGGGGCATTTTATCTCCGAGCATTATGTGTTCAAGGAGGGCCAAGAGACCTACTCCTACTACGGCCCACTGAATGCGCTGACCTTCAACGTGGGCTACCACAACGAGCACCACGACTTCCCGCAAGTGCCCGGCAGCCGTCTGCCGCAACTGAAAAAAATTGCACCGGAGTTCTACGACAACCTCGCCTCCTACAATTCATGGTCGGGCGTGATCTTCGACTTTTTGTTCCGAAAAGATATCACGCTGTATTCCAGAACGAAGCGGAGGTAATAAAACATGAGTCATCCCGAATTTTAGGTCACCAGGAAAGCCAAAATGGGTGTCTTCGGCAGTTTTGCGCAGCAAAACTGCCGAAGACACCCCAAAAACAAAAGCGGCGGTGGCATCTTCGATGCCGCCGCCGCTTTTGTTTTGGGGCAGGGTGATTTTCTAAGGAAAATCACCCTGCCCTCCTAATCATCCGTACCCGAAAAAATTCGGAATGACTCATGTTTATTGAGGGTTGATTATCGGTTATACCGACAATCAACCCTCTTTTTTTAGCATCTCCACCGCATGGTTCGCCGCCCGTGCCGTCAGCGCCATGAAGGTCAGCGACGGGTTCTGGGTGGAAACGGAGGTCATGCACGCCCCATCGGTCACATAGACGTTCGGGCAGGCGTGGAGTTGGTTCCACTCGTTCAGCAGCGAGGTCTTCGGGTCACGGCCCATGCGCACCCCGCCCATCTCGTGGATGTCGAGACCGGGAGCCTGCTCCGAATCCTTGGTCTGTATGTCCTTGAAGCCCGCTTTTTGGAACATATCGGTCATCTGCTCGAAATAGTCCTTCACCATTTTATCGTCGTTCTCGTCGTGCGAGATGTTGATGCGCAGCAACGGGATGCCCCAAGCGTCTTTTTGCGCAGCATCCAAGGCTACGAAGTTGGTTTCCTTCGGAATGGTCTCGCCCATCATGTGGCTGGAGACGTTCCAGGGGCCGTAGTCCTTTGAGCCGAGCAGGTTGTTGGTGAGCTGTTGCCCGAATCCCTCGGCGTTTTTGCTGAGGCTGCGGCCTGAGTAAAACCCGGCGGCATAGCCCCGCAGGAAGTCGGTTTCCTGTTTGTAAACATTGCGGAAGCGAGGAATGTAAGCGCTCGTCGGGCGGGCACCTTCCGTCTTGAACTCCTTGTGCCCATCGTGTACGCCCCAAATCCTTGCCCGATAATTATGGAAGGCCACGTATTTGCCGAGCAGCCCGCTGTCGTTGCCGAGGCCGTTGGGGAAGCGGTCGGAGGTCGAGTTCAACAGCACGAGGTTCGTGTTCAGCGTGGCGGCGTTCAGGAAGATGATTTTAGCGAAATACTCGGTCGTTTCCTTCGTCTCGGCGTTCACCACCCGCACGCCCGTTGCCCGGTTTTCCTTTTCATCGAAAATGATGGAATGCACCACGGAGTGCGGCTGTAGCGTCAGGTTGCCCGTCCGTTGCGCCCAAGGGATGACGGTCGAGTTGGCGTTGAAATACCCGCCGAACGGGCATCCCCGTTGGCAGATATTGCGGCTCTGGCAGAGGGTGCGACCCTGTTGCTTGAAGATTTCCCGCTCCTCGGTCAGGTGGGCACAGCGGGCATAGATGACGTGGCGGTCTTTATAGTGCTTCTTCATCGAATCCCTGAAATACTCCTCCACGCAGGTCATGCCGAAGGGCCGCAGGAAGTCGCCATCGGGCAGGGTATCCAACCCGTCCCGGTTGCCGCTCACGCCGATGAACTGCTCCACACGGGTGTACCATTTCTCCAAATCCTTGTAGCGGATGGGCCAGTCCACGGCGAAGCCGTCCCGTGCCGGGCCTTCAAAATCGTGGTCGCTCCAGCGCTGCACCTGCCTCGCCCACATGATGGACTTGCCGCCCACCTGGTAGCCCCGTATCCAGTCGAAGGGCTTGTCCTGCACGTAGGGGTGCTCGGTGTCCTTCACGAAGAAGTGCATGGCATCCTCCTTGAAGGCATAGCAACGGCTGATGACGGGGTTCGCCTCGGCCACCTCGTGCGGTATGCGCCCTCGGTGCGGGAACTCCCAGGGCTGCATGCCCGTGGTGGGGTAGTCTGCGATATGCTCCACGTTGCGGCCCCGCTCCAGCATGAGGGTTTTCAGGCCCGCTTCGCAAAGCTCCTTGGCGGCCCAGCCGCCCGTCATGCCACCACCGATGATGATGGCGTCGAAATGGTGTGATGTGTCTGGCATAGGAGGAAAAATTGGGAAATTGAGGAGGGCCTTATAATTTCTTAATTTCCCAATTTCTTTATTTCAGATCAAACATTCACGCACCCCTTGAAATACCCCGGTGCAAAGGCCCAATTCCGCATGTTTTTCAGAAAATATTCCGAACTGGTGAAGTGCTCGATGGTGAGGCCACGGGTAGTTTCAGCGAAAAACTTCAACGGCTCGCTGAGGCC
>WBZM01000381.1_pt2 | contig 51539 bp, 51 predicted proteins | sample 5204271 | NCBI WGS metagenome assembly WBZM01 (sample SAMN12344346, study PRJNA552823) | activated sludge metagenome | biome: Activated sludge suspended growth; feature: Nitrification reactor; material: Wastewater; isolation source: activated sludge from nitrification reactor of wastewater... | reverse complement strand
CGCCATCGGCGGCGAAGGAGAGGTCCGCCGCGCAGTAGGAATGGTGGTCCGGGAACGGATGCTCCTCGAAGTCGAGATCGAGAGCCCTGAGCTGCGCGAAGAAGCGTCGCGGATCGCCGATGCCGGCGATCGCATGCAACCGTCGTCCGCGCAGCGAAGCCGCGCTGCAACTGCGCGCCGGGCCAGCGGCGGCGACGAAACGCTCGCCGGCGAGGTGCATCACCGCCTGCGGCAAGGCCGCTGCGAGCTGCTCGACGCGCGGCTCCGGGTCGCCATGCCAGACGACCGCGTCCGCTGCACGCAGACGTCGCAGGGGCTCGCGCAGAGGACCGGCCGGCAGCAGCCGTCCGTTGCCCGCGCCGCGCCCATCGAAGACCACCACTTCCATTGAGCGCTGCAGGCGATAGTGCTGCAGGCCATCGTCGGAGACGATCACGTCGCAATCGGGATGTGCTGCCAGCAAAGCGTTCCCGGCAGCAAGCCGATCGGCACCGATGAACACCGGCGCAGCGCTGCGGCGCGCCAGCAGAAGGGGCTCGTCGCCGACCACTGACGGCGGCGAATCGGCGGCAACCGGGAGCGCCGTACGCGCCGAGCCCCCGTGCCCGCGGCTGATGATTCCCGGCCGCCAACCGGCCGCCCGCAGCTGGCGCACGATCCAGAGAACCAGCGGGGTCTTGCCGCTGCCACCGACGGTCAGGTTACCGACGACGACCACGGGCACCGGCAGGCGGGAGGCACTCAGCACACGCCAGCGATAAAGCCGGCGCCGCAGTGCCACCACCCCAGCGAACAGCCAGGAAAGCGGCAGCAGCGGCCAGAGAGCGGGCAGCAGACGGCGCTCATACCACCATGCGGGCAGCCGCCGCAGCAGGCCCGCGGCGGCCATCAGTGCGGCGACTGGGTGGCGAACGATATCCGCGGATAGCCCGCCGTCTGCGCCGCCTGCATGATGTCGATGACGCTCTGGTAGTTGGCCTTGGCGTCGGCGTTGATCACGACCACAGGTTCCTTGAGGTCGCCGGCAGCGCGCCGCAGCGCCTCACTGATCGATTGCACGCTGGCTGACGCCAGCGGCGCCTTGTTGACCAGCACCTGACCGGCAGCGGTCAGGGTCACGTTGATCTCCTTCGGCGGCTCGTCCGGCTTGCTCGCCTCCGCCGTCGGCAGGTTGATCTCGAGCCCGGAGAACTTCGAGTAGGTGGTGGTCAACATGAGGAAGATGATGATCACCAGCAGCACGTCGATCAGCGGAATCAGGTTGATCTCGGGAACGTCGCTCGTCCTGCCGCGTCGGAAGTTCATCGCCAGCCCCTTCCGTCAAGCCCTGCGTTCACCGTGCAGTACCTCGACCAGACGGACCGCCTGCTGCTGCATCTCGACGACATAGCCGTCCACCAGCGCCCTGAAATGGCGCCAGAAGATCATCCCGGGAATGGCGATCAGCAGCCCGAAACCCGTGTTGTAGAGCGCGATCGAGATGCCATGCGCCAACTGGATCGGGTTGCTGCCGCCGGGCGCCTGCGAACCGAAGATCTCGATCATGCCGACGACGGTCCCGAAGAGACCCATCAACGGGCTGATCGAGGCAATCGTGCCGAGCGTCGTCAGGTAGCGCTCCAGGTCGTGGAGGACGACCGCACCGGTTTCCTCGATCGTTTCCCGCATCACCTCGCGCGAACTGCCGACGTTGCGCAGGCCGGCGGCGAGGATGCGACCGAGCGGGGAATGCGTCTCGAGGTTGCCGACCAGTGCCGCGCTCGCGCCGTTCTGCCGGTACTCGGCGACGACCCGTTGCAACAGCCCGGCGGGGACGACCTTGCTGCGCCGCAAAGCCGCCAGCCGCTCGATGATCAACGCCACGGCAATGATTGACGCCAACAGCAAGGGCCAGATCGGCCAGCCAGCAGCCTGAATGATGGAAAACACCCGTTCGCTCCGCAAGATGGGGACAGGCGGTCACTTTAGCCTGCGACGAAGCCTGCGGCAAGCCCCGCCCGCGGCAGCAGGCGACGACGGCGCCCGGCGGCAGCGTGGACTCGTCCCCATCATCTGGGCTCAGATCATCCGCGAGCCTGCTGCTGAGGAAGACCCGTGCCGATCGAGGAACATCGCTGCCGTCTGCCAAAGAAGCGGGCAAGCGCAGCGCTGCAGCCGCTGCCGGGATCTCTGCGCGGCGGCGCTGCCGAGCGCGAGCCGGATGCGGCGATGTAGAATCCGGCCATGGAGGATTTCCCGTCAGGCCGAGCCACCTGCGACCCGCTCGCAGCGGTGATCCCGGTGTCCCTACTCAACCGCTTGGCGCGCGAGCGTCTCGAAGCCGCCTTCCCGCTGTGTTGGGTCGCCGGTGAAGTGTCGAACCTGAGTTACGCCGCTTCCGGACACGTCTATTTCTCGCTCAAGGACAGCGCGGCGCAGGTCCGCTGCGTGATGTTCCGCAACCGGGCGCAACTGCTCGGCTGGCGCCTCGAGAACGGCCAGCACGTCGAGGCACGGGTGCTGGTCACCCTCTACGAGGCGCGTGGAGATTTCCAGCTCAACATCGAGGCGGCGCGCCGTGCGGGCCAGGGCAACCTCTACGAGCGCTTTCTTCGCCTGAAGGAAAGACTCGCCCGCGAGGGACTTTTCGACAGCGCGCTCAAGCGCTCCCTGCCGGCCTTTCCCCAGCGCATCGGCATCGTCACCTCGCCGCAGGCAGCAGCGCTGCGCGACGTCCTCAGCACGCTCGGCCGGCGGGCCGGCCAAGTGGGGATCGTCGTCTATCCGACACCCGTCCAGGGTGACGGCGCTGCGGCGCTGATCGCCGATGCCATTCGCCGTGCCGGCGAGCGCGACGAATGCGACCTGCTGATCCTCTGCCGCGGTGGCGGCAGCCTGGAAGACCTCCAGGCGTTCAACGACGAGACTGTCGCCCGCGCCATCCGCGCCTGTCCGCTGCCCGTCGTCAGCGGCATCGGTCACGAGACCGACTTCACGATTGCCGACTTTGCCGCCGATCGGCGCGCGGCGACGCCGACCGCGGCAGCCGAAATGGCCGCCCCGGAACGCAGCGCGTTACTCGCGCGGCTGTTCGCAGACCACCTCGCGCTGCGTCGCCAAGCCACACAGGCGTTCAACCAGCGCGCCCAGCAGCTCGACTGGCTGGCCCGCCGCCTGCAGCACCCGGGGCAATCCCTCGCCCGCCAGCGGGAAGCGCTGCACAACCAGCAGCGCCGCCTCGCCGCCGGCCTCCTGTTGGGCAGCACGCGGGCACGCGGAACGCTGGCCAAGCTCGAGCATCGCCTGCACCAGAACCGCCCCGACCTGGCGCAGCAGAGGCTGCGACTGCAGTCGCTGGCGTCGCATCTCGAACGGGCGGGGCGGCAGACCCTCGACGGCAGAATGGCCGAACTGGGCCGCCTGCAGGCCGGCCTGTCGCAGCTCGACCCGCGGGCGGTTCTGGCTCGCGGCTACAGCATCGTCACCAACGGCCAGCAGCAGATCGTCCATGCCAGCTCGATGCTGGAACCTGGCGAGGAGATCGCTGTCTTCCTGCACGATGGACGAGCGGACGCGATGGTGCTGGCCGTCTCTGGCAACGATGGCCGACTGTAGGCGGCCGGCATCCGTCCGGACCGACAACGTCCGTCAACAACGACCGCTCGCCAGCGATCCTCCCCGGATCAGGGGGAGATGCCGCGCTTCCCCGTGCGCTGCGTCGTGCGACCATGCGCCGGCAGCTTCATTTGCCAGCAAGGCAGGGCCGGCATAGAATCCCGGCCGAGCACGGAACAGGGGTCCTGCCCGCCACACCTTTTGCTACAGACAATACTTACGGAGAACACGGATGGAACACAAGCTGCCGCCACTGCCTTTCGCCATGGACGCACTGGCACCACACATGTCGCAGGAAACCCTGGAGTATCACTACGGCAAGCACCACCAGGCCTATGTCACCAACCTCAACAACCTGATCAAGGGAACCGAGTACGAGGAACTGGACCTTGAAGCGATCGTCCGCAAGGCCCCGGCAGGCGGCATCTACAACAACTCGGCCCAAGTCTGGAACCACAGTTTCTTCTGGAACTGCCTGCGGGCCAACGGCGGTGGCGCTCCGGGCGGCGCGCTGGCAGCGGCGATCGACGCCCGCTGGGGCTCCTTTGCGGAGTTTGCGAAGGCGTTCCAGGCATCGGCGGTGGGCAACTTCGGGTCGGCATGGACCTGGCTGGTGCGCAAGCCGGACGGCACGGTCGATATCGTCAATACGGGTGCCGCCGGTACCCCGCTGACGACCGCCGACAAGGCGCTGCTGTGCATCGACGTCTGGGAGCATGCCTACTACATCGATTACCGCAACCTGCGACCGAAGTTCGTCGAGACTTTCCTCGGCAACCTCGTCAACTGGCACTTCGCCGAGCAGAACTACGCCGCCTGAGCGACAGAGCGAGTCATTCGGCGTCACCCGCGGGTGAAAGCAAACGGGGTCCGCAGCGCGGACCCCGTTTCTCTTGCAGCAACCGCCCGCGAACGGTGACGGCGCTGCGCGGCCGTTCGATCAGAACGGGATGTCGTCGTCCATGTCTTCGAAGCCCGGCGTCTTCCTGGCTGGCGGATTGCGCGCCGCGCCGGCAGCCTGGCCGCCTGCCGATGGCATGCTGCCCCCGTACTCGGCCTCGCCGGCAGGTGCGCCCATGCCCTCGCGGCTGCCCAGCATCTTCATCTCGTTGGCAACGATTTCGGTCGTGTAGCGCTCGTTGCCTTCCTTGTCCTGCCACTTGTTGGTCCGGATGCGCCCTTCGACATACACCTGGCGCCCCTTCTTGAGGTATTGGCCGGCGGTCTCGGCCAGCTTGCCGAAGAAGACCACGCGGTGCCACTCGGTGTACTCCTTCAATTCGCCCGACACCTTGTCGCGCGACCGATCGGTGGTCGCCATCCTGATGTTGCAGACGGCGTCGCCACTCGGCAGATAACGGGTCTCCGGATCGGCTCCGAGATTGCCCACCAGGATCACTTTGTTGACCGAAGCCATGTTGCCTCCCTGAACGGTACTGGAATAAACGCCACGATTGTAGGAGCTTTCAGGCAGCTGCCTGCCGCGGGCGCACTGCCGGCATGACCATCGTCAGCCCGAGCATCAGCCACACCAGTGTCAGCAGCACACCACCCGCCCAGACGGCACCAGGACCGGCGTACTTGGCGAGGACGCCGCCCAGCACGCCGCCCAGGAACAACCCGAGCGCCTGGGTGGTATTGTAAACCCCGAGCGCCGCACCTTTGGCATGTGGCGGCGCGATGCGCGAAATCAGCGACGGCTGCGTCGCTTCGAGGATGTTGAAGGCGACGAAGAACAGCATCAGCCAGAAGGCCAGGCCGAAAAGGCCGCCGGCAAACAGCCCGAAGCCCGCCTGGACGCAGAGCAAGAGCACAATCGCGGCGTTGAAGATCAGCTTCAAGCGCGCGAAGCGTTCGGCGACGATGATCGCCGGCACCATGATGACGAAGGAGATGAGCAGCGCCGGCAGGTAGACCTTCCAGTGCTCGGCGACCGGCAGACCGCCCGTCTTCACCAGCTCGGTCGGCAACAGCACCCACATCGCGGTCAGCATCAGGTGGAGGGCGAAAACGCCAAAATTGAGTCGCAGCAGTTGCTGGTGCGACAGCACTTCGACAAAGCTCTGCCAAGCCGGCTGCCGCGGCATCATCGGCGCCGTCGGCACCACCCGCAGGACGACGAAGATCGCCAGCAGCGCCAGCCCGCCGGTCAGCGCGAAGATGCCCGGCATGCCGATCGCCGCATAGAGCAGCGGCGCGCCGACCATCGACACGGCAAACATCAGCCCGATCGACGAACCGATCATCGCCATCACCTTGGTCAGGTGCTGCTCGCGCGTCAGGTCGGCGGCAAGCGCCGTGACCGCCGCCGAGATCGCGCCCGCACCCTGCAGCACGCGGCCAACGATGACGAGATAGATGTCGTCGGCGAGGGCAGCGACGAAGCTGCCGATGCCGAACAGCAGCAAGCCGAAGACGATCACCGGCTTGCGGCCGAAGTGGTCGGAAGCCGCGCCGTAGGCGATCTGCAGACAGGCCTGCGTCAGGCCGTAGGCTCCGAGCGCCACCCCGACGAGCACCATGTCCCTGCCCGACGGCAATTCGCTGGCGTAGAGGGCGAAGACCGGCAGGATCAGGAACAGGCCAAGCATGCGCAACGCGAAGACCGCCGCCAGGCTGATGCCGGCGAGCCTTTCTTCACTGCTCATGCGATCGTTGCTCGAGGCGGACATGTGGTTTGCTGCCAAACTGCGAAATTGCGTATATTAGCAGGTTTGCCCCGGTGCCCGAGGCCAGCTCCCCGATGGACGAACACAGCCAGACCCACAGCCAACTGCGAATCCGTGGTGCGCGCACGCACAATCTGAAGAACATCAACCTCGACCTGCCGCGCAACCGCCTGATCGTCATCACCGGGCTGTCGGGATCAGGCAAGTCGTCCCTCGCCTTCGACACGCTCTACGCCGAAGGGCAGCGGCGCTACGTCGAGTCCTTGTCGGCCTATGCCCGGCAGTTCCTGCAGCGCATGGAGAAACCCGACGTAGACCTCATCGAGGGACTTTCGCCGGCGATCTCGATCGAACAGAAGGCGACCAGCCACAATCCGCGCTCGACGGTCGGCACCGTCACCGAGATCCACGACTACCTGCGCCTCCTCTTCGCCCGTGCCGGCACGCCCTACTGCGCCGAGCACCAGTTGCCGCTGGCCGCGCAGACCGTCTCGCAGATGGTCGATCATGTCCTGGCGCTACCCGAAGGCAGCCGGCTGATGATCCTCGCGCCGGTGGTCGCCGACCGCAAGGGCGAGCAGGTCGAGCTGTTCGCCGAGCTGCGCGCGCAAGGCTTTGCCCGCCTGCGCGTCGACGGACAGATTCACGAGATCGACGCCCTGCCCCGGCTTTCCCGGACACACAAGCACTCGATCGACGTCGTGGTCGACCGCCTGAAGGTGCGCGAGGACATCCGTCAGCGCCTCGCCGAATCCTTCGAAACGGCGCTGCGCTGCGCCGATGGCCGCGCCATCGCGTGCGAGATGGACGGCGGACGCGAGCATTTCTTCTCGGCGCGGTTCGCCTGCCCAGTCTGTCCCTACGCGATCCAGGAACTGGAGCCCCGGATCTTCTCGTTCAACAGCCCGATGGGCGCCTGCCCGAAGTGCGACGGGCTCGGCGTCATCCAGTTCTTCGACCCGCAACGCGTCGTTGCACGTCCCGATCTGTCGCTCGCTGCCGGCGCGATCCGCGGCTGGGACAAGCGCAACCCCTTCTACCATCAGCTGCTCGGCTCGCTCGCCGAACACTACGGCTTCCAGCTCGATACCCCTTTCCGGGATCTGCCGGACGAGCTGCGGCAGATCATCCTCTACGGCTCCGGCCGCGAGACGCTGCGTTTCGGCTACCTCAACGAGCGCGGGCGAGTGAGCATCCGCGAGCACGCTTTCGAAGGCATCATCGTCAATCTCGAACGACGCTACAAGGAAACCGACTCGCTGGCGGTGCGCGAGGAACTGGCACGCCTGATCAGCAACCGCACCTGCCCCGCCTGCCAGGGCAGCCGCCTGCGTGAAGAAGCGCGCAACGTGCGCATCGGCAGCCAGGACAGCGCGCGCACCCTGCACGAGATCAATCGCCTGCCCCTCGCCGCGGCACGCGACTACTTCGTTTCGCTGCAGCTCCCGGGCAACAGGGCACAGGTGGCCGAAAAGGTGCTCAAGGAGATCGTCGGTCGCCTGCAGTTCCTGATCAACGTCGGCCTCGACTACCTGTCGCTCGAGCGTTCGGCGGAGACCCTCTCGGGCGGCGAGGCGCAGCGTATCCGCCTCGCCTCGCAGATCGGCTCCGGTCTGACCGGCGTCATGTACGTCCTCGACGAGCCATCGATCGGCCTGCATCAGCGCGACAACGAGCGCCTGTTGCAGACGCTGCGACAACTGCGCGACATCGGCAATACGGTGATCGTCGTCGAGCATGACGAGGAAGCCATCCGCAGCGCCGATCACGTCGTCGACCTCGGCCCCGGAGCCGGCATCCATGGCGGCCATATCGTCGCCGAGGGCTCGCCGGCAACCATCGCCGACAACCCCGACTCACTCACCGGCGACTATCTTGCCGGACGCCGCGGTATCGGCCTGCACGCCATTCGCCGGCAAGCCGATCCGGGGCGCATGCTGCGCATCAGCGGCGCCCGCGGCAACAACCTCCGCAACCTCACGGCCGAAATCCCGGTCGGCCTGTTCACCTGCATCACCGGCGTCTCCGGCTCGGGCAAGTCGACACTGATCAACGACACGCTCTACCTGGCGGCAGCCAGGCAGATCTACGGCTCGACGGCGGAACCCGCCGAGCATGACCTGATCGTCGGCCTTGACCACTTCGACAAGGTGATCAACGTCGACCAGAGCCCGATCGGTCGCACCCCACGTTCCAATCCGGCAACCTACACCGGTCTCCTGACACCGATCCGGGAGCTGTTCGCCGGCGTCCCGGAGGCGCGCTCGCGCGGCTATGGGCCCGGCCGTTTCTCGTTCAACGTCAAGGGCGGACGCTGCGAAGCCTGTCAAGGTGACGGCGTCATCAAGGTCGAGATGCATTTCCTGCCCGACGTCTACGTCGCCTGCGACGTCTGCCGCGGCAAGCGCTACAACCGCGAGACGCTGGAGGTGCTGTACAAGGGCCGGAACATCCACGAAGTCCTGCAGATGACCGTCGAGATGGCGCGAGAGTTCTTCGACCCGGTGCCGGTCGTCGCACGCAAGCTGCAGACCCTGGTCGATGTCGGTCTGAGCTACATCACGCTCGGCCAGTCGGCAACCACCCTCTCCGGGGGCGAGGCGCAGCGGGTCAAGCTGGCCCTCGAACTGTCCAAGCGCGACACCGGCCGCACCCTCTACATTCTCGACGAGCCAACCACTGGCCTGCACTTCCACGACATCGAACTGCTCCTCGGCGTGCTGCACCGGCTCGCTGACCACGGCAACACAGTGGTGGTGATCGAGCACAATCTCGACGTGATCAAGACAGCCGACTGGCTGATCGACCTGGGCCCCGAAGGGGGTGCCGGTGGCGGCACGATCATCGGCACGGGCACGCCGGAACAGCTTGCCGACGTCACCGCCAGCCACAGCGGACGTTTTCTGCGCGCCCTGCTTGCCCGGCACCATCGTGCCTCGGATGGCGGCCCGGCAGCGCCGGCCGCATGCGCCGGCTAGACATGGGCTGGCACCGCGGCCCCTGGACTGTTGGTGGGGGGGCTCTTGCCGAGCGACCGCCAGAACGCTGCCGGCAAGCAACAACCGGCCTTCGTGGGGCAAAAAAATTTGCTTGCGCGAAGCTGATCCATGCCAGAATTGTTGCCTTTGAATTGCTGACAGGATCACCTGGCGCCGCCGTGGTGGACGACAGCATGCCTGCCCGAGAAGGACACTTCCAACCATCCGAGGAGCCAAATATGAACAAGTCCGAAATGATCGACGCCATCGCCGCCCGCAGCGAGCTCTCCAAGGCTGCCTCGGCGAAAGCCCTCGACGCCGTCCTCGAGACCATCATCGACGCCGTTGCCCGAGGGGACACGATCACGCTGGTCGGTTTCGGTTCCTTCAAGGCCAGCGAACGCGCGGCCCGTGAAGGAAAGAACCCGAAATCCGGCGCGAAGATCGTCATCCCGCAGACAACCGTCCCGAAATTCGCTGCCGGCGCCGGATTCAAGGCCCGCGTCGCCAGCCGCGGCGAGTAAGGACCCCTGGACCCTGAACCGCACGATCTGCGACACCGCCCGGACCTTGCCGTGACAGGACCCGCAGCCCTCGCCCCCCATCGACCGATTCCCCAGCTTCCGGAGTATCGTATGCCCATCCGCACCATCATCGCCACAGCTGCATTGCTGCTCTCCCCGTTCGCCGTCGCTGCACAGCAGCCAGCCGCCCAGCCGGCCGTCGCCCAGGGTCTCGTCGCGGTCGCTCCCGGCCAGTTTGCTGGCATCGTCGAGGCCAGAGTCACCCTCGCCGTCGAGGCGATCGACCAAGCCGGACGTACCATCGTCCTGAAGGACACCAAGGGTGAGCAATCGAAGTTCGTGGTCGGAGACCAGGTCAAGAACTTCGCCCAGATCAAGGTCGGCGATCTGGTCGTCATCAGCTATTCCCAGGAGCTGCTGATGACGCTCAGGAAGGGCGGTGGCCAGTTGCGTGAGCGCATCGACAGCGGGCAACAGGGCACGGCCGCGCCGGGCCAGATGCCGGGCGCCTTCGAGTCGAAGGAAGTGGCGTTCATCGCCGACGTACAACAGGTCGACCGCAAGAAGGGCACCGTAACCCTGCGCGGCGCGCTGCGGACCGTCACTCTGAAGATCAAGGATCCAAAACAGCTCAAGATGATCAGCAAGGGCGACCAGGTCGAGGGCGTGTTCTCCGAGGCAATGGCCGTCGCCGTCGTGCCGGCAGGAGCGAAGGCGCGGAAGTGACCGCCGCGACGCGCGCGGCGGGTCGGTCCGTCGGCAGCGTTGACGCTGCGTGACGCGACGCATAGAATGCGTGCGGTTTCGGGGGCATAGCTCAGCTGGGAGAGCGTCTGGTTCGCAATCAGAAGGTCGGCGGTTCGATCCCGCCTGTCTCCACCAAGTAACGTAGGCACGCACGTCTGGTCAACCGATCAGGTCGTGGTTTTCTCCTCCCCGCGTACGGCCTCCATGCACCCATATCTGACGCAGTCGAGGCCTGTGCGGAGCGGGGCCACTTGGCTCTCCTCGCTCAGGGCCCCACGCATGGTGGCTGCCTTGCCTGGCGCGACGCGCGCAGCGCTTGGCCGACATGACAATCGTGCTGGTGATCGTTCACCAGGCCCATCGCCTGCATGAAGGCGTACACGGTGGTCGGCCCAACGAAGGTCCAGCCCTTCTGCCGCAGATCTCTGGCAAGCGCCACCGACTCCGGGCACTGACTGAGCGTCTGCAGGTATTCGCGGGTCGGTACCGGCGGCCTGCCGGCGACGTCGACCTCGAAGCGCCAGAAGTACGCCGACAGGCTGCCAAACCGCTCCTGCAGCGCCAGCGCCCGCCTGGCATTGTTGATCGCCGCAAGAATCTTGCCGCGATGGCGAACGATCGTCTCGTCGAGCAGCAGTCGCTGCACCTCGGACTCGCCGAAAGCCGCCACAACCCGGGGGTCGAAACCGGCAAAGGCCCGGCGGAAGGACTCGCGCTTCCTGAGTATCGTCAACCAGCTCAGGCCGGACTGGAAACCCTCGAGGCAGATCTTCTCGAACAGCCGGCAGTCGTCGGTCACCGGCTGGCCCCATTCGTGGTCGTGGTAGTCGATCAAGAGCGCCGATTGCTGGCACCAGAAGCAGCGCACGGGTTGCTCTTCCGAGGCTCTCGGCGCGGTCACTGACGGCCGATCCGGTGTCACCGCCGACATGGCCGGATCAGGCAATCCGTCCGAACAGCGCGGCCAGCGCCGCGGCATCGGTGAGTGGCAGATCGCAGCGTCCGTGCTGGCAGACATACGCCGTCGGCAGACCCGCTTGGGCACGCTTGCCGCGAACGAAAGGAACACTGCTTGCGAGCGAATCGATCACCGACTCGGCGCCACCGGCAAGCACGTGCGCCGGCAGGAAGCTCCGGCGCACGACATCGAGCAAGGGGGCCGCATCGGCGGCGGCACCATCAGGCCAGACGAGCACGATCTCGGGGGCAGTGGAGGCGCGGAACTCGACGGCGAGCAGCGCCTCGCTCATGCTGAACGGCCGCTCCGCAAGTGCCGCCGCATGTGAGGACAGCGCATGGTCGGCAAGCTGCCGCCAATGCTCGTCGCCGGTGAAGACAGCCAGGCGCAGCACGTTCATCAGGGCAAGCGATGTGCCGGATGGCTCGGCGCCATCGTAGGCAGGCTTCTCGCGTGCGATCAGGCTTTCCTGCTCGTGGGCTGGTCATGAACCAGCCGCCCGCCGGATCGGCGAACAGGTCCTCGGTGGCTTCGGCAAGCAGCAGCGCTTCGCGCAGGTGGCGCGGCTCGAACGTCGCCTCGTACAGGTCGATGAGGCCGGCGACGAGGAAGACGTGGTCGTCGAGGAACGCATTCTGGCGCGCCTGCCCGTCCGTGTAGCAGCGCTGCAGTCGCCCACCCGCGCCACGCAGCCGGGTCAGGGCGAATTCCGCTGCTCGCGCGGCCGCCAGCACGTAGGGCGCGTGATCGAGAATCCGTCCCGCCTGCGCCAGCGCCGAGATCATCAGGCCATTCCAGGAAGCCAGGACCTTCTCGTCACGCTGGGTCTGAACACGCCTGGCCCGTACCTCGCGCAGCCGCGCACGGGCGCCGGCGAGCGCTGCCCAGGCCTGCTCGTCAGGCTGCGGGACGTGCAGGATGTTGCTTCCCTGCCAGGTGCCGCCACGACGGACACCGTAATGCTCGAGGAAGCGCGTGCTCGTCGCCTCGCCGAGGGAAGCGAGTTCGTGCCGGATCTCGCCCTCGCTCCAGACGAAAAAACGCCCCTCGACGCCTTTCGAATCGGCGTCGGTTGCGCTAGGGAAACCACCGCTGGCATCGCTCAAGATGTCCGACAGGCCGTTCAGGAGCGAGACGAAGCCGAGTCTCGCGCCACGCTCGCCATCGCGTGGCGGAAAGTAGCTGCCGGCCAAGAAGGGCTCGCGTGCGGCATTCGGCCAGACGCTCATCGGCCAGCCGCCGGAACCGGTCAATTGCTGCACGGCACTCATATAGATCGCGTCGATGTCCGGCCGCTCCTCGCGATCGACCTTGACCGCCACGTAATGGGTGTTCAGGAAGCGGGCGATCTCCGCGTCCGCGAAGGACTCGTTTTCCCTCACATGGCACCAGTGACAGGTCGAATAACCGATCGCCAGGAATACCGGTCGAGCGAGCCGTGCCGCTTCGGCAAAGGCCTCGTCGCCCCAGGGAAACCAGTTGACCGGATTGTGCGCATGCTGCAACAGGTACGGGCTGCTCTCCAGCAACAGCCGGTTGCTGAAGCGGGGCCGGCCGCGCTCGTCGCTGTGCTGTGTGCGCGGCGCGCGACCGGCGGGACGGCCAGCCAGGGCACGCGCCAGCCTCTCCTGCAAAGGCAGCGCAAAGGGTTCGCTTCCGGGCAGAACGGCAGATTGCACTCGGTTTTCCAGATCGGCGGACGGGCCACGCACACGCTTCCAAGCCGCTGGAGAAGCAGCCACCGCGTCGGCCGCGTCCTCGGCGAAGCACATGCACGCGCAGCAACCGCGGCCGAACGCCGGCAAAGCTGCGGATCTGCGCGCCCCGCATTGTGCTGCCACACTGCGGCTTTCGGCAAGGCTGCCGAGGACCGCGCAGCGCCGGAACACAAGAGGAAGGACCGGGCGACGGGCGCTGCTGGTAGCAGCGACGCTTGCTGCAGTTGAGTGGCCGGAGCATCGCCGGCCGCATGTGGCGGACTGTCAGCCTGCCTTCTCCACCTCCGCGTGGAGCGGTGTCACGGTACGCCATCGCCGCGCGATCTGGTGCGCCATACGCTGAACATCTTCTGCCCGGCAAAGCATGCAGCGAGTGCGCCAATGACGCCTGCAATCTGGTCCATCAGCCTGACCGCAAGTCCTCTCCGGCCGCACGGGGGTTTCAGGCAACCCCGTCGAAACCTACTCCAGATTCTGCACCTGTTCCCGCATCTGCTCGATCAGCAGCTTGAACTCGATCGCCGTCTGCGACACCTCCGCCACCAGCGACTTTGAGCCGAGCGTATTGGCTTCGCGATTGAGTTCCTGCATCAGGAAGTCGAGGCGCTTGCCGGTCGCTCCGCCGGCCGCGAGGACCCGTTCGACTTCGTCGAGGTGGGTCGCCAGTCGCGCGAGTTCCTCGGCAACGTCGATGCGGGCAGCAAAGACGGCAACTTCCTGCCGGATTCGCTCGTCGTCGACGACCTGCACCGCGTCAAGCAGCCGCTGCCGCAGCTTGTCGTTGAACGCGGCCTGCGCAGCCGGGATGCGCGGCGCCACCTCACGTACCAGCAGGCGCATGCGGGCCAGCCGCTCGCGGATCACCGCCGCCAGCTTCTCTCCCTCACGCGCGCGACTGGCGGCGAAATCGTCAAGCGCATCGGCAGCCAGTGCCAGGCACGCGGGCACCAGAGTCGCCGCGTCGACCATGTCCTCACCGAATATCCCTGGCCAGCGCAGGATGTCGTTCACGCTGAGTGGCACTGCCGACGGCAAGATGCGGCGCACCTCTTCCTCAAGGTAGCGGAGACGTTCGAGCACCTCGTTGTTGAGCCCGACCTGCGGACCACCACCAGCGGCCGAGACGAAGCTGACACGGCACTCGAGCTTGCCGCGGCTGATGCGGCTGGCAAACAACTCGCGCAATGCCGCCTCTGCGGCACGCACCTCGTCGCTGACCCGAAAGATGACGTCAAGGTAGCGCGAATTGACGCTTTTCAGCTCGAAGTGCAGTGTGCCGCCCCTGACGGATCGGGTCCTGGCGGCGTAGCCAGTCATGCTGTAGATCATGCGAATCCTGGGGTGCAAACAGTGATCGATCGGTGGGCAGCTTTACAGCACACCCCCAAAACCCGGAAAATGGCCGGAAGATTGAATGATAGCCCCGACAAGGATGGCGCAACAAGCGAACCAACCTCTTCCCGCCGGTTTCAAGATCGACGAGTACTGCATCGAACGTCAGCTCTCGATGGGCGGTTTTTCGATCGTGTACGTTGCTGCCGACCGCGACCAGAAGCGTGTCGCGATCAAGGAGTACCTGCCGAACACCCTTGCCCTACGCAGCGAGGGACGAACGGCACCGCTCATTTCGGAGGAGCATCTGCCAGCCTTCCGCTACGGCATGAAGTGTTTCTTCGAGGAGGGGAGGACGCTGGCCGCACTTTCCCACCCGAATGTCATCAGGGTGCTCAATTTCTTCCGGGCCAACGATACCGTCTACATGGTCATGGAGTACGAGCACGGGCGGACGCTGCAGGATCTGATCCAGAAGAGTCCGGCGGTGGTGACGGAAAACTTCATTCGCAACGTGTTTACCAAGATGCTCAACGGGCTGCGCGAGGTGCACGCGCACCGCCTGCTGCACCTCGACCTGAAGCCGTCGAACATCTACATGCGCAACAGCCACACGCCGGTGCTGATCGACTTTGGTGCCGCCAGACAGACCCTCGCCTGTGACACGCCGATGCTGAAGCCGATGTACACGCCCGGCTTCGCCTCGCCCGAGCACTACAACCGCCGCGACTTGCTCGGCCCGTGGAGTGACATCTACAGCGTCGGCGCATCAATGTACGCCTGCATCTCGGGCAGCACGCCGCAGCCGGCCGACGAACGCATGGAGAAGGACCGCCTGGTCCCCGCCATGGTGCGCTGGCAGGGCCTCTATTCGGATCAGTTGCTCGAGACGATCGACTGGTGCTTGAGCCTGAACCACGGCTACCGCCCGCAAAGCGTTTTCGCGCTGCAAAAGGCGCTTACCGAGCCCGTGATCGCACCCGCGTCGACCTCCGTCGGGCAGAAGGACAGTCTCCTGCGGCAGGTCGTGGGCAAGCTGAAGAAGACAAGGGACCAATGAAGTTCACCATCTACCAGGATTCTCGGACCGGCAAGCGTGCCAACAATGAGGACCGCTTGGCCTACTGCTATTCACGCGAAGCCCTGCTGATGGTCGTCGCCGATGGCATGGGAGGTCATTATTATGGCGAGGTTGCTGCACAGATCGCCGTCCAGACGATGACCGAGGCGTTCCCGAGCGAGTTCAAGCCGCGCGCCCGAGACCCCTTCATGTTTCTCCAGAAGGGAATGCAGAATGCCCATCACGCGATTCTCGACTTTGCCGGCAAGCACCACCTGCTCGACTCGCCGCGCACCACCTGCGTCGCCTGCATCATCCAGAACAACGTCGCCTACTGGGCCCACTCGGGAGATTCGCGCCTCTACCTGATCCGCAACGGGAAGGTTCTGGCACAGACCAAGGACCACTCGCGGGTACGCATGCTGGTCGACCAGGGAGTGATCAGTGAGGCCGAAATGATCACCCATCCCGAACGCAACAAGATCTATGGCTGCCTGGGGGGCAAACAGACACCAGAGATCGAATACTCGCGCAAGGCCACCCTCGAAGCTGGCGACGTACTGGTGCTGTGCACGGACGGTGTCTGGAGCGCATTCCCGGGCGACATGCTGGCGGTTGCCCTGAAGTCGGCCGACCTGATGCGGACGGTGCCGACGCTGCTCAACCAGGCCGAGACCCGTGGCGGCCCGACTGCCGACAACCTCTCGATCATTGCCGTGCGCTGGGGCGACACCTACAATGACGACAGCGGTCTTGGCAACAGTGGACTGGTTTCGACGAAAACGATGCCGCGCGATACGGTGACGACCCGCTTGGACGAATTCGGGCGCCACCCGAACCGCAAGACCGACCTCAGCGACGACGAGATCGAACGGGCCATCGAGGAGATCCGATCGACCATCCAGAAATACTCGAAATAGGAGTTCGCATGCGTCCCAGCCAACGCCAGCCGTCGCAACTCCGCCCGGTGCGCATGGCCCGCAGTTTCACCTGCCACGCCGAAGGGTCGGTACTGATCGAGATGGGCGCGACGCGAGTGCTGTGCACCGCCAGCGTCGACGACGGCGTGCCACCATTCCTGCGCGGCCGTGGACGGGGATGGGTGACGGCCGAATACGGCATGCTGCCCCGTTCCACCCACACCCGCACCGGGCGTGAAGCGGCGAAGGGCAAACAGAGTGGCCGCACGCAGGAGATCCAGCGGCTGGTGGGCCGCGCGCTGCGCGCGGTGACCGATCTGGAAGCGCTCGGCGAACGCCAGATCACCCTCGATTGCGACGTCCTTCAGGCCGACGGCGGTACCCGCTGCGCAGCCATTACCGGCGCCTGGCTGGCGCTCAACGATGCCTGCGTGCACTTGCTGGACAGCGGCCGGATCACCGCCCATCCGCTGCGTGATCACGTCGCCGCCGTATCGGTGGGAATCTACCGCGGCGTCCCGGTACTTGATCTCGACTACGCCGAGGACGCCAACTGCGAAACCGACATGAACGTCGTGATGACCGGCAAGCGTGGGCTGGTCGAGGTGCAGGGGACGGCCGAGGGTGAACCCTTCTCGCGCGGCGAACTGATCCACTTGCTCGACCTCGCGGAAAAGGGAATCGTCGAGCTTGTTGCCCACCAGAAGATTGCCCTCGGCCTGTGAGACCTGCCATGAAACTCGTCCTTGCCTCCAACAACGCCAAGAAACTCGGCGAACTCGACGCAATCCTCGCGCCACTGGGCTGGGAACTTGTACCACAGGGGCAGCTTGGCGTTGCCGAAGCCGAGGAACCGCACTGCACCTTTGTCGAGAATGCCCTCGCCAAGGCCCGCCATGCGGCGCGGATGACCGGCCTGCCGGCGCTCGCCGACGACTCCGGACTATGTGTGGACGCCTTCGGCGGTGCTCCCGGAGTCCACTCGGCCCGTTTTGCCGGCGATCCGCGATCGGACGCGCGCAACAACCGGAAACTCCTCGCCGAACTCGGCGACAACTGTCAGCGCAGTGCCCGCTTCGTCGCGGTGATCGTCCTCGTTCGCCACGCCGATGACCCGCAGCCGATCATCGCCGAAGGTGAATGGGCCGGGGAGATCCTGCGCGAGGAGCGCGGCAACGATGGTTTTGGCTACGACCCGTTGTTCTACGTGCGCGAACTCGATCGCACCGCCGCCGAACTCGAAGCGGGCGAGAAGAACCGTCGGTCGCACCGCGGCCAGGCACTGGCCCACCTCGTCGAGCGCCTGCGGGACCGGAGCTGATGCCCGCTACGCTGCAGCGCGGCTTCATTCCCCTGCGCGCCGCCGGTGGCAGCCGGGCGGCATTTCGCCAGCAGCCACCGCTCTCGCTCTACGTCCACATCCCGTGGTGCGTGCAGAAGTGCCCGTACTGCGACTTCAACTCGCATGCGCTGGCGCCCCCGGGGATGGCGGCGGCTGCTTCTGCGACGATCCCGCAGGACGACTACCTGGCGGCCCTGATCGCCGATCTCGAATCGGCCCTGCCGCTGGTCTGGGGTCGCCGCGTCGACAGCATCTTCATTGGCGGCGGGACGCCCAGCCTGCTCTCCGGCGAGGCGGTCGAAGAGTTGCTGGCAGCGCTGCGCAGCCGCTTGCCGCTGCTGCCCGGCGCCGAGATCACGCTCGAGGCGAATCCCGGAACGATCGAAAACGGCAGCTTTGGCGCCTTCCGCGCCGCCGGCGTCAACCGCCTGTCGCTCGGCATCCAGAGCTTCAATCGGCAGCATCTGCAGGCACTCGGCCGCATCCATGACGATCATCAGGCCCGCCAGGCGATCGCGGAGGCGGCTCGCCACTTCGACAACCTGAACCTCGACCTGATGTACGGCCTGCCCGGACAGGATGTCGAGCAGGCACTGGCGGACATCGAGACGGCACTGTCGTTCGCACCGGCCCACCTCTCATGCTATCAACTGACGATCGAAGCACACACCGCCTTTGCCGCCCAGCCGCCGCCCCTGCCGGAACCCGACCTGTGTGCCGACATGCAGGATGCGATCGAAGGAAGACTGGCGGCGGCCGGTTACCGGCATTACGAAACCTCGGCCTTCGCGCATCCCGGTCGCCAGTGCCAGCACAACCTCAACTACTGGCACTTCGGCGACTATCTTGGCATCGGGGCCGGTGCGCACGGCAAGTTGACCCTGCACGACCGGGTGCTGCGCCAGATGCGCTGGAAGCGGCCGGAGCAATATCTGGCGCAGGCCGCGGCCGGCACACCGGTTCAGGAAGAGCTCACGGTCGCCACCGCCGAGTTGCCGTTCGAGTTCATGCTCAATGCGCTGCGCCTGGTCGATGGCTTCGACGCACGACTGTTCGAGTCGCGCTGTGCCCTGCCGCTGCACCTCATCGAGCCGCAACTGCTGCAGGCCGAAGGCGCCGGACTGCTCGAACGAACCGGGCAGCGAATCGTGCCCACCGAGCAGGGGCGGCGCTTTCTCAACCGGCTGCTCGAACTCTTCCTCGCGGACCGGGACTGATCGTCGCCACCAGCCGGCGCAGCGACGGACTGCCGCGGCTACGGTTTCAGCGCGTCGACCGCCTGCTGCAGTTGCTGGTGAAGCGCCTCGCTGGGCAACCCCTGCGCCTCGCGGACGCGGATCTGGCGCAGCAGATCGGCCGCCTGCGCCGCCGCCAGACTGCGTTCGCGCGCGGCCGCGGCCGCGCCAGACGGCTTCCCTCCGGCCACGGCCGAACCGCCCGCCGCGACGCCCGGTGCGCCATCGACGACCACCTGCACGCGTTCCGCCGCGGGCTGCGCGCGACGAGCCGTGATGACCATCGAGCGCGGCTGGTAGGGCCGTGGCATCGGTCGCTGCACCAGCGGCTGCGGGCTGGCTCGACGCAACTCGCCGACCGCGGCACGCAGCCGTTCGTGCAGTTCCGCACTGGGCCGCCCCTCGGCCTCGGCCACCCTGATTTCGCGCATGATCGCTTCGACCGTCGGTGGCAGCGCCGCCGAACGACTCGCTTCACCAAAGCTCTCGGGTGGCGCCTTGACCACCACGGCGAACTCCTCCGGCGACGCGATCATCTTCGCCAGACGGAGATGGTTGTAGCGCATCGCCATTGTCAGCGCATTGTCGCCCCAGTCGCTCTGCAGGCTCGGGCTGGCCCCCGCTTCGAGCAGTTCGCGCGCCTGCTCGAGATGTCCTTCGCGCGCCGCCATCATCAGTGGCGTGGCGCCGTTGGGCGCCCGCGCGTTGACGTTGGCACCCCGAGCAATGAGATCCCTGGCGACCTTGCCATGGCCGTTGAAGGCGGCATAGTGCAGCGCGCTCCACTGGTTGCCCGAACGATCGAGCGGGGCGCCCCGTTCGAGCAGCCACTGCACCGCCTCGAGATGCCCGCCCCAGGCCGCGAGCTGCAAGGCCTGCTCGCCATGGCGATTGACCCGCCGCACGTCGGCACCGTGCTCGACGAACAGCGCCATCATCTCGATGTTCCCATACCAGGCGGCAACCATCAGGCCGGTGCCGATGTGCGCCGCCTCGTACTCGGGATTCAGCCCCTGCGCGAGCCAGCTCCGGACGGTTCGCAGATCACCCCGCTCGACCGCGAACTCAAAGCTGGCCGGACTGGGTGTCGGCACCTGCGCCGCCAACGGCGACACCATCAGGCAGCAGATCAGCAGCAGGCAGGCGCCCGCCCTGCCCAGCGAGTAGCTCACGGTCCTTTCCTCCACGCGGTTTCGGTCACACCGATCAGTCGCTCCACGCGCTGTCGCCAGCGGCACTTTTGCTTCACAATGTCAGGCTCATGTCGTTTCAGCTCCTTCCCGCACTGGCCCTGTCGCTCCTTCTGCACGCCGCCGTGCTGTGGTGGAACGTCGTCGCATTCGACTTCCAGCCACCGCCGACGCCACGGCTGCAGGCCTCGCTGCAACCGCCAATCCGGCAGCTGCCGGCCCGCGATGAGCCGCTGCTGAAGGACACGCTGTCGACCAGCGACCCATCGCCGGCAGCGGCGACCACGCCACCGCGACCGGCCGCCGCCACTGGGACGTCGCGGGCAGTGGCGCGTCGTCAGGTCGAGGCCGCGCAACGCAAGCTCGCGCAACATCTCTACTATCCACCCGAAGCCGTCGCCCGTGGCATCGAGGGTGAGGTCCGCCTGCTCCTCCGGCTGGCCGACGATGGGAGCGTCGTCGACGTCCAAGTCGCCGCCGGGAGTGGCCACGCCATCCTCGACCAGGCGGCGGTGAAGGCGGCTTACGCCATGGGTCGGGCGCACTGGGCGCAGTCACGCGAGTTGATCCTGCCGGTGATCTTCCGCCTGCAGTGAATCCTGCCGCCGGCGGAAGATCAGATCCCACACGCCGTGCCTCAGACGCAGTCCACGCTGCTCGAAACGGGTCGGCTGACGATGCGCGGGGCGCGGTGCAAAAGCGGCCGCGGTGTTCTCCAGCAGGCGGTCGGCCGACAGGACGGCCAGCATCTGCTGCGCGTACTCCTCCCAGTCGGTGGCACAGTGGATGTAGCCACCCGCGCGCAGGCGACTGGCGAGCAGCTCGACGAAGGCCGGCTGCAGCAGGCGCCGCTTGTGATGACGCGTCTTCGGCCAGGGATCGGGGAAGAAGATGTGCGCGCCGTCGAGCGAGGCTGGCGGCAGCATGTCGCGCAGCACCTCGACGGCGTCGTGCTGGACGATGCGCAGGTTGGTCAGCCCCATTTCGGCGACCAGCTTGCACAGGCTGCCGACTCCGGGCGTATGCACTTCGACGCCGAGGTAATCGTTCTCCGGATGTGCCGCGGCGATCGCCGCCGAGGTCTCGCCCATGCCAAAGCCGATTTCAAGGATGCGGGCCGCCCGGCGCCCGAACAGCAGGTCGAGGTCGACCGCCGCCGCGCGATAGGGAACGCCGATGCTCGCCATCATTTGCTGGTGGTAGCGCTGCTGGGCATTCGACAGGCGCCCCTGCCGCAGCACGAAACTGCGGATGTGCGCCGCGCGTCCGGCGCGCTCCACCGCTTCGCCATCCGCCATGGCTAGGAGCCGATCAGGCCGCTCGTCGGTGATGAGGGATCCGCCGAGTAATGCTTGCGTGCCATGCGTCCGGCCAGGAAGGCCTCGCGCCCGGCCTCGACCGCCTTCTTCATCGCACTCGCCATGAGCACCGGATCACGCGCATGAGCGATGGCGGTATTCATCAGCACGCCGTCGCAACCGAGTTCCATCGCGATCGCCGCGTCGGATGCCGTACCGACGCCGGCATCGACGAGCACGGGTACCTTCGCATTGTCGATGATCAGGCGCAGGTTCCAGGGATTGACGATCCCCATGCCGGAACCGATCAGCGACGCCAGCGGCATCACCGCGACGCAGCCGATGTCCTCGAGCATGCGTGCCTGGATCGGATCGTCGGCACAGTAGACCATCACCTCGAAGCCCTCGCCGACGAGCGTCTGCGCTGCCTTGAGCGTTTCCGGCATGTTCGGGAAGAGCGTCGCCGGATCGCCCAGAACCTCGAGCTTGCACAGCGGGTGCCCATCGAGCAGTTCGCGCGCAAGGCGCAGGGTCCGCACCGCATCGGCCGCGGTGTAGCAGCCGGCGGTATTCGGCAGGATGGTGAACTGCGACGGCGGCAGCACGTCGAGCAGGTTCGGCGCAGCGGCATCCTGGCCGATGTTGGTGCGGCGGATGGCGACGGTGACGATCTCGGCACCGGCAGCTTCGATCGCTGCCCGCGTCTCGGCAAAATCCTTGTACTTGCCGGTACCGACGAGCAGACGCGAGCGGTAGGTCCGGCCAGCGACCGTCAGGCCATGGGTTGCAGGATGCATGGGTCTTTCACTTGTTGATGGGGTTCAGCCGCCACCGACGGCAACCACGATCTCGATCCGGTCACCATCGACCAGCGCGGTTTCGCCGTGCAGGCCACGCGGAACGATCTCACCGTTTCGTTCGACAGCGATCCGCTTGCCGCCGTGCTCGAGGGCAACGATGAGTTCGGCGACCGTCAGCGACGAGGGAAAGCGGCGCCTATCGCCGTTGATCAGAAGTTCCATGGGGGGTGAATTCTAGCACGCCACCGCGCGGCAGGGCCGCTGGCGCCACGATCCCCAGGGTCGGTCCGGGCGGTCGGGCAGCGCACAGCGCAGATCCGGCCGAACCATCGCAGGGGTTCGCTGTCCAGGTGCATCATCCATCACGCTCGACTTCATGAACCTCCTGCGCCCCCTGCTTCTTTGCTGCGGACTGCTGCTCGGCGGCTGCACCGGCATCCCGGACGGCATCGAGCCGGTCAGCAACTTCCAGCTCGATCGCTACCTCGGCAAGTGGTACGAGATTGCCCGCCTCGACCATTCCTTCGAGCATGGGCTGAGCGACGTTTCGGCACGCTATCGACTGCTGCCGGACGGCAGCATCGAGGTGCTCAATCGCGGCTACAGCGCGCAACAGCAAGGCTGGAAGGAAGCGATCGGCAAGGCGTTGCCACTTGGCGATAGCGGCACCGGATCTCTCAAGGTCTCCTTCTTCGGCCCCTTCTATGGCGGCTACCACATTGCCGCGCTCGATGAGCGCGATTACCGCTGGTCGCTGGTCGTCGGGCCGAGCCGCGACTATCTGTGGATCCTGTCGCGCGAGCGCGAGTTGCCACCAAGACTCCGGCAGTTGCTCGTCGACAAGGTCAGCGCGCTCGGTTTCGACACCAGTCGCCTGATCTGGGTTACCCAGGAGCGCCCGGACGCCTGACTGTGACGAAATCATCACGAGCATGCAGGGATGCCCGGCGCGGGCGCGCGGGCCAAGCGGCGAATCGGTCGTAGCGTCGAATGAGTCACAACCTACGGTCGAAGCGTGGCCGGCGCAGGCGGGGCGGCGCGCCGCCGCCGCGCTAGGCAGCCTCGAACGGCTGCGCGAGAGCGATCCGGAAACCGATGTCGCCGTCGCGCTCGTCGGGCGGAAAGGCCTCCCGCCTGCCACAGCGCAGATCGCCCGGGAAGTCGAGCCACGATCCGCCACGCAAGGCGCGCGGCTCATTGCCACCAACCTGCACGTTGCCCGGCACATGATATTCGTTGAGACACCATTCCCAGACGTTGCCGGCCAGATCGTAGACACCAGCGGCGGCCCCTAGCGGATACATGCCGACGGCAACGGTGCGGCCGACACCGCTCTCGTGGCTGTTGGCGAGCGCCGGCTGCCAGTCGTCCCCCCACGGGTAGCGGCGACGACTGGCGCCGCCCTGCGCAATCCACTGCCACTCCCACTCCGTCGGCAGACGCACCACCTGCCCCCCCGCGAGGCCCCAGCGTGCGCTGAGCCAGCGACAGAAAGCGACAGCATCGGCCCAGCAGACGTTGATCGCCGGGTAGTTGTTGCCAGCCCAGCGCGCCTCGCCGGGCTGCTTGCGTTGTACCAGCCGCCGCCACCAGCGCCGGTCACGATAGCCATCGCTGGCAGTGACAAAGGCGCCGTACTGCTGCCAGGTGACCGGATAGCGCGCCACACGCAGGGGATCGACGATGAAGCGGCGCGGCGCCGGCCCGTCGATCTCGACCTCGCCGGCAGCGACATCGACCCAAGCGATGTCCGGCAGGCCGTCGGCCGCGAGGCCGACACCGCGCCGCGGATCACCCATCTGGTTCAGACGCAGACCGATTTCCTCACGGCGTTCATGGGTCGTGCCGTCGATCGCCAGTTCATCAATGAGGATCAGCGGCTCCGGCCGCAAGAAACTGTGCAGGTAGCTCTCCATGCCAGCGGCGAGTCCACGCCAAGCGACTATGCCGGCATCGCCGAAGTCGGCGTCGGCTGGCGGCGGCGGACGATGGGCGAGCTCGTGCAATGCCAGCAAGGCCGGTCGCTGCTGTTCCCAGCGCCAACGCCCGGCGCTTCCCTCGCTGCCGCCGGCGGCCTGCTGCCAGGCGCCCTGCTCGCCGCCACGGCGCCAGTCGCGTGCCGCCTGTTTGGCCTGCCGGCGCAACGCCAGGCTGTCGCGATGATGGGCACACCACTGGCGCAGGCGCGGCCAGTGACTGAGCAGCGTCTCGTGCGCCAGCTCGATGTGGCGTTCATCGTTATCGACGATGAAACCCTGCCGGCGCAGCAGCTCGACCAGGCGTGCCAGCGGCTGATCGGTGCGCAGGGCCGCAATGTCGAAGATGCGGCGGGTCGGCAACTGGTCGATCACCGTCGCCAGCTCGGCGAACAGCCGCGAGCACGCGGCATCCAGTTCGGCGTCGTCCGCGATCAGTCTCTCGATGTCGGCGGCGACACTGCCGACGGCGCTCGCCAAGCCGCCGATGCGCTGATAGGCCTCCAGGGTCAGACCCTTTTCCGGGTGGCGCTGCTCGTAGAGCCGCTCCAGGGTCAGCGAGATCAGTGGCAGCGCCCCGCGGGCAGCAATCGCCGCCGGCAGCAGGGTGGCCAGCAGATCCGGCTGCACCGGCACACCCAGCGCGGCCGCTGGTCCCGTGATGATCTCGCGCAGCGCCGCCTCGTCGGTGATCGGGCCGAGGACGAGCAGCGAGGCGCGCAGCAGATCCTCGCCGAGCCACTCCAGCAGATGGGCCGTGAACTCGCTGCGCAGGGTCAGCACGATGTGCAGCGTGTCGATGCCGAGCAGCGAATCGAGGAGGACGCGAAAACGGCGCGCACTTGCCGGAGGAGTGCAGCTGAACAGTTCCTCGAACTGGTCGAGCAGCAACAGCGCGGGCAGCGGCATCTGCCGCAACGACGTCGTGATCGCCATCGCCAGGCGCTCCTCGCAGGCTGCCAGCGGCTCCTGTTCGAACAGCGCGGCGCGCAGATCGGCGCGTGCCGCCAGTGGCCCCGATCGCAGGAGCACTTCCCCCAGCTGCCGGAACGGGCTCGACTGCGGCTCACACGGCAGGTAGGCGAGCCCACTTGGCCGCTCGGCCAGCCTGGCGGCGACACCCGCGGCGACGAGCGACGACTTGCCGGTTCCCGAACGGCCAACGATGCTGACCAGGCGGCTGACGGCCAAGCGCGCGAGCACACGCTCGGTATCGCGTTCGCGGCCAAAGAAGAAACGCTGCCCGGCAGGTCTGAAAGCGGCCAGCCCGGGATAGGGATTGACGACACCCTGCCCGGCAGGTGCGCCAGGTTCTGAATGCCCCGTGCCGGCCTTGCCGCCCAGCGTTTTCCGGCTGACGTTCATCGATCCAGCCTCGGCTGGCGGCGCTGCGAATCGATTGCCTGCTGACCAATCATCTCGTTCCGCCTGCTGCTCGACCACTCCGTCCCCATTATACGGAGCGCGAACAGGCTTGGCCAGCTCGCACGACCCGCAGCCGGGCATGGTCAGGCAGCCCGTCGACACCGGCCGCGCAGCGAATGTGGAATATGTCCTTCGGCGCGCCTGCAGAGCGTCGCTAGAATCGCCGCATGTCGAGAGAGATCCCACCCGCAACGCCTGAAATCAACCGCTTGCGCGCCGCGGCGGCACTCATCCCGATCATCGAGGCAGGCCTCGCGGCATCCCGGTTCACTGCCGAAAGAGCGGCGCTGATGGCATCCTTCTGCGAATGGACGACGCAGAAGCCCTACGACGATCCCGAGGCCATCCGCTTGGCGGAAAGAGTCCGCCACGGGTTGCTACGCATCAAGCTGCCGATCGCTGCGCGCTGAACACGAACGTCGGCATCCGGCGACCGCCGACAATGCATCGCATGATGCGAGCGCTCAAGCCGCTTCGGCCGGATCCGGGCGAGTCAGAAGTGCCAAGGCATCGGCCAGGTTGCGCACCGTGCGGTCAGGGTTGTGCAGCTTCTCGAGACCGAAGAGACCGATGCGGAAACTGCAGAAATCGGCTGGCTCGTCGCACTGCAACGGCACGCCGGCGGCGGTCTGCAGACCGATGGCGACGAACCGTCGGCCGGACTGGATGTCGGGATCATCCGTGTAGCTGACGACCACTCCCGGCGCCTGGAAACCCTCGGCAGCAACGCTCGCGAAGCCTTTTCCGGCAAGCAGAGCGCGCACGCGCAGGCCGATCTCCTGTTGCTCTTGGCGGACACGCTCGAAACCGTAGTTCTCGGTCTCGCGCATGACGTCGCGCAGCGCCGCCAGGGCGTCGGTCGGCATGGTGGCGTGGTAGGCGTGTCCGCCGTTCTCGTAGGTCTCCATGATCTGCATCCACTTCTTCAGGTCGCAGGCGAAGCTGCTGCTGGTCGTCGCGTCGATGCGGGCGCGTGCACGCTCGCCAAGCACCACCAGCGCGCAACAGGGAATCCCGGTCCAACCCTTTTGCGGCGCGCTGATCAGGACATCGACGTGGTGCGCGACCATGTCCACCCAGATTGCACCGGAAGCCACGCAGTCGAGCACGAACAAGCCGTCGACGGAACGGACCGCCTCACCGACCGCACGCAGGTAGTCGCTCGGCAGGATCATGCCCGATGCGGTTTCGACATGCGGCGCGAAAACGAGATCCGGCTTCTCTTCCAGGATGCGCGCCACCACCTCGTCGATCGGCGGGGGAACGAAGGGCGAGTGCCTCTCGTCGCCGACTCGCCGCGCCTTGAGGACGATGCTCGCCGCCGGGATCTGCCCCATGTCGAGAATCTGTGTCCAGCGGAAGCTGAACCAACCGTTGCGGATGATCAGGCACTTGCGGCCACTCGCGAACTGGCGCGCGACGGCTTCCATGCCGAAGGTTCCGCTGCCGGGCACGACGATGGCCGTCGTGCCGTTGTAAACCGTCTTGAGAATGCGCGCGATATCGCGCATGACTCCCTGAAAACGCTGCGACATGTGGTTGAGGGAGCGATCGGTATAGACCACCGAATACTCGAGCAGACCCTCTGGATCGGGTTGGGGCAGCAGTGCAGGCACGATTGTCTCCAGTTCTCTGGTTGGGTTTGTTGATTGCGGCTGACGAAGGAGCGCGAGCATAACGCCAAGTCCGCCCCCGGCGCTAGTCGGCGCCCTGCCTCCCGGGGCCATCGCAAATCCTTTAGAATTCGCCGATCGAGCAGCGCCGCTGCCAGCGGTGCTGCGCGCCGCACCCACCAGACCGGAAACGCCCATGGCCGGAGCCAGCCTGCTCGCCCTGATCGATGACATCGCCACCGTCCTCGACGATGTCGCCCTGATGACCAAGGTGGCAGCAAAGAAGACCGCCGGTGTCCTCGGCGACGACTTGGCGCTGAACGCGCAACAGGTGTCCGGCGTGCGCGCCGAGCGCGAACTGCCGGTCGTCTGGGCGGTTGCCGTCGGTTCCCTGAAGAACAAGCTGATCCTGGTGCCTGCTGCCCTGGCGATCAGCCGCTTCATGCCGTGGGCGGTGACCCCGCTGCTCATGCTGGGCGGCATCTACCTGTGCCTCGAAGGGGTCGAGAAACTCGCGCACAAGTGGTTGCACCCGGCGCCACACGGCGATGCTGACGCGGCCGAACTGGCAGCCCTCGCCGGCGGCGACGCCGACCTGCGGGCCCTCGAGGCCGACAGGATCAGGGGCGCCATTCGCACGGACTTCGTGCTTTCGGCCGAAATCGTCGTCATCGCCCTCGGCACGGTCGCCGGACAGCCGTTCACGATGCAGGTGGTCGTGCTTTGCGGCATCGGTCTGCTGATGACCGTCGGTGTCTATGGCCTCGTCGCCGGTATCGTCAAACTCGATGACCTCGGCTGCCACCTGCTCAAGCGACCCGGCGTGCTGGCGCAAACGATCGGCAACGGCCTGTTGCTGGCGGCGCCGCGACTGATGCGCGCACTGACGGTGATCGGGACGGCGGCGATGTTTCTCGTCGGCGGCGGCATCCTGACGCACGGCATCGCGTCGCTGCATCACGCCATCGAGCATGCGGCGGCGCTGGCGGGCGAAGTCGCGCTGGCAGGCGGCGCACTCAAGCTGCTGACCTCGGCCCTGCTCGACGCCCTCGTCGGCATCTTCGCCGGCGGCCTGGCATTGCTCGGCCTGAAGACCATCGCCGCGGCGCGGCGAGCGCTCGGCGCTGCCGGCCGGACGCCGCCGAGCGCCTGAACCCGCCCGGCCGGCTAGCTCTTGGGCAGCCGACCCATGAGGAAGAACTCCTCGTTCGGCCGCATCGACGTCATGTTGGCCAATCGGTTCGACATCGCGAAGAAGGCGGCGACCGCACCGATGTCCCAGATGTCCGGGTCGGCGAAACCGTGCTCGCGCAGCGCTGCGAAATCGGCATCGCCGATTTCAGCCGAATGCAAAGCCACTTTCAGGGCGAAGGTGAGCATCGCCCGCTGCCGCGGCGTGATGTCCGCCTTGCGGTAATTCACCGCCACTTGGTCGGCCAGCAACGGATTGCGCGCACGCACGCGCAGGATCGCTCCGTGCGCGACGACACAGTACTGGCACTGGTTGGCACCGCTGGTCGCCACGACGATCATCTCGCGCTCGGCCTTGCTGAGCCCGCTCTCCTTCTCCATCAGCGCGTCGTGGTAAGCGAAGAAAGCGCGGAACTCATCGGGGCGGTGGGCCAGCGTGAGGAAGACGTTGGGAACGAAACCGGCCTTCTCCTGGACCTCAAGGATGCGGTTGCGCACATCCGCGGGCAATTCGTCGAGCGCGGGAACGGGGAAGCGACTGATCGGTGATTGCATGGCCATCTCCATGGTGGTCGGGTGATGCGATCGCGACATGATACACAATGGCCGCGACCGGCAGAGCAAGCGCCGACTGGGACCCCGCTGTCCGCCTCTCCTCGCCGTCCCGCAGGCGACGCCCGATGCCCGGTGACGGCTGGTGGCGACCGCTCGCGCGCGACATCGCGACATCGGATCGTTCGCCTCAGCGACCAGCTGCGCCGGCAAGCGCGGGGCCACGGCCTGTCGGAAAATCGTGTCGCGGCGGCTGCGGAACGGGTTAGACTGCAGTCTTCCTGCAGACTGCCGAGCCGAACCGATGACTCCATCACCGCTGCGATCCATTGTCCTGCTTCTACTGCTCCTTTTCCTCGGCGGCTGTGCCAGCCGCCCGGTGAATCCGCCTCTTGCCGAGGCCGACCCGCATGCTGGGTACCGTTTCCAGGTGCGCCACGCACAGCAGGCCAAGGGAAAGGAAAACCTGGTCATTCTCGCCTTCTCCGGAGGAGGCACGCGCGCGGCGGCATTTTCCTACGGCGCTCTCGAGTTCCTTCGGCGTACGGAAGTGGTGGGACAGCAGGGCCAGACCGTCCGCCTGCTCGATACCGTCGACATCATCACCGGCGTCTCCGGCGGCAGCTTCACCGCACTTGCCTATGGCCTCTACGGCGACCGCCTGTTCGCCGAGTACGAACAACGCTTTCTCAAGCGCGACGTGCAGGGCGAGATCATCGCGCGTGTCCTGAGCCCGAAGAACTGGGGCGCCCTCTGGTCGCTGGGCTGGGGTCGTTCGGAACTGGCCGCCGAGCTGTACGACGAGATCCTGTTCCAGGGAGCCACCTTCGGCGATCTGGACCGTGGCCGCGGACCGCTGATCCTCGCGTCAGCGACCGACATCTCGACGGGTGCCCGTTTCGTCTTCAACCAGAACACCTTTGACGTCATCTGCTCGGAGCTCAATGCCGTGCGCCTGTCGCGCGCCGCCGCCGCGTCGTCGGCGGTACCGGTGGTTCTCTCACCGGTGACGATCAACAACTACGGTGGCACCTGCCGGACGCAACTGCCCCCCTGGGTGAAGGTCTTCACCGATGCCGCGGAGCCGCCACGCCCGGCAGCACGGGCGATCCGTTCGCTGCGCGACCTGCAGGGCTTTGGTGACGGCGCCCACCGGCCCTTCCTGCATCTGGTCGACGGCGGCGTCTCGGACAACGTTGGTATGCGCGCGGTGCTCGACGCGCTCGAAATCTCGCAAGCGCTGCACGAGGCCGGCGCGCCCACTCCGCTCGACGGCATCCGCCGTGTCATCGTCTTCATCGTCAATTCCCTCTCCTCGCCGCCGACCGACTGGGACGAATCGGAGAGCCCGCCGGGCCCCGTCAGCATCCTGCTGAAGTCGGCTGGAGTGCCGATCGACCGCTACTCCTATGAAGCGGTCGAGCTACTGCGCGACATGGCGGCGCGCTGGAAGACCCTGCGCCTGATCGGCCAGTCGTCGGCAATGGCCGCCAACAGGGATCCCGCGGTAGCCGCAGCGCTGCGCGTTCCGGAGGCCGAAATCTACGCCATCGACGTCTCGTTTGGCGAGCTGCACGACCCGGATGAGGTGGCTTACCTCAACGCCCAGCCGACTTCCTTCGTGCTGCCCGACGAGGCCGTCGATCGTCTGCGCGCGGCGGCGGGACGAATCATCATGGACTCGCCGGAATTCCAGCGCCTGCTGCGCGACGTGGACGCGCGCATCGTCGCCGACCCGCAACGGCCGCAGGCATCGACGGCTGGGCGCACGCCGTAGGACGGACGGGCAGCAAGGCCGCCATTCCCGGCGGGGCGGACGAGCGTGCGCCGCCGCCGACCCTGTCCGTCGTGCCAGCCGTCCGCCGTCCGGATACCCCGTGGCCCGGTTCGGCGTCGGTAGCGTCTGCCGCACCGCGGCACCGGCGGTCCTATGCCGGGCGACGCGAAGGCCAGCGCAGCACCCCCGTTGCCAGGGCCGTCCCGAGCACGACGATGGCGCCACCGAGAAGCATCCCCGCGTCGAGGCGCTCAGCAAGGAAGATGCCGCCCCAAATGATGCCGAAAAGCGGGATGAGGAAGGTCACGGTCACTGCGCGCGCAGCGCCGACGTTGGCGATCAGGCGAAAGAAGATGAGAAAGGCGAAAGCGGTACAGCCCACGCCGAGCGCGATTGCCGCCGCCCATGCCAGGCAGCCGGGCGATTTGGCCGGCCAGAACCAGAACGCGAGGGGCGTCAGGACGATCGCGGCGATCATCTGCGACCCGGCCGCACTGACCAGCGCCGGCACCTCGCCGAGAAGCCGTCGCGTCAGATGGGCGGCAAGGCCATACGACAAGGTGGCCAGCAACATGGCGATGATCGCCCATCCGCTGCCGCCGGGCTTGAAGTCGGCCTGACCGGCGGCGAGCACGAGAACGCCGACGAAACCGACGACGAGACCGGCAGCGCGCGCCGCGCCGAGGCGTTCGCGCAGCCAGAGGGCGCCGATCAGCGCGGTGAAGATCGGCACCGTCGCATTGAGAATCGACGCCAGACCGGCGGTGATCGACAGCATCGCCCAGGCAATCAGCGTAAAGGGCAGCGCCGAGCTGAAGACACCGACGACGACGATGCCGAAGGCGTGCTCGCGCAGAGCCCCGACCTGCCGCCGCAGCAGCAGCAAGGGCGTCAGGCAGGCCGCTGCCACCGCAACCCGCATCCAGATCAGCGGCAGCGGGCCGAAGGCCGGAGCGGCGTAGCGCATGAACAGGAAGGAGCCGCCCCAGAGAGCGGCCAGCAGGACCAGGTCACACAGGTCGCGCATGCGCATCAGTTCGCTCTCTCCACAGGCATCCGCTGAGCTTCCGGCGCCACCGACAGCAGCAATCGGAATGCCGCCAGTCGACGGTGCAGGTTGCCGGCGCTGACCTGTCGGCATGCGGGCGACGCGTTGCGGCCACGGCGCTGACACCCCGGCACGCCGTACCCCCGGGGCCAGCCCTGCGGATGAAAAAGGTGCGAGCCTACGGCATGCCGCTGCCCGCTGTCCAGGAGATTCCGCCTTGTCACCCGGATGGCAATGCCTGCTATCCTGCGCGGTGGCCGCGCCCTTCCCGGCAGGCAAGCGGTCCGACCGCTCCCGCCACGACCCGCCACGACCCGGCGCGATCGCCAGCATCTGCCGACGCAATCAATGGCCGAGCGCCGCCCGGCCGGACGGCCAACCCGAGACGCCGCGATGCCGCGCTGCCGCCAACACGCGGCGTCACCACCAGCCAGAGTGAGAACGAATGAGCTATACCTTTGCCTCTGCCACCATCCTGCTGATCCTCATCACCGACCCGATCGGCAACATTCCCATCTTCGCCAACGCGCTGCGGCACGTGGCGCCGGCTCGGCGGCCGTGGGTCATCCTGCGCGAGGTGCTCATCGCCTTCATTCTCCTGCTGACCTTCATGTTCGTCGGCGAGGGCTTCCTGCGCCTGATGAACCTCAGTGAACTGTCTCTGCAGATCGGCGGCGGCGTAATCCTCTTCCTGATCGCGCTGCGAATGATCTTTCCGCCACCGGGCACCGACGCCAGAGACCCCGCCGGGGAGCCGTTGATCGTGCCGCTCGCCGTTCCGGCCATCGCCGGCCCGTCGGCACTGGCGACCGTCCTGCTGCTCGTGTCGCAGGCGCCCGCTCGCCGGCTGGAATGGATCGGCGCTCTGTGCATCACGATGGCAGTCAGTGCCATCATCCTCGTCCTCGCCGAACGCATTCAACGCGTCGCCGGCGAGCGCATCGTGATCGCGCTGGAACGGCTGATGGGTCTGGTGCTGGTGGCGATGGCGATCGAGATGATGCTGCGGGGCATCAAGACGTTCGCGCTGCAGATCTCGCAGACTCACCCCTGAACCTTGCCCGCGCCGGCCGCCGGCGCCGCGGGCAGCGGGCTTGGGGTAGCGGGAAAGCGCGGCCTGGTGTGGCGCACCGGCGGCAGGACGACGATGCCCGTTCGCTGCGCTCAGGAGGAACGCAACCGTCGCCGCCACGACCGGATCAGATACAGCCGCCAGATGGCGCGAGTGGCCAGGAAACCCAGCACCGAAAGGCTGCTGGCGAGCGCGAGCAGACCGACTGCCAGCGGCTGGGCGACGGCCAGCATCCACATCTGCATCGCTTCGGTCCAGTCAGTGAAAGCGCTGACGCTGAACGCGGGCGGCGCGACGAAACCGCCGCTGTCGCCGATCAGCAGGCGACCGATCTGGTAGGCGACGAGGTAGAGCGGCACGATGGTGAACGGGTTGGTGTAGAGCGTGACGAGCAGGGCAAGCGGCAGGTTGACGCGCAGGAGCAGCGCACTGAGCGCCGCCCCGATCATTTGCAGCGGGCCGGGAATCAGGCCGCAGAACATACCGACGGCAACCGCCCCGGCAGCCGAGTGACGGTTCAGGTGCCAAAGCCGGGGATGCAGCAGCCACGACTCGAACGGACGCAACCAGCGGTTGTTGCGGATCGACTCGTGGTCGGGAAGGTACTTTCTCAGGAAACGACGCATGCCGGCATTATCGCAGGCTGCGCCCGGCGATGGTCGATCGCCCGGCGGCGATGTACCCAGCGACTTCGCTGGCGACGGCAGGCCGGATGCACTCGCTTGCCGGCCCAGATCAAAGACAGGAGCGCACTACGGGCGCAGACTGGCGGTCCATTCCCATCACCGCCGGAGACCACCATGCACGCCTGCGATCAGCCCCGTATCGATGCCAGACACGCCTTCGACGCTCGTGGTGTCGCGAAGCGCTTTCGCCACGCGGCGATCTTCGGTGCTCTCGATGTTCTGGTCCCGGGAGAGACCATGCGTTTCTGCAACGACCACGACCCCCTGCCACTGCTCGCGCAGCTGCAAAGCCGTTATGGCAACGCGTTGCAGGTCAGCTACGTGCAGCGCGAACCCGGCGCCGTCGTCATCGACTTCCTGCGCACCGCCTGAGGACACCGATCGTCTGCCGTACGCGCCCGCCGGTCCCCTGCCGCACGCGCAGCCGGTGAAGCCGGCGCGGCGGACCGACGCGCGGTCGGCCGGCTGTGTGGAATGAGCGCTTGCTGATCTACCTCGGTCTCTCGGCCCTGGCGACCTTCGTCGCCGCGCTGGTGTCGCTGCTTCTCGGACAGGCATCGCTGCCAGCAGTCGCACACCTGCTGCTGGCGGCCGGAATCATGCCGCTGATCTTCGGCGCGATCACCCATTTCATACCCGTCCTGACGCGTAGCGATGCCGCGCCACGAAGCCTCCTGCTGGCGCCGATCCTCCTGCAGCTTGCCGGCGGTGTGTCCTTTCTCGGCTTCGTCGGCGAAGCACCACCGCCAGCCCTCACGGCGGCTGCCAGCAGCACGCTACTGCCGGCAGCGGCTCTCGCCGGATGGATGAACCAGCGCGCGAGGCGGGCGCTCGGCACCCCGCATCCATGCTGGCAGTGGTACCTGGCAGCGGTCAGCCTGCTCGGCGTCGCGCTGCTGCTGGTCCCGGCGATGGCCTGCTGGCCACAGGCGCGCAACACACTCAGGCTGCTCCACCTGCACCTCAACGTGCTCGGCTTCGTCGGCCTGACTGCCCTCGGAACGCTGCATGTCCTGCTGCCAACGGTACTGAACACTGCCGACCCGACCGCCAGCCAGCGCTTGCGGCGACAGTTGCCGGTCGCGGTTGGTGCCGTCCTGCTGATCGCCGTCGGTGCTGCCCTCTCGCTGCCCCTGGCGCTGACGGGCACCCTCCTGCTGTCAGTCGTAGTCCTCAGTCTCGGGCGCGCCATCCTGATTTGGCAAGGCTGGCGCCGGCTGCTCGACGATGGTGCGGCGGCCCCCCTTGCCGGGGCACTGGCAGGGTTTCTGCTGCTGCTTGGACTCGGAGTCGGCCACGCCGTCGGAGCGCTCGACGGCCGTGACAGCATCCTCGCCTTCATCGTCGGCTTTCTCCTGCCCCTGGTCACCGGCGCCCTCACGCACCTGCTCCCGGTCTGGCTACTGCGCGGCAAGCGGACGGCGCGTCGTGACCGGTTGCACACCACCCTGCGCCACGGCGGCACGCAACGGGCATTGCTGTTCCTGACCGCCGGCGCTCTGCTCGGTCTCGACGTTGCGGCTGGCCTGTGGCCAGCGCTGTTGGCGCTGCTCCACTTCCTTGGAGTCGTGCTGAGGGCGCTCTGTACAGACCGGGAGTGACTTGCCGAGCGGTCAACTTTGTACTTTAAAACAACACTATCGGAGATTTTTGTGAAAAAAGTCTCAAGATCTGCGAGGTGCCTCCGTTGACCGGGATATGATCCACTCGGTCGAGCACCAACCGCGGAGCGAGAGATGTTCAAGCACGATCATTTCCCTCAGATGCACTCATCACGCCAGGCATCGCGTCGGCTGCATCGTCGTCCGGCCCTGCCCGGCGATCTGCAGACGGGCCACTCGCAAGCCGCGAGCGCCGTCGTCGAAGGCGGGGCGCAACACCGGCGAATGCAGCGCGACAGGATCATGGCGACGCAGGCGACGATGCTCGCGCTGCTGGCGGCCGAGGCACGCATCGCGGATCTCGAGCGCGCCCTGAGCCGGGCCGAAGCGGCAGCGGTGACTGATACACTGACCGGCGCGCTCAATCGCCGTGGCTTCGACCAGGCGCACGAGTGTGAGGTCGCCCGCTCGCGCCGCAACGGAAGCCCGCTGGCACTCGCCCTGATCGACTTGGACGATTTCAAGCGTCTCAACGACACGCTTGGCCATCACGCCGGGGATGAGGCACTGATCCATCTCGTCCGGATCCTGCGCTCGGCATTGCGGCCATCCGACGTCATCGGCCGGTTCGGCGGTGAAGAATTCGTCGTGATGCTGCCCGACACCGGGCTAGACGAGGCAGTGAGCGCCCTCACCCGCTTTCAGCGACAGCTCGCGGGCTGCCGCGTCGCCGGCAGCGGTGTCACGCTGACCTTCAGTGCCGGCGTCGTCGTCCAGGCGTCCGGCGAATCGCTCGCGGAGTCGATCGAGCGTGCCGATGCGGCGACCTATGCCGCCAAGCGGGCGGGAAAGAACCGTGTACTGGCTGGCTGAGAGGTTGTGAAGAAGTCGTCGCCAGCAGGCGGGGATGCAGGGGCGAGCGAGCGACGAGACCTACCAGATGGATAGGTGAAGGGCGAAGGCGGGGTTTCGCGCAGCATGTCGCACGCCGCGGGGACTGGGGCTGGAAGCGGCATGGTAGACTGCGTGTCTTGCCATCTGCCGGACAGCCATCGCCATGCGCTACGTCTCGACTCGTGCCCGACCCGCCGGTGCGGCGGATTCGTCGAACCGGACCTTCTCGGAGATCCTTCTCGCTGGCCTGGCACCCGACGGAGGACTCTATCTCCCGGCCAGCTATCCCAGGATCGACCAGTCAGAACTCGCCCAGTGGCGCGACCTGTCCTATGCCGATCTCGCCAGCGCCGTGCTGGCCCGTTTCATCGATGACATTCCGCTTGACGATCTGCGGACCCTGATCCACAGGACCTACACACCCGCCATCTACGGCAACGGGCGCAACGACTCGGCCGCCAGCGAGATCACGCCGCTGCGCTGGCTCGAACCACCGGCGCCGGGACGTGGCGAGGGCGGACTGGCGATCCTTGAACTGTCCAACGGGCCGACCCTGGCCTTCAAGGACATGGCCATGCAGTTGCTCGGCAACCTGTTCGAGTACGTCCTGACGCGCAACGGCGAGGAGATCAACATCCTCGGCGCCACTTCTGGTGATACCGGCTCGTCAGCCGAGTACGCGATGCGCGGCAAGCAGGGCGTGCGCGTCTTCATGCTCTCGCCGCATCAGCGAATGAGCCCCTTCCAGCGCGCCCAGATGTACTCGCTGCAGGATCCCAACATCTACAACATCGCCGTGCGCGGAACGTTCGACGACGCCCAGGACATCGTCAAGGCGGTGTCGAACGACCACGCGTTCAAGACGCGCTACCGGATCGGTGCAGTCAATTCGATCAACTGGGCACGCGTCGCCGCTCAAGTGATCTACTATTTCAAGGGATACTTCGCAGCGACCCGTGAAATCGGCGGCAGCGGCGGGCAGCAGGTGGCCTTCGCCGTTCCCTCGGGCAACTTCGGCAACATCTGCGCTGGCCATATCGCGCGCATGATGGGACTGCCGATCGGCCGCCTGGTGCTGGCGACGAACGAGAACGACGTCCTCGACGAGTTTTTCCGCAGCGGCGTCTACCGCCCGCGCGCGCCCAGCGAAACCGCAGCGACCTCGAGTCCGTCGATGGACATCTCGAAGGCTTCCAACTTCGAGCGCTTCGTCTTCGATCTGGTCGGCCGCGACCCGGACCTCATCCGCCAGTTGTGGTCAAAAGTCGACGCCGGCGGCAGTTTCGACCTGTCGTCACTGCCCTGCTTCGCCCGTCTGCCCGACTTCGTCTTTGTCTCTGGTCGCAGCACGCATGCTGACCGCCTTGCGACGATCCGCCGCACCCATGACCGCTACGGACTGGTCATCGATCCCCACACCGCTGACGGGCTCAAGGTCGGCAGTGAACACCGCACGGCCGATATGCCGATGGTCGTTCTGGAAACCGCACTGCCGACAAAATTCGAGGAGACGATCGTCGAAGCGCTCGGGCACAGACCCGATCGACCCGCAGGCATGGAAGGCATCGAGACGCTGCCGCAGCGCGTCGAGGTCATGGACGTCAGTGTAGACCAAGTGCAGCGCTTCATCGCGCAACACGTACCGTGAATCGGCACCGATCGGGGCTTCAGAGATAGATGACCGCTGGAAAGACGGCCGCAGCCAGGACCAGGACCAGCCATTCGAGATTGTGTCGCGCCAGGAACCCCGTGAAGTGCATGATCAGTATCGTGATCGCCAGTACGTAGAACAGCGCAAATAGCATCAGACCACCCTCTCCCTGTTGGTGGAAGCCACAAACTCCCGCCCGCTCGCGTCGTCCGGATGATATCACCGCTGAACTCGCTGGTGGCAGCACGGGGCACCCCGCTGGCGCGGCGCTGCCCCCTGCGGTCCACCGCGTGTTGCAGTGGGCCGGTCAGCCCTGGAAACGCATGGACAGATCGAGCGCCCGGACATCCTTGGTCAGGCCACCGATCGAGATGCGGTCCACACCGGTCTCGGCGATTGCGCGGACGGTGTCGAGGCTGACGTTGCCCGACGCCTCGAGCACCGCGCCACCAGCCGCAACGGCCACCGCAGCGCGCAGTTGCTCCAGGCTCATGTTGTCCAGCAGGACCATCTCCGCACCACTGGCGAGCGCCTGGCGCAGTTCGTCGAGGTTCTCGACCTCGATCTGCACGAACTGGCAAACCCCGCCGCTGGCGGCTGCGACCTGCTTCGCCGCCGCCAGCGCGGCAGCGATGCTGCCGGCGGCAAGGATGTGGTTCTCCTTGATCAGGATTCCGTCGTAGAGACCGAGGCGATGATTGCCGCCGCCACCGCAGCGGACGGCATACTTCTGCGCCAGCCGAAGTCCGGGAACCGTCTTGCGCGTGTCGACCACCTGCGCCCGTGTTCCCGCAACCCGCTCGGCGTACTCCCCCGCCTTGGTCGCGACGCCGGAAAGCAGTTGCAGGAAATTCAGCGCGCTGCGCTCGCCAGTCAGCAGGGCGCGCGCCGGCCCCTCGACCTCGCACAGCGTCTGGCCCGGCCTGATCCGTTCACCATCGCCCGCCTGCCAGGCGATGCGCACGGCCGGGTCGAGTTGCCGGAAGCAGGCGGCGAACCAGGCCGAACCGCAGAGGATGGCATCCTCGCGCGCAATGACCGTCGCCCGCCCGATCCCCGCAACCGGTACGAGTTGCGCTGTCAGGTCGCCGCTGCCGACATCCTCGGCCAGTGCTGCGGCAACATTACGCTCGACTTCGCCTTCGAGCATGGCTGCAAAGTTCATGAGGAATCCCGTACACTGGCGTCAGCTACGCGGATTCTATCACCAATGGGAGGCACCCATGCTCGACCTGTTGCTCGTCACGACGGGCGTCCTGCTCGCCCTGGCTTTTGCCGGAGGTCTGGTTTACCTGTACGTGCAGGACGTGACGCAGGAGAAGCACGCCGTGCTGCGCAACTTCCCGCTCGTCGGCCACCTGCGCTATCTGTTCGAGAGTCTGGGCGAGTACTTCCGGCAGTATTTCTTCCTGGGCGACCGCGACGAGATGCCCTTCGACCGGGCAACGCGGAGTTGGGTCTACCGCATGGCGAAGAATCAGGGCGGGATCATCGGTTTTGGCTCGACCTACCGCATCCACGAGCCGGGCGCACTGGTATTCGTCAACGCCCCCTTCCCGGTCCTCGACGAAGAACAGCGACCGACACCGCCACTGCCGATTGGCGAAGGTTACTGTGCCACCCCGTTCAGTGGCCGCTCGCTGGTCAACATCAGCGCCATGAGTTTCGGAGCCATTTCGCGACCCGCCGTGCGTGCATTGTCACGCGGCGCTGCCGCCGCCGGCTGCTGGCTGGACACCGGCGAAGGAGGCCTGTCACCCTACCATCTCGAGGGCGGCTGCGACATCATCTTCCAGATCGGCACCGCCAAGTACGGCGTCCGCGATGCCAGCGGACAGCTTTCCACCCAGCGGCTGCGCGAACTGGCAGCGCACGAATGCGTCCGAGCCTTCGAGATCAAGCTGTCGCAGGGAGCGAAGCCGGGGAAAGGAGGCGTACTCCTGAGCAACAAGGTGACACCCGAAATCGCCGAGATACGTGGCATTCCCCTCGGCGAGGATTCACTCAGCCCAAACCGTCACCGCGATGTCGCCAACATCGACCAGTTGCTCGACCGGGTCGAACACGTGCGCGCGATCACGGGCAAACCGGTTGGCGTCAAGACCGCGATCGGCGGCAACGCGTTCATGGACGAACTGACGGAGGCCGTCAGGCGTCGGGGGCTGCATGCCGCACCGGACTTCCTGACGATCGATGGTGGAGAGGGTGGCAGCGGTGCGGCGCCGCAAGCCTTGGCCGACCACATGGCGCTGTCGATCGACGAAGCGCTGCCGCTGGTGGCCGATGCACTGATCGCCAGCGGCCTCAAACAGCGCGTTCGCCTGATTGCAGCCGGCAAGCTGGTCACTCCGGCGCGCGTCGCGTGGGCACTCGCCGCCGGTGCCGACTTCGTCAACACGGCACGCGGTTTCATGTTCTCCCTCGGCTGCATCCAGGCCCTGCGCTGTCACGCCAACACCTGCCCAACCGGCGTCACGACGCATGACCCCCGGCTGCAACGCGGCCTGGTCGTCGAAGACAAGGCGGAACGCGTTGCCGCCTACTGCCGCAACATGAACAGGGAGATCGAGATGATCGCCCACTCCTGCGGTCTCCCGCACGCGCGCGGACTGCGCCGCGAGCACGTACGCATCGTCCAGCCCTCAGGGCGCAGCATCTCTCTCCACACGCTCCATCCCTACCCCGACACCCCAACGCAATGAGAGAGTGTGAGGAAAGCGGCGCGAGCGAGCGGACGAAGCCCCACTCCGGTCAGCGCGCTGCCCGGCCCACTGCTGCCGGCGATTCAGTCGTCGGACCGTCGGAGCAACCGCTCGGGTTCACTGTCCTTCGGCGACCCAGGCATCGCTCGGCAGATCCGGCACGCCGGGAGTAATGACGAATCGCGTCAACGCGCGCGGGTTCATCAGGCCGATCCCCCCTTGCGCGAGGCGATAGTGGAGCGCCGGTCGTTCGAAGAGGCCAGTCAGGTTCATCAGCCGTTCGGCTAGCGCCGGCTTGCGGATACCCTCGGCGGCCATGTACAACACGTGGCCACCGATGAAGAAAAACTCGATCCGCGCGCTGAAGTGGTCGCCGTTCAAGCCACCAGAGAAGGGTTCGACACGCTGCTCCGGCGTCAACGCGCTCAGGCTCAGGTTGTGCTGGCTGGGCAAATGGGCCGCCAGGTCGCGTGTCGTCTCGATCTCGACACAGGCGATCGCGGCGGCGGCAAAAACCTCGGTGTGCGCGCCCGAACCGATGATCAGCGGCTTGCCGCTAAAGAGCTGCCCGCTGCGCCGCAGGCTGTCGACAATGGCCTCCAGGCTGGTTTCGTCTGTGGGAACGAAACGCCGCGCACGGTTCGCGGTGGTGATCACGGTGATGTGGCTTGTCATCCTGGCACTCCATCGATACGAAGCATGGCCGGCCCGCACTGCTGGCGTTGTCAGTCAGCCGTGCGGTTCCTGCCCTGCACCCACAGCACATCGCCGCAACCAGCGGTGCGGTTGAGCGCGCGACCGAGGACGAACAGCAGATCCGACAGGCGATTGAGGTACTTTCGCGCGAAGTCGGAGACGCTCTCGCTGTTGGCCAGAGTCACCACATGTCGCTCGGCGCGGCGGCATACCGTCCGTGCCAGATGGGCCAGCGCTGCGGCACGGCTGCCGCCGGGGAGAATGAAGTCCTTCAGCGGTGGCAAGTCGTCGTTGAAGCGCTCAACGAGGGCTTCGAGGCGAGCCACCTGCGCGTCGCTGATCATGTTCATACCGGGAATGCACAGCTCTCCGCCAAGATCGAAGAGGTCGTGCTGCACGCCGGTAAGAGCATTCCTGAACTCATCCGGAATTTGTTCCGCCAACAGCACGCCAATGGTCGAATTGAGTTCGTCGACCTGGCCGATCGTCTCGATGCGCAGACTGTCCTTGGCCACGCGCGTACCATCTCCAAGGCCGGTGGTACCGGCATCACCGGTTCGCGTGACGATCTTCGACAGACGATTGCCCATGCTGGCTTTCCTGATCAAAATATTGCTGATTATAGACGAAGGAGCCGCCGTGACTGGGCCTGTGCTGAACCTGAGTGCCAATCTGAGCTTCCTGTTCGCCGAGTATGAGTTCGGTGAGCGTTTCGAACGAGCCGCACGAGCGGGCTTTCGCGGAGTCGAGTTCCTGTTTCCCTACGCCTGCGATGGCGATGAATTGCGCACGCTGCTGCGTGCGAACGGACTGGTGCAGGTCCTGCACAACCTGCCGGCCGGAAACTGGTCGGCCGGTGAACGAGGCATTGCCTGCCTGCCGGGACGGGAGGCCGACTTCCGCGAATCGGTCGCGCAGGGCATCGACTTCGCACGCACGCTGGACTGCCGGCAGCTCAACTGTCTTGCCGGGATCGCACCGGACGGCATTCCCGACGAAGAACTGCGCGCAACCCTGACGCGCAATCTGCGCTACGCCTCCGAGCAACTGGCCAGGCATGGCATCCGGCTGCTGATCGAACCGATAAACAGTCGCGTCGACATGCCCGGCTTCTGGCTCGACACGCCCGCCAAGGGACTTGCACTGATCGCCGAGCTGGCACTCCCCAACCTCTGGCTGCAATACGACATTTACCACGCCCAAGTGATGGCGGGAGACCTGGCACGGACGATCGAAGCCAACATCGATCGCATCGCGCACTTCCAACTGGCCGACAACCCGGGCCGCAACGAGCCCGGCAGCGGCGAGATCAACTATCCGTTTCTCTTCGATTTGCTTCGCCGCCTCGGCTATGACGGCTGGCTGGGCTGCGAATACCGGCCAAGGCGGGTGGATACTGAAAGCAGCCTCGGCTGGGCGCGCGAATGGCTGGCCCCCCGTGCGACCGCAGAGCACTCGCCGGGCGTGCCGTCCAGCCTACTCCCGCTTTGACGGCTCGCAGCGCGACTGCGGCAGCCCGCGGCGGGAAAAGCGCTCAGCCCTCGGCAAAGGCCTTGCAGAAACGGAGGTCTTCCGAATAGGGGAAGAAATCGTCGACGTGGCCGGCGCGGATTCTTTCCTGCGTCGTCTGCCAGAAGCGGACGTTCAACAACGGACGATGGTACTTCAGGAAGGCCGAGCGGACCTTCGCCGAGCCGAGCAGGAAGCTCGCGAACTCCTCCGGGAAGACGTCGTTCCTGCCGACGGAATACCAAGGCTCACCGGACATCTCCATCTCGGGATACGGCGGCTCCGGGATGGCACGAAAGTTGATGTCGGTCATGTACTCGATCTCGTCGTAGTCGTAGAAAACCACGCGTCGGTAGCTGGTCACACCGAAGTTCTTCCACAGCATGTCGCCCGGAAAGATGTTGGCGATCGCCAGTTCCCTGATCGCGTTGCCATACTCGCAAACGGCCTGATCGATCTCCACGGGTGTTGCCGCGTCCAGGTAGATGTTGAGCGGCGTCAGGCGGCGCTCGATGTACAGGTGCTTGATCACCAGATTGTCACCCTCTTCCTCGATCAGGGACGGCGCCAGCGTGCGCAAGGCGTCGAGGAGTTCGACCGAGAAGCGCTTCTTTGGCAGCAGAACCTGCGAGAACTCGAGAGTATCCGCCATGCGGCCGACCCGGTCCACCTGCTTGACCATCAGATACTTGCGCTTGACCGTGTCGCGATCCATCTCCTTGCTCGGTCCAAACACATCCTTGATCAGCTTGAAGACATAGGGGTAGGAAGGCAGGGTGAACACGAGCATCACGAGGCCGGCAATACCCGGCGCGATGATGAACTGGTCCTGCGAATGCCGGAGATGCTGCTTCAGGTCGCGGAAAAAGAGGATCTTGCCCTGCTTGCCAAGGCCGAGCATCGTGTAGATCTCCGACGGCGGTTTGTGCGGCATGATGCTGCGCAGGAACTGCACATAGCCCGACGGCACCTCCATGTCGACCATGAAATAGGCGCGCGAGAGGGAGAACAGGATGCTGATCTGCGCGCTGTCGAGCAGGATGGTGTCCACCACCAGCTCGCCGGCCGGCGAATGCACGACGGCTACCGCAAACGGGTACTCGGCGTGGCCGTTGATTCCCTTGCCAAAGATATAGGCTCCCTTGTTGCGATAGAAGGCCGAATGCAGGACCTCGATCTGGGCGTTGGCGTCGGCCACCGGCCACTCGCCCATCCGCTTCCGGAGCGTCCGCATGATGTAATCGACGTCGCGATCGAGGTTCTCGAAAGGACGCTGCCAGTCGCAGTCGACGATGATCTGCCGGACCGTCCGTCGCAGTCCGCGCTGCGCCGGATAGTAGCTGCGATAGACCGGTGGATAGGACTGGATGTACTCGGTCGACACCGCCGGCCGGGCAAAGATGTAGTCGTTGTTGAAGTAGGTGCGATGCAGGATCTTCGTGCACACCGAGTTGAAGAAGGTCTCGGCGAGTTCGGGTTGCTTGTGGTTGATCAGCTGCCCGATGTAGAACAGCTTGAGCTGCTGCCAAGTCGCGTCGTCGAGTGCCGCCGCACCGTAGTTTGCGCACAGTAACTCGGCGGTCTCGCTGACCCGATCATCGTAGGACCGGATACGCTCGCGGACCGCATCATGAACGCCCTTCCAGTCCGCCGCCTCGAAGAGCAGCTTGGCCTGCTGGCCGTAGTGGCGAATGATGCGGTAGTGGCGGTTGAAGCCATCGATCATCGCCTCGGCGATACGGCGTGGAAGCAGGTTTTCAATGCTCGGAAGATCCATGGCAAGCACTCGCGAATCCAACACGACGGCATTGTAGCACCGTGCCTGCTGCGCCGCACCAAAGGCGCTGCGGGCAGCGCTCACGGTATCAGCAGCGGCTGGGCAAAGCTGCGCGGAAGCACGTCGGCGAGTCCCTGAGAGCCGTCCATGGGGACGTGAAGCACTGGCAAGTCGTCGACTTTTGCAGGATAATCGCGCGTGGTGCCGCTGGATGGTTTGCTTCTGACAGAGTCCCTCGTGCCCACAAACAATCAGCAACGCAACAGTCCCGGTTCGGGTGCCAGCACCGCTGGCCGGGAGCGGCGGTGCTGGCACCCGAACCGGATGTTTCACCCACACGACATTACACGGAGTTGGCATGAGTGCAAGTCTGATCAAAGTCCCACAAGGCGGCCAGAAAATCGTTCCGGGGCAGGCTGTCCCGGATAATCCGATCATCCCGTTCATCGAGGGCGACGGCATCGGCATCGACATCACGCCGGTGATGATCAAGGTGGTCGATGCGGCAGTCGCCAAGGCCTACGGTGGGGCGAAGAAGATCTTCTGGATGGAGGTCTACGCTGGCGAGAAGTCGACGCAGATGTACGGCTCCGACGTCTGGCTCTCCTCCGAAACCCTTGGCGCACTCAAGGAGTTTTCGGTATCGATCAAGGGGCCGATGACGACGCCGGTCGGTGGCGGCATCCGTTCGCTCAACGTGGCGCTGCGTCAGGAGCTCGATCTCTACCAGTGTGTTCGCCCGGTGCGCTACTTCCGGGGCGTGCCCTCGCCGCTCAAGGATCCGGCCAAGACGAACATGGTCATCTTCCGCGAGAACACGGAGGACATCTACGCCGGAATTGAGTGGGAAGCGAATTCCGAGGGCTGCCGGAAGGTCGTCAAGTTTCTGCAGGATGAGATGGGCGTGAAGAAGATCCGCTTCCCGGCCAGTTCCGGAATCGGCATCAAGCCGGTATCGCAGGAGGGTACCGAGCGCCTCGTGCGTGCAGCTATCAAGTACGCGATCAGCAACAAGCGCAAGTCGGTGACAATCGTCCACAAGGGCAACATCATGAAGTTCACCGAGGGCGCCTTCCGTGACTGGGCTTACGCGCTGGCGAAGAAGGAATTCGGTGGCGTCGAGATCGATGGGGGACCCTGGCTTAGGCTGCCCAATGGCATCGTGATCAAGGATTCGATCGCCGACGCGTTCCTGCAGCAGATCCTGCTGCGCCCGGCGGAGTACGACGTGATTTGCACGACGAACCTGAACGGCGACTACATATCGGACGCGCTGGCCGCCCAGGTCGGTGGCATCGGGATCGCCCCGGGCGCCAACATCTCGGACGCCTACGCCTGTTTCGAAGCGACGCACGGCACGGCACCCAAGTATGCCGGTCTCGACAAGGTCAACCCGGGTTCCCTTATCCTCTCGGCAGAGATGATGCTGCGCCACCTCGGTTGGTTCGAAGCCGCGGACCTGATCATCGCATCGATGGAGGCCGCGATCGGCGACAAGGTCGTCACCTACGACTTCGCTCGCCTGATGGACGGGGCCACCGAGGTCTCGTGCTCGGAATTCGGCGACGCGATGATCGCCCGCATGTAGAGAATCGATGCGACGCAAGCCTGGCTTGCCGCACCACGAGGACCCCCCGGCGAGGGGGTCCTGTTTTTTTCTTCTCGGCCATCGGGCGACCACGCCGCACTGGCCTTCTTGGCATCATCCCGGTCGCTTGCCTGTCAATCGCAAGCCCTCAGCCGACGCTTGCCCGGTCGCGCAGACGATGCGGTAGAATCGACCACGATGTCTGGAGCGACGGCATCCCACCGTTCTGGCCCGGCAATGTCACCCCGGATTCCACGCCGCGAGGCGCCGGTGACAGGATCGGCTGCGCGCCCAGTCTCCCGAGAGCGGCACGCGGCGACCGCCATGCACCGCAAGAGCCGTCCGTCGCAACCACCTGCTGCCCAGAGGGAGGCCACCGATGAATCGCCGGACAAGTCTTTCAGTGGCTGCCTTGCTCCTCCTCCCCCTCGACGCCAGCGCCAGACCGCTGCCGGATGATCCGTTCGAGCGCCGGTGCTGGCTGCAGTTCACCGCTGACCGCGCCGCCGTCAACCTGTTCGCCGACTCGACGCCGGTAACGTTCTCCAACCTGCGCGACGGTTTCCATGTTCGCAGCCCGCTGTGGGTGGAGTTTGGCATCCGCGGCATGGGCGTGATGCCTGCCGGCAACAAGCGCGAGCAAACCGGCCACCACCACTTGCTGATCGACACACCGCTTCCGGCATCGGTTACCGAACCGATTCCCTTCTCCGACAAGCACCGGCACTTTGGCAAGGGACAGACCGCCGTCGCGCTCGACCTGTCGCCCGGACCGCACCACCTGCGCTTGCTCTTTGCCGATCACGAGCATCGCCCATATTACGTCTTCAGTCGCAAGATCAACATCATTGTGACGGGTAGCCGAAAGGACTTGCCGAAGCCGAAGATCGACCCGGCTCGCTTTGCCGAAACCTGCCAGGCGTGGTATCAGGATGAAGTGACGACGCCACCGGCAGCAGAGAAACTCGTCTACGCGAAAAACCTGCGCAACGGCGAGACAGTCGGCAGCCCTTTCCTGCTCAAACTTGGTGTCGTCGGGCTTGGTGTCGCAGCGGAAAGGACGGCAATCGCCGATACCGGGTTCTTCCAGATCGACGTCAGACAGAATCGCTCCGTGCTGCGGAGCCTCCGGCTGAGTGACGGCCAGACCGAGACAGTCCTTGATCTCGAACCTGGCGACTACGATCTCGACCTCGCCTTCCTGGCTGGCAACGGCCAGCCCCTGTTGCGCGACCAACTGCAGGTCACGGTCACCAAGCGCCAGACGATGACCCGCCCGTGAGGGACCGGACGATCGCCAGAAGCGTCCCCCGTGGAGGCAGCGGGCGCGTTTGCCGCAGCAATGGTAAGATGCATCGAATCGGATCGCGACCCGCGACCCTGAACTGCTCGTGCGTGCCGGTTGGGACCAGCCCGCTGGCTCCCACCTCGGCTCGGTCGCCGCTCGAATTCCGCTTGAACCGGGCAGGAAAGCTTGTGAGATGACTAAAGCCTTGCGCCAGACCGCCGTATCGATGATCTGCACGCTCCTCCTCGCCATGAGTGGCTGCAGCCGGGAGCCAGAGAGCAGCGTCCCGACGCCACCACCCGCCATCAGCGTCGAAGAGCCGCCGACCGAGGCGCCCGCCTTGGCAACTGCCGCCGCCCGCGGTGACTTGGCAGCCATGAGGACGCTGCTCGAAGCAGGGGCCGAGATCGACGACACCGACACCCTTGGCAGGACGGCCCTGCACATGGCTGCATTCTATGGTCGCACCAGAGCCAGCGAACTGCTGCTCAGCAGCGGCGCGAATATCGAAGCCCGCGACCGCATCGGCATGACGCCCCTGCATGCCGCCGTTGTCGCTGGTGGAAGACTGCAGGTGGAACTGTTGCTGTCAAGGAAGGCCGATGTCGATGCGCGCAGCGAAACCGGTCAGACGCCACTGCACTTGGCTGCGGCAACCGGCCAACCGAGAGTGGCGCGCGTCCTGATCGAGAACGGCGCCGATACGAAGAGCAAGGACAAGAGCGGCAACACGCCGCTGTTCTACGCCTCGCGCAACAGGCACCCGGTCACCGCGGAACTGCTCCGGCAGTACGCAGCGCGGGATTGACCCGGAAGTGGGCGGCCGGCGACAGCAGCTATGACGACGACGCTCAGGCTCAACGGGACTGCCGACTCGCGGCCCCGTTGCTCGCGCCCACGCATTTCTTCACGTCCGCTCACGATTTCTTTGTCGCTTCGTCGCGCAGCTCGCGGCGCAGGATCTTGCCGACGTTGGTCTTTGGCAACTCGCTGCGGAACTCGACCTGCCCTGGAACCTTGTAGCCGGTCAGGTGTTCGCGACAGTGGGCGATCAGCACCTCGGCGGTCAGTGCCGGATCCTTCTTGACCACGAAGATCTTCACGACCTCGCCGGACTTTTCGTGCGGCACCCCGACTGCCGCAACCTCGAGGACGCCGGCGTGCTGCGCCACCACGTCCTCGACCTCGTTCGGGTAGACATTGAAACCGGAGACGAGAATCATGTCCTTCTTGCGGTCGACAATGCGCACGAAACCCTTTTCGTCCATCACCGCGACGTCACCGGTGAGAAGGAAGCCGTCCGGCATGATCACCTTCGCCGTTTCTTCCGGACGGTTGTAATAGCCCTTCATCACCTGCGGGCCGCGGATGCACAGTTCGCCGCGCTCGCCGAGTGGCACGTCCCTGCCTGCATCGTCGCGAATCGTGACCTCGGTCGACGAAATCGGAACACCGATGGCACCGTTGTAGGCCGGGATGTCGAGCGGATTGATCGTTGCCGCCGGCGAGGTTTCGGTGAGACCGTAGGCCTCGATCAACGGCTTGCCCGTGACCTGCTTCCATCGTTCCGCCACCGCCTTCTGCACCGCCATGCCACCGCCGAGGGTGACCCGGAGGTGCCCGAAATCGAGCGCGCAGAAGGCATCGTTGTTCAGCAGTGCGTTGAACAGCGTGTTGACACCTGTAATGACGGTAAAGCGATGCTTGGCGAGTTCGCCGACAAAACCGGGAATGTCGCGCGGATTGACGATCAGCAGGTTGCTGGCACCAATCTTGAAAAAGGTGAAACAGTTCGCCGTCAGGGCAAAGATGTGATAGAGGGGAAGCGCCGTCACGACCATGTGCTGTTCGTCGCCCAGCGCCGGATTGATCCAGGCGTGCGCCTGCGCGAGGTTGGCAAGGATGTTTCGGTGCAACAGCATCGCCCCTTTCGAGACGCCCGTGGTACCCCCTGTGTACTGCAGGAAGGCCAGGTCTTCCTGCTGCACGATGACCGCTTTCAGTTCGGCGGCCGCTCCCTTGCCTAGCGCTGTCCGGAAATTGACCGCCCGCGTCAGGGTCCAGGCGGGGACCATCTTCTTCACGTACTTGACGACGAAGTTGACCACCGCTCCCTTGGGGAAGGGAAGCATGTCACCCAGACGAGCCACAATAATGTGCTTGACCGCCGTCCGGGCGGCCACCTGCTCGAGCGTCACGGCGAAGTTCTCGAGAATGACGATCACTTCGGCACCCGAGTCCTTGAGCTGGTGTTCGAGCTCGCGGGGCGTATACAGCGGGTTTACATTGACTACCACGTAGCCGGCACGCAGCGCGCCGAAAATGCAGATCGGATACTGCAGGACATTCGGCATCATCAGCGCCACGCGCGCGCCCTGCGGCAGCTTGAGAACGGACTGCAGGTAAGCGGCAAAATCCCGTGACAGCTTGTCGAGTTCACCGTAGGTGATCTGTGCGCCCATGCTGATGTAGGCGACACGATCGCGATACTTGCCGACACTCCTTTCGAACAACTCACCAAGCGACTTGAACTCGCTCAGGTCCACCTCCGCGGGCACACCCTTCTGATAGCTCTGCAGCCAGATTTTTTCCACTGTTCTCCTCCTGTCGTTGCCTTGTCCAATATTTTCACTCTTGCCATGCCCACCAGATTTCCGGCCACTCCCCGCCGGGTAGGGGTGGCCCGATGAACGCAAACCAATATCATTCTAGAGGATTTGCCCTGCCGCTGCTGTCCGAATGGCTGTTTCCTGGCTAGCGCAGCGAACGGGTGACCGATCGATTCATATCGTGCCTGGTCAGTCAGCGCTCGCCACCGCCACCAAGAACGAGCGGCAACGGGATCAACGCTCGAGATACTTGAGCTTGTCCGGCTTGTTGCTCCACTCGTCGGCGTCCGGCAATGCTTCCCGGCGCTCTGAAATGACCGGCCAAATCTGTGCCAGTTCCGCATTCAGGGCAATGAACCCATGCTGTGCCTGCGGTACATCATCCTCGGCGAAGATTGCTTCCGCCGGACACTCCGGGACGCAAAGGGTGCAGTCGATGCACTCCTCGGGATCGATCACGAGGAAGTTCGGCCCTTCATGAAAGCAGTCCACCGGACAGACGTCGACGCAATCCGTGAACTTGCACTTGATACAGTTCTCTGTAACAACGTACGCCATGATCGTGTTTCTGGAGATATGAGACGATGCCGACTATAGCGTACTTGCAGCCGTTCAGGCCAACGCACGACTTCCCTTGGCAAGTTTTTTTCGCTAGCATTGCGTGGCTCGCCGATTGGAGTCCCGGTCGCTCCCAGGGCAGCCCCCCGTCTGCGCTTACCAAGATCCCCATCCAAGATCCCGCAAGAGGCTTTGAATGAACGAACACATCCATCACGTCACCGACGACAGCTTCGCTGCCGACGTATTGCAGTCGGCAGAACCGGTTCTGGTCGATTACTGGGCAGAATGGTGCGGCCCGTGCAAGATGATCGCGCCGCTGCTCGACGACATCGCCACCGACTATGCAGGTCGCCTGAAGGTCGTCAAGCTGAATATCGATGACAACCAGAGGACGCCGGCCAGTTACGGCATCCGTGGCATCCCGACGCTGATGCTGTTCAAGAACGGCAACGTCGAGGCGACGAAGGTGGGGGCACTGTCACGCGCGCAGTTGGTCACTTTCATTGACAGCAATCTCTAAAGCCGCTACCCTCGCGACCTGATGGTTCCGGGGGTCGACGCGAGTTTCCCACTCGGAGCCCCCCCGCCCGATCCAAAGCCTTCAGGCACTCTCGCTTTCTTGCAGCAGCCCTAGCCGTCCTCTCCCGGCGGCCGCCGCACATCCCGGGTCGATCTGCCTGCGAACGGTCGCCCCGTCATTCCCTCATCTCTCGTCAGCACATGCAACTATCCGAACTCAAAGCATTACATGTCAGCCAGTTGCTCGACATGGCGGTCAACAACAACATCGAGGGCGCCAATCGCTTGCGCAAGCATGAGCTGATCTTTGCCCTGTTGAAGAACCAGGCCCGCAAGGGGGAAAGCATCTTTGGCGACGGCACGCTCGAAACCCTTTCTGACGGTTTCGGCTTCCTCCGCTCGCCGGACACCTCGTACCTAGCAAGCACCGACGACATCT
>WBZM01000538.1_pt1 | contig 51641 bp, 45 predicted proteins | sample 5204271 | NCBI WGS metagenome assembly WBZM01 (sample SAMN12344346, study PRJNA552823) | activated sludge metagenome | biome: Activated sludge suspended growth; feature: Nitrification reactor; material: Wastewater; isolation source: activated sludge from nitrification reactor of wastewater... | reverse complement strand
CAGCCGACCCCCTACCCGAGGACCTCGCCACCGCGATCAACACCATCCACACCCACCGACCAGCGCACTAAATTGAGCCAAGTCGGGTAGGAACGGCGCAGGAGGCACAGGGGTGCGGGTAACCGTCCGGGTCCGGCCGGGAGCCGCACGCGAGCAGGTGGGCGGCCGCTACGGAGATGGTGCCGAGGCCGCACTCGTCGTGGCGGTCACCGCCCGGGCCATTGATGGAGCAGCGACCGAGGCGGTCCTCAAAGCCGTGGCGACAGCTTTTGGGGTCAAGCGCAGGGATGTGACGCTGGTGAGCGGCGCCACCCACCGGACCAAGGTGATCGACATTCAGGCACCCGAGCCGACGGCATCTCGTCGCCTCACCGAACTGATGCAGTAGTTGATGGCCGCAGCTGCGGCTCGCGGGGACTTGCCCGGGGCATAGCAGTGGGGCCCCACCCAGAGGGTGGGGCCCCATCACAAGGTCGGACCGAGGATCAGTCCTGCTTGGCTTGCTTGATCGCCTGAGCGCCAGCGCCCGCGGGCGTCTCGATGGCCTCGTGCTCACCGTGGTGGTGCGCGGCGGCCAGCTCGGCCGGGGTGACCGGCTCGACCCGGGACTTGAAGAAGAAGTTCGACCACTTGGCGCGGCGGATCTCCTTCTTGGCGTCCTTGCTGGCCACCCCATTGGCGTCCTTGCCCGAGGGCAGGGCCAGCGGTGCCGGCGACTCGAAGCCGACCAGCTTCCAGCGGTCGTATTCGTTGAGCTCCTCGTGCACCTCGTAGTACTGGCCTTCCGGCGTCCGCACGAGGGTGCCGCTCTCCCGACCGTGCAGCACCTTGTCACGGTCGTGCCGCTGTAGGGACAGGCAGATCCGGCGGGTCACCCAGAAGGTGAGGATCGGCGCCACGAAGAACAGCACCTGGAAGGCTCGAGTGATGTCGTTGATCGACATCTGCAGGCGGATGGCGATGATGTCGTTGCCGGCCGCGAACATCAGCACGAGGTATGCCGTGATCGCTGCGACTCCGAGCGCAGTCCGGGTTGGGACGTTGCGCGGACGGTCCAGGACGTGGTGCTCACGGTTGTCGCCGGTGATCCACCGCTCCAGGAACGGGTAAGCGCCGGTGATGGTGTACATCAGCGGGATGAGCAGCACGGCCCCGAGGAACACGTTGAGGCTCAGCGTGTAGCCGAAGATCTCGAATTCCAGCCAGCCCGGCAGCAGACGCAGTGCACCGTCGGCGAAGCCCATGTACCAGTCCGGCTGGGAGCCTGCGGTGACGGGGGAGGGGTCATATGGACCATAAGCCCAGATCGGGTTGATCGTCACCAATGCCGAGACCAGCGAGAGCAGACCGAAGACCAGGAAGAAGAAGCCACCGGCCTTGGCGGTGTAGACCGGCATCAGCGGGAAGCCGACGACGTTCTCGTTGGTGCGGCCCGGGCCGGGGTACTGGGTGTGCTTGTGCACCATGACCAAGATGATGTGGGCGGTGAACAGGCCGATGAGCACGGCCGGGAGCAGCAGAACGTGCACGGCATACAGCCGAGGAATGATCGCCTCGCCCGGGAACGCGCCACCGAACATCATGTACGACACGTAGGAGCCGATGACCGGGACGGAGCGGATGAACCCCTCAGCGGCGCGAAGACCGGTGCCCGAGAGCAGGTCGTCCGGGAGCGAGTAGCCGGCAAAGCCCTCGATGAGGGCAAGCATCGATAGCAGGGTGCCGATGACCCAGTTGATCTCGCGCGGCTTGCGGAAGGCACCCGTGAAGAACACGCGGAACATGTGCACCGACAGCGAGACCACGAACATCAGGGCGGCCCAGTGGTGGATCTGCCGGATGAGCAGTCCGCCGCGGACGTCGAACGAGATGGCCAGGGTCGAGGAGTACGCCTCGGACATCGTGATGCCCTTGAGCGGCAGGTAGGAGCCCTCATAAGGGATCTGCCCGGCGCTCGGGATGAACCAGAGGCTGAGGAAGACACCGGTGAGCAGACAGATGATCATCGAGTACATCGCCACTTCACCGAGCATGAAGCTCCAGTGATCGGGGAACACCTTCTTCAGCATGAAGGAGGCGCCCTTGGCGATGCCGGTCCGCTCGTCGACCCACGAGGCAACAGCTCCGGCCTTCTTGGCCGATGCGCTGGCGGGGGCGGACGACTTCGGGTCGCCGGCGCGCAGGTCGGCGGCGCGGGCGCTGGCTGCAGTGCTCACTTCTTGCGCTCCCAGTAGCTCGGGCCGACGGGCTCGGCGAATCCTTGCGGGGCGACCAGGTAGCCCTCATCGTCCACCGCGATCGGCAGCTGGGGCAGCGCCCGCTTTGCCGGTCCGAAGATGACCTTGCAGTCATCCGTCACGTCGAAGGTCGACTGGTGGCACGGGCAAAGCAGGTGGTGCGTCTGCTGCTCGTAGAGGCCAACCGGGCAGCCGACGTGCGTGCAGATCTTGGAGTAGGCCACGATGCCTTCGTAACCCCAGGACCGGGCCTTCTTGCCCAGGTCGTCGGCAGCGAAGTCGTTGGGGTGCAGACGCATGAGCAGCACGGCTGCCTTGGCCTTGTCCTCCAACACGTGGTGGGAGTCCTTGATCGTCTCGGGCAGCACGTGGAAAACGGCACCGATGGACACATCGGCTGCCTTGATCGGCGTGCGCTCGACGTCGCGAACGAGGCGGATCGGCTTGCCGTCCTTGACGTCCCAGATCGTCGACTTGAGTTCCTCGAGAGCCTTGGTGGGGTTTCCCAAGGAACCGGCGAGTTGCACGCCCAGCGGAAGGGCGAACAGGCCGAGCGCGGTGCCCGCGGTCGCCTTGAGCAGGGGGCGACGGTTGAGCTGGGCCGATTCAGCGCCAGCCTCCAACAAGCCGACAGCCTTGGCGCGGGTGGCGTCGTCGGACCGGATCGGGTGCCGCTCCTCGACGACCTCCTCGTCGGGCATAAGGGTCTTGGCCCAGTGCACCGCACCGAACCCGATCCCCAGCAGCGCCAGCGCGAGGAAGACCCCGAGCAGGATGTTGAGCAGATTGGTGGCGCCGATAAAGGGGACGAAGACCTCGGTGTCGTTCTTCACCGCAAAATAGCTGACGACGAAGCCGATCGTGCTGAGGATGGACAGCGTGAACAGGCCGGCCACCTGGCGCTCCGCGCGCTTGGCCGCGCGGGGGTCGGTGTCTGCGGCACGGTGCACGTGCGGCGGGAGCCCGGGGTTCTCAAACGTCGCCGGGAGGCGCGGGTCGCTCATGTGCTCAGATCCTGTCGATTGCTGCGGATTCATCGGACCTCACGCTGCCTTCTGGCCGAGCCAGTAGGCGGTGCCGATCATGAGCGCCAGACCGAAGATCCAGATGAACATGCCTTCGGACACCGGACCCATGTTGCCGAGGTTCATGCCACCGACGTTGGCCTGCGTTTCTACCGTCCGCAGGTAAGAGATGATCGAGGCCTTGCCCTTGGCGTCGATGTTCTTGTCGTCGAAGACCGGCATGGACTGCGGTCCGGTGACCATGGCCTCGTAGATGTGCTTGGCCTCGACACCGTAGAGCGCGGGGGCGTACTTGCCGCGGGTGAGCGCACCACCCGAGCCGGCGAAGTTGTGGCACATCGCGCAGTTGACCCGGAACAGTTCGCCACCGAGCGCGACGTCGCCTTCGGTCTCGAGGGTGGCCTGGTCCGGAATTGCCGGGCCAGGAGCCAGGGACGCCACGAAGGCACTCATGGCGTCGATCTGCTCCTGCGAGTACTTGATCTGCTCGATCCGCGGCGCCTGGACGTTCGGGGCGGACAACGGCATACGGCCGGTGCCGACCTGGAAGTCGACCGCAGCCGCACCGACACCGATGAGCGTCGGACCGGACTTGGTGCCCTCGGCGGAGATGCCGTGGCAGGTGGCGCAGTTGGCCTGGAACAGGGCCTTGCCGTCCGCGACCTTGTCAGCCGTGGCGACGGCAGCCTGCGCGGGCTTGGGGGCGAAGAGGGAATACGTCGCGCCGACCAATGCCAGCCCCAGGAAGAGGAGCAGGGCAATGGCAGCGGGGTGACGGCGGCGTGCGGCCAAGGCGTTCACGATGCAGTCCTGTCGTCTGTTCTCACGTGTGGTTGGAGTGGTCGGGTCGTCACTTGAGCAGGTAGATCACCGCGAATAGGGCGATCCACACGACGTCGACGAAGTGCCAGTAGTAGGACGTCACCACAGCGCCCACCGCCTGGGTGTGCGTGTAGCGGCGGGTGGTGAACGTGCGGCCCAGGATGAGCAGGAAGGCCAGCAGACCACCAGTCACGTGCAGACCGTGGAATCCGGTGGCCATGTAGAACACCGAGCCATAGCGGTCCGAGGACAGCGTGATGTTCTCGTGGACGAGCTTGGCGTACTCATACACCTGGCCAGCGATGAAGATGGAGCCGAAGATGTACGTCACGACGTACCACTCCCGCATCCCCCACTTGCCGATCTCGGAGAGCTTGCCGGTGCGCGCGGGCTGTCCGCGCTCGGCCTTGAGGACGCCGAGCTGGCACCACACGGAAGAAATCACGAGGACGAGGGTGTTGGCTACCGCGAACGGGACGTTGAGTTTGGCGGTCTGCTCGGCCCACAGCTCGTGGGACATCGCCCGGAGCTGGAAGTAGACCGCGAACAGTCCCGCGAAGAACATGAGTTCGCTCGAGAGCCAGACCATGGTGCCGACCTGAACCATGTTCGGTCGGGTCGCCGGTCCGTGCCCGGTGCTTACAGGGTGCGCTGGAATCGCCGATGCTGTCGCCACGCGCGCCATTATGGCCTGTCCCGGGTTGCCCTGTGTGACCGACCCCCCGGTTTTTCTGACACTGAGTCGGTTTCCTGCTTACCGAGGCCATGACATCGGTCACGTTGAGGACGGATCGGGCTGTCGCAGAGCCCCACTCGCATCTCACCCCGAGGCCCGGTATGCCGTCCGGGCGCCTCCCGGCCGGGCGTCCGCGCGGCCGGGTGGTATGCCGTGTGGACGGCATACCACGGTGGTGTCGAAGGTCGGGCGCGCATCGTGGACGTCTGAGCACCCCACGGGGCACGGCGGGGAGTTCGGCCTGCGCGACCGTCCGGGTCCGACCTCGCTAGCATGACCCCATGAGTGCTTCCGGCGCCTCCGCGTCCTCGACTGCCGCTCCCGGCACCGCCCCCCACGGGATCTCCGTCCTGTTGTATAGCGACGACGTCACGGTGCGTGACGCCGTGCGTGTCGGGGTGGGCCGTCGCCCGGCGAGGGATGTCGAGGTCACGGCGTGGCGTGAGTGCGCAACGCCGGCCGCGGTCATCGAGGCCGTCGACAACAACAGGTATGACGTCCTGGTCCTCGACGGCGAGGCGACCCCGCTGGGCGGCATGGGGATGTGCCGCCAGTTGAAGAACGAGATCTTCGACTGCCCGCCGGTGCTCGTCCTCACCGGTCGAGTGCAGGACGGCTGGCTGGCCGCCTGGTCGCAGGCCGACGCCGTCGTGCCGCACCCGGCTGACCCGGTGGCCCTGTCCAAGGCCGTCGCCGACCTCGGTCGCGCTCGCGCCGCTGCTGGCGCCTGACCTGTGCCGGGCGATTCCAGCGCCCCCACCTGGCCGGATCTGCTCAGTCGGCTGGTCCAACGGCAAGACCTGAGCCGCGACCAGTGTGAATGGGCCATGGCGACCGTCATGGCGGGAGAAGCCAGCCCCGTGCAGGTGGCGGGCTTCCTCATGGCGCTGCGCACCAAGGGCGAGAGCGTCGACGAGGTGCGCGGCCTGGCCGATCAGATGTTGGCTCACGCGATCCGGATCACGGCTCCCACGCCGAGCCTCGACATCGTCGGAACTGGCGGCGACCGGGCGCACACAGTGAATATCTCCACGATGGCAGCCATGGTGTGCGCTGCAGCCGGTGTGCCGATCGTCAAGCACGGCAATCGCGCCGCGTCCTCGTCGTCGGGGTCGGCCGACGTTCTCGAGGCGCTCGGCATCGACCTGACCCTCCCTGAGGACCGGGTCGAGCAGATCGTCCACGAGGCCGGCATCACGTTCTGCTTCGCGCAACGGTTCCACCCCTCGATGCGCCACGCCGCGCCGGCGCGAGCCGGCCTTGGGGTCGGCACCGTCTTCAACTTCCTCGGCCCACTCACTAACCCGGGACAGCCGACGTATGCCGCGGTCGGCGTTGCCGACTCGCGGATGGCTCCGATCCTGGCCGGAGTGTTCGCGGGACGCGGCCGTGATGCCGCTGTGCTGCGTGGGGACGACGGCCTGGACGAGGCGACCCTGTCCACGACGACCTCGGTGTGGTGGGTGCGACGGGGGCAGATCGTTCTCCATCGGCTCGACCCGGCGCGCTTGGGCCTGGAACCCGCCCCGACCGAGGCCCTGCGCGGTGGCGACGCGGCATACAACGCTCGGGTGGTGACCGACGTCTTCGCCGGTGCCCGTGGTCCGATTCGCGACGCCGTCGTGCTCAATGCCGGCGTTGCTCTGGCCGTGGCGGCCGACGCGGACAGCGAACTGCACGCGGACGTGCGCGCAGGAATGGCCCGCGCGGCTGAGGCGATCGACTCCGGTGCCGCGACCCGCCTGGTGGATCGTTGGATCGCGGCCACGCGTCGCGCCGCTTCTGCGTCCATCTGATCCGACACGCCGGTATGCCGGTATGCCGGTATTCCGGTATGCGGGCATACCGGGTGACTCGGTCAGTCCAGACCGAGGCTGAAGGCCGCCTCCAGGTCGTGCCGCGAGTAGGTGCGAAACGCGATATGGGTCGTCGTGCCGGTCACTCCTGGCACCTTGGAGAGCGCGTCGGCGATGACGTCGGCCAGCCGCTCGTGGGCTCGGACCCGCACCATCGCGACGAGGTCGGCGTCACCGGTGACGGAATAGACCTCGGAGACGCCCTCGATCGCGGCGATCTCGGTCGCGACCTCGGGGATGCGGGAGACGTCACAGGTGACGAGGACGATGGCGGTGATCACGCGCCCAGCCTAGCCAGCCGCAGTTCCTCGCGGACCCTGCCCGCGCCACCCACGGGACAGGTCCATTCGCCGTCGAGATGGACGATGCGCACACCGGGAGATTCCAGCCACCGCAGGACCAGCTCGGTTTCTTCGGGAAGCGCTGCGGCATGAGCTGCGGGCTTGGCTGCCGCAGCCACGGCCGCCGGAGCCATGACGATCTCGGCGGTTGCCTGCAGGGTCTCGACGTAGGGGAGTGGGTCGGCGCCTCGCGGGCTGGTCGCTGCGCCTGCCAACCGACCGTAACGGACGCAGGCGAACTCCCACCCGCCCTCGTCACGACGCCGGGCGGCGAGCACCTCCGGTGTCGCGGCCAGCGGAGTCAGTCGCTGGGAGCGAGCTGCTCCCTTGGCCAGCTGCTCCAATCGGTCGCGGACGGTGGCCGCTTCTTCGAAGCGCTCGGCCTCGGACAGCTCGCGCATCCGGTCGGCGATTCGGGTGAAAACGGCATGACCGTTGCCGGTCAGCAGCTCGCGAGCCTCCGCGACGAGCACGGCATACGCGTCGAGGCTCTGTCGTCCCTCGCACGGTGCGCCGCAGCGGCCGAGCTCGGCCAGGACGCACGCGCTGCCGCGCGGTTGTTTGCCCAGCCGCGTGGGGCACTGGCGCAGCGGAATCGCCTCGTGGACAGCGGCCACCGCAGCCTCGGCCGCGGCACGCGACCCGAAGGGACCGACATAAGACGCGTCGGAGGGCACATCGCGGACGATCGAGAGCCTCGGGAAGGGCTCGTCGGTGAGTTTGACCCACACCGCGCGTTCCGGTCGGGTCGACCGCCGGTTATAGGGCGGCTTGTGGGCGCGTAACAGCCGCACCTCCTGGACCTGAGCCTCCAGGACGGTCTGGCACACGATCGGATGGATGGACTCGGCGGCCGCGACCATCTCGGCCATCCGGGTGCGTTGTTCGGAGGCGGTGAAATAGCTTCGGGCGCGTGCCCGGATGTTCTGTGAGGTGCCGACGTAGAGAGTGCGACCTTTGCCGTCACGGAAGACGTAAACACCTGGGGCGCTGGGGAGTTGGTCGGCCAGGAAGCGTTTGCGGCGTTGCGCGGGCGTGACTCGCGAGGTGTAGCTGGCCAGTTCCTCCAAGGTGGTCACCCCGAGGTTGCCGACCCGCCCGAGCAGGGCGTGCAGCACGTCCGTGGTGGCGAGGGCGTCGTGCAGAGCCCGGTGGTCTGGAGTGGTCTCGGCGCCGAACAGCGTTGCGAGAGTGCTGAGTTTGTGATTGCGAGCTTCGTCGTGCGACACGAGGTGTCGGGCCAGGGTGACCGTGTCGATCACGCGGAAGCCGGGCCAGCGGTGTCCGGTCGCCGCGGCCGCAGCCTTGAGGAAGCCGATGTCGAAGCCGGCGTTGTGCGCCACGAGCACCGCACCGCGTGCGAACTCTAGGAAGGCTGGCAGCACGGTGTCGATGCGGGGTGCCCGTGCGACCAATGCGTCGGAGATGCCGGTCAGGACCTGGATGAAGGCGGGGATCGGTGCGCCGGGATTGACCAGCGTCTGGAACCGTCCGAGTTCCTCGCCGCCGCGGACCTTGACGGCGCCGATCTCGGTGATCGCGCTCTCATGCGCGCTGCCCCCGGTCGTCTCCAGGTCGACGACGACGAAGGTGACCTCGCGCAGGGCAGTCCCCAGGTCTTCCAGGGTGGGTTGCACGACTGGCATGGCACCGACCGTAGAGGTGAGCTCTGACAACCCCCCGGTGGCGCGCTGAGGAGGTGTTGACGACTCCGATCGCGCGAGGTGCGAACCAGCTCGCGAGGGGGGTGTCAGACCTGCGTTCTAGCGTCGGTGACATCACAACACGACAGGAGGAGCGCACATGCTGATCGATTGCGAGGGTTGCCCGGTCCGCCATATCGCCTGCGACGACTGCATCGTCACCGCGCTGACGACCCTCTCGGTGGGGGTGCCCTCCGCTGTGCCGGTCACGCCCTCGCCGGACCACGCGACCCGGCTCGACCCAGCGGAGCGACGCGTGGTCGATCTGTTTGTCCGGGCCGGGTTGGTCGGTGCTGAGTATGCCGCGACGCTGCGGGCGGTCCGGACCCCGGCTCGGGTTCACGGCCAGTCGCACAGTCGCGCTGCCGATGCCGCAGTGGCGGCGGGCTGGTGACCGCGGGCGGCTGCGCTGCCATGGGCCTACGATCACGCAGAAGTGACAAGGAGGGCGTTGATGGGCGGGATGCGACGGCTCGTTGCTGCCGCGCTCGTCGGAGTGGTGGCATGGGGCCTGGATGGCTGCTCTTCGTCGCCCTTTTCACCGTCCTCCGCTCGACCGACCGCCGCCGACACTGCCGTTGCGGCACTCCTGCAGCGGCAGGCTCACGCCCTGGCAGCCGGGGATGTCAACGCGTGGAAGGCGGGGATCGCGGATCCGACGACGCCCGAGGGATCCAGGCAGCTCGAGGCATTCGACGCCTTGCGCGCCCTCGGCGTCAGTCACATGTCGTTCACCGCACTTCACGAGCGAAGTGACCCGACCTCGACAGATGGTGTGGAGCAGCACTGGCAGGGCACGGCACAGCTGGCCTACCGAATCCCCGGGGTGGACCGGGTCGATCGGGTGGTGTCGCGCACTCTCCGGGCCGTTGAACGGCAGGGAACGTGGCGGCTGGTCACATGGCTGGGTGCTACCGACCCGCCCGAGGCCTTCGATCTGCCCCGCCTGGCGGTCCGGCGCGGCGATCATGTCGTGGTCGCGGTCTCCGCTGACGTCGTTGACCTGGCCGAGTGCAGCGCAGCAGCCGAGCAAGCGTGGAGCCGAGTTGCGGCCATCCCAGGGCTGGCGGACGGCATACCCGGCACTGTGCTCGTCGTCCCGCCCACCGCCGAGGCGACTGCCGCCATGATCGGCCGGTCGACGACGTCGGGCCTCGATGTCGTCGGGGCCACGACCGTCGGGGCCCGGCTGGTCGGGCGGCCTGCCGGTGCCGACCGGGTCGTCCTCGGGCCGGGCGCTGCCCGTCGACTGACCGCAGAGGGTCGGCTCGTCGTGCTTGCCCACGAGTTCACCCACGTCGCCCTCCGCGCGAGCACCCGATCTGACCTGCCGATGTGGTTGAGCGAAGGGCTGGCCGAGTATGTCGCCTACCGGGCAAGCAGCCTGGAACCCCGCACCATCGCGGCGGCGGCGATCGAGCGCGCCAAGGCTTCCGATTGGCCCACGAAACTGGCCACGTCCAGTGAATTCGACACGGCCGCAGCCGGATTCGACACGGCATACCAGAGTTCGTGGCTGGCCGTCCGCGCCCTGGCGACCGGCATCGGCGAGAGGGGCCTGATGGGATTGATTCATGAGGTGGGCGGGTCGCTCGACGGGTCGGCGCCATCCGGGTCAGCCGGGGCCGTGTCGGCTGCCCTCCAGCAGCAGGGCACGAACGAGAGCGACCTCGCGACGGCGGTGCGCGGCCAACTGTTGAGTTGGGCACGCTGACGCGGGCTTGGGCGAGGGACTGGAGGCTGCGGCTTCGCGATAGCCTGTCGACATGGCCGATCGCACCGAGTCCTCCATCGTCATCGAGGCACCCCCGGGGACCGTTCTGGACGTCATCGCCGATTTCGAGGCATACCCGGAGTGGGCCAACGAGGTCAAGCGCATCACGATCCTCTCGGAGGAAGGCGACGGCTGGGCCGACCGCGTCGAATTCACCTTGGACGCAGGCGTGTTGAAGGACACCTACACGCTCGACTACGAGTGGGACATCGCCGACGACGGCACGGGCGTGGTGTCGTGGGGGTTGGTCAAGGCCAGCGTCCTCAAGGCCATGGACGGGTCCTACACTCTGGCGGCAGATCGAGCGGGCACCCGGGTGACCTACCGGCTGGCCGTCGATCTGACCATCCCGATGCTGGGTCTGCTCAAGCGCAAGGCCGAGAAGGCGATCGTCGACACCGCCCTCAAGGAGCTCAAGAAGCGCGTCGAGGAGTCGTGACGCAACCGGCATACGACCGGCGTGTGGGGTCGGTCGCCGAGGAAGCCGCGCGCCTCATCGGGTTGTTTTCCACGGTCCCCGACAGTCAGGCCGAGGCCGCTGGCGAACGGGCGTCTCGGCCCACTGGCGCCTCGAGCAGTCGCCCGCCGCATGGTGAGCACCCGCCTGTGGGCTCCTCATCGGGTGCCGCTGGAGGTTCGCCGTCGCAGGTCTGCCCCGAGTGCGGGCATGACCCGGCCGCTTCCGAGGCAGCATCGGTATGCCGGTCCTGTCCGGTCTGCATCCTGATCGGGGCCGTGCGCAGCGTGACACCGGACACCATCGACCGACTTGCCGACGTCGTCGACCTCATCGGGGACGGGCTGCGTGGTTTTGCCGCGAGCCGCCGCGAGGCCGCGGCAGCACGGCCCAAGGACGAGAGCCGCCCATGAGCGACGCGCCATTCACCGTGGGAGTCGACATCGGAGGCACGAAGATCGCCGGCGGAGTCGTCGACGACAGTGGCGTGGTCATCGCCCGGGCCCGGGCCGACACTCCGCACCGGTCAACGACCCCTGATGTCGTGGAGAACACCATCGTCTCGGTCGTCGAGGAGTTGTTCACCCAGGTCGGCAAGGATCACGTGGGAGCTGTGGGGATCGGCGCAGCCGGTTTCGTCGCCGCCGATCGCGCCACCGTCGTCTTCGCCCCGCACCTGTCATGGCGGGACGAACCGCTGCAGCTTCGGCTGGTCGGCCGGATCGGGCTGCCCGTCACCATCGATAACGACGCCAATGCCTCGGCCTGGGCGGAGTGGCGCTTCGGCTCGGGGCGAGGCGAGGACCGGCTGGTCATGGTCAACCTCGGCACGGGTATCGGGGGCGCCATCGTCGTGGATGGTCGGGTGGAACGCGGTCGCTTCGGCATCGCCGGCGAATTCGGTCATATGCAAGTGGTCCCCGACGGACTGCGCTGCGAGTGCGGTAACCGCGGGTGTTGGGAGCAGTACGCCAGCGGCAACGCCCTGGTCCGGGAAGCGCGGTCGCTCATCAGCGCCGGATCGCCGATGGCCCAGGACCTCGTCGCCCGGATCGGTGGGGATGCGGGCGCGTTGACCGGCCCGCTCATCACCGCGGCAGCCCAGGACGGCGATCCGACCGCCTGTGAGTTGCTCTCTGATGTCGGTCGCTGGCTGGGTATCGGACTGGCCAATCTCGCGGCCGCGCTGGACCCAGGCATCTTCGTCATCGGCGGGGGAGTCAGCGCGGCCGGCGAGTTGCTGCTGGATTCGGCACGGGAGGCCTATCGGCGGCAACTGCCCGGACGTGGCTATCGACCCGAGGCCCGCATCGTCGCGGCCACCCTCGGCAATGACGCCGGAGTCGTCGGTGCTGCTGACCTGGCCCGCCATCATGATGGTTCCCTCACGGCCACCGCCTTGGATGCGGCAGCGGCACTCGAACCGGCCCTTGCGGTGGACGACGCCCCTGAGATCCTTCCGGAGGGTCCGCTGCGTCGCGCCCGACTGCGGTGGCGCAGACGGCATACCGACTGACGCGCCTGCGCGCACGGCGCGCACGGTAGTCGAGGGTGCTAGACCCGGGACCCGTCGTCATCGGGGTCTCGCTCGGCTGAACCGCGCATCACGATGAGCCCGAAGCCCACGATCGTCGCAGCGATGCCCGTGAGCACCCACCAGCCGGGGTCGGGATTGCCGGAGACGAGGGTCGCCCAGAGGATGAGGAGCGGGCCTGCGATGATGCCGCCGATGGCGAGCCAGAAGGTCGCGTCGTGCGCGGGAGGCAAAGCGGGCTCCGGTGGCTCGAAATGGTCGTCCGCGTCGGGCGGCTCGTAGCTTCGCCACCCCGCCTCGATCGGGTCGGTCGGGTCAGACGTTCCTCCGCCGTCGCGTTCCTGGCCGGCGGGCAGCGGCACGGAGATGAAGGCGGGTATGCCGTGCGGGGGCAGCAAGGGGCTACGAGGACCGTCCGACCTCGCCTCTCCAGCCCCCTCGGACGGGGCGTCAGGCGGGGAATCCGCGGTGCCATCCGAGGTCACTTCGGGAGTCAATCGGTCGGGAGGTTCGAGGGTGGTATCCCAGCCGGCGATGATCTCCCGGAAGCGGGCGTCGATGTCCTCGGGGTCTGGTGCGCTCCCGCGCCCCCGGTCATCGAACGGCTCACTCATCGTCACAGTCTCGCAGACCCTGCGGCCCCGGCCAGGTCGTCGGGGCCGGGGGAGCCGTGAGCACCGGCGGTGCCGTAGAGTGCTCCAGGTCACAGGGAAGGGTTTGACTCGGTGTTCTACTGGTTTCTCAAGACGGTCGTCCTCGGCCCGATCCTCAAGATGCTCTTCCGCCCCTGGGTGGAAGGGGCCGACAACGTGCCCGAGTCCGGTGCGGCGATCCTCGCCAGCAACCATTTGTCCTTCTCCGACTCGATCTTCCTGCCGTTGGCGCTCTCCCGGCGGATCACCTTCCCCGCGAAGATGGAGTACTTCACCGGGTCGGGCATCAAGGGCCGGCTGACCCGGTGGTTCTTCAAGGGGGTCGGCCAGATCCCCATCGACCGCAGTGGCGGCCGGGCCAGCGAGGCGGCCTTGCAGTCCGGCCTGCGGGTGCTGCGCAAGGGGGATCTCTTCGGCATCTATCCCGAAGGCACCCGCTCACCCGACGGTCGGCTCTACAAGGGCAAGACCGGCATCGCGCGGATGGCGCTGGAAGCTGGCTGCCCGGTCATCCCGGTGGCCATGATCGGCACCGACAAAGCGCAGCCAACCGGTCAGAAGGTGCCGAACATCATGCGGATCGGCATCCGCATCGGCAAGCCGTTGGACTTCTCCCGCTACGAGGGCATGGAGAACGACCGCTTCGTGCTGCGGTCCATCACCGACGAGATCATGTACGAACTCATGCTGCTGTCGGGTCAGGAGTACGTCGACGTCTACGCCACGTCGATCAAGAAGAACGTCATCCAGTCGGCGGTGGCCAAGGCGCGGGAGATCCAGGAAGCCGCAGCCAAGAAGACCCCGGCTGCCGCGGCAACGGTCACCGATGAACCGGACGCTGACCAGTCTGCAGAGCTCGCCGGTGTCGACACACCAGACGTGGTTGAGGTTGACGATGCTCAGGGAGCTACCGAGGTCGAGCGCAAGGCCAGCTGAGCCGGCCAGCGCAGGTCAAGGGGGGCAGATGGTGGTGGCGCAGCCCACGCGCCGGGAGGTGCGTGAGGGCGATTCGCTGGTCATCGGTGCGTTATGGGGGGCGTTGCGCGTCTACCGCCTGTTGGCCGTCGTGTATGCCGTGTGGGGCGCCTACGCCCGCCGGGAGGACATGGCCCGCCCTGACCTCGTTGCCATCGTCCTGGGCCTGTTGGCCCTGTGGTCGGTCTACATGTATGTCTCCGCCCGGCGCGATCTGGGCATCCACCTCGTGGAGATGGTCCTCGTCTCCGCAGCAATTCTCTCGACCCGGTGGATCGACACCCCTGCCGCAGCCCTGGAAGGGGTCACCACCGTCCCTGGGGTCTTCCAGAGCGTCCCGGTCATCGGGGCTGCGCTCATCCTCGGGTGGCGTGGGGGCTTGGTCGTCTCGCTCATCATGACCGCCGTCATGATCCTGCAGGTCGGCCGCGTTGATTCCGAACCGGTAAGCAATGCGGGCCTACTCATGATGCTCGGGGTGTGCCTTGGCTACGGTGCGGATGTCGCCCGCAAGGAGCAGACGGCGCTGCGGAGGGCGCTGGCCAAGCAGGCCGAGATCGCCGAGCGGGATCGACTCGCCCGCACCGTCCACGATGGAGTGCTCCAGGCCCTGGCGTTCATCCATCGCCGAGGGCTCGACTTGGGCGGTGAGGCGGCTCGGTTAGGGGAGTTGGCTGCCGAGCAGGAGATGCAGCTGCGGGCACTCGCGAGCGGCGCGTCGCTTCCCGAGCTCGAAGCAACGGTCGACGGCCCGGTCGACCTGCGCCGGTCGTTGCAGGTGCCCGTGACGGGAATGGCTACCCTCGTGGCTCCGCACGAGCCGGTGGATGTCGATCCGCGACGGGCACGCGAGATCGTTGCCGCGGTGGAGGCGGCACTGGACAATGTCCGGCGGCACGCCGGCGAGGGAGCTCGAGCCTGGGTGCTCGTCGACGATCTGGGCGCCGATCTGGTGGTGACCGTCCGGGACAACGGCGTGGGGGTTTCTCAGGAGGAACTCGATGCGGCAGCCGGGCGGGGCCGATTGGGCGTGAGCTCGTCCATCACCTCGCGCGTCGAGGACCTCGGCGGTCGAGCCACCTACGTGTTCGGTCCAGGCGGCGGCACCACGGTGGAGATGTGGCTACCTAAGGAAGGACGCGCGTGATGGCGGAGCCGAGCCCACCGTTCGAGCTGGACGAGGTCGAGGGCACCGACGGGGAGGAACCCCTTCCCGAACCGTTACGTGTGGTCGTGGCCGACGATCACCCGATGTGGCGGGATGCGGTCGCGCGGGACCTTGCCGACGCGGGGTTTGCCGTTGTCGGAACCGCAGCCGACGGGCCGTCCGCCGTGCGTCGGACCCTGAGCGCGGTGCCGCACGTCCTCGTCTTGGATCTCAACCTCCCGGGCCTACGGGGACCGCAGGTATGCGCTGAGCTCGCGGCGGCAGGTTGCCCGACCCGCATCCTCATCTTGTCGGTGAGCGGCGAACACCAGGACGTCCTCGATGCGGTGAAAGCCGGCGCCGCAGGCTATCTGGTCAAGTCGGCCGGCCGCGCCGAGTTCCTGGAGGCGGTACGACGCACTGCCCGTGGTCGGGCAGTCTTCACGCCTGGTCTGGCCGACCTTGTGCTCGCGGAGTTCCGGCGGCTGGCCGAGAGCGGACCTCGAGGTAGAGCGGTTCCCCGAGGCGAGGACACCCTGACCGACCGCGAGACCGAGGTGCTGCGCTTGGTCGCGACCGGGCGGACCTACAAGGAGATCGCCCAGCACTTGTTCATCTCGCACCGGACCGTGCAGAACCACGTCCAGAACACCCTCAACAAGCTGCAAATGCACAACCGCGTCGAACTGGTCCGCTATGCCTTAGAGCGCGGCCTGGACGGACCCTCGCCGCGCTGACGGCCCGACTCAGGCGACGACAGATCGGGTCAGCTCACCGATCACGCTCAGCTCAGCGCGGCAACAGCTGCGTCGTAGTCGGGCTCCTGGGCGATCTCAGGGACCAACTCGGTGTAGACGACCGAGCCGTCGGCGTTCAGGACGACGACCGAGCGGGCCAGCAGACCGCGCAACGGTCCGTCGGCCATTGTCACGCCGTAGTCGCTGCCGAAGCTGCTGCGGAACGTCGAGGCCGTCGTCACATTGTCGATGCCTTCGGCGCCGCAGAACCGACCGAGCGCGAACGGCAAATCCGCCGACACACACACGACCCGAGTGTCGGGCAGCGCGGCGGCGAGTTCGTTGAAACGGCGCACACTGGCAGCGCAGACGCCGGTGTCGATGCTCGGGAAGATGTTGAGCACGACGCGGGAGCCAGAAAGGTCGCCGCGAGCGACGTCAGCCAGATCGGCTCCCGTCAACTGGAAGTCCGGGGCCGTCTCACCGACCTGGGGGAGCTCACCGACGGTGGTGACGGGGGAACCTCGGAATGCGGTAGTGGCCATGCCCGTAGTTCTAACACGGTTCATCGCTTCGGGCCAGAACGCGGGCCGGCCGCCCGGTGGGGAGCGGGTCAGCCACCGGTCGCTGCGCGGAGCGCCGCCAGCACCTTCCCGTCGATCTGGCCGGACAGCAGGCGCATTTCGTAGTTCTCGACGCCCGCCCATTCGGCAAGGGCTTCGTCGACTTCGGTATGCCGGTAGCCCAGGCTCGCGAGCCGGCCGCGCACCTCGTCGGCGAGTGCGCCCTCCAACGGGCTCAGGTCCTCCGGCCCGCCGAAATAGAGGTCGTTGAGATCCAGCAATCGGGCTAGGTCATGGGCCGCCGTCGGCGAGTCGTCGACGCGCAGGTCGACGACGACCCCGCATTCGTCGTATCCCGCCCCGACATCGACGACATAGAGCGCGGCGCCTTGGCGGCCGCGCCGGTCTCCGCCGGCGTCATCGCCGGCTAGGAGCGCCGCGAGCAGGCGGCGCGCCAACGGCATACCCGGGTTGGCCGTCCAGGCATCCTCCATGGCCGCCACGACCTCGGGACCGGTGAGTACATTCCCTTGGATTGCGTAGCGACCCCCGGTGTCGTCTCCGCCGCACACGCCACCAGCCCACGGGAGGCATTCCGCGCCGGTGAAGGTCGACTGCGAGTGGGCGCCGACGATGCCGACCTGCCGGGTCTCGCGTAACGAGTCAGCGGCCGTGAGCCGGGCCAAGGCATCCGGGGCCTCAGCCCCTGCGCGCAGCAAGGCGAGGCTGTCCGCCTTATAGGACACCTTGGCGAAAGACTGCGTCGCCACCGCTCCCACGCCGGGAGTCGCGGCGGGGACAACCGCTCCCACGGCGAGGAACTTGCTTGCCACGGCCACTCCGTATGCCGTGCCCTGCCCTGCGACGATCGAGAAGGTCATGCAGCGGACCCTACGTCAGCCCGTCGACCAGGGGGCCCAAGCGGCGCCAAGCCCGATACCCCTGCTCTCGATATCCGGACCCCGACGATCCCGAGGAGTGGGACGCAACTACCCTGTCCGGGTGAGCACCGACCCCAACGCACAGCTGCACCGGGACCTGGCCCAGGCCGCCGGGTCGCGTATCGCCGCGCAGCAACCGGTCTGGCCAGACCAGGCGGAGCTACAGGCGGCCGTCGCGGAACTCGCCTCCTATCCGCCGCTGGTGTTCGCCGGTGAGTGCGACGTGATGATGACCCGGATGGCAGCGGCCTCCCAGGGCGAGGCGTTTGTCCTCATGGGCGGCGACTGCGCCGAGACCTTTGCCGGCGCGACGGCTAACAACATTCGCGACCGGATCAAGACCGTGCTGCAGATGGCGGCGGTGCTCACCTACGGAGCGTCGGTGCCGGTCGTCAAGGTCGGCCGGATGGCGGGGCAGTACGCCAAGCCCCGCAGCGCCGACCTGGAGACTCGCGCAGGAGTGAGCCTGCCGGCATACCGCGGCGACATGGTCAACGACTTTGCCTTCACGCCCGAGTCCCGCCGCCCCGACCCGAATCGGATGGTCGCGGCATACCACCGCTCGTCGGCGACTCTCAACCTGGTCCGGGCGTTCACGACCGGTGGTTTTGCCGACCTGCGCCATGTGCACGACTGGAACAAGGGGTTCGTCTCCAATGCGGCCAACCAGCGTTACGAGCGGCTGGCCCACGACATCGACAAGGCGATGCGCTTCATGGCCGCCTGTGGCGCGGATTTCGAGGCGATGCGCACGACCGAGTTCTTTGCCGCGCACGAGGCGTTGCTGCTGGACTACGAGCGGCCGCTGACCCGCATCGACTCCCGCAATGGCCTGGCCTACGACACCTCCGCGCACTTCATCTGGGTGGGGGAGCGCACCCGTGCGCAGGACAGTGCGCACGTGGATTTCCTTGCCAGAGTGCACAATCCGATCGGTGTCAAGCTCTCGCCGAAGACCTCTCATGACGACGTCAAGCGGCTGCTGGCCCAGTTGGATCCTGATCGTGAGCCCGGTCGGCTCACCTTCATCACCCGGATGGGCTCGCGGGCGGTGAGTGACGCGCTGCCGGCCCTCATCGAGGTCGTGCGATCCGAGGGCGGCGTGGTGACGTGGGTCTGTGATCCCATGCACGGCAATACTTTTGAGTCCAACGGGGGCTACAAGACGCGCAACTTCGATGACATCGTCGCCGAGGTGGAGGGCTTCTTCCAGGTGCATCGATCCCTGGGCACGGTGCCCGGTGGGCTGCACGTGGAGCTGACCGGCAATGACGTCACCGAGTGCCTCGGCGGCTCGGAGAAGATCCTCGACACCGACCTCGAGAAGCGTTACGAGACGGTGTGCGACCCGCGGCTCAACCACCAACAGAGCCTTGAGTTGGCCTTCCTCGTGGCCGAGATGCTCGCGCAGGACTGACCGAAAGACCCCGGGTATGCCGTCCGCCCCCCTCCCGCCCGCTCCGATCGCCGATCTGCTGTCGGACACCCTGACCAAGCCCACCGGCGCGATGCGCGCCGTCATGGCCGAGGCGGTCGTCGGTGACGACGTCTTCGGGGAGGACCCGACCGTGCGGGAGCTGGAGGAGCAGGTCAGCGCCCTGCTGGGCCACGAGGCGGGCCTGTTCACCCCCACCGGCTCGCTAGCCAACCAACTTGCCTTACGGTTGCATGTCGCGCCCGGCGAGGAACTCATCGCCGACGAGCTCGCCCACGTGGTTCGAGCAGAGCTCGGTGCCGCGGCGGTCTTCTCGGGAATCACCTCCCGGACGTGGTCCAGTGATCGCGGACGGCTCGATCCCGCCGGGCCGCTCGGCTTGCTGGCCACGGGGGTCGGCCCCTACCAGGTATGCACGTCGCTGGTCGTCGTCGAGAACACCCACAACTTCGGCGGCGGCACGATCCAGCCGCTGTCGGCCATCCGTGCGCTGCGGGCCGCGACCCGGCCGCTGGGCGTGCGCATGCACCTGGATGGTGCCCGGCTCTGGAACGCCCACGTCGCCACCGGCATCCCCCTGGCCGATTATGGCCGTGAGTTCGATTCAGTATCGGTGTGTCTCAGCAAGGGTCTGGGCGCCCCCGTGGGGTCGATTCTCGTGGGAGAGCGGGACTTCATCGCCCAGGCACGGATCTGGCGCAAGCGGTACGGCGCGGGGATGCGGCAGGTGGGGATCCTCGCTGCCGCCGGCCGGTATGCCGTCGACCACCACGTGGCTCGGCTCGCGGACGACCACGCCCGGACCGCCCGGGTGGCTCACGCCTGTGCCACGGCGGCACCGGGGAGCGTGGATCCGGCTAGCGTCGAGACGAACATCCTCATGCTCGACGTCGGCAGGTGTGGCTGGCCTCCCGGGGACTTCGTTACCGCAGCGGCGGCGCAGGGGGTGCGGCTGTATGCCGCGGGGCCGCGTTCGGTGCGGGCCGTGTGGCATCTCGATGTCGACGATGCCGCGACCGACCATGCCGAGCGCGTGCTGTCGGAGCTGCTGGCCACTGGCGGACGCCCCACCTAGATGGGGGACATGCCACCTGTCGGGTGAGCGCCGCCCGATCCGGTTCGCACAGCTCGGTCAGGGTTACACCTCGTGGTGCAGGGCGGGCTCGGTGCGGTTGGCGCTCGGCCGATGACCGGACAACTCCACCGTATACATTGCGGCGAGCACCAAGGCCCCGCCGGCGAGCATCCGCAGCGTGAGGCTTTCGCCGCCCAGCGCGACGGCGAATCCAGCCGCGAAAACCGGTTCGAGGGTCATGACGATCGCCGCCCGCGTTGCGGGCATGTGGGCCTGGGCCCAGGTCTGGCTCCACAGGGCAAGCACGCCGGCTGCGGTGGCCATGTAGACGACCGCGCCCCACTGCCCGGACCCTTGCGGCCAGACGATTCCATCGGGCAGCGCGGCGACGACGCTCACCACCGCGATGACGAGCATCTGCACGACCGACATGCCCGCGGCTCGGCTCGGTGTGGACAAGCGGCCCAAGCCGATGATGTGCAGCGCATAGAGAGCGGCGGCGCCGAGGGTGAGGGTCTCACCGAGGCCGACACTGAAGCCTTTGAGCGACAGCAAGGCCAGGCCCGCGGTGGCGAGCGTCACGGCATACCAGGTGCTGGCTGGCACCCGCTCGCGCAACAGGAGCGCGGTGAAGACCGGGGTGAGCACGACATAGGTGCCGGTGACGAAACCCGAGACCGATGCATCCGTGTGGGCCAGGCCGACGGTCTGCAGGATCTGCGCAAAGCCGTAACAGGCGCCCAGCCCGAGTGACACCGTGACCTCCCGGCGGGAGAGGGCGCGTAGCTGTCGCCAGAAGATGGCGACCATGAGTACCGCAGCCATGGTGAACCGCACGGCGAGGAAGTCGGCCGGTGGCACCGTGCGGACCAGGTCGCGGATGAGGAAGAACGTTGAGCCCCACACCGCCGTGAGGGCGATGAGCAGGGCGGTGGCGAGCATGCGGGCTCGCTGAGGGGCAAGGGTCACGGGACCGTCGGCTCGTCAGATGACCGTGAGGGTGATGGTCGTGCCGCGGCGAACCATGGTGCCGCCCGCCGGATCTTGGAAGCGCACGGTCTTGAGTGCCCCGCCGAAGAGCTTGTTGATCGTCACTTTGAACCCGGCGGCAGTCAAGGTCTTCTCGGCGTCGGCCATCTTGCGCAGCGTGACATCCGGGACGGCCACGAGCACCGGGCCCTTGGAGGGCACGAGGGTGACGTTGTCGCCGCGGAAGAGCGTGCCCGAATCTGGGGTCTGACTGACGACCGCACCCGAGGGCACGGTCTCGCTGTTGACTGCATCGGCCACCGTCACCGCGAACCCGGCGGTCTTGAGAATTGAGCTGGCCTCGTCAACGGTCTTGCCGGCAACCTTGGCGACGGGGATCGGCTCGCGACCCTTGCTCACGACGATGGCGACCTTGGTGTCGCGTTTGACAGAGGTGTCTGGTGCCGGATCCTGACGCAACACGATGCCGGCCGCCACGGTTTCGCTGAACTCCTCGGTGACCGTGCCCAGAGCGAGGTGTCGGTCGGTCAAGGCAGCGGCGACGTCGGCCTGTTTGGCGTCCACCAGCTTGGGAACGGCATACCGCTCGGGTCCTTGGCTCACCACGAGGGTGACACTGCTGTGCTTGCGCACCTGGGCCGCGGCCGGCGGCGTGCTGTCCATGACCTGGCCGCGGGGTTCGGTCTCGCTATAGGCCTGGGTCTGGTCGGCACGCAGGTCGACGGCAGCGAGCGCCTTCTCGGCATCGGCCACCGCGAGATGAACCAGCGGAGGCACGACGCGCTGCGAACCCGGGCCCGTGGAGTCATACCACCACCAGCCCCCCGCGCCACCGGCGAGCAGCGCGAACAGCACGAGAACCCACGGCCAGCGGCGGCGTCCTGCAGGAGCGGCAGGGGTACCTGGCGAGGGGCGCTTCTTCTCCTGCGGCTGGGAGGTCGGGGTTGGGTCGGAAGCCGCGGTCGCTGGGGACGAGGATTCGGCGGCCGTGGGTTCACCGACCGGGAGCACGGTCGTCGCAGCGCTGGCCGGGTCCGGCGGAGGGGATACCGGCAGGAGCGAGGTCGCGGCGAGCGACGGCAGCACTGTGGTTGCCATCGGGCCGGCATCGGGTTCGGGCATCGTCGCCGTGCGGGCGCCGGGGGAGGCCGGTCGCTGTGGCTCCATTCCAGCGATATAGACCGGCTCTGCGTCGAGTTCGGTGTCGCTGAGCAGTCGGGTGGCCTCGCGCAGTTCGGTGAGGAACTCACCCGCCGAGCCGGGACGGTCGGCAGGATCGAGGGCCGTGGCGCGCGCGACGAGCCGGTCCATCTCCAGGGGCACCGTGCTGACCCGTTCGGAGGCGAGCGGCACCGAGCCGTTGGCATGCATCGCCGCGACCTGGGCATGGGTTTCGCCCTGCATGGCGCGCCGCCCGGTCAGCAGGTCCACGAGGACCAGCCCCACGGCATACACGTCACTGCGCTCGTCAGCACGTCGGCCGCGCAGTTGCTCGGGAGCCAGGTAGTGGATGGTGCCCAGGACCTGCCCGAAGTCGGTACGGGAGAGCGTGCTGGCCTCGCGCGCCAACCCGAAGTCGGTGACCTTGATCGACCCGTCCTGCCCCAGCAGGACGTTCTCAGGCTTGACGTCGCGGTGAATGAGCCCCTCGCGATGGGCGGCAGCCAGCCCCCGCAACACCCCCGTAAGGATGCGGACCGACTCGCGGACGGTCAGCGCACCGGTGCGGTCCAGGCGGCGACGCAAGGTCTCGCCCTCGACGTATTCCATGACCAGGCACAGCGGGCCGTCGTCCTCGACGAAGTCGTAGACCGCGACGACGTTGGCGTGCGAGAGTCCGGCAGCGAGCTGGGCCTCACGGCGGAACCGGGAGACCAGGTCCGGGTCGTCGGCGGCCGTGGCCGGCAGCACCTTGACCGCAACCCGCCGACTCAACCGCTCGTCGATGGCCAGGTAGACCTGGCCCATGCCCCCTTCGGCGATCCGCCGCACGAGGCGGTAGCGACCGGCGATGAGCCCCTCGGTGGGCACGGTCTGGTCGCTGGACACGCAGGCGAGTGTACGTTCCGCGGGCAGTGGGCTGCGGTATGCCGTGCCGTCACGACTCTGACCGGCATGGCAGGCTGGGGGCTGTGACCGAGGATCTAGCCGCGCCCACCACCTCCGACGACGCTCTCGCCGCCGACGATGTCAGCGACATGGTGCCCGAGTGGGTCTACCTGCCCGATATCGCGCAGCGCTACGACCTGCCGTTGTCCCGGGTGCGTCGTTTCGTCGCCGACCGCGAATTGCTCACCCACCGGGTGGGACCCAACCGGGCGCTGGCGGTGCCGGCTGGCTTCCTTGGCGCCGACGGCCCGCTGCCCGAGCTCAAGGGCACTTTCACGGTGCTGGCCGACGGTGGAATGAACGACGGCGAGATCATCCGCTGGCTGCACATGCCCGACCCCACGTTGCCGGTCGGTGACACTCCGCTCGCCGCGCTGCGGCTGGGGCACAAGACCGAAGTCCGGCGACGGGCCCAAGCGCTCGCCTTCTAGGTGACGCGGTCGGTCGTCACGGCGACGAGGTCGTTCAAGACCTGGTATGCCGTGGGGTCGACTGCCGCCCGCACCGTCCCCAGCGCCTGGTGCGCGGCAGCGGCGAGGTTCGTGATGTCCGCCTCGACTCGGGCGACTGCGCCTGAACCCTCCATGAGGGTCCGGACATCCCCGACCTGGGCCGACGTGAGGGAGGGGTTGCCGAGCGCGCTCTGGAGGATGTCCTGCTCCGGCGGGCTCGCCGCGTCCAGGGTGTAGGCCACCAAGACGGTGCGCTTACCTTCCCGCAGGTCATCGCCTGCGGGTTTGCCAGTGTGCACGGGGTCGCCGAAGACCCCGAGCAGGTCGTCGCGTAGCTGGAAGGCCTCCCCGAGCGCCAGACCGTAGGTCGACAATGCCGCGGCAGCCTCCGGGGCGATGCCACCGGCCAGCGCCCCGATCAACAGGGGGGCCTCGATGGTGTACTTCGCGCTCTTGAACCGGATGACCCGCCGAGCCGAGGTGACCCGCTCGGCCGTGCTCATCCCATCCCACCCACGCGCCGACTCGAGGACATCGAGGAACTGCCCGCCCATGAGCTGGGTGCGCATCCGGTCGAAGGTCTCGCGGCCGCGCTGCAGGTGATCGGTGGGCAGTCCCGAGGTTGCGTAGAGCTCGTCGGTCCACTGCAGGCACAAGTCGCCCGCGAGAATGGCGGTCGCCTCGCCGAAACGATCGCTGTCGCCGGACCAGCCAGCGTCCGCGTGCGTGAACGCGGCGGCGCGGTGGGCGGACGGCATACCTCGTCGGGTGTCACTGCCGTCCATGACGTCGTCGTGCAGCAACGCTGCGGCCTGGAAGAACTCCATCGCGCTCGCCAGGCGCACCAGGTGCGGGCTTCCTGGGCGACCCGCGGCCCGGTAGCCCCAGTAGGCGAAGGCCGCGCGCAACCGCTTGCCGCCGGACAGCAGCCGCTGCACCGGGTCGACGAGCGCGGCCAGGTCGGGTCCGACCTCGTCGAGGATGCGGCGTTGGCGGGCGAGTTCACCCTCGATACACGCCTGGACCTGCGAGCGCAGCTCGTCACGGTCGAGGGGATGGATCACGAGGGCCGTCCAAAGAAGGTCGAGGTATGCCGGGTGGAACCGTCGTGCCGTCCGTCCCGTCTGGCCAGGGGGACCGGCACGCTGTCCCGCCCAGACTACGTGGTGTCAGCACCCGGACCGAGCCGCATCGAGTTCAGAACCGCTCGTACCCTGCTCGCATGCCAGGTCTCACCCGCCCGCTGCACGTCGTGCGCTCGATCCCCGATGCCCTCGCCGACGACCGGCCGGCGATCAGCGTGGAGTTCTTCCCACCCAAGGACGACGCGGGCGAGGCGATGCTCTGGGAGGCCATCCGGCAGTTGGAGAAGGCTCGTCCGACGTTCGTCTCGGTGACCTATGGCGCGGGCGGGAGTTTCCGCGACCGCACCATCCGGCTCACCGACCGGATCGCCCGTGAGACCACGCTCACCCCGATGGCCCACCTCACCTGTGTGGGGCACTCGGTGACCGAGTTGCGCAATATCGTCGGCCACTACGCCAACGGGGGAGTGCGCAACGTCCTGGCGCTGCGCGGTGACCCGCAGGGGGGCCTCGACCAGCCCTGGGTCTCGCACCCGGAGGGCCTGGACCACGCCGAGGACCTCGTGCGGCTCGTCCGTGACCTGGGGCCGTTCACCGTCGGGGTGGCTGCCTTCCCCGACCAGCACCCGGAGAGCCCCAGCCTGGAGCACGACGCCGACGTGTTGGTGCGTAAGGCCGACGCTGGTGCGGCCTTCGCCATCACCCAGTTCTTCTTCACCGTCGAGGCATATGTGCAGTTGCGGGACCGGGTCGCGGCCCGCGGTCGGGATCTGCCGATCGTGCCGGGTCTTATGCCGGTGACGAACGTGCGTCAACTGGCGCGGATGACCGAGTTGTCGGGGCAACCCGTGCCGACGGCGGTGACCGATCGACTGGTCGCAGTTCAGGACGACCCGGAGGCGGTACGCGAGGTAGGGGTGGAGATCGCCACCGAGTTGGCCACGGCGTTGCTCGCCGAGGGCGCGCCGGGGATCCACTTCATCACGATGAACCGGTCGACCTCGACATTGCGGGTCTGGGACAACCTCGGTCTGGAAGCCGCACCCTGAGCGCAGGGACGCGCTCGGGTCGTCGACTCAGTGCTGCGGTCCGCCTGGGAGCCGCTGGGTGTCGCCGCGCCGCGCGGGGGGCTCGGGGGACGGTCCGCCTGAGCGGGGCTGCTGGCGCAGCGACCCTGCCGCGCTCGGTGGCTCTCCGTTGACCAAGCGCTCACCCCAGGCGTCATATCGGGCCTTGAAGCGGCGCACCCGCTTGAGCAGGAAGACCACGACGATCGCGCCGACGACGAGCAGCACCCCGGCGATGACGGCGGCGACCCACGGGTTGGCAAAGGCGGTGGTCATGACCGCGGCGACGGTGACGTCCTCGGCGGTGGAGACGACGATATTGCTGGCCGGTTCGGGCGAGGTGTTGACCGCTGCGCGGGTGCCGGCCTTGATCAGGTGCGAGGCGAGCGCAGCGAAACCGCCGGTGGCAGCCATGAAGGCGGCGTTGAGGTCGGAGTTCTCGTGACCGAAGAGATAGCCGAGGGTGGCTCCGACGGCTGGTCGCACGACGGTGTGGATCGAGTCCCACGTCGAGTCGAGGTAGGGGATCTTGTCGGCGACCATCTCGATGAGGAAGAGCACTCCGGCGCCGATGAGGACGTCGGTGCGGGCCAGGGCATCCGGGATCCCGGTGACGTGGAAGATGCGTTCGGCCAGGCCCATGATGAGCACGACGGCATACGCGTTGATGCCGCTGGCCCAGCCCGACGTGAACACCCAGGGCAGGACTTCTGCACCCATTCGCTGTCCTTCTTCGTGTGAGGCGCTCGGGCCGCGGTGTTAGTCGCGGTCTCGGTTGCGCTCAGGTTCCCCCCGGCAGTATGCCGTCTGGTCACTGAACGTCGGATCGCCCGGTGGTGATTCCGTGGGCGCGCAACGAGCAGGTAACAGTCGGGTCACTGAAGGGGCCGCGGCGGGCCAGGGCGAGTCGCGGCGGTAGGCATGACAAACGCCACGGTGTCGGCCTGGCTTCAGGTCACCCCCTGGCGGATCTGAAACTGCGCCGACGCCGTGGCGAAGTGCTTCAAGCCTCTCATGTCGACGCCTCTGACGGTATCCGTACAAGTACTCATTTCCCCACGTCGAGAGGCTGTGCGCCGGTGATCCGCACCAATTCGGCGAAGGTGGTGGGGAAGACCGTGTGGGGGTGGCCGGCGGCGGCCCAGATGGTGTCGTAAGCGGCCAGGTCGCGGTCGATATAGGTGCGCACCGGCTGCAGATGTCCCACCGGCGCCACCCCGCCGATGACAAAGCCGGTGCGGTCCTTGACGAAGCTGGCGTCGGCTCGCCCCAGGCGTCCCTCGAGGCGGACTTGCACTGCGTCGATGTCGACTCGGTGGGCGCCGGACGTGAGGATGAGTAGCGGCTGAAGTTCAGGTGGAGCACTGGATTCATCCTGGGAGCCGCTGTCCATCAGGAAGGTGAAGACGAGCGAGTTGGCGATCTGACCGATCTCCACCCCGAGGAAGTCGGCGGCCTGGGCGGCGGTCCGGGCGGCGCCGTCGAGGACCCGGATCTGGCCGGCTACGCCCGCTGCCCGGAGGCGCGCACTGACCCTGGCGACGGCGGGATGGGCCAGAATCGCGGCCGCGGAGTCGGCATTTCCCGAGGTTTCTGAGGTTTCTGAGATCCCTGGCATGGCGGACACCGTACCCGGGGCGGGTTCGACGAGGTGGGGTTGACAGGGTGTCCGAGGTGGGGGTTAGAGTAGACCTAGTTCGAACATCTGTTCGCAAGTCTGGTCGCGGGAGTTTTGTCGGATCAGGTGGAGCGGGCAGGGTCCGGGCCAGCCTTCCATTCTGCGGATGGGTCGAGTCCGCGCTGTCTCCTACTCATCCGCCCTGGAGGGGGTCATGTCGTGGTGCGCCGATACGCCCAGCAGCTTCCGGTCCAACTCCCCGCAGTGGGGTTCTCGCCAGAGAGTCTCCTCCCCGGAGAGGGGATGCCGGGGGCCTCGATTGCAGATGGCCCACGCTGCCCGCGCAGCTTCCACTGGCACGGTCGTCGGTATGCCGTGCGCGTCGTGCTCGCGCGCTGGCGGGAGCGCCGTCCGTGGTGGCGGGAGGCTCTGGATCCTGCCCCTGGGCAGCCGCACGGCATCGCCGCCGCGGCCTGCGAGCGTTGGGTCTGGCGGGTCGAGGCCGCTCCAGGATCTGGTGACCCTGACCCGTCGAGAAAAACTCGGGCGGGCGCATCGACGGGGGCAACTGGGGTGTTCGAGATCGCCTGTGAGGTCGGGCTCGACGGCCCCGGCCAATGGCAGTTGGTCCGCGTCCAGGACTGAGCAGCTGGCCCAGGGGTCGACGGTCGAGCGTCCATGGACCGGGCTCAACCACGCCGCATCAGGTGGGGTTTGCGCGGATGGCGTGGGAGACGGCCGGACGGCATACCCGACATACGGAGGTCGGTCATGAGCAGTGTCAGCCCCCACCGTCGCGATGCGTTGTCGGGGCGGGGCTATGTCCCGGCGAGCGTCGTGGAGTTGCTGGACCGGTCCGGGGTCAGCCTCCGTGCGGCCGGTCGAGCACGGGTCGCCGAGGAGCGCTTCGTCGCGGCTCACCTCTGTGCGCTGCGGGCTGCGGCGGCGGTCCTTGCCGCTCGCACCGGGGCGGGCGGGCTGTCGCGGCCGCGCAGCGTGTGGGAGGTGCTCCCGACGCTGGCGCCCGAGCTCACCGAATGGGCCGGGTTCTTCGCTCTCGCGGCGGGGGAGCGGGCCGCCATCGAGCGAGAGGGGCACAGCGTGACCGCGCGGGCCGCCGACGACCTAGTGCGCCAGGCCGAGACCTTCGTCGGCATCGTCCAGGACCTGCTGGGGGTGCCGCCGGTCGTCGCCCTGCCCGAATACCTCACGCCGGTGGCCCCGGCCCGACGGCATACCGATCTGGCGGGATAGCGGGAGTCGAGATGGATCGTTTCGTCCACCTGCATGTGGCCTCGGGGTACTCCATGCAGTACGGCGCCTCCACCCCGGCCGCTCTCGTCGCGCGGGCCGCGGCGTTCGGGCAGCCCGCCCTCGCGCTGACCGATCGCGACGGGCTCTACGGGGCGATCCGGTTCGTCCAGGCGTGCACCGCGGCCGGCATCGACCCGATCCTCGGGGTCGACCTCGCGGTGCGCCCTCACCCGGCGGCCGACACGACATCCAGCAGGTCGTCCCGGACCGCCCCCGAGATGTCGGCCGGTGCGGCAGCCACTGCGGCTGCGGCCGCTGCCGCGCGCAGTCGTCCACGCACTCCGGTGCGCGGCGGGGTGCTCGTCGACCCACGGTTGCCGCGGGTCACCGTGCTGGCCAGGGGAGCCGGCGCGGGGGTGGCTCCGGGGGTGGGCTGGGCCCGGTTGTGCCGGCTGGTCACCGCCACCCATCTGGCGGGGGAGCGCGGCACCCCGGTGACCACCACCGATTTGCTGCGCGCTGCGGCAGCCCCGTCGACACCCGGGGACCCGGCGCCGGTCTGTGTGCTGCTCGGACCCGACTCCGACGTCGGTCGCGCGGTGCTTGCCGGACGTAAGAGGGATGCGTATGCCGCGTTGGCCCGCTGGCGGGCGGTGCTCCCGTCGGATGCCCTCGTCCTGGAGACTGTCTGCCACGGCGGCCCGGAGGGCACCCAAGGGAGCCTGGGTCAAGCCGGTCGGCTGCTCGCGCTGGGCCGCGAGCACGGCATACCCGTCGTCCTCACCGCCGCCGTGCGCCATGCCGACCCGGCCGAAGCGGCCACCGTCGACGTGCTCGACGCAGCCCGCCGGTTGGTGACCCTCGACGTCCGGCACCTCGACCGGGTGACCACGGCCGGCCACCTGGCGCCGACAGCCGCCATGGTCGCGACGGCCCATGACGTCGTGCAGGCGTCCGGCCCGGGTCTTGGAGGTGGGAGCACCCTGGTGCGTGAGGGGGCTGTGGCCCTGCTCGCGAGCACGCTGGCCGTGGCCGCCGAGTGCATCCAGGACCCGGCGGTCGACCTCGGGATCGGCGGGGTCCACCTGCCCGAGCACACCGCGCTGGGGATGGGGTTGCACGAGGATCCCCAACGGGTGCTCGCCGAGCGCTGCCGCGCCGCCCTCAGCACCCGCTATCCCGGGCGGTCGACGGCGGCCGTGCGGTCGATCGGCGATCGGCTCGAGGACGAGCTGGCGGTCATCGCGACCCTGGGATATCCCACCTACTTCCTCACCGTGGCCACCGTGACCGATCTCATCCGCGAGATGGGGGTCCGGGTTGCGGCGCGAGGGTCGGGGGCGGGGTCACTGGTCAACTACCTGCTGGGGATCTCCGGGGTCGACCCGATCCGCTACGACCTGCTCATGGAGCGGTTCTGCTCGCCGCTGCGGGCCCAACTGCCCGATATCGACATCGATGTGGAATCGGCCCGGCGCACCGAGATCTACGAGCGCATCCTCGACCGTTTCGGAGGGCATCGGGTCAGTTGCGTGTCGATGATGGACTCCTACCGGGTCCGGCATGCGATCCGTGACGTCGGGGCGGCGCTCGGGTTGCCGCCCGGCGAGGTCGACGCTATGGCCAAGGCATTCCCGCATATCTCGGCCCGCCATGCCCGTTCAGCCATCGCTGACCTGCCCGAGTTGCGAGTCACTGGACTCGGATCGGCCCGCTATGACCTGCTCTTCGACCTCGTCGAACGGCTCGACGGACTACCCCGGCATATCGCGCTGCACCCGTGCGGGGTGATCCTGTCCAATGCCACCCTGTTGGACCGCACCCCGGTCGAGGCCAGCTGGGCAGGTTTTCCGATGAGCCAGTTCGACAAGGACGACGTCGAGGTGCTGGGGCTGCTCAAACTCGATGTCCTCGGCATCCGGATGCAGTCGGCCATGGCCTATGCCGTGTCCGAAGCCGCTCGGGTCGACGGCGCACAGGTCGACCTCGACGACGACGCCTCGGTGCCCTTGGACGACGAGGCGACCTTCCGGATGATCCGCACCACTCACACCTTGGGGTGTTTCCAGATTGAGAGCCCCGGCCAGCGCGAGCTCATCGGCAAGTTCGGTCCGCAACGCTTCGAGGACCTCGTCATCGACATCTCGTTGTTCCGGCCGGGTCCGGTCAAGTCCGACATGATCGTCCCCTTCCTCAACGCCCGCCACGGCTGGGCGGAGCCGGAATATCTCCATCCGACCCTCGAGCCGGCGTTACGGGAGACCCAGGGGGTGGTGGTCTTCCACGAGCAGGTGCTGCGGATCGTTGCCGAGACGACCGGGGTCAGCCTCGCCGCCGCCGACGAGGCCCGCCGGGCGATGGGGTCCCCGGACGGCCAGGAGCAGGTGCTCGCCTGGTGGCGTCCAGCCGCACTGGCGCGCGGCTATACCCCCGCCGACTGCGACCGGATCTGGGAGGTGCTGCGCGCCTTCGCGTCGTTCGGGTTCTGCAAGGCGCACGCCGCGGCCTTTGCCCTACCCACCTATCAATCGGCCTGGCTCAAGGCCCACCACCCGGCGGCCTTCCTCGCCGGGGTGCTCACTCACGACCCCGGGATGTATCCCAAGCGGCTCATCCTCGACGACGCCCGGTCACTGGGCATCACCGTGCTCGGGTTGGACGTCAACGCCAGCAAAGCCGGGTATGCCGTGGAGCGGCTCGACCCGCTCGAGGTCGAGGCGCTGCCCCCGCCGGGGCATCCAGATCTGCCCGACGGGCGCGGCTATGGCATCCGCATCGCGTTGTCGGAGGTCAAGGGGATCACCGCGGCCGAGGTGGAGCGCATCGTCGCCGGGCAGCCCTTCGCGAGTCTGGCCGACCTGGCTGGCCGGGCCCACGTCAGCCGCCCCGTCCTCGAGCGGCTGGTCCTCGCCGGGGGGCTGGACTCTCTCTACGGTCTGGGCGCAGCCGAACAGACGGGTGGCCGAGCCCGGGTCACTCGGCGAGACCTGCTGCTACACGTGGCCGAACTCGACCGGTGGAGCCGCACCTGGGGTTCGGGTGGTGGCTCGGGGAGCGTCTCGGGGAGCGTCTCGGGCGGCGGCCCGGCCGGTGGTTCGGCCGGAGGGTCCCGTGGGCGCTCAAGTAGCCGTTCCGGCGGGCGACCCGGGGCTCCGGCAAGCCCTGGCACCCGCTGGTCACGCCGCCCGGCGGTACTGTCCACGGCCGGAGCGGGCGGAGTGCTGCCCGGCGCACCGATCACCGATCACCGGGCGCTCGCCGCGGCCTGTGACAGCGGTGCACACCTCACCGACCGCATGGTGCGGATCCCCGACGACGCAGGCCCGGATGGCTCGGGTGCGGGGTTCGGGTCTGAGGTGGCCCAGCTGGCGGCTGCCCAGTCCCAGGCCGCAGCCCCCGTCACCGCGCGGGAACGGCATACCCAACTCGTCCTCGACCTGGGCGACGCACCCTCGCTCACTCAGGGCAGCGGGCTGCCCGAACTCACCGGCCCCGAGCTGGTGCGAGCCGAACTCGAGGTGTTGGGGTTGGATGCCCGGGCCCATGTCGTCCAGTTCTACGACCCCATGCTCGACGCCCTCGGGGTGACCCGGTCTCGCGACCTGCTCTCGGCCCGCAACCGCAGCGAGGTGTGGATCGCCGGGGTGAAGGTCGCGACCCAGACCCCGCCGATCCGTTCCGGCCGCCGGGTCGTCTTCCTCACCCTCGATGATGCGACGGGGCCGGTCGATGCCACCTTCTTCGAAGACGTCCAGGGCCCGTATGCGACGACGGTGTTCCACTCCTGGCTGGTGCTCGTGCGCGGAGTGGTCCGACGCACCGGCCCGCGCGGGGTGTCGGTGCGGGCCACCGGTGCCTGGGAGTTGTCGGCGCTCTGGGAGGCCTGGAGCAGCGGTGGTCAGCCCGCTTTGTTGGCTGCGCTTGCCGACGCTGACGAAAGCGCCATAGACCAGGCTGCCGCTGCAGCCGCGGCCTACGCCCAGCCGTATGCCGTGCCCGTCGGCACCGGGTGGGAGGAGGCCGGGTATGCCGCGTCCCAGGCAGCGGCCGACGGCAGCCCGGTGGGGGACCGAGGTCCGGTCGTGGTGCCAGCCCCGGCAGCCGGCCACCGCGCCGGTGGGATGGGCCCGGCGCGCGGCCGGCCGGTCCTCGTGCACGCATCCGGATTCCGCCAGTCTGTCTATGCCGACGTCAAACCCGCCGGGAGCGGCAGTAGTGGCAGCGGCGGCAGCGCGGCGCAGGCCGCCCTGGCGGCCCGAGCGCTCGGAGGCGAGGTGCCGGGACAGCCCGGGCGCAAGCTCTGGCACGCCAGCCCCGGCAGCAGCGGGCGGTGACCGGCCCGTTCTGCTCGGTCCGGCTGCTCAGTCGGCTCCGACTGCTCGGGTTGCTCACTCCGATCCGCCTGCCCGGGCTGCTCGGTAGGATTCGCCTGCTCCAGCTCAGCTCTCCTGCGGGTAGGTCGCCAAAACCCGCAGCGCGCGCAGCGTCACCCACCGGTTCGGTTGTCCAGCCCGCGGGAGCGGGACATGGGTCGCGCCTGGATAGGACCGGTTGGCGACCCACCGTCCGTCCGCACGCCTCCGGTCGCGCAGCAGCTGAAGTCCCTCGGCCATCCGGTCGTCATAGGGCACATCCGCCTCGGCCAGGGCCTGCAGCCCCCGCAGCACGTCGAAATGCCAGCGGGGTGGATGGTGCAGCCGGGTGAACTCCGGGTTCATTACGGCTCGGGTCCGGTGGCTGCGATAGAGCTGGTGGCTCAGAAAGAAGTCCACGATGCCCGCGGTTGCCGTCACGACCTCGTCCAGCGGGTGCTGGTGACCCGACCCGGCATACGTCGTGAATCCCTCCATCACGCACACGCTGGTGTGCACCGACCCGTGCTTGGCGCCGCTGCGGTGGCGGCGACAGTTGAATCCGCCGTCAGACATCTGCTCACCCAACAGCAGGTCGACAATGCTCGCCAGATCCGTCGTGGGCGCGCCGAAGTAGGCGGCATAGCGCAGCCCCATGCCGTTGACGCAAGCGTCGCTGCGCCGCAGCTCGCGGGTCGGGTCGAGACCGCCGTCAGGCCCCTTGCCAGTGGCGAGGATCAGGGCGACCGACTCGCGCGGCAGCGGATGGCCAGGGTCCAGGCCGAGTTCGGCCAACTCCAGCAGGGTGTAGTGGCTGCTTGTCCATTTCGGTTGGTAGAAGCCCTCGCCCCAGTGCCCGTCTGGCCGCCGCGCGGCGAGCAAGGCCGCGCCAGCGCCCTCGTGGGCGATTCGTGCCTGCAGCGCAGCGGCGGGGTGACCGAGCACGTCGCGGGTCACCTGGAACTGCACGGCCAGGTCCCCGGACTGCAGCCAGTCGAGCACCTCGGGAGCGGGCGGCGTGGGCCTCACACCGGTCAGTATGCCGCTGGCATTAGGGTGAGGACGTGCCCGAGGAGCTACGTCGATCGCGCCGCGCCGGAATCGGATTGCGCACGGCTGCGCTGTGGTCGAGCGTCCACGACCTCGTCCAGACCCAAGCTGCGGCCCTCGATCGACCGCTGCGCATTCTCGACCTCGGCGGCGGCACCGGAGAGCTCGCCGTCCCGCTCGCGGGCCTCGGTCCCCACGTGGTCGAATCGGTCACCGTTGTCGACCCCAGTCCCGATGCCCTGGCCGCCTTGGCACGGCGGGCGGGGGAGTCCGGGATCCCCGACTGCGTGGTGGCCCTGCAAGGCGACGCCGACACCCTGGCCGAGGTGTTGCCCGGTCGGCAGTTCGACCTCGTCTGCTGTCACGGCGTCCTCGAGTTCGTCGACGACCCGCAGGCCAGCCTGCGCTCCCTGGCCGCAGCCCTCGCGCCGGGCGGGGCGCTGTCGCTGCTCGTCGCCAGCCGCCTGGCCGGTGTCGTGCACCGCGCGCTCGCGGGTGACTTCACCGGCGCGACCGCCATCCTCGACACCCCGGATGGCCGCTGGGGCGCGGGTGACCCACTGCCGCGCCGTTTCGACCTCCCGTACCTGCGAGTGCTGGTCACGGCGGCCGGGCTGCACGTTCAGACCTGGCACGGCGTGCGCCTGCTCAGCGAGTTGGTTCCCTCGGCGCACGTCGACACCGAGCAGGCCCAAGCCGCGCTCTTGGGGTTGGAGGAACGGCTCGCCGGCCATCCGGCATACCCGTGGTTGGGAGAACTCGGTGCCGCCCTGCACGTCGTGGCACGCGCCGACTGAACCGACCGACCCGGGCTCGGCGCGCCCGGCCGAGCCGACTCTCCACCGGCCTACGACGATCGGTGCCGCCGGATGAGCCGCCGCCAGTTCCGACCGCCACCGCGCACCAGCGATGCACCCCCCGACGACACCGGATGCACCATCCTGCACGTCGACATGGACGCTTTCTATGCGTCCGCCTCACTGCTGGACCACCCCCACCTGCGGGGGACCCCCGTCATCATCGGTGGCGGCGGACGTTCGGTTGTGTTGTCGGCTACCTATGAGGCGCGAGCTTTCGGAGTGACGTCGGCGATGCCGATGACCCGGGCCAAGCGGCTCTGCCCGCAGGCGACCGTCATCCGCCCCGATCACGACCGGTATGCCGCCATCTCCGCAGCCGTCATGGCCACCTTCCGCTCGGTCACCGATCTCGTCGAACCGCTATCGCTCGACGAGGCATTCCTGGACGTGGCCCCGGCGGTCCGTCGGCTCGGGTCGCCAGCGACGATCGGTCAGTGGGTGCGCGACACCATCGCCGACGAGCAAGGCATCACCTGTTCGGTCGGAGTGGCTGCGACGAAGTTCGTCGCCAAGCTTGCCTCTGGTTTGGCTAAACCGGACGGTCTGCTCGTCGTCCCGCGTGCCGATGTCCTCACCTTCCTGCACCAACTGCCCGTCGGGGCGCTCTGGGGAGTCGGCGATCGCACCGAGGAGGCACTGCATCGGCTGGGGCTCATGACTATCGGCGATATCGCCCACACGCCGGTCGACACCCTGCGCCGGGCTCTCGGTGATGCCAGCGGGACGCATCTGCATACCTTGGCCTGGGGCCGCGATGAACGGCGGGTCCAGCCAGCCGTCACCGAGAAGAGCATCGGGTCTGACGAGACCTTCGCCCACGACATCGACGACCCCGATGCCATCCACCGGGAGCTGCTACGGCTGGCCGATCGCACCGCGGCTCGGGTTCGAGCGGCCGGGATGGTCGGGCGCACCGTCACCGTCAAGGTGCGTTTCGCCGATTTCACGACGATCACCCGCTCGCGCACCCTGCGTGAGGCCACCGATGTCTCCCGGGAGATCTACGCCGCCGCGCGGGCCCTCTACGACTCGCTGGGCCTGCAGCGGGCGCGTATCCGCCTCGTCGGAGTGCGGATGGAGGGGTTGGTCGATGTCGAACGCGCTTCCCGCCAGCCGCGATTGGACGATCCCGAACAGGGGTGGCGCGAGGCCGACCGGGCCGTCGACCGCGCGAGTGCCCGGTTCGGGGCCGGTGCGGTGCGACCGGGGTCGTTGGTTTCCGATCGGCGTCGGCAGAGTCCCCCGCCCGGGTGAGTATCCAGAACCGCCGAAGCGGCTTATTCTGGTGCAAGGGGCCACTGGCTCCTGACCACGCAGGCGAGGAGCGCGTCTCCGGGAGAAAGGGGTGAATCGTGGCACTGTCCGAGCGGGAGCAGAAGCTTCTGGAACAGATGGAACAGGCCCTCTACGCGGAGGACCCCCGGTTCGCCACCCGGATTCGTAGCCAACAGAGCGGTCGGGCCAGCCGCCGCCTGCTCGGCGGCATCCTCGGAATCGTTGTCGGCCTGGGCTTGGTCGTCTTCGGCGTGCTCGGTCAGAGTGTCTGGCTCGGCGCCCTCGGGTTCGCCCTCATGGTGGGAGCGGGGGTCTGGGCCTTCAGCCCGGCCAAACCGAAAGGCCCCACCGGCGTCGTGGGTGGCACGGCCCGCGGGGCACGCACGAAGGCGCCGTCCTCCGGCACTTTCATGCAGCGACTGGAAGAGCGTTGGGAGCGTCGGTCCCGCGACCAGTGGTGACCGCCCGCTGACCGCACACCTCGTGACGGTATGCCGTGCGACGGCATACCCGGCGCTTCTGATGTCCTGTGTGCTGTCAGGCGCCGGTGCCGAGCACGAGCACACCGATCACCCAGGTTGTGGCAATGGCCAGGCCGGCCAGCAGCTCAATTCCCATCGAGTGAGCGACCGCGCGCAACGCGACCTTGGTGGCGGCCCAGGCGGCGGGAGCCTGACGCGCCCGGCCGTACTCCACGAGGAAGATGCCCAAGACGAAGCCCACGATGGCACCGACGACCGGGATGACGAAGAAGCCGACGATCCCCAAGGCCACGGCCAGCAACATGGTGGAGGTCCCGATGCCCTGAGCCCGCATGCGTCGGCCGGGGATGAGGTACTGCGCGATAACCCCCGCGGCGTAGAAGACGACAGCAAGGCCGAACACCCACCAGGCCTGCGGGTTGGGGTGTTCATAGGCCCACAGCAGCGTCGCCAGGACGGTGAGCAGCAGTCCCGGTACGACGGGGACGACGATGCCGACCAGCCCCACCACGATGAGTAGGGCCGTGACGACGGTGAGGGTCACCGCTCGTCGGCGCTGGTCGACGTGGCGGCGGCCGACAGATCAGCCGTGAGTTGGTCGCTCTCGTCGTGGATCTCGCTGGCCTGGCCGACCAGGGACGGCAGGTGCTGACGGCCGTGGTGGGCACAGAAGTAGAGCTCGCCTCCCGAGCGCAGCCGCGCACGGATGTAGGCGCGCGCGCCACAACGATCGCAGCGGTCTGCGGCGCTGAGGCGGTGGGCCAAGGTTGCGTTCACGTCTGCCAGCTCTTCTCTACTCATGGGGTGTCCTCGGACACCCTCCCCCCAGATGGTGATGCAGGACGCCTCCCGGAGTCCGATCCTGCCACGACGCCGGGGAAGGAAGCTCCGGACGTCGCATCAGAGGCAACAGTCAATCACGCCAAGTCCTTCCCGGCCGTCAGCTCGGGTCGATGGCCGACACGGCCCCGGCTCCGGCAACGGGTGTCGTGGGGTGTCGGTCCGACCCGTTAGCCTGCCGGGGGCAGGAACCTCCTGCCGGATCGACGCGAAGGCGAGGCAGGCAACGGTGGTAGCTCGGACCAGCGCAGCCGGACCCCGCACCCGGGCCGCGACCGCCGCGGGCGGCCAGGGGGCAGGCGCGGGTGAAGGTGGCTACACCGCGCGCCACCTGCAGGTCCTCGAGGGCCTGGAAGCGGTGCGTAAGCGCCCCGGCATGTACATCGGGTCCACCGACCAGCGCGGGCTCATGCACTGCGTGTGGGAGATCATCGACAACGCCGTCGACGAGGCATTGCACGGCGCCTGCGATCGGATCGAGGTCGTGCTGGCCGCAGACGGGTCGGTCCTGGTCCACGACAACGGGCGCGGTATCCCCGTCGACATCGAGCCACGCACCGGTCTGAGCGGCGTCGAGGTCGTCTTCACCAAGCTGCACGCCGGGGGCAAGTTCGGCGGTGGGTCCTATACCGCGTCCGGTGGATTGCACGGCGTCGGCGCGTCGGTCGTCAACGCCCTATCGGCACGCCTCGACGTGGAGGTCGACCGGGGCGGCAAGACCTACGCCATGAGCTTCCGCAGAGGAGAGCCCGGGGTGTATGCCGGTGCCGGCGCCTCGGGCGGGCCAGAGGCGACCTTCACGGCATACGAGACCGGTAGCGAACTGCGGGTGGTTGGGAAGGCCCCGCGTGGCGTGACTGGGTCTCGGGTGCGGTTCTGGCCAGACCGGCAGATCTTCCTCAAGGACGCGGGACTGGATCTGGAGTCGCTGCGCGATCGAGCGCGGCAGACCTCGTTCCTGGTGCCGGGCCTCACCCTGGTCGTGCGGGACGAGCGGCCGGCAACGACTGCCGAGAGTGGCCCGGTCGAGGAAGTCTTCCAGCATCTCGGCGGGATCTCGGAGTTCGTCGAGTTCCTCGCCCCCGATCCAGCTCTCACCGCCGTCTGGCGGTTGCAGGGCTCCGGGCGCTTCACCGAGACGGTGCCGGTGCTCGATGACCGGGGTCACATGACCCCGACTGAGGTCGAACGGGAGTGCGGGGTCGACATCGCCCTGCGCTGGGGCACCGGCTATGACGCCCGGGTGAGTTCGTTCGTCAACATCATTGCCACCCCCAAGGGGGGATCGCATGTGGCGGGGTTCGAGCAGGCCCTGCTCAAGGTGTTCCGACGGCAGTTGGAGGTCAATGCCCGCCGGCTCAAGGTCGGCTCGGACAAGGTCGAGAAGGACGACATCCTCGCCGGGCTCACCGCGGTCGTCACCGTGCGCCTGGCCGAGCCGCAGTTCGAGGGCCAGACCAAGGAGGTGCTCGGCACGGCTGCCGTGCGGGCCATTGTCGCTCGGGTGCTGGAGCAGACCCTCACCGACCGGCTGACCTCGTCCAAGCGCGAGGACAAGGCCCACAGCGCGGTGCTGCTGGAGAAGGTCGTCTCGGAGATGAAGTCGCGCATCAGCGCGCGTGTTCACAAGGAGACCCAGCGCAAAAAGAACCTTCTCGAATCCTCCTCGCTGCCAGCCAAATTGGCCGATTGCCGGACCAGCGACGTGGGCCGTTCCGAGCTGTTCATCGTCGAGGGCGACAGCGCGCTGGGCACAGCCAAACTGGCTCGGTCCTCGGACTATCAGGCCCTGCTGCCGATCCGCGGCAAGATCCTCAACGTCCAGAAGGCGTCGGTTGCCGACATGCTCAAGAACGCCGAGTGTGCCGCGATCATCCAGGTCATCGGTGCTGGCTCGGGGCGCACCTTCGACCTCGACGCGGTGCGCTACGGCAAGGTCATCATCATGAGTGACGCCGATGTTGACGGCGCTCACATCCGCACCCTGCTGCTCACGTTGTTCTTCCGCTACATGCGCCCGCTCATCGCCGACGGTCGGGTGTATGCCGCGATGCCGCCGCTGCATCGCCTGGAGGTGATCGGCGGACCGGGCAAGAAGAACGAGTACATCTACACCTACAACGAGGCACAGATGCGGGCCACCCGGGCGTCCTTGGAGCGGCGCGGCAAGCGGATCAAAGAGCCACCACAGCGCTACAAGGGGCTCGGGGAGATGGACGCCGACCAGTTGGCCGACACCACGATGGACCCACGCCACCGCACCCTGCGGCGGGTCACGCTGGGAGAGGCCGAGGAGGCGGTGCGTCTCGCCGAGGGCACCTTCGACCTGCTCATGGGTAACGATGTGGCGCCCCGCAAGGACTTCATCATCGATTCGGCCGCCACGCTAGACCGCGACCGCATCGACGCCTGACTCAGTCAGGGTCAGATCGGACGATCGGCCGCCGGCGGACAGGTGCTGGTGCGCGGTAGCAGGTGGACGGGGTAGACGCTGCTGCGGGCCAGCGATTCGTCGGCCAGACCGAGCAGGGCCAACATCGCGTGCGCGGCCGCCCGACCCTGTTCGACGACGTCCTGCCGGACCGTCGTGAGCCCGAAGACGCGGGCCAAGTCGTGGTCGTCGATGCCGATGACCGAGAGGTCTTGCGGCACCCGCAGTCCCAGCTCACGCGCCGCCGCCATCACGCCGAGTGCCATCTCGTCCGAACCCGCGAGGATCGCCGTCGGGCGATCGGGGGAGGCCAATAGCTTGAGTGCGCCGGCATAGGCATCGGCGGCACTCCAGTCACACTCGAGGATCCAGTCGTGGCGCAACCGCACGTCCGCCTCGTGCAGCGTGTCGACGAAGCCCTGCAACCGGTCGGGCGGGGTCTTGCCGTGCGGGTTGTGCGGTCGGGCCTTTCCGACGTACCCCAACGCGGTGTGACCGAGGTCAATGAGGTGTTGCGTGCCGAGGGCGGCGCATCCGACATCGTCGATGCCGACCAACGGCGCGCCGTTGAAGGCATTACCTACCGCGACGACGGGCAGGTTGAGGCGCTTGATCACCTCGGCCTCAGACCCTCGAAAGGCGACGTTGACGACGATCAGGCCATCGACGCGCTTGAACATCATGTTCTGCGTCAAGGCCAGGCGCACCTCAGGGGAGCGCTCTTCCAGGTCCATCAGCAGGATGTGGTGTTGGTGGTCTCGGAAGACCTTTTCGATAGCGCTCATCATCTCGGTGAAGAACCACCGCGCCATGAAAGGGGTGATGACGCCGATGAGCCGAGATCGGCCGGACGCCAATCCGGCCGCCTCGGGGCTGGCGATGTAGTCCAGCTGGGCGGCGGCGGCGATGACGCGGTCTCGGGTTTCGGGGTGGACCTTGTCCAGCCCGCGCAAGGCGCGAGAGACCGTCGCCACCGAGACGCCGGCCAACCGCGCGACGTCAGCGATGGTGGGCTGGTTCATCGGCCACACCTCCGTCAGGCATCGGATCGCGAGTTGGTAGGGACGACCGCATCAGCACGCAGGATCGGCGGCAGCGTGCAACGGCGATGCCGGGAGGTGCTCCGCGTCGATCCAGGGCCAATGTACCCGCTTTCACTTCACTCAGGCAGATAGCTCTGACGACCCGTCAAGCCGATATTCGGACGCGGTACGCGCTCCCTCAGGGTTCCACCGCGCTGGCGAGCAGGACGACGAGGTGGTCCGCGTCGAGCAGGGGTGCCTGCAGCCCCACCTCGCCGAGAACGCGGCCGGTCAGTGTCACCCCGTCACGGACCCACCCGGGCACAACAGTGCCGCTTCCGACGCGGTCACCCGACGCTAGGACCTGGACCTGATAGCGGCGGTCCGGATCCAATCCCGGGAGGGTGACCCGTCCGGGCGGCCAGGTGAGGGTGTGGTCGAGGGCTGACAGTCGATACAGGGCTGTGTCGCCGTCGGTGTCGATCACCCCTTCCAACCACAACGCTGGGTTGGAGAGGTCGGCATGCACCACTCGCCCTCGGTGCAGGAGCTCGCGCCAGCGCTTGTGAGCGCTGATCCATGCCCCCAATTCGGTCAGCGCCGTAGCGTCGGCGCCCCGCAGATCCCATTCGACACCCAGGTGCCCCCAGAAGGCCGTGCCCGCCCGGAAACCGAGGTCGTGCATTCGGCGGGTGGAGTGGTCCTCGCCGGACCCGACATGAGTGCCCATGAGTTCGGGCGGCAGCAGCAGCCCGGTCCAGCGCACCATGCGGTGCCGCTCGTGGGCGTCGATGCAGTCCGAGACCCACACCCGGTCGGCATACTCCATAATCCCCAGGTCCAATCGGCCGCCGCCGCCGCAGCAGGACTCGATCTCCAGCCCGGGGTGACGCACCTTGAGTTCGGCCATGAGCCGATAGACCGCCTGGGTCTGTCGGTGCACCCCTGGCGTGCCGTCGGTGCTGTGCCCCGCGTCGACGAGAGCCCGGTTGTGATCCCACTTGAGGTAGGCGATGCGGTATTCGGCGACCAGCGCGCTGATTCGTTCAAGGACATGGTCGAAGGCCGCCTCATGACCGAGGTCGAGCACGTGCTGCTGCCGACTGGCGACGCCGGGGCCATGGACGGTCTGGAAGACCCACTCGGGATGCTCCCGCGCGAGATCCGAATCCAGGTTGACCATCTCCGGCTCGAACCAGAGCCCGAACTCCATCCCGAGCTCGTGGACCCGGTCGACGAGGGGGTGCAGCCCATCGGGCCAGACCCCCTCGTCGACATACCAGTCGCCCAGGCCGGCGTTGTCGCTGCGGCGATGCCGGAACCAGCCGTCGTCGAGGACGAACCGCTCGATCCCCAGCGCCGCAGCCCGCTCGGCCAGATCGAGCAGGGTTTCGAGATCATGGTCGAAGTACACGGCTTCCCAGGTGTTGAGCAACACCGGACGGGGTTTTCGGGGGTGCTGTGGACGGGCCCGGACGTAGTCGTGGACGCGCCCCGAGAACTCATCCAGACCATCGCCCCACGAGGCAACCAGCCACGGCGACGCGTAGCTCTCTCCGGGAGCCAGGCGGCCCTCGCTCGGCAGCAGGAGCTCTCCACCGCGCAGCAACCGCCAGCCTGTGACGGTGTGTTCACCCATGAGCACTTGGTTGCCGCTGTAGGCCACATGGACCCCCCAGACGCGCCCCCGGCGGAAGGCGAAGCCGGGCTCTCCGGCACACAGGACGGTCGCCGAGTCGTGCCCGGGGCGACCGCCCCATGCCTCCCGCGTCCATTGCCCGACGTCGAAGGGTCGCCGCTGCGGGGTGCGCTCTCGGGTATGCCGTCCGGCCATGTCGAGCAGCTCGGTCGCCTCCGGGGGGACCGGCAGCGCCGGGAGCAACCCGGTCACCTCGAAGTCGTCTGTCCCCTCGTTGCAGACGGTGCTGCGCAGTCGCAGGACACCACTCGGATGCAGCTCGATCTCGGTGGACACGGTCAGCCCGTCGGGCTCGTCGCGGCCGACGCTGACGACGCGAACCGCGTCGACTGCACCGTCCGACCACTCGGGCGACCCCGCCTCGTGCACCTCGTGCGTGACGAGCGAGAAGGCCGCTGACCAGGCCCGGCCATTGCGGCTGCCGGTGAGCCCCGGTCGCCCCAACCAGCCCGACGAGTGCAGGGGGAGCACCGCTACCCGGTTCTGCGCACTGATCACCGAATCCACATGGGGCATGGTGAGAGCGCGCTGCACCTCGGTCAGCTCGGCCGCGTCGACCTCCCCTAGGTCAGAACCCCAGTGCAACACGCACGGGAACCGCTGTGGGTCCAGATCCAGCACGACGCTCGTGCCCGATCGACGCAGGTGAATCGTCTGGCCGGTCGCGGGGTCGGGGATCACGGAGCCTCCGAGGTGACGGTGGGTGGACTGGAACGGTCTTCGGTTGCCCAGGTCGGGACGAACCAGGTGGTCGGTTCGGGTGCTCGGCCGCACGACACGGGCAATGCCGGACCGTGCACGACATTGACGGTGACAGCTGCCGGATCGATTGACGGGGCGGTCGTCAGGTCGGTGATGCCCCATTCCTGGCGCAGGAAGGCCTCGATCGCCTGCTCGCGGGGCGTCATGTGCATCGCGCCGCGATCGTGGCGCGGTCCCAATGCCTCTGCGGCCAGGTGCCCGTGCGACGCCGCGACCAGAACGCGATCGGCCAGGAGCGGGTCGAGCCGGGCGAGTATCCGTCCCCAGGGCAGCAGGATCGCTGTTGGTGCGAACCGATGGCCGCCAGTGTGGGTGACCTCCCAGACCCGCCCTGGGTGTGACGCCGCGGCGGCGAGAGCCAGCGGTCGCCCGCGGACCGCGCAGCAGGCATCGCGTCGCCCGTTGGTGCACACCAGCAACTCCGGGGTCGAGGCAACCGACCCGGACAGCATCGCCGCCGTGGGCTCCGCCCCGGCCAGCGCCGCCGCCGTCAGGGACAGCAAGACGGCCGGGTCGCTGAGCTCTGCGGTGACCAGCCACCCCGCCGGACCGGTGCGCGCGACCAGGCATTGGCGTGCACCGTCGACTTGCTCGGCATGGCGTCCCGAGCGGCGAATCAGCAGCAGTCGCCCGCCGAGGTGTCGCACCTGGGCGTCCAGGCGCGTGCCGAGCTCGGGATCCAGGTGAGACTCGGTGACCGCGTCCTTGCCCCAGGGCCCGTTCTGCTCCAAGGCAATGACGACCTCGGCGTGGGTGGCGGTGCCCCAGGCCGGCACCTCGTGGCGATCCCAGTCGATCGAGCAACTCTGCGCTGGCGCTTGTTGCGCTGCGAAACCCACGACCCCCTCCTCACTGGCGTTCGGCCACCGTGCCCTTGCGCACGTCACACTCCACCGTATGCCGTGCGGCACGCCGCGGGGAGAGTGCTTCCGGCACGCGGTCACTCGGTCTGTACATGGCGGGGAGGTGGCGGTCAGCGGCCGCGGATGAGGATCAGCTGCCACGTCTGAAGGGGTGGCAGGTCCGTGGTGGCGTGCGTTCCGCCATCCGCCATCGTGACCGGCTCCAGGTGGCCCAGCCCGTCGGGATCTGCCACGAACACCGATGGAGCACCCCCACCGACCAGACGCAGCCGCAGTACACCCGTCCCCAGGTCGCCGGGTGGCGGCTGCGGGTGGTCCCAGCCATCATCGGTGGTGGCGCTGAGGTTGATCAGATGCACCACGAGCCAGTCTCCGCGTCGGGTGATCCGGCGCCATACGGCGCCCGGTCGCGCGGTCCCGCTTGTCGGCGCGCCGGGGTAGGTCACGTCGAGATCGTCGTTGTACAGCCCGGCATACGAGCCGGTGACGTCGACGATGTCCGGATCGAGAAGCACGTCGTGGTGCTCGACGAGGAAGTCGTACCACCGCGCCAGCCGGTCGAGAGTGGCGGGCTCGGCGAGATGGTTTCGCGCGTAGTAGGGGTCGATGAGGAGCCGACCGCCGTCCCCGGCCAAGAGATGGGTCGCGCCGTGGGAGAAGAGGGTGGCCATGGTCAGGGCGGTCGCCTGGTCGGCCGCCGCGCGGGGGGCGTCGGCATAGCAGTGCTGGTATGCCGCCACGACGACCGGCTTGCTGCCGGCCACAGAACGGGCGCGGGTGACCACGTCGGCCAGGTCGGCGAGCGTCGTGTGGGGTTCCCACACCTCGATGTAGACGGCATCCTGGTCAGCTCTCGCGGTGGCCCAGGTCGGGAAGTCGTTGACATTGTTGAAGACGAGCCGGGCGTGGGGGAGCCGGTGGCGGACCGCCTCGATGAAAGTGACAAAGCGCTCGGCCAGATCGACCCGCTCACCCTGCGGCGTCACGGCCACCTTGGGCCACCCGTATTGGTCGAGATGGAAGCCGTCGAAGCCCACGGCCCTGACCGCCGCCGACAGATCGTCCCCGAAGTGCGTCGTCCAGGCTGGGTCGCCGGGGTCGACCACCCGCAGGAAGTCACCAAGCGCGTAGGGGTTGCCCTCGGCGTCGAGCAAGGCGTGAGAACGCCAACGCGGCCATTCCTGCTGCCCCACGGCATACACCGCGGCGTAGCCGAGCGCGCGGGCCCCGACTGTCCGGCAGGCCCGCACGAGCTCGCGGACCGTGTCCAGGGCGACGACATTCCCGAGCGGGTCGGCGTAGCTCTCGCCACCGCCGAGCAGGTCGGCGTGGCGATAGGCCCAGTCGTAGAACTGCACATCGGTCAGGTGCAGGCGCCTGACGATGTCGGTCAGAGCGCCCGGGTCGCGGTCGGGGTGGTAGTCGACGACGAAGCCGTACCGCTGCACCGCGCTTCGGTCTTCCGGCGCGACCACCTGGACCGCGCTGCGGGCACGCTGTATGCCGTTGCACACCAACGAGATTCCGTAGCTCCCGCGGGGGAGCGGCCCGAGATCTGCCGAGCCTGACGAGGGAGCGACGACGGTGCGCAGGAGGCTGCCGAGGTCGGAGACTTCCAAGACGGCCGGTATGCCGTGCCCCTCGGGATCGGATACCTCGATGACCACCGGCTCGTCGGTGAGGTAGATCCCACGGGTGGGGATCAACTGGGGTGCCGTCATGCGCCCGAGCCTATGAGATGGGTGACCAGACGCAGTCCGGGCCCGGTTCCCTTGCAGGAGAACCGAGCCCGGACATCATGACTGACGATCAGCCCTTGACCGCGCCTGAGGTCATGCCGCGGATGAAGTACCGCTGCAGCGACAAGAACACGAGGATCGGGATGATGATCGTGACGAAACCGGCCGAGGGAATGAGCTCGCGGCCCTGACCGGTCTGACCTTGCATACCCTGCAGCGCCACCGTCGCGATGGTGTTCTCACCGCGGCCGAGGAAGATCAGGGAGATGAGCAGGTCGTTCCACACCCAGAGGAACTGGAAGATGGCGAACGAGGCAAGAGCCGGCGTCGACATCGGCATGATGAGCTTCCAGAACGTGGTGAAGTGGCTCGCCCCGTCGATTTTCGCCGACTCGATGACGGCCTTGGGCAGGCTCGACATGTAGTTGCGCAGGATGTAGACGGCCAACGGCATACCGAAACCGATGTGCGCCAACCACACCGCGGGGAAGGTGCCGCTGATGTGCAACTGGTTGTAGAGCTTGAGCAGCGGCAGCAGCGCGACCTGGTTGGGGACCACGAGCAGGCCGACGATGATGACGAAGACGATGTCGCGGCCCTTCCACTCCATGAAGGTGAAGGCATAGGCCGCGAACGCCGCGATGAGGATCGGGATGACCGTGGCCGGCACCGTGACGATGAAGCTGTTGAGGAACGCCTGGCCCATGTTGACGCCGGACTGGTTGTCACCCATGACCTGGGCATAGTTGTTCATCGTCCACTGGGTGAAGTCCAACGGGTTGGCGATCGCGGACCACCATCCGGAGGCGAACTGTGCGTCGCGGGTCCGGAACGAGCTGATGAGCAGGCCCAACACGGGGACCATCCACAGCAAGCACAGCAGGAGCAAGAAAATCTTGACCAGGGGGCTGGCGCTGCCAGGACCGCCCTTGGCCTTCGGGGCTTTGACCTTGGCCGTGCTTGCGACCTGGGCAGCCGCGGCTTGGGTGCTCATCGGTTGGCCTCCTCACGACGGAACTGACGCACCTGGTACACGAGCACCGGCGTGATGGCAATCATCAGCAGGACGACGATGGCTGCGGCATACCCGCCGTTGCGCACCGTGAACATCTCGTTGTAGAACCGACGCCCCACGACGTCGGTGTTGTAGCCACCGTTGGTGGTGACGTAGACGACGTCGAAGACCTTCATGACGCCGATGAGCACGGTGATGAAGACGGTGATGACCGTCGGCCAGATCTGAGGCACGACGATGCTGAAGAAGATCCGCTTCTCGCCCGCGCCGTCGATGCGCCCTGCCTCGATGGTGTCCTCGGGAACAGCCTTGATGGCGGAGGACAACAGCACCATGGAGTAGCCGACCTGGGTCCAGATGAGGATGACCATGAGCAGCAGGCTGTTGAGCTTGAGGGTCTCGATGGAGTACCAGTAGACCGGGTCACGGCCGAACAGGCCCATGATCGCGTTGAGCAGACCGGTCTGCGGCGCACCCGTCGGCTGGTACTCGTAGATCGAGCGCCAGATCGTCGCCGCACCGACCATGCTGATGGCCATCGGCAGGAAGATGATCGTCTTCGCCGCCTTCTCGCCTCGCGGCTGGTGTCGGTCGGCTAGAACCGCGACACCGAGGCCGAGGATCACGGTGAGCGCCGGGACGATGATGATCCACAGCAGGTTGTTCAGGAGCACATTGCGGAACTCCGCCTCACCGAGCAGGTCGGTGTAGTTGGTCAACCCGACGTACTTGGTGCCCTCCTCGTTGGCGAACGAGAAGTTGATCGTCTGAATGGCGGGGTAGATCAAATAGACCGCGATCGCGAGGATGGCCGGCCCGGCGAACATCCACGGTTTGACCCGGTCCTCCCACCGACCCTTCAGCGACTCGGCGAGCTTGTTGAGGATCCAGAAGATGATCATCGCGCCGCCGATGCCGCCCACGATCGCGAGCACCGCGTTCAGGAGCTTGATTGCCACAGGCCACGTCCTTCCTGCCGAAAGTGGAGCGGCCGGTGGGAGGTGGCCCCTCCCACCGGCCGCTTGCGATGTCAGCTAGCGGACTTCGGCCAGCTTGCGTCGATGTTGCTCAGGGTGGTGTTGAGGTCCTGAGAACCGTTGATCCACTTGATCGGCTCGGTCCAGAAGGTGCCTGCACCAACCTTCGCGGGCATCAGGTCGGAGCCGTCGAAGCGAGCGGCGGTCGACTTGTAGAGGACGTCCTTGGCGATCGTCTGGAGCATCTTGCTCGGGTAGAGCGACGAGTCGAAGGACTTGTGCGGCGAGAAGTAGCCGGCCTTGCCGACCTCGACGCCGTTGTCCTTGCTGGCGATGAAGTTGCGCAGCTTGAGGGTGTTGGCGTCGTTGTTGAACGCCGACGCCAGGTCGCCACCGGTGAGGACCGGGTTGTTGCCGGCCTCCTTGGCCGGGAAGGCAACGACGCCGATCTCGGTGTCAGCCTTGGCCAGGACCGAGTCCGGGAAGCCGCCCTTGCCGGCGATGAAGGTAGCCTGCTTGAACAGGTAGCACCCAGGCGTGGCGTCGAACAGCGCGTTGCCACCGGTCTGGAAGTTGGTGGCAGCGATGGCCTTGGTGCCACCGCGGACGTTGCCCTCGGTGAAGGCGATCGACTGGAAGTACTCGAACGCCGCCTTGATCTCGGGGCTGTTGAACTTCAGCGTGCCGGCGACCCACTTGTCGTAGTTCTCCGGGCCGGCGAAGCGCAGGACGAGGTCCTCGATCCAGTCCGTGATCGGCCAACCGGTGGCCTGACCCGACTCGGCGGCGATGCACCACGGGGTCTTACCGGCGCCCTTGATCTGGGCCGTGAGGGCGTCCAGCTCGGCGAGCGTGGTCGGAGCCTTCCAGCCGTTGGTGGCGAACTGGGGTGCGTCGTACCACAGCAGCGACTTCACGCTGACCGCCGACGGCAGGCCGTAGACCTTGCTGTCCGCGCAGGTGCCCGCGCCGACGAAGCCGGGAACGAGGGTGGACTTGGCGGAGGTGACCGTGGCGTCGTCGTAGGCGAGGATCTTGCCGGACTTGGCCAGGTCACACATGAGGCCCGGCTGCGGGAAGAGGCCCACGTCCGGGGGGTTGCCGCCGGAGACGCGGAGGTTGATCTCCGTGTCCCACGATCCGGCCTTGGTGTACTTGATGGCGAAGCCGTTGGCCGCAGCGAACTTGTCGAGGTCCTTCTTGAAGGCGCCTTCCTGCTCGTTGCCGAAGCCGTACATCACCTCGACCGTCGCCTTGCCGGGGCCCGCCGCGGTGCCGGTCGCAGTGCCGGTGCTCGAGCCCGAGCTGAGGCAGCCAGCCGTCAGCAGGGCAACCGTCCCCGCAGACGCTGCCACCTTGATGAGGGTACTACTGCGCATACTCCACTCCCTTTGTGTTTCTGTAAATCGGGAGGTGCCTTGCCCCGAGGGCAAGCCCCGCGGCGACAGACCCCGCTGATCGATCCGGGATGAGCGATCTCCGACGCTTGAACCATCCCGTGGCGCACAGTCGGCGTCAAGAGCCGACGCGAGGTCTTCTTGACCGTCGTGCGGGAGCGTTGCCAGATTGTTATGCAAGCGCTTCCATGAGCACGATTCTCGGGCTTGAAACGCTTACACACTCGGGTCGGCGAACCGCCTCATCGCGCCACGTGAGAGCTCCTCAGAGCAGCCCCGCGGGACCCGCGATCGCCGCGATGACAGTCAGCGCGGGGGAGCCCGAACCATCCCGACGACCCGGGGTTTCCGGCAGGTCCAGCGGCACCCCGCCCGACCCTGCGGCGCGCGCCGGCGCGGCGCCGGCCCAGCCGAGGATGAGGGTGTCCTCGCCCTTGAGGAACCGGTGGCAGCGCACCCCGCCGGTGCCGCGTCCCTTGGCGGGGTACTCGGCATACGGGGTCACCTTGATGGCCCCAGCCTGGGTGCCCGGCAGTGCGTCGGACGTGCCACTGGCGGTGACGACGACGCCGTCCAAGGCGGGATCGACGACGCCGAAGGAGACGACGGATGCCCCGGGAGCGAGCTTGATGCCGGCCATCCCCCCGGCCGCCCGACCCTGCGGCCGGACCTGCCCGGCAGCGAAGCGCAGTAGCTGCGCGTCGGACGTGATGAAGACCAGATCGAGGTCCTCCCGGGGGGTCGGCGCGGCACCGACCACGGAGTCCCCGTCGCGCAGCGCGATGAGTTCCCAGCTGGCCTTGGCCGGGCTGTCCGGGACCACCCGCTTGACGACCCCGGCTGCGGTGCCGAGGGCCAGCGGGGGCGCCCCTGGCGCCAGTGAGGCGACGGTGAGGGCGGTCTCGTCGCGCTCGAGTTCGAGGTATGCCGTGAGCGGCGCCCCTCCGGCGAGGGCCGGCGCGTCCGCGGTCGGCGGGAGCGTCGGGAGTTCCAGCGCCGACAGCCGCAGCATGCGGCCGTGGCTCGTGACGATCCCGAACTCGCCGCGAGCGGTGGTGCGCACCGCGCCGATGATCGCGTCGTGCCGACCTCGAGCACCGGAGGTGGGCAGGGGATCGGCGCCGACGGTGCGGGCCAGCAGCCCGGTCGAGGACAGCAGCACCCAGCACGGGTCGTCGGTGACCTCGAGAACGACCGCCGACCGGGCCGCCGCAGAACGGGAGGCCGCGGACGTCACGGGAGCACCCGGCATACCGGCCGCGGGAGCTTCCAACAACACCGTGCGCCGGGGCGTACCGTGACTGGCGGCAACTGCGGCCAACTCGTCAGAAACGGTGCGGCGCAACAGGATCGGGTCGGCGAGGATGGCCCGCAAAGCCTCAATCTCGCGGGTGAGCTCGTCGCGCTGCTTTTCGAGTTCGAGGCGCGAGAACTTGGTCAGGCGGCGCAACTGCAGGTCGAGGATGTAGCCCGCTTGCAACTCGGACAGGTCGAAGACACTCATCAACCGAGACTTGGCGGTGGCGGCGTCGTCGGAGGTGCGGATGAGCTGGATGACCTCATCGATGTCGAGGATCGCGATGAGCAGGCCCTCGACGAGGTGCAGTTGGTCCTCGCGTTTGCCCAGCCGGTATGCCGTGCGGCGGCGCACGACCTCGATGCGGAAGTCGACGAAGACCTGCAGGAGCTCCTTGAGGCCGAGCGTGCGGGGCTGGCCCTCGACGAGCGCGACATTGTTGATCCCGAAGGAGTCCTCCATCGGGGTGAGCCGGTAGAGCTCCTCCAGGACCGCCTCGGGCACGAAGCCGGACTTGATCTCGATGACCAACTGCAGGCCGTGCTTGCGGTCGGTGAGGTCCTTGACGTCGCTGATGCCCTGCAGCCGTTTGGACTGGACCAGGTCCTTGATCTTCTCGATGACCTTCTCGGGGCCGACGAGATAGGGCAACTCGGTGACGACGATGCCCTTGCGCCGTGGGGTGATGCTCTCGACCCGGGCTGCCGCACGGGTCTTGAAGGTGCCCCGCCCGGTGGCATAGGCATCGCGCACCCCTTCCAGGCCGACAATCCGCCCACCTCCGGGCAGATCGGGCCCGGGCACATAACGCATCAGGTCTTCCAGCGAGGCCTGCGGGTGGTCGATGAGGTGGCGTGCCGCGCCGATGACCTCGACGAGGTTGTGCGGGGCCATGTTGGTGGCCATGCCGACCGCGATGCCGCTGGCGCCGTTGACCAGGAGGTTGGGGAAGGCCGCCGGCAACACTCCGGGCTGCTGGTGGGTGTCGTCGTAG
>WBZM01000536.1_pt1 | contig 51710 bp, 44 predicted proteins | sample 5204271 | NCBI WGS metagenome assembly WBZM01 (sample SAMN12344346, study PRJNA552823) | activated sludge metagenome | biome: Activated sludge suspended growth; feature: Nitrification reactor; material: Wastewater; isolation source: activated sludge from nitrification reactor of wastewater... | reverse complement strand
TTCTCTAAACTACGAATCTCATATATGGCAAAAGAACAGGATCACAGTAAAATCCACACCAAGGATTTTAATTTTTATTATGGCGATAATCGCGCTTTGCATAATATCTCCGTCGAAATTCCCGAACATAAAGTCGTGGCATTTATCGGACCTTCCGGCTGCGGCAAATCCACATTTCTTCGTTCAATGAATCGTATGAATGATGTTATTGACGGCACTCGCACAGAAGGCATCATCCAAATCAATGGTATTGATATTTATGATAAAACGGTGGATGTGGTCGAATTACGCAAATTAGTCGGCATGGTGTTCCAAAAACATATACCCTTCCCCAAATCTATCTATGATAATGTTGCTTATGGATTATATCTGGGTGGTAAAAAGCCCAAATCCGAAGTTGATGATATAGTAGAACAGAGTTTGCGCCGTTCAGCATTATGGGAAGAAGTCAAAGATCGTTTGCAAGATTCAGCAATGAGTTTATCGGGCGGTCAGCAACAACGCCTTTGTATTGCTCGTGCTGTTGCCGTAGATCCGGAAGTCTTGCTTATGGATGAACCATGTTCTGCCTTAGATCCTATATCTACCGCTAAAATTGAAGAGCTCATAGGCGAATTGAAAGATACCTATACCATAATTATCGTTACCCATAATATGCAACAAGCTGCACGCGTCAGTGATTATACCGGATTTTTCTATATGGGTAATCTCGTCGAATTCGACAAAACACGCTCAATTTTCACGACACCGGCAAAAAAAGAAACAGAAGATTATATCACAGGGCGCTTTGGTTAAGTTTTACCGCATATTTTTGCTACATTTTTACGGGATATATACACTATGCATCGCTCATTTGAAGATGATCTTGATAAACTCAGAACGCGTTTGATACGCATGGGAAGTTTGGTGGAAGAGCAAGTAGAACTCTCTTTTCGTGCCTTTTTAGATAATAATGCGGAATTGGCGAAGCTGATTCGCGACCGTGATGATAAAGTTGATAAACTTGACATCAAAATTGACAAACAATGCCAAAAAATATTCGCTTTGCAGCAGCCGGTTGCGCGCGATTTACGTTTGTTGCTGTCCGCTTTGAAGATTAACAATGAGCTTGAACGAATCGGCGATGTTGCTGTGGGAATATCATCAATGATCCTTGATGGCTATCCGATGGCTGATTTGGCAAAAGAATTTAATTTGGACACCATGACAAAAGCAACCTATAAAATGGTGAAAGCCAGCTTAGATGCTTTCGTAAACAATGATCCCGATTTAGCTCGACATATCTTACCTTCGGATGGTAAAATTGATGAGATGGAACGTTCAATTTCTGCTGATGTGGTACTTGCTATGAAAGAGAATCCTTCTCTCATTGAACGTGGGGTGCGCTTCCTTGAAGTGCTTTCCAAAGTGGAGAGAATGGCTGATCATGCCACTAATATTGCAGAGTGCGTCATTTTCCTCATTGAAGCACGTATGGTCAGACATTTGTCTGTTGATGAAATATTAAGCCAAACAGGGGAAGTGCATAATGAAGCCGATAATGATACATATTCGGATGACGGTTTGTAAAGTGCTGCGTATAATAATTTGAAATTTATGGATTTGTCGTGGTTTAAATCTGTACATTCCATGCGCTGTTTCGGTGTAGCATGTTTTCTTTTACTTTTGGGGACTCAACTTTCTTTAGCCCAAAAAGTCAAAAAAACAGTATCCATTTCATTTTCCCATCAGTTATTTGATTCCTTATTGCAACACAATGTCCGCGGCGGTGAGCCATATTATCAAGGATTTGACACACCGACATTTTACCGTTATTGTGATTCTCTTGCCACAGTGCACTTAGATAAGTTGCATGACAATGAGAAAACTGCTTTTTGGTTGAATGCCATTAACAGTTGTGTTATCAGAGCCATTCTTTTGCGCAAAGGTATGCGTTCATTGGCGAATTATCCTGATTTTTATACGAGGGATACATTTGTGATTGCGGGGTACAGAAATTCTTTAAGTGGATTAATTTCTAAGGCATTATCGCTACATCCTCATCCTTATTTCGTTTTTGGTATCTTTCATGGCGCAAAAAGTGATCCTCCTTTAGTATCAAGGGCTTTTCATCCTCATAATGTTGAATCGGTACTCAGATCGCATATTCGTACCTATTTGCGTTCCGACGATGGAGCCATACTTGATATTCGTGCAAATGTACTTTCTTTACCATTGATTTTTAAACGATACAGCGAACTGTGGGGCACGGATAAAAAAAAATTACTTGTCTTTGTTCGCCAATTTTTACCACCTGAAGCAGAAGCATATTGTGCCGTTCATGGCGATTCTTTGATTGTGCAGTATAGCCCGGACAATCCTTTGCTCTTGTATCGTCAATCATCACCAAAACAAGGTACTATCAAACCGTGGGACAAGTAAACATATCATACAATGGCTAATATAGGAACGTATCTGCGCGCAGCTCGACCTTTTTCCTTTACTGCATCCATTACTGCCGCACTCTTCGGTAATGTTGCTGCATACTATCATTTTTTCAATGACTTACGCTTTGAATTTAATGTGATTTCTTGTGTGTTGTCCACTGTCGGATGCGTCTGTATTCATATTGTCAGCAATTTTGTCAATACTTATCACGATGAAAAAAGCGGTTTAGACCGTGTGCCCGAAGCAGCTGGTGCCGACAATGCAATAGTAAAAGAGATACTCACAGCGGCTGAAGTGAAAAGAGCTTCATATATTGTCTTTTTTTGTGCTTTTGCCATAGGATTATACTTTATCGTGCTGTGCGGTTTACCCATTGCTGCTCTGGTTGCTTTTGGAGCAGTGTCGGCATGGGCTTATACCGCGCCGCCTTTTCGATTAAAGTATCGTGGTCTGGGCGATATACAAGTATTGCTATCCTTTGGTGTATTGATGATTGTAGGTGCATATACAACTCAAGCATATTCTGTGGCGACTTTTAATGATTATGGACGTATTGTCCTGATGTCACTTCCATTAAGTTTTCTTGTTGATGCGATACTTCATGCAAATAATCATCGGGATCGTGAAGTGGATATTTTATATGGAGCTAAAACATTAGCCACTCGCATATCTGTATCGGCATCCGAACACTTTTTCCGTTTTCTTGTCTATGCTCCATTTGGATTGATGCTGATATATGCCTATTTCGGTATCATGCCTCTGTGGTCGCTCTTGTGCATGGTTTCGTTCATTCCGGCATACACAACAGTAACAAAGCTCATACGGCGTTCTGATTATCCTGCTGATATATATAACCTTATCACGGCAGATACCGCAAAAATCCATCTTTTTTTCGGCATACTTTCTCTATTGGGTTTGCTGATTTCGACATTGTGATAAAGAAAAATCGTGTTTTTACTCACTTTTTTTTGTCGAAATAGGTGAAAAGAGGGGTAAAATTTCTATTTTTGACAGATTTTTTCGGCAACTTTAGCCGATTTTACTGATTATATTGATAAAGGAGAATGACCTAATGAATTTCTTTTCTGATCTCGAAGGTTACGGTCACGAACAGTTGATATTCTGCTCAGATCCCAAATCGGGGCTGCGTGCAATTATCGGTATTCACAACACTGTTTTGGGACCGGCATTAGGCGGAACACGAATGTGGGCATATAATAATGATGCGGAAGCAATCACTGATGTTTTGCGTCTCTCGCGGGGTATGACCTATAAAGCTGCCGTTGCGGGGCTTAACTTAGGCGGTGGCAAAGCCGTGATAATAGGGGACTCACGCACACAAAAAAATGAAGCTTTGTTCAGGGCTTATGGCAGAGCTGTCGAATCCGTTGGTGGTCGCTATATCACCGCCGAAGATGTCGGAACAACAGTGCGCGACATGGAATGGATTCGTATGGAAACCGAGTTTGTCACAGGCGTAAGCGCACTTGGCGGCAGCGGCGATCCTTCGCCATTTACTGCGTATGGTGTCTATAATGGTATTAAAGCATGTGCTAAAAAACAATTTGGTACGGATAGTCTTGCAGGCAGAACAGTTGCTGTGCAAGGTGCGGGCAATGTGGCAACATACTTAATCGGACATTTGACCAAAGACGGTGCGAAGGTATATGTGTCTGATATTTATGCTGACAAAGCCCAAAAGATTTGTGCTGAATACGGTGCTGAATTTGTAGAAACCGATAAAATTGCTTCTATTGATTGTGATATTTTCTCGCCGAATGCGCTTGGTGCAATTCTTAATGATTCAAGTATCCCCGAGCTTAAATGTTCCATCGTTGCCGGTGGTGCGAATAATCAACTTGCTGATGAGAAAAAACATGGCGAAGCACTCAAAGCTCGCGGTATTCTTTATGCACCCGATTATGTTATCAATGCAGGTGGCTTGATGAACGTTGCCTCCGAAATTGATGGATACAGTAAAGAAGGTGTCTTACATCAAGCGGAAGGCATTTATGATATTATGTTGCGTGTTTTTGCTATGGCAGAAGAACGTAATATTCTTAATCATGAAGCATCGAATTTGATTGCCGAACAACGCATAGCTGCTATTGCAAATATTCATAGCAATTATGTAGGCAAACCAACAATCAAACGATAATATAGCATCAATGGTATTATATTGAAAGCCGCTGATACAATTGTACAGCGGCTTTTTTTTTGTTAATATTCTTTAGCACCATGCTGACTTTCGGCGAAAGAAAAGGCATACACTTCTCCCAGTCGGTGAGAAAAAAAGAGGGGCGCATTTTATGATGTAATTTCTTAGAGATGATATGGTACTCGAGAAAAGAAATACTCTAAAAATTCCCATCTTGAGGAGTGGCGACATATTCAGATGGGATGGAAAAAATCATTTCGGTTCTCGTTATTCCTATTTTAGCTTTTGTTTAGACACGTTTTCACATAATCAATATGCTTAATATTAGTATTCGTAGTATTCTCTTTTGTAATTCGGTACCATCATGGGTCTCTCGAATTACACCGTCTGTTATTAATAATATAATGGGTGAACCATTAAGTGTACATAAACAAGATTTATATCTTGATACCATAGTAAAGTTGGAACAACTTGATTATGGTGCAATGCGTTTCATTTATTATGATGGTGTTGTTAATAGAGTATTTTTTAGATTCTTTGAGCATCATAGCAATGAATTAGGTAAGATACGAATTGTTGATTATGATGAATATGCAAAACTCACCCTAAGTCAGTTTGCAATGTTTCTAAATCGTCATAAAATGGAATACAAAGTATTGTTACCTTTTGCTGATGATGGCCTAATTATTATTAATGTAGAAACATTTATAGGTGTTATCATGTTCGATTTTAATCTTGTTGGAACAGTGTGGAAATTTGTCAATTGTGATTTTCAAATATTCGATTACACAAGCCATCATGAGGTAACAAAAGCAGAACCCAAAATATCTTGACGAACATACGGTGTATGGCAGTAAGCGTTTGCAAGTGCGCAATTGGAAGTTTATGAAAGACAACCCTTGTTAAATAATTAACAAATTAATGTTTAGTATAGATTAACTAATATGGTGAGATATGGAAATGATAAAATTAAATTATTATGAAGTTAAAGATGCAATCAAAGGCATAGGGAGAGCATACCCTCAAATTCAAACAATACAAGAGGATTCTCCCATAGATGATATTAGGAAATATTTCCGGAAAATAGATACAAATTATTTGCCGGAAGTTGAGCTTGTATTCGATAGATTTATCATGGAAAAGAGTGCAAAATTAACGGACAGTATGTCAGAAGTTGTATTTGGAGGGGACGGACGTGTTTTTTCTGATAGAATAATACATATATTGTCTAAGTTTAACATACCACCATATAAGGTTTATAAGGCATTGATACAAAAACGAAACACAGAAGAACTGTATAAAGGATATAATTTTTTTATGGTAGAGAAACTTTTCTATAAATACTTGTCTTTTAATTATTATGAGTTTATAGATGTAACTGACTTAAAAAACAAAATACCTGTTTCAATAAAAAACTTAGAAGAATATGAGTATCTTAAATTTGAAAAAAAACGTATAATCAGGATACCTTCAAGTTATAACAATAAATTTGTATTTACAAATAAATTTCCAATTGAATTTGATCTTTTTGTAATAGGTAGATTCGATTTTACATACTACGTGTCTGAGAGACTAATGGCTGAATTTTTAGAAGAAAAAATAACTGGAATTGATTTTGAAAAAGCAGAAAATTTATATTGTGAGATCTAAACACTTAAAAAATTTCTAATGTGTGGTTTGTTTATCAATATGGTAAAATTGTTTGCCAAACATTATGAAGTGAGCGATCATCTTGGCAATGTTCGAGCAGTAATCGGTGATACAAAATGGGATGCGGGTGGCGGAATATTCCGTCCGAATGTGATAACATATAGTAATTATTACCCCTTCGGTATGGGGCAACCCGGGCGAAATCTCAATAGCAAAGATATTAAAGGTTTCGCTAAGAACCGGAGCCGGCATACTCCTAAATCTGACAATTGTAATAATTAAGGAAATAATAATGAAAAATACATTAATAATAAAAATCATACTTGGTATTGTAATTTACATGATATATGTAGTACCTTTATTCGCAGACAATCCAAGATTCGTTCATCTCAGAGCAAGATATGATTACTCTCAAACCCAAGACACTTTCTTTGTTTCATTAATTTTTCGTAACTACAGTGAAAATGATACAGCATATATAGATGCTCCTGTATTGGATACTAGTATGCAATATAAAATGTATCGTGATCAAGCTGAAAATTTATCAATCAAAGATTCTTTATACAGGCAAAAATTGAAAAATTATGATAAATACATCTTGGATACAAATTATTATAGTTTTGAGTATGATAGCACAAAGTACCTTCGTTATCGAAGGTACATGCTATATTATAATGTATTATCTGAGTATCATAATTTTGAAGATAGAGAATATAAATCCTCCTATTTTTCTCTTGCACCTAAACAAGTCAAAACCCTTGTTTTTGCATTTAGATCTTCAATAATTACTAAGAGTGAGTATCTGTATTTTGGTTTCGATTATACGTATGAAAAAGAAGATATTGTTAATGATTACTTGAGTAGTTTATGCTATTCAGCTGCTCAAAAACCGCTTATTTATCAACAATGCGTAGTAGGTCTTGAAATAGTACCTTTACTTCGTTATAGAAAATAATACATAATCAGTAAAAATTATTGAAATTCAATTTATAGACAACCATGAAAAAATATAAGATGTATAAAATAATATTTATGATAACTATTGGATGTTTGACATTAATTACAAACTCATGTAGTACTTACCTGCCCTCAATATATAATTTTAGGTTCGAAAAGCCATATATTAACAATGAACTTGAACTTTGCCGAATATATGAAAGAGAAATGATTATTGCTGTTGATCAGAAAGAAATTTGGGGAGAAAGTGTCGGAAATATGTCTGATTATTATTCGGGCTGGGATAGACCAGTAAAAAGGGATATTGTGTTTGAGGTTGTTGATAGCTGTAGTATTTTATCAAAGTTGTATGAGAACTCTCAGTTTAGTTTAGTTTATCCGGAGTTTTTCTTTCGATGTGATACATTGAAGACGAATAGTAAAAGTATGATTAATATTTATAATTCTATACAAAATTTGAAAGATGGTAGTTTGTCGTGTTTTCTAGAAATGTTATCAAAAAAGGACTCAACAAATTGCGTAAACAATCTACTTGTTGTTAGTGATAAAAAATTTGGAGAATATTTAATGGACATCGAAAGACTGAAATTGGAGAATTTCTTTACTCAGCTTCACGAACAAGGTGATTTGAGTTATAATCTACAAAATAGGATAGCAGCTAATATTAACTACTATAATAATGGACATTTTTTTGGGCATGTATATCGTACATATAAAGTAAAAATGAAGTATGTATATGTAGGGCGACGAAACTATTATATACCCAATTTTGGAATGTTGCAACGTGATACACATTCTATTGATAAATTGTGTAATGAATATGTCATTATAGATATAAAATCAGTAGAGCCTATTTCGCTCAAAGCACGCATTCTCTATCCGGAATAATATAGGAAGTTTACAATGTATAAAGTAAAAAGACTTACCCTAAATATTTTATATATCTTCGCATTGGGATGTCTGGATTCATGTAAAACGCCTCCGGCGATATTACCGGGACGGTTTGTTTCGAATGGATGCAGCAATAATGAAAACGAAATGTGTAGAATATACGAAAGGGAAATGATTATTGCGGTTGATCAAAAAGAAGTTTTAGGAGAAAGTATCAGAAATGGGACTTATTATTATTGGAACTGGGATAGACCTGTTAAAATGGATATTGTATTTGAAGTCATTGATAGTTGTCGTGTTTTATCAAAGTTGTATGAGAACTCTCAGTTTACTGTAGCTTATCCACAGGTATTCGTTCAATGTGATACTTTAAAAATATTTAGCAAAAATATGAGTAAAATTTATCACTCTGTACGAAATGCGAAAGATGGTAGTTTGTCGTGCTTTCTAGAGATGTTATCAAAAAAGGACTCAACAAGTTGCATAAATAATCTTTTTGTTGTTAGTGATAAAAAATTTGGAGAATATTTAATGGACATCGAAAGACTGAGATTAGAGAATTTCTTTGATCAACTTCCGGAACAAGGTGATTTGAGTTATAATCTACAAAATAGGATAGCAGCTAATATTAACTACTATAATAATGGACATTTTTTTGGGCATGTATATCGTACATATAAAGTAAAAATGAAGTATGTATATGTAGGGCGACGAAACTATTATATACCCAATTTTGGAATGTTACAAGGAGACACATACTCAATTAACAAAACATGCAATCAATATGTCGTTATAGATATAAAATCAGTAGAGCCTATTTCACTAAAATCTCATATTTTCTATCCGGAATGATATATTTTCAGTTATCAAATAACACAAATTTTACAAGAAACCAACACACAACTATGGAAAGAGAGCATACACAGAAAGCGATGATACTATTGATACTGTTGTATCATAGCATTTCCGCACTTTGCTTTTGGGCAAAACGGCAATCAGTCACCGCCACAATTGAAGGAGAATGGTTCCCATCTTTTGTTTAGCAACTGTATAAAGATAAATAAATATGAAAAACAAATTTCGCATTAATTATAGCTATGTAGTTCTTCCATTAGCCCTAATAGCAGCAATATCCGTATTGCTGATTTTTAAGGAGTATAATGTTGTTGAACATAAACAAAAGTATGTTCTTAAAATGCCTCCGGAGTTTTTTGATAACCATACTTTAGCAATCGGGGATAAATTTGAAAAAGTAGCGAAAGTTGTAAACTTACGGCAAAATTGGTATTTTGATGAACTAAGTGGTGAAAAGAAATATTTTAGTGGAGCTTATTTTTCTGAGACAGGGTGGTACTATTTTGATACAATGGGAAATTTAGAGAGTTTGTCCCTTCAAATTTTAAATAAAGATTCTTCAAATAAAGTTGATTTTTATAGAAAGAACTTTCATATTCTTAAAAAGTATTATGGTAATAATTTCAAAATATATCGTGATAAAAGGAATCTTTCAACCCTTATTTTCGAGTGGAAAGTAAATAATGAGTATGCCGTTTTTGTGGAAGGTTATGATAAGAAATCAGAAAATCATAACGATGACGATACATTCTTAAGAGTAGAGTTTAACAATGAAAATTCTTTATCTCAAGAGTTACGCACGACAAATGAGACTTTGCAAAGTTTAGGTTTTGAATAATCATTCTTCACAAATTTCACAAGAAACCAACACACAACCATGAAAAGAGAGCATACACAGAAAGCGATGATACTATTGATACTGTACTGTATCATAGCATTTCCGCACTTTGCTTTTGGGCAAAACGGCAATCAGTCACCGCCACTGTTAATACAATATGAAACATCATTGAACTTCACTTAATCAATAGGTCTATCCTCACAATGACTCTATTTGGGATATACAATGAAAAAAAAACTATCAGGAAAAATAAAGAACTCTCTGAGTTATATTATGCCGATGCGTGTGAAAAATTATCACTCTGCAATTAATGGCTTAGTGGAAATTAATATTACCGATGGTACAAAAACACTTGATACCCACAGTTGTAATTATTCGTATGGGTCTTTGCAGAAAATATTACAAAAAGGATTAGAAGAGATAGAATCTATTGATTCGATCAAACATATTCTTATTCTGGGATTGGGTGGAGGATCGGTAATACAAACCATTCGTGAAGTCTTTCATTCCAAAGCACATATCACTGCTGTTGAAATTGACCGTCTGATGATTGATATTGCACAACAAGAATTTGGTATTGACCGTTATGCCCCGCTGACAATTATCCACGATGATGCTATTGTCTTTATGCAACATTCAACGCAATTGTATAATCTGATAATTGTGGATGTCTTTGTGCAAGAAACTATACCGGAAGAATGCCTCTCTGCTGATTTTCTGAGGCGCATTGCTCAGTCTCTTACCATAGGCGGTACTATCATTTTTAATACAATGCGCGATTCCATCGAAAAATCCACACTTGACTCTCTCTATGACTCTTTCAAAAACAATGGGCTTTCTGTGCGGATCATTGACCGCGTGGATAAAACGAATACACTTATTCTTGCAAAAAATTTTAATACACACAGTGAATGAATCTATATTACTAAAAATCTTTTTTGAGAAAAATCTTACGTGCCATGATAAACGGAATACAACACCAGATCACCAAGCCGATGATAGACATCGCAATACCTGTTGCAGAGCCATACAATGCCCTGTATAAAGCTCCTGTATATCCCATCAAAGCCGACTGATCAAGCAATAAAGTCAGAGTAATTCTTGCTAAATCTAAAGGGTTCAAAAAACTTGCAACAAGTGCGGGATAATCGGTAGGATAATCGCGAAAGACAAATAATAAAAGTAAAAGTAAGGCATCATACAATAATGCAGTAGCGAACCATATCATTAAAATATAGCCAAATCCTCGAGCTTTATCTTCAATCGCCGTTGTAATCACCATTGCAAAACCGGTAAATATAATCGTAATTAAAATGCCATTCAACAGCAATACTAACGAATGTATAAGAGCTGTTGTATCGCCAACGCTGTGAAAGAGCAATGGCACTCCTGCGCCAAGAACAAATGCCCCGGCTAAACAAAGAATAATGGAAAAAAAAGATGAGTGGAAAATTGAAGAACGTCTAATGGGCTGACTTAATAATAACTCGGTAAATTCGCGTGACGAATAGGAATGCATCGCGCTAAACATAATACTTACCAATGGAATAGTAATCAGCATAATATTCATGACACTGATATGCACTTTTGACGTAGTTCCGCTAATCCGAAACAGACTTTCCGTTAGTACGAAAAACAGCAAGGTATAGCCAAAGAGCCATTTACTTCGAGCAATATTTTTAATATTATATTTTAACAGCTTCAGTAACATAGGAAAAGTAAGTTATTGTTGTGGGGAATTACTAAGCATATAGGCGATTGCTCTTTCGAATGTCCTTTGAGCTGTCATTTGTAATAAATATTCAGGGCTGCCCTTGAAAATTATACTGCCTTCGAGCAAAAAAATAAGTTCATCAGCCAGTTCTTCCACTTCATGTAAAATATGTGTTGTAAGAATGATAGTTTTACTTTTATGTTTTTCTTGCAGTAAATATTCTTTTAATCGTAATGTCATTCGCGGATCAAGTCCCACTGATGGTTCATCAAGAATTAAAATCGGAGAATCAAACATTAAAGCCGCTACTGCACCTACTTTTTGTCTTGTTCCGCCGGACAGTATTTTCATCGGCTTTTTGCGATGTTGCTGCAACTCGAACAATGTAATCAAATCTTCTTTTTGTGAGCTGATATTGAGCCGTACATCTTCTATCATTGAAAATAATTCATCAATAGTCAGATTATCCGGGTAACGAGCAACTTGTGCCATAAATCCTATGAGTTGACGATATTCATCAGAATTGGAAATTGTTGTCCCATTGATGGTTATTGTGCCGCTTTCAGGTTTGACAAGTCCTAAAATAGATTTAATCATTGTTGATTTTCCGGAGCCATTCGGACCTAAGAGTGCTGTTGTTTTTGTTTGAGAAAATTCAACGCTTACATTGTTCAGCACAGTTTTTGTACCATACGATTTGGTGATATTTTCAAATTGAATCATATTTTATGCGATATATAGCATAGATGGTGAACTATCAATGAGTGTGTCCGGTGTGACCGAAGGAAAAATACTTTCCGCCACTTCCAACAATGATATGAGAAAACTACGTAGTAAAAGCATTGCTGGAGGATTTTGTTCGACTAAATAACAAAATAATCGCACGGGATGATAGGGAATATCACCCACAGAATCTTTGTTGATGTCATAACCTGTATATTTGTCCCAATAATTTCCCGTAAATACACTATAATTAGAAAAACTATTGGTAGCAATATCAAATGTATTTCCCAAAAAGTTATTTTTAGAGAATGTATTGTCGGTGCAATCAGCCATCAAACGTATTGCCCAACCATTTTCGATAAAGTCATTGTATTCGACAATAATTCTACCGCCGCCCTCTGCATAAATACCGGCAGTGTTATGTGAAAATGTATTGTCCTTAATTGTGCCGTCAGTAATGTCTTTCAATAACAATCCATAAGCTGCGCTTCCTTGATTATCTTCAAAAATATTTTGATACATTTCAACATGGTGAGTGTACATTACAGCAACACCAGCACCATTATTTTTAAATATATTTTTTTCATATTTATCATGATGAGAAAACATAAAATGTAAGCCATAACGCAAATTTTTCTCGCTTCTATTGCTTGTCATTTGACTTTCTGTCGTAAATTCAAGGTATATACCGTCTCTTTGTTTTTCTATGGTATTATATTCTATGCGGTAATTATTGCAATACCAACAATGTATGCCATTGCCCGCTGATGCTTCGTCCAATGTTGAGTTGCCACGAATACTATTATGTGATATAATGTTGTGCGATGATTTGCCGCTATAAATAGCATAACATGTGTTTTCAAAAATATTATGTTCTATAACGCAATAATGTGAGAACTCAAGTCGAATCCCAGCTCTTTCATAGAGGTAGCTTATGCCGGTATTGCGTAATATCAGTCCCGATATTTTTACGGAGTCAGACCTGATTAAGAGAATTTCACTTTTATTATCTCCATCAAGTACAGGCCTTTGTTGACCCAAAATAGTAATCGGTTTGGTAATTGTAATCAAACCTTCAATATATGTGCCTGCATGGAGCAAAATTGTATCTCCCGCTTGTGCATTATTAATTGCATCAGTCAATGGTTTACCCAATTTTGGATATACGGACATAGTCTTTGATACTAAAGGATATACCGAAATAAGAGCAATAATAACAACTGTACATAATCGCATGATCAGTTCCATTCTTTTGCTATAAGAAGTTTTACACCATCCCAATAGAGGATTTTTCCACCATTTTTGTTAAGGAATTCATCGGCTTCCGATTTTGATGCAAAAGCGGATATATACATACCCATCGGACTTGGAATTTTATCTGATTGTAAGAAGATAGATTTGTCCGCAGGAAAAAATTCACCCGGTTTATTGTAAATATTTACCCAGTGTCCGGCAATATCTTCTTTTTTTATGTTATTTTCTATATAATATCCCGCCATACATTCTATGGCATCGAATTTGAAATATTTACCTTTTGTCGTTTTATATTGAGCAGCAAAACGATTATCGGCTATAGTCATTTTGCAGTTCGCACATTCTTCTTTACCATAGTCAATGGTATCCGGTTGTAGAGAACAAGAAGAAAGTGCGGTTGTACTCAATAAAGTCACAATCATCATAGGCATTAATGTAGGTTTAGATTTACTGATAAACCATGCACAGAGTGCCAACAATATTGATATACCGACAAGATAACCGCCAATATCAGGGAATGAATGTGCGGTAAAGTTTAATAATTGCTTAGTACCTATCAAAGGGGGTTGATATGACATACCATCAATTTTAATAGCCGCATGAGGATCAAGGTTATGACCATAATCATATTCCCACATATAAAAATCAGTTAAACCTATTGCGCCAATAATAATAAAGAGAATAGCCCATGAAAGAACAAGTTTTCTCGAAGCGACAATCCCTATAATAACACCGGACAAAGCCATAAATCCGATTATATAGGGCATATACTGTAATTCTTTTATACTTTCGGGTTCAATCCTCTTCATCCCTATATAATGATTAAGATTATTGATATTATTGAGGTCGTTTTCTTCATTACCTACAATCGTATTCACATGAATTTTTAACCCAATACCTTCGGGATATTGCGGTGCATCAAGTGAAATACTCCATATTGGGAAAAAGTACACACCAATTAAGAGTAATGATCCGATTATCATTATAAGTTTTGATGAGATTTTCACTGTTCTATTCCTGATATTATACAATAGTTTTTGACAAATCACCCTCTCTTCATTATGTCACGGAAGGTGCGAAGTAACGTGTTTGAGAAGAGAGGGATATTGCCTTATAGATGTCTTTTATTATTTTTTAGCAAGAGTATTTGCTTTTAATTCTACGGATGAATTTGCAGGTGATACTCGTATATATCCTTGCATTTCTTGATGCAATGCAGAGCAGAAATCAGTACAGTAGAATGGATAGACTCCCGTTGCTTTCGGTATCCATTTCATTGTTTGTGTTTCACCCGGCATAAGTAATAATTCAGAACAGTCTGCTCCGCCTTTTACGGCAAAACCGTGGGGCACATCCCAATCCTGCTCAAGATTTGTCACATGGAAATAGACGACATCGCCTAATTTTACACCCTCAACATTATCCGGTAAAAAGTGTGAACGAATAGACGACATATAGATATGTACATCATTACCTTTTCGTTCGACTTTTGCTTCTTTTTCGCCAAGTGTTGCGTAGGGGTGTTTATTTTCGGTTAATTTATACGATTTCAATGAATTTTTCTTCAACAAATCTGCAGGACAAGCTTGTGCATAGTGTGGTTCGCCAATAGTTGGAAAATCAAGAATCATTCTCATTTTATCGCCCGAAATATCATATAATTGCGCCGATTGTGTTAATTCAGGTCCTGTCGGCAAATAGCGGTCTTTTGTAATTTTATTCATACCAATAACGTATTTACCGTGAGGCTTACGAGTATCTCCACCCGGTACTAATAAGTGACCTACCGAATAATATGTTGGCGCGCGATCCAATACTTTGCATTCTTTGATATCCCATTTTACAATTTCCGATGACACAAAGAATGATGTATAAGCATTGCCTTTACCATCAAACTCTGTGTGCAAAGGTCCTAAGCCCGGTTTTTTCACTTCACCGTGCAAAACTGCTTGATAATTCAACACAGGAATTCCATTAAAATCGCCGTCAAACTTTTTGGCATTAATTGCATCAAGCATTTTCGTAAATGAATATACAGGAATTATTGCTGCCAATTTTCCGCCGCCAACAATATATTCACCAGTTGGATCTACATCACATCCGTGGGGTGATTTGGGCGTTGGAATATAATATACAATTCCGGGGCACTCCGCCGGATCAATGGTCATAACATCGGTAAGTGTTTCACTTTTTGCTGTGTGAGTTGATTCGTCATATGTATTATGGATATATGATGCTTTCATCATTTTACCTTTACCTTGTGCAATATATTCCTCAGCTTTTTTCCAGTTTACGGCTGCAATAAAATCTTTGTCTTTTTGACTTGCATTGATTTCAAGCATTGTATTGGCTTGTTCGGAATTATAACAACTGAAGAAAAACCATCCATGCGACTTATCTTTGCCGGCACGGCTAAGATCATAGTTAAATCCGGGCATTAAAATTTGAAAACCTAATGACATTTCGCCTGAATTTTTATTATCACATTTGACAAATGTTAAAGCCCCTTTGAAATTTTCTTTATATGTTTCTATTGGTACATCGGTATTACCGGAATATTCATTAGGGACGCTGAAACGTGTAGCCGACACAATATATTCAGTATTTTCTGTAATAAACGGAGATGCGTGATTTCCGCCTGTATTAGGAATCTCAATTACTTCGGCGGTTCTGAATGTACGTAAATCAATCCGCGCAATGCGTGGTGTATTATTGGCATTTGCAAAAAGCCAACGTCCGTCTTGTTCTCCATTTGTGACTGACAGTTGCAAATGATGCAAATCATCCCATTGAATAAAGCCATGCGATGTATTGAGTAATGGTTTTGTTTCCTCATAGTAGCCATATCCTTTTTCGGCATCTTGAGAAAAAACGGGAATAACGCGTAATAATCTGCCGCTCGGCAAACCATACACACCAATTTGCCCACTGAAACCACCTGACATAAAAGCGTAAAAATCATCATGTTTTCCCGGCGGCACAAATGCCTCATTGCCTTGACCGGAACCTGTGACGGCTGTTTTGTCTGTTGATGGACAACCAATCATGAAAAATACGAGTGCTGTAAGAACAACACCACTCACAAAAATTGTCGTTAAACGACGCATACAAACTCCAAAAAATAGTTAATAAATTATTGTTGAGCGATTTCTCGCAAATGTTCCAGCACCGATCTTGCGTCTTTTTCATCCACTTGCATATTCGGCATTTTTAGCATGTATTCTTGCAATAAACATTTGACGGTATCATCATTATCAATCATTGTCTCGGTATCTAAAATCATATTCATAACATATTCCGGTGTGCGTGTCTGAGTCACTTTCCGTAGCGGCGGACCCACATAACGCTCATCATATTTATGGCAGCTTGTGCATGTTACGTCAAATATTCGCAATCCTTGTTCAGCCATTGCTTTGTCTATTTCCGGTTTGATATCCACATGTTGAATTTTACCATAAGACGGTTTTGTTTTTGTTACTGCGGTCTCCTCGGTTGTTCCTGTTTGAGCATTATTTTCCGCTTTGTTATCGGATGAATTACAGCCAATAAATGACACCATCATGATAGTGAGAGTGAGTATTCCGATTTTTTTCATGGTTGTACCTTTTTATTAAGTTGATGTTTTAACGATTGTTCTTTTTTCTATTTCTAGTGCTTTAGGAAATAAGAGATTATTTTCCAAATGAATATGCTTTTTTGTGTCATGGTAAATTTCTTCTAAAATAGCATAAACTCTTTTAAATGAATTACAAGCACCTGCCGGGGGCGTAAAATTATTGGTAAGTTCACGCAATAATGCAAGTTCATTGCCGGTGTCGGCATGTTCTTTCGAGAGCGAAAATTCAAGCTGTTCGATACTGCCAAAATAGGGCGGAGCCATTGTACGCTTCTCTGCGGCTAAACGATACATCTTTTTGATAAAGGGGAATAATTCTTCCTCTTCTCTGAATAAATGGGCAATGAGTGTGCTTGCAAAACGCTGATAGACTGTACGTACTTCATGCAGTATAGGAAATTTATTGCCATGATGATCGGTAACATGCTCTAACAGTTTGCCTAATGGAACAAGATTCTCCTTTAAAAAATGATGATGGTTTTCTACAATAAAATCCACTAAAAATTCGGGCGACCATACGTTGTAATGCAATGCACTGAAAAAATGCTGTTGTTGTTCAGCATTGAGTTCGCCCATAAGTTCATTGACCGAAATATTCTTCGTTTTACATGACTCGGCGAGTGTGACATTGCCATGACAGCAATAATCAATATTGTACTTTTCCAGAACAAGCCGATTGTTCTCGGAATATGCTGCAACATCTGCAACACGTATTTCAGTAATTTCAGTCATAAACTTGCTCCTTGTAGATAAAAGACTATTTTATCTTAAATTATAGATAGTCACATTTGAATACGTAAATCTAAATCATTCACTTTCTGAGCAATTTTGTCAAGTGTTGATTCTTGAAACATTGCCATTAAGCGGATACGCTCCTGTCCCCATTGTTGGTGGAAGGGGCATGGCTTTTTATCATTACAGCCGGAAAACCCGAGTAAACAATCCTTAAATAGTTTTGGTCCGTCAATTACCTTGATGATGTCAAGTGTTTGAATTTCTGATAGTTCCTTAGCTAACCACACGCCTCCATTTGCCCCTCTGGTAGAACATAACACACCACCTTGAACAAGCGTAAACACTATCTTTGACAGAAATGTGGGCGATATACCTAGAGATTCGGCTATAGAAGATACTCGCACTTTCTTACCCAACTGCTGGGGCAGGGATAAGTAGATACAAGTCTGTATGCCGTATATGCAAGATTGAGATAACATTGTTTTAATTCAGATTACTTTGTCCGAAATTAAGAAAACCTTTTCAAATATGCAAGAAAAATTTTAGTTTTAAGACTCTTTTATCTTTATTTCGTAGTTTTGCATACATTCTTTTCACTTTTTGCTTCCATTTTCATGAAAACAATCATTGAGCCATTCAAAATTAAGAGTGTCGAACCATTGCGATTTACGACCGAAAGCGAGCGTACGGACTTGCTGCGTATTGCCCATAATAATCCATTTTATTTGCGTTCTGATGATGTGTTGATTGATTTGCTCACCGATAGTGGCACAACAGCGATGAGCAGTAAGCAATGGGCGGCGGTCATGGATGGCGATGAAGCGTATGCGGGTTCGCGCAGTTATTTTGCTTTTGAGGATATTGTACGTGATTTGACGGGATTTTCTCATATCATCCCAACGCATCAAGGGCGAGCAGCCGAAAAAATATTATTCTCCATCATCGGCGGTGAGGGAAAATATATTCCCAATAATACCCATTTTGATACAACACGCGCCAATATTGAATTTTCCGGTGCAAAGGCGGTGGATTTTCTCACGGATATTGGTAAATCGCCGGAAACAATTGCTGATTTTAAGGGCGATATGGATATTCCCACCTTGATAGATTTTATTGAAGAAGTGGGACGTGAAAATATTCCGCTCATCATGATTACCGTCACCAATAATAGCGGTGGCGGGCAACCCGTTTCTATGGCAAATATTCGTGCTGTGCGTCGTGTGTGCGATACCTATAATATTCCATTATTTTTGGATGCTTGTCGTTTTGCGGAAAATGCCTATTTCATCAAATTGCGTGAACCCGAGTATGCCCATAGGACAGCACGTGATATTGCGCGCGAAATGTTTTCTTATGCTGACGGTTGCACCATGAGTGCAAAAAAAGACGGCATGGTCAATACGGGAGGTTTTTTGGCGATGAATGATGAAGAATGGGCAATGAAAGCACGCAATGTTCTTATTATTACGGAGGGATTTACCACCTATGGCGGCTTGGCGCGGCGTGATTTGGAAGCAATGGCTTTGGGACTTGATGAAGTGCTTGATGAAAATTATCTTCATTATCGTATTCGTTCAACAGAATATTTTGGTGAAAAATTAACTGCTGCGGGAGTTCCTTTGATGTTACCCACAGGAGGACATGCCATTTATATTGATGCTAAACGCTTTGCGCCGCATATTCCTGTCCATCAATTTCCCGGGCAATCGGTGGTGTGTGCTATTTATCGTCATGGCGGTATTCGCAGTTGCGAAATAGGTTCTTTGATGTTCGGAAAAACAGATGCCCACGGAGTTCATCAAGCACCGCCGATGGAATTAGTGCGTTTGGCTATTCCGCGACGTGTTTATACACAAAGTCATATTGATTATTGCATTGAGGTTATTTGTGAAGTCTATGAACAAAGGCATCATCTTCGCGGTATGACATTGCAATATGAAGCACCATTTTTACGGCATTTTACTGCACGTTTGGAATATATATGAGAGAGTAGTGAATTTTAGAGAAATAAAGTCCTCAAGTCATGACAGATATGAGGATTTTTTTTGTCTGACAGTGATTGACTTTATCGTAAGAGTATAATGTGAGCTAAATTTTTGAGTACAGATATATGAAATAAGTCTGATAGAGCGTTTGGGTAAATAATGACATTTATCATACTCTATCATAAGAGAAATGTGTACTTTTGTTGTGCATGAAAAAAATTATTATCATCATATCGTTATTGAGTATTGTCTTTTCGGCAACGGAACTCTACCAATTGTTGAAGATACCTGTTTTGATTGTTCATTATATTGAGCATCAAGGTAAAGAGACAGATATGGGGATAGTAGAATTTTTTATGCTTCATTATTCCAAAGCGATAGCTGATGATGAGGATGCCGACCGTGATATGCAATTACCGTTTAAAACACATGAATGTCATGGACAATCCATAGTAGCAATTCAACTACGTGATGAACCCTTACCATTACAAAGCCCAATTCATGAAATGCGTCTTGTGCGAATAATAGTTAATGAAGAGGCATTGCCGACTAATTTTCTTCATGATATTTGGCAGCCCCCTCGTACCCTTTCCTGATTTCTTTTCTTAGTTATATCCCTATTTTTTTCAAGCTGACACCATAATTGGGGGTCATGGCATATATGCTGTGATGTCCGCAATATGATGTGCCATATATCTTGATAGTATTCTGTGTTTTTTTCATTCAACAGGAAAGTAGTATGTTATCCGCAATTATAGATTTTTCTATTAACAATAAAATTATTATCGGTATTCTGACTATTGCTCTTATTATTTGGGGCAGCGTGAGCGTCATGAATTTACCGATAGATGCCGTACCGGACATCACAAATAATCAGGTACAAATAATAACAATTTCTCCATCGCTTGCAGCACCGGAAATTGAGCGATTGGTAACATTTCCGATAGAGCAAGCCAATGCGAATATTCCCGGCATGACAGAAATACGTTCATTTTCCCGCTTTGGACTTTCTGTGGTCACTATTGTTTTTAGCGATGAAACGGACGTATATTGGGCACGCCAACAAGTCAGTGAACGAATGCAAGCCGTACGTTCGCAAATTCCTGCCGATGCGGGTAATCCTGAGCTTGGTCCTGTGACAACAGGTTTAGGCGAAGTATATCAATATGTGGTAAAAGCAAAACCCGGTTATGAACAACAATATTCGCCGATGGAATTGCGCACAATTCAAGATTGGGTGGTGCGCCGTCAATTACTGGGTACGCCCGGTGTTGCCGATGTGAGTAGTTTCGGCGGTCTGTTGAAACAATATGAAGTAGCGGTTAATCCGCTGATATTGCAAAGTATGGGCTTGACTATTAATGATGTTTTTACCGCATTGGAAGAAAATAATCATAATACGGGAGGAGCATATATTGAAAAAAATTCCACGGCATTATTTATTCGTAGTGAAGGGTTGATACGCGATACCGCCGATATTGCCAATATTGTCATAAAACATCTGCCGGGAGCAATGCCCATTCTCATAGGTACTGTAGCCGATGTACGCATAGGAAATGCGGTGCGCTATGGAGCGATGTGTTACAATGATGAAGGTGAGATAGCGGGCGCAGTTGTGATGATGTTAAAAGGTGAAAATTCCTCACGTGTTATACAATCCGTCAAAAAACGCATTGAAGAAATACAAACAATGTTGCCCGAAGGAGTAATTGTTGAGCCGTTTTTAGACCGTACAAAAATGGTGAATAATGCTATTTCTACTGTGGAAACAAATCTGATGGAAGGTGCATTAATCGTTATTTTCGTTCTGGTATTATTTCTCGGCAATATACGCGCCGGACTCGTTGTTGCTTCGGTTATACCATTATCCATGTTTATTGCAGTCATTTTTATGAATGCTTTTGGTGTTTCGGGTAATTTAATGTCACTCGGTGCATTAGATTTCGGATTAATTATTGACGGTGCGGTGATTATTGTCGAAGCTGTACTTCATCGTTTGATACATAATAAACATTTTTCCGATGGAACGCTCTTAACGCAAGGACAAATGAATGATGAAGTACGTGGTTCTGCACGCCGTATGATGAGTTCAGCCGTATTTGGACAAATAATTATCCTGATTGTGTATTTACCAATATTGACACTCGAAGGTATAGAAGGAAAAATGTTTACACCAATGGCGCAGACAGTGTCTTTTGCGATTATCGGAGCATTTATTTTATCGCTGACGTATGTGCCTATGATGTCATCATTATTACTTAGTCGCCGCATACGACATTCCATCACCATAGCAGATCGTATGATGACATTATTTGATAAATTATATGTTCCGACATTACAAAAAGCCATGCGTTATCCTTTGATTATTTCCTTTGCTTCATTGGGCGCTTTTATTGTCAGTGTTATTATTTTACTTTCGATGGGCGGTGAATTTATTCCGGAATTAGAAGAAGGGGATTTTGCCGTTGATACGCGATTAATGACGGGCAGTTCTTTAACGGCTACCATAGAGGCAACACAAAAAGCAGCGGGTTTACTGAAACAACGTTTTCCCGAAGTAGAAAAAGTTGTCACAAAAATCGGCTCCGGCGAAATTCCTACCGATCCGATGCCTATTGAAGCAAGTGATATGATGGTTATTTTAAAAGATAAAAAATATTGGAAAAGTGCCACAAATTTCGATGAACTTGCCAATAAAATGGGTAATACACTCAGTGAAATTCCCGGTTTGTCGTATGGATTTCAATTTCCTGTGCAAATGCGATTTAATGAATTAATGACCGGAGCACGCCAAGATGTTGTCTGTAAAATATTTGGTGAAGACTTGGATACTCTTGCGAACTATGCTGAAAAATTAGGCGTCATTATTCAAACTGTGCAGGGTGCAAAAGATATTTATGTAGAAAAAGTAACAGGATTGCCGCAAATAGTGATTACCTATAATCGCGAAGCAATGGCACGTTATGGCATCAATATTCGAGAAGCAAATAAAATTGTCCGTGCAGGATTGGCAGGTGAAAGTACGGGTATGGTCTATGAAGGGGAGCGACGCTTTGATTTAATGGTGCGTATTGATTCATCCAAGCGCACCGATATTACCGATATAGGCAATATACCGATAATGACGGCTTCGGGCGTGCAAATTCCTTTATCGCATATTGCGTATGTGAGTATTAAAGACGGCGTAAATCAAATACAAAGAGAAGATGCAAAAAGGCGTATTATTATTGGATTTAATGTGCGTGAAAGAGATGTACAATCCCTTGTGGAAGAATTACGGAGCAAAGTAAATAAATCAATGACCTTGCCTGTGGGATATAAAATTACCTATGGCGGTCAATTTGAGAATTTAGAAAAAGCAAAACAACGCTTACTCATTGCTGTCCCTGCTGCTCTTATATTAATTTTAGTGATGCTGTATTTTGCATTTCGCTCATTACGCTATGGATTTCTTATTTTTACCGCAATTCCATTATCCGCCATTGGTGGAATTATTGCCCTGTGGTCACGCGGTATGCCATTTAGTATTTCTGCGGGTGTCGGATTTATTGCATTATTTGGTGTTGCCGTTTTAAATGGTATTGTCTTAATGGCAGAGTTTGCTCGATTGCAACAAACAGGTTTGCGTAATTTACCATTTATTGTGATGCGCGGAACACGATTGCGCTTACGTCCTGTTTTAATGACGGCAGCCGTTGCTTCTTTGGGATTTTTGCCGATGGCATTAAGTAATGGTGCGGGTGCTGAAGTGCAAAGACCCTTGGCAACAGTAGTTATTGGTGGATTAATCACATCAACATTATTGACTCTTATTGTATTGCCCATTATGTATATTCGCATGGAAAAAATGATACATTCGCGCCATCATCGTAAAAAAATACATACTATTTCAGCAATCATTATTTTGAGTATAGTAAGTGCCACACCTGCCTTGACGCAACCTATTTTAACAGAGGAAATGGCTTTACGTATGGCTGATACATATAATGGTGAATTACGGCAATCCGCTGCATATACGGCGGCGGCACAAGCCCTGCGAGGGGCATCGCTCACTATCCCCAAAACAGATATAAGTATGGAATATGGCAATGTCAATACTTTTAATACAGATACAAAAATATCTATAGAACAAAGATTTGCATTTCCTACATTCTATAGTGCACAAAATAAATTAGCTACAGCCCACGCAGAAAGTATTGCCGAACAAGAACGTTTAACAAAAGCAGATATATATAAAAAAGTGAAAATGTCGCTGCTCATGCTTTCACGGCTTGAACAAGAAAAAAAATTATTATATTCTATGGATACCATGCTTTTGCGTATATTGACTTCCGCAGAACAACAATTATCCGTCGGTGATATTTCTATGATGGAAAAAAATGCAGTGTTATTGCAAAAAAATTCCCTTTATACACAAATACAAGAAAATAGAGCTTCGATTGCTTTTTATAAAAGTGAATTAGAAGTACTCATTGGTTCTTTTGATTCATTTTCCGTGCCGTCACTGACAGTACGTGCCTCCATGAGTGACAGTACCGTGTTTTTACATCCCTTTGAATCGGTGGCACAAAAAGAACAAGAGATTGCATCCGCACAGTATAGCGTCGAAACATCATTATTATTACCTGATATTCGTGTAGGATATATCAATCAATCATTTGTCGGTTGGCAAAGTGAGGGCGGCGCAGAGCGATTTTATAATGCACGACAAAGATTTTCTTCCTTGACTATAGGAGTATCTGTACCGCTATTTTTTACGGCACAACAAGCAAAGCGTGAATCGGTGGCAATACAACAATCGGCGGCTGAATTACAATTACTGCACAGAACACGCATACGGCGGCACGCATTAAAGCAATTAAGCGAAAAGCAACGCACACTCCGTTCTTTGATTGATGAAATGGAAAATAGTGCTTTACCTGCTGCCCAAGATATGGCTCTCCGTGCACAACAAGCATGGAATATCGGCTCATTATCATTATTTGAAATGGCATATATACAACAAAATGCGTGGGAATATCAAAAAAAATATATTCAAAACCTCGCTGAGTATAATACAATCCTTATTGACATTGAATTTTGGAATTTTTCACGTTAACTATATCTACAATTATGAAAACATATTATCTTATACTTTTGACTCTTATTTTATTTGTTGTATCATGCACAGATACACAACAGAATATACCTGCGGAAAAGACCGCCTCAGCATCCGATATTGTTTCGGTGACAGAACAGCAAAAAAACAATGCAGGCATAAAATCTGCATTGCCCGTGATAAAACCATTAACGGCATTATTACATGTGAACGGCTCCGTTGATGTTCCGCCGCAATCATTAATTTCTCTTAGTGTACCATTAGGCGGATTCCTCAAAAATGTGACGGTGTTGCCCGGCAGTTTTGTGAAAAAAGGACAAGTCATTGCCACGATGGAAGATATGGCATATATCGAATTGCAACAGCAGTATTTGACGGCGCGTACTAAATTAGAGTATTTTGAAAAAGAATGGCAAAGACAGCAAGAATTATCGAAAACAAAAACAGCCAGTGAAAAAACAGCGCAGTTTTCTCAATCGGAATGGCAGACACAAAAAATAACCGTCAAAGCATTGGAAGAAAAAGTACGTTTACTTGGCATACAACCCGATAAATTGCAGGATAATACTATGTCGAGAAGTATTTCGATATATGCACCAATTTCAGGATATATTTCTACCGTAAAAGCAAATATTGGAGCATATATTCCCCAAGGTGATATTATTGGGACATTAGTTGATCCATCTGATATTCATGCAACATTAACCGTGTTTGAAAAAGATATTGCCTCAATAAGCATTGGACAAAAAGTACGCATACAAAAAGCGGATAATCCGAATATATTCTATGAAGCAACCGTTTTTCTCATTTCTCATAATGTGGATGAACATAGAAGTGCGCGTATTCACTGTCATTTTTCGGAAAAACATGAGGAATTATTACCCGGAATGTTTCTTTCTGCCGATATAGAAATACCAAAAAATAATTGTGTGACCGTATCCGAGAAAGCTGTTGTACGGAAAGGCAATATTGAAGGAATTTTTATTGAAAATGATGCAAATACATTTGCCTTTGTCGCCGTAAAAACGGGTATAAGACATGCCGGAGAAGTCGAAATTACGGCTACGATGTCGGGCAATGATATACGCGATAAACATATTGTCATGCAGGGTGCATATTCTTTACTTGGCATTATGACCAATAGCAGTGGTGAATAATGGGGTAGCCATTAGAGCTAGTTTGTTTGATGTGTATGTAGAAGAAGTTTTGTAGTTTTGAGAGAACATTGGGTGATGAAATTCTATCATAAATATTTCTACTGTGTTTATGCAGACGAAAAAAGCATGTTGATAAAAGTCCAATGATAATACTGTTACAATAACAATGAACTTGTCTAAACAATATGCAAATAGCTTGTTGGGAATGGCTCGCATAATCAGAAATTGGCATAGAGGCAATTGCAATTATCCGTAGGGCAATAATGGCAAAATTTCAGAATAAATATCGCAGCGAATCGGCACGGGCACAATGGTGGGATTATGGCAATGAGGGTGCCTATTTTATTACCATCTGTACCAAAAACAGGGAACATTTTTTTGGGGAAATTATCAATGGCATCATGCATTTGTCGCATTTGGGTGTATTGGCGGATGTATTTTGGCACGAAATCCCCCATCATTCCCCAAATGTGAAATTGGGGGCATTTGTGGTTATGCCCAATCATATTCATGGAATTTTGATATTGAACGATAACGTTGGGACGTTGAACGGTAACGTTGGGACGTTGAACGGTAACGTTGGGACGTTGAACGGTAATGTAGGGACGTTGCATGCAACGTCCCTACGACAACAACAACAACGACCATCGTCATTGTCACAACCGCCCAATACGGAAACCATCACCAAAAATCAACAAATGGCGAATATTTCGCCTCAATCCGGTACGGTTTCTGCCATTATTCGTGCATATAAATCTGCCGTAACCAAACACGCCAATCGTTTGGGCATAGAAAATGGTTGGCAACCCCGTTTTCATGATCATATCATTCGCAATGACATCGAATATCAACGCATTCATAATTATATTGTGAATAATCCTCTCAAATGGGAAAAAGATATATTATTCAAAAACAAAAACTATGATGAATAATATTGGCAAATTAGAAAGAGAAACCCAAAACAGGGTAATACAATTATTCCAAAAAGGAATTAGGATATGAATATCTCGGCAATTGGGAAGAAAGGTACAATAATAGTAATATGGCGTAATTACTCTGTTTTCTTCCTTCGTCAGTGATGCAGTAAAAATGTATTAATAATCGTTCAATATGAGAAATCAAATACTATACAGATTTTACAAAATAGACTAATTGCGCAAAATAGAGATACCTTTTTAATTTACAGAGATACCATTCAAACTATTGTTGTATTACCCCACAAAAACAAAAAAGGCGGTAGAAACCGCCTTTTTTTTGATACGCAATGAAGCAAAGAATATTGAAATATTCTTAGCTGAGTTTTGCACGAATTTTCTTTTCGGACATACCGCGCAAGTAGTATAATTTAGCACGACGCACAGAACCATTACGCACAACGGTAAGGTTTTGGATTGTTGGTGAGTGAAGAGGGAAAATACGCTCAACGCCCACACCGTTCGATACTTTACGAACGCGGAATGTTTCGTTCACGCCTGAACCACGACGTGCTATTACGATTCCTTGAAAATTCTGAATACGCTCTTTTTCACCCTCGATAACACGAACAGCAATGTTCACTGTGTCACCGGGACGAAAACTCGGCAACTCAACGGCTTTACCGTCATTTTTGGTAGCGCGGATTTCAGCAGCTTTTGCCATTGTCATCTGCTCAACGAGTTTTACTTTTTGCATTGTTAGATTCTCCGTCAGAAATATAGCTTGCAAAAATACGGTATTCATTTGTTTTAACCAAAGTTATCTGTTCTTTTCTTGTAAGTTCTGTGTCCGCATGGTTCTCATCCAAGCCTTTTGGATACGATAATGCTGCGATAATTTGTGATGTCCCATTGCACATATTCCCGAAATTCATACCCTCTTTTTTGATAGTAATCAATGAGATGCAATGCTTGCTCGGAAGTGTCTAATGCCAATTCTTTTGCATCATTATGTGCTGCGATTGCTTCTGCTAAGTCCATCATAACAGTGCCGATACCGTGTTCCTGTAGCGAAGGATGCACAGCAAATTGACCAAAATGCCAGACATCCGGACGACGATAATAGTCGCAATGTGATGTCGATGAGGATGGGTAAAGGGTCAGGGTAGCCACAAGCTGTTTGCCATGTTCTGCCACAAATGTATAGCCGGTCAAACACCGCTCCTTTGTTGTTGCGCTGTCTTGATGTGTAGCAAGAAAACGAAGTCCCATCTCGGCAAGCGGTTGATATGACCGATGGAGGAGTGATGTCATCTGCTCGAAAGAATCCTCTGTTCCCAAAGGGCGAATATTGAGCTTTATGCCCAATCCATCAATACTATAGACATACGGCAACTGCGGCGCTTCAGGCATCATAGTAATTTCTCTGCCTCCTGTCGTATGATATCTGCTGCTTTGGAAGTCTGCTCTTTGCTGATTTGAAAATGAAATACCGCACGATACAATCCGGGACGACCTCTCGAAATCAGAATGCCTTTTTGTTTGCACCGTTCCGTAAAATCCGGCGCATCATGGGCAAGTTTAAAAAGGACAATATTGGTTTCCGGCATTGTCACATCAATAGCTTCGGACTCATTGAGTATATGAGCAAACCGAGAAGCATTCTGATGATCTAAGGGCAATAATTCCCGATGATATTTGAGAGCATGAAGTCCGGCAGCCGCCAAAATACCCGCTTGTCTCATGCCGCCGCCTAACATTTTACGCCATTTTCTGGCAGCAGTGATATGGGCTTGTGTGCCGACAATCAGTGAACCGACAGGTGCGCCCAATCCCTTCGATAAACAGACGGATAATGTATCGAATGGCGCTGCATAGTCGGCAATGGAAATCCCAGTTGCTGCTTCCACATTCCACAACCGAGCGCCGTCGCAATGGAAAGCACAATTGTTGCGCTGTGCCACAGCAGCAATTTCCATAATATTCTGTAAAGAAATTATGGTGCCGCCATGCCGATTATGGCTATTTTCCAAACAAATAACTGCTGTGCGAGGGAAATAATAATCTCCCGGTCTTATGGCATATTCTATGTCTTCAGCACGCATTTCTCCTTTGGGAGAAGGCACACAATGCAATTGCACACGAGCAATAAGTGAGGGCGCGCCCGTTTCATAATGGAAAATATGCGATTCACCTTCTACGATGGCTTCATCACCGGCATGGGAATGTAACGCTAAACATATTTGATTGCCCATTGTGCCCGAAGGAACAAATAAAGCAGCTTCTTTACCGAGTAATTCTGCGCCATAGTGTTCTAATTCATTTACGGAAGGATCTTCGGAAAATACATCGTCGCCAACATTGGCATTGGCAAGAATGCTGCGCATTTGTGCTGTCGGTTGCGTAACCGTATCGCTGCGAATATCAATTATCATGGGTAAATATTTTTTGTGAATAATGTATAGTGAAGAAGCAGATTGGTTTTGAATTTTTGGTGTTACAATTTCTTACAAATCAAGAAATTATCTACAATCAATTTTATAGCTTTTACGATACAAATATTGTCAGTGTTTTCTTTTTTATGTGTCGGTATAAGTAGGTCTTTATTTAAAATTCAAACATTGTCATGGTTAATCCCACATAGGGTAAAGCTATGCGTTCCGATGGCACTAATTGATCTGCTCGCCAAGAATCTTCCGATGAAATAGTGCTTACATTGCCTACAGTTGGTTGTGTGGTAAGTAAAGTACCGATAACTAAATCACCGCGTCGAAAAACCCTAATGCCAAGTCCTGCAATATAATGTCCTAAAAATTCCCGTGAACGAGTAAATACTATACCACCTTGCATACTTAACCGTGACCAAAAGCGTTTGTAAAAACGTGATTGCCATGGCATTTCATTATATGTCCAAAGAGGGTCACGCCCCAAAAAAAGATTTAATCCTAAAGCTGCTGCCGGAAATATTTCTGTTTCGGATGGTTCAAGAGTTAATACTTTATCATCAAAAGAAAGAAAACGAGGTTTATCGCGAGAGGATAATCCTACGCATAAGCCCATTCCTATATAATCACGATGGAAATCCTCACCGGGTAATGGTATTATGGATGGCTCTATTGTTGAATTATAAGGTAAACGAAAATATTGTGCTCGTAAAAAATAGTGTGGAATATTGGGCAATGGCTCATTCGACAGATAAACTGTGGTATTATTATTCGGCGAAAATAAAGAAGTAACTCGATCGGCTAAAGAGTATTGTGAAGAAAAAGGAGGAAATGCTCGTAATTCGACAGAATAATGTTCATTGGGATTATCGTCGAACATTATAACGCACACAATTCCTTCTTGAAGTATGGTATCCACTATTTTTTTTGTACGTGTGTCGAATATACCCCATTCATCTGTTTGTCCCACGCCATTAAACAGTACAATATAATCGGGTTTGCGATTAATGTCCGTTATTTTGGAAAAATAGGTGTCGAAAAGATGAGTTGTTTCAAAAAATGTATAAATAAAGTCTATAGAAGGATTTCCTTCCATACGTGAATGTAATGCGAAAATATCTTGCACCGGCAATAATGTCCCTTCTGCGTCGGTATCCATTGATCGGGCATATAAAGGAAACTTTATGCACATAGAGCATAGAATTATGATGAGCGTCACCATATAATAATGATGAGATTGTACCGAAGTTTGTTCAGATTTCATATCAAATAGTTGAAAATAATCACGGTATATGAATAAATTTTGAAGGTAATTGTTTACCGAGAACAAAACATGCGGCATTACTCTCCGATGAATAATATTGTTCTGCATTGAAATGAAGAATGGTCGTAAATCCATTCGCAAGCCAAAAGCGCAAAGCAGGATAATTTTTTAAGGATACCCGCAACGACATTTTATTTATAGTATCAATTGATAACTTTTCTTCGATAGATGTTATGAATGTTTTACCAATATTTTTTCCATGATATTCGGGATGCAATATCATGGCGCTTATCCACAGAGTTCCATTGTCGGGATAATGAGCAATACACTGAAAATAGCCCATAATCCGGGATGTTTCATTGTTTTTAAGACAATAGCAATAGGAGGCATAGTGCATATCATGTTCTGTATGATATATTTTGCCCAATATTTCTTGATAATATTCTATTTCACGCCGAATAAAATTTTCATCTACATCATAGAGATAATGGCAAGCATTATATAATGCTGTTATTTCATCGGCATCATCAATTTTTGCACGCACGACAGTCCATTCGTCGGAGCATTGCCATGTTGCGGGTAATATTTGTTTATTCGTCATCGTTGAACGCTGAAATAATGTATTGTTCCATATTTTTTTGAATATACTCCATATACACCATTAGCATAAGAGGACACATTTACTATTTTTTCAGGATTTTCCTGCAAATATTGTACAGGCATTTTTTCTCCCAGAATAGAATAAATTGTTAACTCCTCATCGTCCATACCTTGAATATACAGTGCTGAGCGTGTGGGGTTTGGATACACATTCACGCCATTATGTTCATTTGTCATTGTCACCGATGCCGTTGCGCCAATGACTATATCATCAATATACCAGCCGTCAAGTTCTTGGGATAAGTTGGAACGGAATCGGAAACGTGCCAATATAGTATCTGCACCCGACAAACTCACTATTTCATGTTTCCAATCATCTGCTGCTAATATGGTATCAGCCCAAGGAGCGAATTGTGAATTATTAAATGCTGCCACAAGTGTCCATGTGAGTCCCATGTCTGTACTTTGTTCTACGATGCCCGAATCGGTAGGATGAATAATTGCTGCATGACGGAATGACATACGTGTTGAGCCACCTTGAGTCAATACAGGAAATAATGCTATACTGTCACGCATACTGCGTCTATATCTTCCTTGCGGAGATTCTGTTAATGAGCTTGCGCTCGCATAGCCGACATTTGCCAAGCCCCATGCGGTTGAAGTCCAATATTTGCGCAATGTTCCCTCTTCAAAATTATCTGCATAATTATCGGAAATCGCACCTGTATAGAGAAATATCGCATTGCTTTGCGCACTTTCATTGGATGGCGTTTCACTGTCACGAAGTGTGACACTATAAGAATACCAACCACGAACAGGCGGTGTATCATTTATCATAACCGTTTTACCGGCATCTGTGGATGCAATGTTTATTTCTTTGATAAAAATACCATCACGGTATAGAGCCACAGCGCGTGCATTTACCATAAGGGTGGTGCTGTCTAAACGATAAAGGGGAAGTGCTACACTTAAATTGACATTCACATCTTGAGAACCTTTGGCTTGCAGTAAACGAGGAGTACCCGGCTCACGTGAACCTCCGGAAAAAGCTCTCGAATACACATACGCACTAGAATCACCATCGGCAACGATACGCAATGAATAATCATAACGCTTAAATTTCTCTAAACCTGTATCTAAAAAACTCGTTGTAGTGCGCGGAAACTTTTGTACACTTTTACCATCGCGCATTAATTCATATTCATAGTCACCAATGGGTTTATTAAATCCTCGCATAGTTACTTCAGCCCAATTCAATTGAATAGCGGTGCTGTTTTCCGGTAATGTTTTGGCAATAAAGCGCGGTGGGGGAATTAACCCATTAACATTTACTATTGCCGTAAAAACATCATTGTCATTGATGTTTTGGCGAGCATTGCGCATATCCACCCATGAAGGATAGACAATGCCATTATGGAAAGCACAACCATTATAATCTCCGGCAAAGCCATTACCTTGAAACGGGTTTCTTCGTAAATCGCTTTCGGCATCCGATATGCGTTTATCATACCATGTGTCGCCGCCATCACTCGAATAACTGACATAACAACTTGTGAGTATATTCGCCGGATCGTCGCGGCTGTCCAAATACATGACCGCCAAATCACCATTGGAAGGATCGAGTGCTATCCATGACCAGAACTGATCATTTTTTGTGTCGCTATGGACAATCTTCGCCGCACTCCATGTATCGCCGCCATCTGTACTTCGTGAAAAATAGACATTTGGTATGGAATCCGCTGCCCATACAAGATAGAGCCACCCCTTGCGATTGGGGGTATATATATCGCACACAATAGAGGGATATGATTCGGCACGAACACGACCTTTGACTGTGTGGCGTATGCCTTCATTGATTCGGCGAGCTGTGCCCAAAGGATTATATCTCTGGATGATGCGTGGCGCGCTGAATGTTTGTGCGCCATCGGTGGATTTGGCAAAACCCACGCCCTTCACGATACCATGATTCCATACCACATAGACCTCACCCATTGGTCCCGTGATGGTCAGCGGAAAACTTTGACCAAATGTTGTATCCTCAGAAGTACCCGGTAATCTTTCACTTACTCGTAAAGGAGTGCTCCATGTTGTTCCTTTATCCGTTGAATACGTATTCACAATTTGTGTGGAAGAATCTCGACCTATCACTCGTTTCCACGGAGTATAAACTCTGCCGAAATAGGGTGAGGTGGGTGAATTATCCACATGTACATAATATTTGTCTTCAAAATTGGAGTCGGGAGTTTGCGAACCGGTATGTCGAATAACCGCAAAATGTGATTGCCATGTTACTCCTTCGTCTGTTGTGCGTGCTATAAATACGCCATTTTCGGGGGAAGCTGTGGCACGATTGCCAAAACCGCCATACATAAGATATCCGGTACCGTCAGCAGCAAACATAACGGATGGGTCATTACTTGCACTCCAACCTGTGGCAGGAACGCCCAAATTTTTATTCGTCCATGTGCGACCGCCATCAGAAGAAACATATACCCACCGCGCACCATTATCGCGATAATCCACAGCTGCCGCTATCAGATTTTTCGGATTTTTGGGGTTTACCGCTATGGAAGATTCATTTTGTACTATCAGCCCCGAAGCCGGTTCATTCACAATAGTATTCACATCCATAAACTGTGCGGCATTTGCATTATCCGGTAAAACAATTGCCGGCATCATCGGCAAAGACAATGCTTCTGATGATTCGATAATCGGCGTTGGGTTTGCCCATTCCATCCAACGTTTAATCCGTTCGGCGGTTTTCTTAGCTTCTCGCTCGGCTACAGTTGTCTGAGAATAAGCCCATGATGCAAGCCCAACAAACATTATACAAAACAGAAAAATTTTGCGCATATCCTTCTTTCTCCTTGATTGGTATATTGAATACAAAGCAAACTACGAAATATGAATGAAATGTGTACATTTCTTGTTGAAAATACTATTGACCGATATAGATTGATATCATGTTGTGGGGTCGTAAATCTTCTATAATGAAAAATATAACTGAATATTTATTTGTGTTAGCGTGAATTATTTTTTGATGGGTAGTGAGTAAATCTGATGAACCGATTTTAGTTCAATAAAAAAATCTATCATGCTTACAATGCATATTAGCATTTAATGATGGATGTTCTTGATTTTTATGGATTTGATAGATTGAAGTCATCAGAACCACTTATGCCACCGGTGCATTATCGAAAATATCTTACAGTAAATATGTTACATTGGTTCATTTATCATAGGATTGTTTTGTATTTTGCATCAAGTTTTACACATCCGATGGAGAGAATATGGTTTATGTTTTACTGATACTTCTATGCAGCACCACAGCATACTCGCAGTTAGTGTCGCCCCTTTCTACCCCGCCACCTACGGCATCTATGCCTTCATGGTGTAAATATATGTATGCTGAACCATTGAATATGCTCGCCTTAGACAGTGCGTACCGTGAGTATTATGCTCATCATCCATTTGAGAAAAACAATTACACACGCTACTATAAGCGGCTGACATCTCTTGCTCAGCAATATCTTACCCCGGATGGATTTGTGTATCCTAAAACCTTGGATAAGATTCAGAATTCAATGTCAAAAGGGGAAGAAGCATTACATCAATCGGCTGAAATACAATGGAAAGCCATCGGACCCAATGAAACATATTTTTCTCCGGAAAGTAATCGCGGTTTGGGTGATTTATGTCCTTGGCAAGCAAATATTTATGCTTTCGATATTTCTGTGACCAATCCCAATATTCTTTATGCTATGGGTGAAACGGGCGGATTGTTTAAGACCACAAACAAGGGATTGCAATGGACACAGCTTGAATCAGGTGTTAACTCCAATGGTGAAGCAGTATGTGTGCATCCAATGAATCCTTCAATATGCTATATCGGTGTTGATGGTGGTGTTTTGCGCACTACGGACGGTGGTAAAACATGGACATTTATCTGGAAAATGCAGGGTGCATGGGTCTATGAAATCAAAGTGCATAACAACAATAATCAGGTTATACTTGTGGGAACAAATAAGGGCTTGTATCGAAGTGATAATGGAGGCACTTCATGGAAGCAGATATTGCCTAATGCGGTATGTGATATAAAAATGGCGTTTGGTAATAATTCCACGTGCTATGCAATGCAATTTGATCCTGCAACCAAACGATATGAGTTTTGGAAATCAACAGATGCCGGTGCTACCTTCTCGGTGCAACGTAATGGTTGGCTCAATACAATAACCAGCACCGGCGGTGGACGCATGACCATTACCCCGGCTGATCCAAAACGTATTTATGTTGTGCTTTTAAGTGATTCGTCAAAACCGTATTTGCTGCGTAGTAATAATTATGGTGACACATGGGCAATTACGGCTATTGGCACAACCACTGCTTTTCCAATGAATAATGGTCAAGGGTATTATGATTTGGCAATTGCAGCGTCCCATACCAATGCCGATGGGGTTATTGTCGGAACGCAGACTACATATCGTTCGATGGATGGAGGAAAAACATTTTCTGCTGTTGGCGGTTATGCCGGACCATTTCCCATTCACCCCGATTTACAAGATGTAAAATGCAACGGTAAGGAAACATGGATTGCCACCGATGGCGGTTTTACATATTCTACTGATTTTTTTGGCGAGACAAAAAATGCGCAAGCGCGGATAGTAGGATTAAATGGTGCGGATTTTTGGGGCTTTGATAGTGGTTGGAACGATGATGTGCTTGTTGGTGGACGATACCATAATGGCAATACTGCATGGCATGAAAACTATGGCACTAAATATTACCGCATGGGTGGCGGTGAAGCTCCCACAGGATATGTGAACCCAATTCTTAACCGCCATACGTTTTTTTCTGATATAGGTTCTTTTTCTATTTCTCCGGATATTAATGGCAATATTATTTCTCATCCGGTGGGTAAGTTTCCTAATGAAAGCTATTATGCGATGGAATATAGTGCAATGGTCTGGGATCCGCGATGTTATTCAATAGTGTGGCTTGGTAAAGATAATGTTTTATGGCGCAGTGACAATAATGGACAGTCTTATGACAGTGTATTTGCATCTCCCGATAAAGCAGCGATGCTGGAACATATTGTCATAGCGCGAAGCAACCCCAATGTGATGTATGTGAGCCAAAGAAGTAATTCACTTGGAGACGGAAAAATATGGAAAACTACCGATGGAGGAAAAACATGGAAAGAAACGGGCATCACGCCGGGAACAAATGGGTGGGAACGCCGAGTAAGTAAAATTACTCTCAGTGCTACAAATGATAAAGAATTATGGGTTGCCTACCGTGCCGGTGGAAAAAATAATAAAGTATTTCATAGTGTTGATGGTGGAGAATCTTGGACTAATTTAACCACTTCATTAATAGAAAATGAAGTTATCAGCGATATAGTGCATCAGCAAGGTACTAATGGCGGTGTATATATAGCTTGCGATCGCGGCAGAATGTTTTATCGGAATAATGATATGAACGAGTGGGTCTTGCATGGAATAGGATTACCAATTGCACATTTTACACGTTCCTTAAAACCATTTTATCGTGATAATAAAATACGAGCAGGTTCTTCGATGGGAATTTGGGAAATACCGCTGTATGAGCACAGTAAACCTATTGCACAACCGAGCGTTGATAAATTTACCACTCGCTGCCAAAGAGATACTTTTTTCTTTGATGATTATTCGGTATTGGAACGAGCCAATGCGCAATGGGAATGGTCATTTCCCGGAGCTGTTTATGTAAGTAACAACAAAATACGCAATCCGAAAGTACTGTATGGAAAACAAGGTGTTTATCCTGTGACACTTACCGTAAAAAATGATTATGGATCAGACACGTACAATAATATGGCATTTATTGAAGTATTTCCACTGGAATGCAATATAGACACTCTTGCCGATAAAGCACTTTCATTGAGTAAAACAAATGATGTAGCAACACTTCCGGCTATTCCTGCTCTTAAAAATGCCAAAGGATTTACGACAACAATGTGGCTTAAACTTGATTCAATACAATATTCATTTTCGCAGTTACTTTCTAATTGGTCAAGTGATGTCGGATTTTCATTCGGATTTTCTTTCCAGGGCTATCGTAAAAATACCAATATGACATTTTATTGGAAAAATGTTCCTTATCAGTTAACATCTCCGTTTAATGTACCGATTGGTGATTGGGTGCATGTTGCTTTATCCATTGATACAAATAAAGTGACATTATATATGAACGGAGAGCCATGGGAATATAAAAATAATAATGCAAATTTTAAGAATTTTGATTTATCTTCAACACCATGGGAAATAGGTGGCGGTTTGCCCGGACAAGGTGGTAATTATCGTGGACAAATTGAAGAATTACGAATATATAATAGAACATTTTCTACTGATGAAATTCGTAAAACTATACATCTAACCGAGCAATCGGATAATACTTCATTAGTAGGGTATTATCAATTTAATGAAAGTACCAATACACGATTTTACAACAAAATGGGGGCTATACATGCAGTGAATAGCGGTGGATTATTAGTCCCATCAACAGCACCCGTTGCGCACGGTATTGGAGAACTTGCTGAAAAAACTATGAATGGTTGGGAATTTCCAAAGGTCGGATTATTTATTTCCGATAAAGAAAATGGTCAGGAAAATTCTGAAATGGGTGCTTATCGTTTATTTGCACAACCCGATACTATGCCAACAATTGATGGGAGTCGTGAGTTTACAATCAGCTACTGGATAATTAGAACTTGGTCAAATACCAAACCCGTCGCTGCCGATTCTCTTGTATTTTCCGGCATAGGAAAAATATCAGCTGCTGACGCTTCTTCCCCTCAGAGTTTTATTGTCGGTAAGCGTTCATTTGCGAACGAACATAGAAAAACGTGGTTTTCTATAGTGCCTACTCGTGCTGATGCTTCACGTCAGAGCGTAACTATTGCTGCTGATTCTACTATTGTTGGGCAATATATTATTGCAGCTCCGTACAGCTTACCCTCAAATGTTGAAGAGCAAAACTCTGCGACAATGATGCAGTTATTGCCAAATCCTACAGATAATACATTGACAGTTGTAATTAATGATGATATTCCGGTAACTATTCATATAGTCAATACGATGGGGCAAACGGTGATGACAGAAAAGAGTACTGCAAAAATTGTTAAACTGAACGTTTCTTCACTTCCTACTGGGTCATATACTGTTTATGTGGAGAATGGAAGTTCGGTGTCTAAAGAGCAATTAATTCTAATTCATTAACAATAGTAAAAGTCAAAAAACACAAAAAATAATACAAATCGGATAAACTGAATTAATATGAATTTCAGAAATAACCAAAGTAGTTGGTGATGAAGATTATTGATAGTATGAATAAAAAGAAAAAACATTGTATCAAGATGTTTTTCGAACGATGTAAAAATTATTAATATACAATACTAATGTTGAGGAGCGAATGTATGACTGAACAAACAACAAAAAAAGAAAGCCCTGTAAAAAGATTGAAAAACAATATCTACTTCAAAATTGGGACAATTATTATAATTGTATTATTACTTTTGGTTCCTACGTCAATGATTGAAAGTCTAATCACTGAAAGAGAATCAACCCAAAACTTAGCCATTAGTGAAGTCAGTTCAAAATGGGCAGAAAAGCAGACAATTACAGGTCCCTTTATTTCTATTCCATACAATCGTTATATGAAAGAATCCACAGGTAAGGATTCCGTTCAAAAAACCGTTCAGATAAGAGAATATTTACACATCCTGCCGTCACAGCTTAATATTTCAGGTACCATAAACCCGGAAAAACGATATAGAGGAATTTATGAAGTTGTAGTGTATAACTCTAAGCTCAATATTTCCGGAACTTTTACTATGGTTGATGTTAAATCTATGGATATTGATCCCCATAATATCCTTTTTGACAAAGCGGAATTTGTTGTCGGTATTGATGATTTACGAGGAATAGAAGATGAAGTCAATCTTTTATGGAATAATGAGAAAATATCATTTAATCCGGGTATAACATCAAGCGATGTAGTAAATACAGGCATAAACGCTTTACTTAATATTGTACCGAGTGACAGCACCGTGTATAACTTTACTCTAAGTTTAGATCTTAAAGGAAGTCAGCTTTTATATTTTACCCCTGTTGGCAAGGTAACCGATATTGCATTGACATCAGAGTGGTCGAATCCAAGTTTTAATGGTGCTTTTTTGCCTGACAGTCGAGAGGTAAACGAAAAAGGTTTTGTAGCCAAGTGGAATGTGTTACACCTTAATAGAAACTTTCCTCAGAGCTGGACAAATAATCGGCATACAATATATAATTCATCTTTTGGTATAGACTTACTCTTGCCTGTTGATAACTATCAAAAATCATATCGTTCGGTTCGTTATGCGATATTGTTTATAGGACTTACATTCTTAATCTTCTTTTTCATTGAAGTATTACATAAAGTGTTTATTCATCCTATTCAATATATCCTTGTTGGTGTTGCTTTGATTGTATTCTATACACTTTTGCTCTCTATTTCCGAACATCTGCATTATAATTTTGCATTTATAATATCAGCAATCGCCACACTTTTACTGATTGCAGGTTATGTGCGAGCTATTTTGAGGTCCGGTAGCTTCACTATGCTCATTTCGGGGATTTTGACAGTGCTTTATACTTTTATTTTTGTCATTATTCAGCTTCAAGACTATGCTCTGCTTATTGGAAGTGTCGGACTATTTATTATCGTCGGGCTTGTTATGTACTTCTCTCGTAAAATTGACTGGTACAGCTTGAATCTTAATGATAAAAAAGAATAATGTACAGATGCTCATATACTCCGTTCAGTTAACTAATCATCGTTATAGTTTGTATGAATAATCAAATCAAAAGAATCGTTTTCAACACCTGTCTATTCTTTGTTTATTTTATTGGTTAAATTTGTAATCTAACACAAAAAGGTATGTTCTATGCGCAAAAATAGTGTATTGATTGTTCTGTATTTCATAGGTTTACTCTGGTCAGCAATAAATCCGCATGACTATTTTACATGGTTTCTTGAAGTGTTCCCGGCAATTATCGGTTTCATACTTTTGGTCTTAACATATAAAAAATTCAGGTTTACATACTTGACATATTGTTGTATTTTACTGCATTGTTATGTGTTGTTTGTGGGTGGTCACTATACGTATGCGGAAGTACCTTTGTTTGATTGGCTGAAAGAAGTATTCAATCAAACGAGAAACAATTATGATAAAGTAGGGCATTTTGCTCAAGGCTTTGTTCCGGCAATAATAACGCGAGAAATATTTATCAGAAAATCTGTTGTCAAGCCATCATGGTTGTCTTTTTTGACTATTTGTGTCTGTTTGAGTATTAGTGCTGTGTATGAATTTTTAGAGTGGTTTGTTGCTCTTATGACAGGGGAGTCGGCAGAATCGTTTTTGGGCACACAGGGTTATATTTGGGACACACAGTCGGATATGCTATATGCCACTCTGGGAGCAATGTCTATGATTCTGCTTATGTCATCGTACCAAAATAAGCAGATTAAAAAAATGAATAATTCGCCATCGTAAATAGTCAAAATGTTCTACCCAAACATTGTCTGCATTTTTTGTTACTATTTTTTATTAAAAAAAATCCCAATGATATATCATCATCGGGATTGCATTAGAATATGTGAAGAGTATTATCTTCTGAGAGCATCATTCACGGCTTGTATCGCTTTTGAGATAGCAGCAATAAATGATGCAGTTTTCATAAGAGGTTCTTCTACTTTATTTTGCACTTTCTTTTGCAATGTCGTCACTCTTTGCACCATATTGTCCACATTCTGAAGACTATTTTGCATTGTGTCCAACTGTATGTCAATATGTTCCAATGTTTCGGTTGTTTTTTTGAGTGTCGAGTTTACCAGCTCAAGAGTTGGTTCAATTTTTTTATTGGCATCTTCCAATACTCTTTGCGTTGATTGCAATGTTAAGGCAGTTGTGTCCAAAAATGTTTTTGCTCGTCCCAAAAAAATAATGACGGATATGCACATAGCGGCGAAACTGCCAAGAGCAAGGAGTGCCACAATAGAGAGAATCGGATTCATGTTGCTATTCTCGTGAGTTAAAGAAGTTCAGTATCTTGACTTTTTGCTGATGCCATTTCTTGTTTGAATGCTTCTGAGCCAACTTTTACTGCATCCATGATTTTCGCTGTATTATCTTGGATTATTTCTTTTGCTGACGATGCCCGAAAACGTGCTTCTTGAATCATTCTATCGGCGCTATTCATAAGAGAGCCGGCTTGTTCTTTAGCATTTTGGACTATTTTGTCGGCTTGAATTTTACCTTCATTGACACCTGTGAGAATTTGTGTTTGTTTTTCCCCTATGATGTCTTGTGCTTTATCTATCAAATCGCTGGATTTACGAGAAATATCCTCGCGTAATTCTTTACCGCTTTTGGGAGCTAATAATAATGCGGTAATTGCTCCGACTGCCCCGCCGACAATAGCCCCGAGTAAAAAACCTTTTGAATACGAATTAACAATTTCTTTTCCATCTTTGCTCATGGTATTGCTCCTATTAAAAAAAATGATATGTTCTTATATGTAAGTTACCATTGTTCCGGTAACACTATGGAATGACCTTGTGCGATAAGAATCATTTCTGCAAGCTCGCGCACTGCTCCGTGACCTCCTTGTTTGCTGCATATATATGACGCCAATATACGCACTGATTCAACCGCATCAGCAGGACAAACAGCAAGAACTCCGGTTTGCATTGCCGGTATGTCATTGATGTCATCGCCAATATATGCAATTTCCTCAAATGTCAAGCCAAGTTTTTCACAAAGTTCAGCGAGCACTTCATTTTTTTTCTTTGCACCAAGATAGACATGAGGAATGCGTAATTTTTCTGACCTTTTTTGTACAATAGATGTAGTCTCGCTTGTGATGATGGCTGTATGAATACCCGCAAGATGCAGTAAAGTTATGCCCATGCCGTCGCGTGTGTCGAATCGTTTCATCGCATCACCTTCGGCAGAATAATACATTGCTCCATCCGTTAAAGTACCATCCACGTCCATTGCCAGTAAACGAATTGCTGCTAATCGCTGTTGTAAAGATTCATTCATATCGTCAACTTCATTCTGTGGAGTATTGTAGAAAAATACGAATCCGGCGGACAGTGAATATTCTGCTTTTCGCCGTCGTTTTCATAGTAAAATTCCAAACGCTGTGCATGAAGTAATAAACGATGACATCCGAAATGTTCTCGTGCCAGTGCATTTGTTTTGCCATCACCATGTTTTACATCACCCACAATAGGATATCCTTTATATGAACAATGCAGACGAATCTGATGCCATCGTCCTGTTTTTGGGAGTGCTTTTATCAAAGAAAACCGAGATGAGGCATAACGTTCACTCGGAATATCAAGTTCTGAAAGTGCTATCGGCTCTACAATAGTGACCGCCTCTTTTCGCTCAGCTTTATAGGGCGTGTTGATGGCATGGTCAATACATAGCTCCGTCAGTATATGTCCACGCACAACAGCAAGATATTCTTTTGTAATGAGTTGTTCATTGAACTGTTGGCGAATATATGACGCTGTTTCCGGTGTTAATGCAAAAAGAACTATCCCGGAAGTTGCGCGGTCAATTCTATGCACGGGATACAAATATTCTCCGGTGAGAGATTTAACCTGATGCATTAATGTCGTTTCATATTTATGTATATCGCTCGGATGCACCGCCATATCAATGGGTTTATAGACGGCGATATAGTGTTCTGACCTTTCTAAAATGCGACATTCTTCGGCTTGTATCATAAAAAAACGTATAAAATTTCATGTTCTCCGTAATTTTGACAACAATTTACGAAAGCATGATGAATGATACCTAAAATTTACTATCAAATTCAATTTGAAATTCTCGAAGAAAATTATGATATAGCAGTTGCTTTGCTCTCTACATACCCCATCACAGGCATAGAAGAAGGGTTGGATGAACTTACAGTTACCTTAATTCATGGCATCAAACCGGAGGATGTGTCGGCGGATATGATAGCTGTTTTGGAGAATGTAGGCATAAAAGCCACTATCAAAGGAATACACGATATTGTCGAACAAAATTGGGAGAAGCAATGGGAAGAGTCATTGCAGCCCATCAAAGTTACCGACGATATATGGATTACACCTTCGTGGAAAAAAGACGAAGTTCATGGCAAATATGTCATTATCATTGACCCTAAAATGTCATTTGGAACAGGATACCATCCCACAACAAGAATGGTGTGTCGTATGGTTGAAGAATCGGTAACTCCACAATCGCAATGGTTGGATGTGGGCACAGGAACAGGTGTGCTGGCTATCCTCGCCGTTAAAGCCGGTGCATCCTCATGTCTTGGTTTCGATATTGATGAATGGTCAATAGAAAATGCAAAAGAAAATGTTACCATAAATAATGTAGAAACGAAGGTGTCTATAATTCAACATGATGTGGCTGCTTTCCCTTATGAGAATTATCATGGGATAGCTGCTAATTTATATCGTAATCTATTATTACCCGCTTTACCGTCTTTTTTTAAAGCATTATCACTTCATAATGGAATTCTGATAGTTTCAGGAATCTTGGTGTATGATGCAGATGAAATAATTACTGAAGCAGAAAAACAAGGATTTATCCTCGATTTAAAATTAATCGAAGGTGAATGGTGTGCAATCAGATTCTCATTGAGGATGTAATAATGAAATTGTCCACAGCCGAAAAACCTGTCATTGCAGGAATTGATATTGGCACGAATACTATATTATTGACTATCGGCTATATTGTTGATAATAATACAGTACATATCCTTCATGATGAAGTGCAGTTTGCGCGGCTTGGGAAAAATGTTGATTGTACAGGGTATATCGAAGAAGAGCGCATTATGGCTGCGGAAAATATTCTGAAAAAATATGCAGAAATATGTATAAACTTTGATACTGATGTGATATGCGCTGTTGCAACAAGTGCTATGCGTGATGCCCTTAACGGTAAAGAAGTACAATCACGACTTGAACATGCTTTAGGAGCAGCGGTAACAATTATTGAGGGTGAAGAAGAAGCACGCTTATGTTTTCTGGGCACTGTACCTCATAAAGAAAAAGCTATGGTTATTGATATTGGCGGCGGCAGCACCGAAATTATTATTGGAACACATGAAAAAATAGAAGCAATGTACAGCATCAATATCGGCGCAGTGCGATTAACCGAGCGTTTTTTTCTACAATTGCCACCTACGCAAGAAAATATTTCCTGTGCGATAGAGTGTATTCATAATGAATTATCCCATATCTCTATAGAAAATGATTATCCGGTTTATTGTGTTGCCGGAACCCCCGTTACTTTAGCAAGTATTGCTTTAGGTTTGGAATCGTATGATTCAACAGTACTTAATGGCTATGAGTTATCTGCATTAGTCATTACAATCATTCTGCAACAACTTTTGCATTCAACGCGCGATGAAATACTTCAAAATCAAGGAGTTGTTGAAAATAGGGCTGATATTTTACCTGCGGGCACACTAATTTTGGAAACATTGTTGAGAAAATATGAAAAAAGCAGCTGTTTTGTAAGTACAGGAGGTGTGCGTGTGGGTCTGATAAAAAATTATTATATACACCAATATTAAAGTATGAAAAACACCTATGGAAACACCAATAGCAATTCATTGGTTTAGACGTGATTTACGACTTGATGATAATCATGCATTATATAGGGCTTTACGCTGTGGATTACCTGTGATGCCAATTTTTATCTTTGATTCGACAATATTAGATGAACTCAGTGATAAAAGCGATGCTCGAGTCACCTTTATCTATGATACGCTCAAAGAATTAGATAAACAATTACAACATTATGGTTCATCCTTGAAAATATTCTACGGTAAACCTTCGAAAATATGGGAAGAAATTACTAAAGAATATTCGGTAAAAGCAGTATTCTTTAATAGAGACTATGAACCTTATGCCTTATCGCGCGATACGATGATTGAAATTGCTCTTCGTAAAAAAGGTATTGATGTCTGGCATTACAAAGATCAGGTAATATTTGAACAAAATGAAATTACAAAGGATAATGGCTTACCTTATACTGTTTATACACCATACTCAAAAAAATGGCGACATACTATAACCGAAGAACATTATCAGCCATTTTTATGTAAACAGTATTATAGTCAATTTTTAAAAGTCAAGATTCCATTTCCCAACCTTGATATGATTGGATTTTCACGAACATCTATTGCATTACCGCCTTGTACTATTGATATTGCTCAAATTATGCGTTATCATACTACCAGAGATTTACCGGCAGTGGATGATACAACCCGTTTGGGTATTCACTTACGCTTTGGCACTATTAGTATTCGTTCTTTAGTTACAATTGCATTACAAAGTAATGAAACTTTTGTCAAAGAATTACAATGGCGTGAATTTTTTATGCAGATTTTATGGCATTTTCCGTATGTTGTCCATAATGCATTTCGGCCTGAATATGATGCGATACAATGGCGTAATAATGAAGAAGATTTTATTGCTTGGACGCAGGGAAAAACCGGTTATCCTCTTGTTGATGCGGGTATGAGGCAATTAAATGCTACGGGATTTATGCATAATCGTGTACGTATGGTGACGGCAAGTTTTCTTTGTAAACATTTGCTTATTGATTGGCGCAAAGGCGAACATTATTTTGCAGAGAAATTATTAGATTTTGAACTCTCTGCCAATAATGGCAATTGGCAATGGGCTGCCGGCACGGGATGTGATGCAGCACCATATTTTCGAGTATTTAATCCGACAATGCAACAAGAAAAATTTGATTCTGATTTTCGATATTGTAAACATTGGGTGCCTGAATTTGGCAGTACTGCTTATCCGGCACCGATTGTAGAACATACTTTTGCTCGGGAGAGAGCATTGCAAACTTATAAAGCGGCATTACAATCACATATATAATTTTTTTGAGGATTTTTTATGGCTTCCAATAAAACGCAACCTACAGATATGTCTGTAGAAGATTTTTTACAATCAATAGCTTCAGAAAATATTCGCAAGGATTGTTATGAACTATGTGCAATGATGCAGGATATTACAAAAGATAAACCGGTTATGTGGGGAAATTCAATGGTCGGTTTCGGGCAATATTCATATAAATATAAAACTGGCAGAGAGGGTACATGGTTTATTGTCGGTTTTTCGCCAAAGAAGAAGAATATTTCTGTGTATTGTATGTCGGGTTTTGAAGAGCATGGACATTTACTTGAGAAATTAGGTAAGTTTACAATCGGGGCATCGTGCTTGTATATAAATTCTTTGGGTGATATTCAGAAAAGTATTCTTCGCGACCTTATTCGTGAATCGGTACATATCATACGAAAAGCATATCCTGCATCATAATGAAAAATCACAATAGAGTGAATAATGTGGTATTGCAGTATAATAGATTTGTTAAAAATCATTAAATAACCTAATAACCTCAAGAAAGTCATTCATAGAATGACTTTCTTGAGAGAGCCGATAAATTTATTACAATTCTCTGCGTAATCGTGCTACAGGAATTCGTAATTGTTCTCTGTATTTTGCAACGGTGCGACGAGCTATATTAAGTCCCAATTTTTTTAATTCTTTTGTGAGTTTTTCATCGCTCATGGGTTTACCCTTTTTCTCACTATCAATAAGTTCTTTAATTCTTTGTTTTACAATTCTCGTTGATATTTCTTCACCATCGTCTGAGGGTAAAGATTCTGAAAAAAAGTATCGTAACTCAAAAGTCCCATACGGAGTTTGAGCAAATTTTCCATTGACAATACGACATATTGTCGAAACATCAAGCCCTGTATCATCGGCAACATCTTTATAAATTAAAGGTCGTAATCCTTCTTGACCAATTTTGAAAAAATCCTTTTGCAATCCCGCAATACCTGTCATCACTTTCAGCATGGTAATTTTACGTTGGTGAATCGCCTGTAAAAGAAATTTTGCATCATCGAATTTTTTTCGCAGCCAATGCTTGGTGTCCTTATTATATTTATTGACACGCGCATCTTTTTTTAAACGCTCATACATTTTATTGACCCGTAATTCGGGTATGCGTGAATCATTGATGACAATAATTATATCGTCAGTTTTTTCATCATAGTCAATAGAATAATCCGGAATAACCGTACTTGACATACCAAGAGAATCACCTTGACCGGGTTTGGGATTAAGATGTCGGATAATATCTAAAGCTGATTTTAATTCCTCTTCATTTATACCGAGTGATCTCATAATGATATGGTAATGCTTCATGGTAAAGCTGTCATACGCTTGTTCTAAAACGCGTATTGCATTTTTATGGTCATCATCGTGATTATCACTCATATATAATTGGGCAAGAAGACACTCTTGCACGGAACGTGAGCCGACGCCGGGTGGATCTAATTGGCGAATCATCGAGAGAACTCTTTCAATGTCATTCATCGAAGCCAATGGTAAAAGTCCGGCATTCGTTGTCGGTTTCGATGAAATTTGCGGACTGTTTTTCTTAAATAAAGTTGCGCTTGATTTAAATGTTGCATCAAGTGCATATTGCAGCGCCGGATTACTCGCATCATCCGTCGGCTGCTCTTCTTGTGTTTGTGCCTGTTTTTCTTGTTTTATGATTTCATGGTTAATATCTATGATTTCATCATTGATTTCTTCCAATAATTCTTTTAAGTCTCGACGTAAATATCCGTCATCATCCAAATTACCAATAATACATTCACCAATTATTCTTTCGATGCGATTAATTTCGAGTAGGCGAAATTGATCTGTAAGTTCATCAAAAAAACTGCGATGTTCTTTAATTTGAAATCCAAAACCATTGTCATCATCATCATCAAAATCACGTGGCTGATCACTTATAGTATTATCTTGCCACGCTGTTTCGTAAAATTCAAAAGGATCTGTTACCGATTCATTCAATTCGGTACTAACATAGTCTTGATCATCAGATCCATACGAATCGTTATCATCATACAAATCGGGTGAAGCAGAAAATACCTGCTCATCTTTTTCCGATTGAGGAATAAATTCCGGCTCTTGCAATTCCTCATAATTATCAATTTCGTTCACCTCTTCGAGCATTGGATTTTCCTCGATTTCTTGGCGAATATGTTGTTCCAATTGAAGAATAGGCAATTGCAGTAATTTGAGATATTGTATTTGCTGCGGCGTAAGGGTTTGTTGCAATGAAGTTGTCAAACTCAAAGACATTTTCATACGATTTCTCCCGATGATGTCATGGAACTCTGTGCATGGGTCAATAATCTGTTATACCATTGCTCTCCGTAAAGGCGAATAATCGGTTCTTTTAAGAAGTGTACTATCGCAACATTGTTTTTTTTGCCATTTTCTATAGCTTCGTGACATTCATCAAAGGGTTCGTATGACAAAAAATCACCACCGAAGTTTCGTACTCTTAAAGGGAACAGATGGCATGAAATGGGTTTTTTGAATGTTGTCAGTTCATTATTATATGCTTTTTCAAGTGAGCATTTTGCGATATTATTATCATAATAAACAAATACGCAGTCTGTATTGTCAATACAGTGGGTTTCAAGTGAACCATCGTCATTTGTTTGTACAAAACCATGTACGCGAATATATTCTGCGGATTCATTTGTAAGATAAGGGAGTGCATGAGGTAATGCTGACTCTATCTGCCGGACTTCCGACTCACGCAAGGGGGCACCCCCGCCACCGGACAAAGTGCAACATGCTCCTTTGCATTGTTGGGTATCACACAGAAACTGATCTGTGATAATCCGTTCATCTATGAGAATGGAATCAATAAGAAACATAATCCCCCGACCTGTCCTTCGATTACTATACAAAATGGTATAATTTTTGATGCTGCTGTGGCTAAACTACAAAAAAAATCTGAAAAAACATAGGATTTGTTATTGCTTCTGTTATATTTGCCCTTTCTCTGTGTCAAAACATCTCAAAAAACCTCGAATGTTACATTCTTTTTACCGAAGAGAGCAACCAACTTTTCATACATTGTTTGTGATAATTCTAAATTTGCCGATGCTGAGGTAAATCGTGAGACAATCGCTCCTTTATCTTTGAACAAAAATGAAAGCGAGCTTTGTTTTGCACTACCCTTTGCTAATGCAGCAAGTGATTTCATAATATCTTCGCTTGTTTCTGTCAATTCAATTTGTATGGTATAGCCCTTTGCATATTTGGGCACAGTCTCGCTCATGGGGATAATTTCATCGGCAGTTACTTTCATTTGATCATTTTGTATCTCAATTTTTCCGCGCACCAATACGACAGAGTCTTCAATCAAGAGATGGCTGTAAAGTTTATAGGTATCGCTCCATATCACAATTTCGCCTTGTGCAGTGAAATCTTCAAATTCGAGGAAAGCTATGGTGTTTTCGCGTTTATCTAAACGAGTGCGCACAGATTTTATCATGCCGCATACTTGACCGCCCTTACCAATAATCGGATGTTCTCGCTCTTGTAATGTGATGTGAGAAAAAGCCGCGATATGCGCCGACCATTTATTGAGCGGGTGACCACTTATGAATAAGTTGAGAACATCTTTTTCTTTTTTCAGACGTTCACTTTCGCTATATGGCGATATATTAGGCAAACGAGGTTCAACGATTGAGACCGCATCGTCACCGCCGAACAGAGACTCCATTGTGTTATTGCCGGAAGACGCTAATGCTTTTGCATAATCAAGCACATCATCTATTGCGACATACAGTTGAGCACGATGTCCGTTTTTTAAGGGGTCGAAAGCACCTGCATGAATCAAAGCCTCCAGCACACGGCGATTAATATGTTTGTAATCAACCCTTTTTGCAAAATCAAAGATTGAAGTGAATGGTTTTCCGTGTGGCAGATTGTGCGGGTTATCATTCATTCTTGCTGCAACCATTGCATCCACTGCCGCAGTTCCTACTCCTTTTATCCCGGCAAGTCCAAAGGAAATGGTCTTTGAATTGATGGCTTTAAATTGCGGGTATGAACGGTTCACATCGGGTGGCTCTACCGTAATACCAAAATCTTCCGCTTCGTTTATCAATCGAACAAGTTTTGCCATATCGTTTAATTCGGCAGTCATATTGGCAGCAAGAAACTCAGCTGTATAATGTGCTTTGAGCCATGCTGTCTGATATGCCAGATATGCATACGCCGTTGAATGAGACTTGTTAAAGCCATATTGAGCAAATTTTAAGATTAAGTCAAAGATTTCGGATGAAAGTTCTTCGGAAATATCATTTTGCATTGCTCCGCGTATAAAATCTTCTTTCAATTTCAACATCGTGTTCGCATCTTTTTTCCCCATAGCTCGCCGCATGGTATCGGCTTGCGCTAAAGTAAATCCTGCAAGGTCACGCGCCAATTGCATTACTTGTTCTTGATATACAATGATTCCATAGGTTTTCGATAGCGATTTCTCCATAATCGGATGAAGATAGGTAATTGCCTTGCGCCCTTGTTTTCTGTCAATGAAGTCGGGAATATTATCCATCGGTCCCGGTCTGTATAAAGCATTCATTGCAATCAAATCTTCCAAATTTGTCGGTTTGAGCTTGGCAAGATATTCAGCCATTTTATCCGATTCAAATTGAAACACGGCTAAAGTTTTACCTTTACCAAGAAGTTCATACGTTTGGACATCCTCCAAATCAAGAGCATCCACGTCAATGGTAATGTTATGATTTGTCTGAACTTGTTCAATAATATTGTCAAGAATAGATAAGGTGCGCAAGCCAAGGAAGTCCATTTTGAGTAATCCGGCATCTTCGATGTCTTTCATGGTAAATTGTGTTGCATTGTGCCCGTCGGCTGAGCGATACAGAGGTACATAGTTCGATACATCGCCCGGAGCAATGATGACACCCGCAGCATGTAAGGAAGTGTTGCGAGCAAGCCCTTCTAATGTCAGAGCATAATTGATGGTTTCGCGAATTTTCGGATCATTGCTGTCTTGTACCCAACGCAGTTCAGGTAATTCGAGAGCTTCTTTCAATGGCGTAACTTTTCCCTGAATTACCGGAATTTTTGAAGTTATGTCGTTGATAACGCGGTGATCAATACCAAGGACTCTACCCACATCTTTCAGCACAGCTCTTGTGGAGAGTGTACCGAAGGTTATAATTTGTGCAACCGATTCCGCACCATATTTTTCTTTCACATATTCAATGACCACATCCCTTTTTTCATCATTGAAGTCAATATCAATATCAGGCATAGAGATACGATCGGGATTTAAAAAGCGTTCAAAGAGCAAATCATATTTGAGAGGGTCCACATTGATAATGCCCAAGGCATAAGCAACAACACTGCCCGCTGCCGAACCTCTTCCCGGTCCAACACTCACGCCTTTTTTTCTTGCTGCAGCAATAAAGTCTT
>WBZM01000535.1_pt1 | contig 51806 bp, 57 predicted proteins | sample 5204271 | NCBI WGS metagenome assembly WBZM01 (sample SAMN12344346, study PRJNA552823) | activated sludge metagenome | biome: Activated sludge suspended growth; feature: Nitrification reactor; material: Wastewater; isolation source: activated sludge from nitrification reactor of wastewater... | reverse complement strand
CATCTACGAGATGCCCTTCGTACTTGGTGAAATTGGGACCCTGAAGAAGTCCGATTTTCCCAGTACGTAAGGGCATTCTCACTTCACGACGCGCTCACCCACCCAAGCTCATCGGTGGATCGAGGCTGAGGCGATCCAGGAGTACGACGGTTTCGTCTTCGTCACTCCCGAGTACAACCACGGAGTGCCTGCTGCGCTGAAGAATGCCGTCGACGTGCTCTATCCCGAGTGGAACAACAAGGGTGCCGCCTTGGTGTCGTACGGCGCTGATGCCGGCGTGCGTGCCGTGGAGCAGTGGCGTCAGATCTTGGCCAATGTCTTCCTGCACGTCACCCGCGGGCAGATGAGCATCCGCACCTTCGAGGAGTTCGAGGATGGGCGGTTCGTGCCCGCTCCGAGACGTCCGGAGCAGATCCACGCACTCCTTGACCAACTTGAGGCCCTAACTGCAGCGGTCAAGTCGCTGCGGTGAGGGCCTCAGTCAGTGGCTATCTGAGTTAGTCGCGATCGACGTTGACGACCTTGCCCGTCGTGGCGTCGACGGAGACCTCGGTGTCTTGCCCGCCATCGTTGAACTCCACCGACCAGACCAACGTGGTGGCGCGATGGCGGCTGAGCTCTGCGTGGGTCACCAAGCCAACGACTTCCTTGGCAGCGGTGGTGATTGCGTCGCTCATTGGCACTGTCGCTGCTGCCACCCGGCGGGCATCGTCCAGATCGATCCGGCCATCTTGACGCTTCTTGGTGATCTCTGTGCCCTTGGCATTGACCCGGACCTCAGTGACCTGATCATTGACGACCACATCGATGTCCCAGCCGGACTTGCCTTCCTCGTCCAACTCGAAGGCCTTGCCACCGACTTCACTCTCAGCCAAGGTGACTGCCGCAATGGCGTCCTTCACCGATGACTTGCTGTCTGCGGAGGTGACCGAGTCATTGCCACACGCGGTCAAGCTGAGCATGGCGAACGGAATGGCCATCGCGATCGCTGCTGCTCTCAAGTTCGTCTTCATGCCCAAAAGCTATCAACCCCCTGGGGGGCGATGACTACTTCCCGTGTCGTTTCTCGGCGATTGCGTAGAGGGCCACACTCGCAGCAACGCCAGCGTTGAGCGACTCCAAGCTGTTGACCATCGGGATTGAGATCAGTTGGTCGCAGGTTTCACTGACCAGTCGCGACAGGCCACCGCCCTCAGCGCCCACGACCACAACCAGCGGCCCATCCGCCAGGTCGAGGTCGGGCAGCGCCACCTCACCATCAGCAGCCAGGCCAACGACCATGCAGCCTGCGTCTTGATAGGCCTTCAACTGCCGAGTCAGATTGGTGGCCAACGCAACCGGGAGCCTGGCGGCTGCTCCGGCGGAGGTCTTCCATGCAGAAGCAGTCATGCCTGCAGCCCGGCGCTCTGGAATCAACACCCCGTGTGCCCCAAAGCCTGCCGCCGAGCGCACCACGGCGCCGAGATTGCGCGGATCGGTCACGGAGTCCAGAGCGACGATCAGTGGCGGCTCCCCCACCTGGGCCGCCCGGTCGAGCAGGTCGGCCGGCTTGGCATATTCGTATGGCGGGATCCGCGCAGCGAGCCCTTGGTGCACCGCGCCACCAGTGAGGCGATCCAGCTCGATTCGGGGTACCTCCATGAGTGAGATCCCCCGATCTGCCGCGATCGCGAAGGCTTCGCGCATGCGACCATCTCGCTCGACTCCCTCGGCCACGAAGAGGGTGGTCACTGGCATCCCAGCTTGAAGCGCTTCGACCACGCTGTTGCGGCCTGCGACCCACTCGGACTCGCGACCCTTGGGCTTGCGCTTGGGCTTGGCTGCAGCGATTTTCTCGGCCTTCTTGCGCGATTTGTAGACCTTGTGATTGGGGCGGTCTTCAGCCCGCGGCGTCGGCCCCTTGCCTTCCAGCCCTCGCCTGACCCGGCCACCCGAGCCCGCCGTGGGATTGCCCTTGCCTGACTTCTTGATCGCGCCCTTGCGCTGCGAATTGCCTGCCATCACAAACTCCATTTCGGGCCAGCAGAAGTGTCTTCGAGGTTTACCCCTGCATCCCTGATCTGATCACGGATCGCATCGGCGGTCGCGAAGTCCTTTGACTCGCGGGCGGCCTCGCGCTGGGCAAGCATCCCTTGGATCAGCGCATCGATCACCGCAGCCTCGTGGCCGCTTTCGGACTTGCCGACCCAATGGGCATCGAAGGGGTCCAGCCCAAGCACGCCAAGCATCGCCCTGACCTGGGCCGCCTCAGACTGCCCCGCTCCCGCAGCGAGCGCCTTGTTGCCTTCACGCACGACGTCATGGATCACCCCAACTGCTGCCGGAGTGCCCAGGTCGTCGTCCATGGCCGCCATGAATGCTTCTGGCAAGTCACCCACCGGCACTTCACCCGCGCGCTCAAGGAAGCCCTCGATCCGACCGAATGCAGCCGCGGCTTCTTGAAGGGCCGCAAAGCTGAACTCCACGTGCGAGCGATAGTGAGCCGCGACCAAGTAATAGCGCAACTCGATGCCGCGCACCCGCTCCAAGACATTCGGGATCAACAAAGAGTTGCCCAGCGACTTGCTCATCTTCTCGCCACTGGTGGTGATCCAGGCATTGTGCATCCAGTACGACGCGAAGTCCTGCCCTGCGGCTCGCGACTGGGCCTGCTCGTTCTCGTGGTGTGGGAAGCGCAGGTCAATCCCGCCGCCGTGGATGTCAAAGCGGTGGCCAAGATATTTGCCGGCCATTGCCGAGCATTCGATGTGCCAACCGGGTCGACCCAGCCCCCAGGGTGAGGGCCAACTCGCCGTCTCCGGCTCGGAGTCCTTGCGTCCCTTCCACAGGGCGAAGTCGCGGGGGTCGCGCTTGCCGCGCGGATCAGCGTCGGCAGCAGCCTCCATGTCGTCGACCTTCTGGCCCGACAAGGCGCCGTACTCCGGATAGGAACGCACGTCGAAGAAGACATCGCCGGTGCCATCGTCAGCGACATAGGCATGGCCGTTGTCGATCAAGGTCGAGATCAGGGTCAGCATTTCGGGGATGTGCCCCGTGGCCAAAGGCTCGTAGGTCGGTGGCAGGACGGCGAGCTCGTCGTATGCCGCGCTCAAGTGACGCGCCATTTCGTAGGCGAGGTTGTACCACGGACGCCCTTGCTCCGCAGCCTTGCTCAAGATCTTGTCGTCGATGTCGGTGATATTGCGAATGAAGGTGACTTCATAGCCGCTGGCGATCAGCCAGCGGCGCAGGATGTCGAAATTGACCGCGGAGCGCACATGACCGACATGGGGCTCAGACTGCACGGTGAGCCCACAGACGTAGATGCTGGCTTTGCCCTCGCTCGCAGGGACAAATACGCGCGTGCTGCGCGTGGCTGAGTCATGGATCTGAAGGGGCACTCCAGAAGTTTAGTGAGGACTCACCTCACCTGACCACACGGACTCGCTTAGTGGTTGGCGTCTCTTGGTTGACCTTGTCGGCTACCCCGCGCACCGAGATCTCATAATGGCCCCGTTTGAAGGGGTTGATCTTGAGTGAGTAGTAGCCAACCCCGCCCGACTTCGACCACGTCTTGGGCTCATACCAACGCGTCGGCTTGCAGACCTTCTTGCCCTTGCTGTCGGTGTAGGCCTTGGTGCGGAAGACGAAGCCAGCCGGCATCATCCACTGACAGGTGCCTCGGCGTTGGAGTTTGCGGTTTAGCTTCTGGATCGCGACCCCGGCAGAAGTGACGTTCGCTCCCGTGACGCTTCCTGAGATGGCCCGGAAATTCTTGCGCTTGACCCGTCTTCCGGGGAAGCCGATCGAGGCCAGGGGCTGATCACTGTGGTAGCGGGCCAGGGCGATCGACTTGGTGCCGTCGGCCTTTCGTGCCCAACCGGCAAGCACGACCTTGCCGTCGCGCTGCAGCAGCATGCTAGTGGCTTCTTCGCCGTACTGACCCAAGGAGGTGTACACGCTGCCGCCCAGCCCAAAGCCTGCATCCAAGGCTCCATTGGGGTTGAACCGAGCCAGGACAAAGTCTCGAGTGGTGCCGGAGTCGGCATAACCACCGGTGAGGACCTGCCCGTTTGGCTGCACAGCGACGGCATTGGCTGCATCGTTGCCGCCACTCAAGCTGACCACGACCTTGCCACCCGCGCCGAATGATGGGTCGAAGGCTCCATTGCTCATCAGCCTGGCCACGAAGGTGTTTTCGCGCCCGCCTTGGTTGATCACCCCAGCAAGCACGATCCGTCCATCGGGCAGCAGTGACATGGCGCGCGCCTCCACAGAGTCGCCAACCGCGAAGGCAACCTTGCCTCCGCTGCCGAATGAGGGGTCGAGGACACCATTGGTCTGATAGCGGGCCACGGCGACCTTGGAGCCACTCTTTCCAGCAGCCATCACCTTGCCATCAGGTTGCACGGCAATGGCTCGGGCCAAGTCATCTGCGCCAAAATCAGTGGTCACGCCATTGGCCGAGCCAAAACTCGAGTCGACGGTGCCATTGCTCAAATAGCGCACCACCCCGAAGGCATTGCTGCCGCTGACCCGGGCCCGTCCACCAGCGACGATCCGCTGGTCTGGGGTCATGGCAACGCCCATGGCCTCGGCGTCATTGTCGCCGCCAACCTGGGTTTCCACGCCGCCAGCGGTGCCGAAACTGAAGTCCGGCCAACTTCGAAGGTCCTTGTCGGTGGTGTGACGGGCTACGAAGAATTGCTTGCCGCCGCTGGTCGGCCGCATGTAGCCAGCACTGACCACCAGATCATTGGCTTGGGTGGTCACGGCGTTGGCGACCGCGCCCTTTTGCCGCATCATCGTGGCCCTGCCGAAGTCCCCGAAGTTGCCTGTGGTGCCATTGGAGCCAAATTTCGACAACTCCAAGTGCGGGTCGCCAGAAGCGTCGTTACGTTTCGTGCTGCCCGAGACGATCAGAGCATCATCTTCGTCTTCAGAAAGAATGGTGACTCCGGTGACGTCATCCCCGGTCGACCAAAGCGCCGACAAGCGGGTGCCTTGAGTGCCGAAGCCGGTGTCCAAGTCACCTGGGTTGCGCTTGGCTGCTTGGGCTCCGGGCGCTGCCAAGACCCCGACACACAAGAGCGGGGCCAGCAAGACAGCAAGGGGTCGACGCATGCTCAGCCTCGAGTGACCTTCAATGTGCGGACCGACTCACGACCCAATTGGCCGTACGGCGTGACGGCACGGGCCCTAATCTTGTAGTGGCCAGGGCGGATGCCATTGACGCGGAGATTCCAACTCTGGGTGCCCACTACGGTGTTCCAGGATGCGTCTGAGCAGACGAACCTGCCGTTGCTGCGAGTTGCAGCCAAGCGGATCACGCGCCCATTGCTGCGCACCCAGTCGCACTTGTGGCGCTTGCGCAACAGATGCTTGTCAACTCGTTGGATGGCCAAATCAACGCTGCTGAGTCGCGGCGCATTGGCGCTGCCGATCAGGGCTCGCAAGCGCGATGCCTTGATCGACCTGCCTGGGCGGCCGAAGGACACCGGATGCACTCTCGCCCCGGCCAAACCTGGAGTGTCGAAGACTCGGGCCATCGCCCAGTTGTTGGAGCGCCCGTCGAAGGCATAGCCGACTGCGATCAACTTCGAGCCTTGGGCAGCGACGTCGTAGGCGCGGTCATTCTTGATCGACATCGGGATGTGGGAGATGCCCTGCGTGCCGAACTCAATGTCGCGGGTGCCGTTTGAGTGCAGTCGCGCGATGTAGAAGTCATAGGCGTTGCCGTCGTAGGCGCCGCCGGCCAGCACGATCTTGCCATCGGGCTTCACCAGGACCGCATGCCCCAAGTCATTGTCCAGTGACATGCTGATCCGCAGTTGGCCATTGGTGCCGAATGACCCATCGCGTGACCCATCAGGATTGAGTCGGAGCGCCGCTGTGTCGAAATAGGTGCCCCATTTGGCATTTCCTACCGCGACGAGTTTGCCGTTGGGCTGCATGGCCACCGAGTCGAGAGTCTCGTCCTTGGGGCCAAAGGAGGTGAGCACCTTGCCGCCGCTACCGAAGGTCGGGTCAAGTGCTCCAGTCGTGGTCAGCCGGGCCAGGCCCACGCCGTACACGCCCGGGCTGGTCAGGACACGACCGGCGATGACCACCTTGCCGTCGGGTTGGATCGTGGAGCCATTGCCGTCGGCATCGGTACCCATCGCGATCATCACCTTGCCGGCGGTGCCATAGCTGGTGTCGAGTTGGCCGTTGGACAGGTAGCGGGCCGCAGCGAATTCTTTCGCTTCAGAGGCGTTGGTGGCCCATCCGGTGACCACGATCTTGTCGCCTTGCAGGTGTACGCCGTGCGCTTGATCGTTCTTGCCGGCAAAGTCGAGGACTGCCTTGCCGCCCGAGCCGAACGAGTTGTCGAGGGTGCCATTGGCATTGAGCCGGATGGTGAAGAAGTCATCACCGAAGCAGTAGCCAGTGACCACGATCTTGCCGTCAGGCTGGATCAGCACATCAGTGGCTCGGTCGTGGAAGAAGCCGTTGTTGGCCAGCACCACTCCATTGCCCTGGGTGCCGAAACCAGTGTCACGGGTGCCATCGGGGTTATAGCGCACGATGCCGAACTCATCACTACCGACATGTGCCGTCCCGGCCACCACGTAGCGGCCATCAGGATAGACCGCAATCGCACTGGCCGAGTCGTCGTTGACGCCCGGGCCCGGATCGAAGTTGAGGGTTTGTTTGCCGCCATTGCCGAATCCACGATCAAGATCGCCGGCGCTCGGGGGCTCGACAGCCTGGCTGGGCGCGACGAAAACAAGGGTGGCCAGAGCCATCAGGAAGGCAGCAAAAAGTGCCAGGACACGACGGTGCATGCGTGCGACGGTACGTGCTGAATCACTCGCATGTCGACCCAGTTCAAATGGTTGCGTAGACCGCCCATCTTCGATTCGGGTGACGGGAGTGACCAATGGGACGTAGGCTCGTTGGGTGTTTCGCAAGTTCTCGGGCCTCACTGTCACTCTCCTCGTAGTCATGTCTGGACTGGTGACAGTCTCCTCGCCAAGTGCCACAGCTCGTCCTGCCGCGCCTGCCCCGGTCAATCAACTGGCTCGCTGGGATGCCACGACCGGGTTCCCCGGAGTCACCCAGGGCGTCACCACTTCAGGAAATGTAGTCCGGCTGTCCAAACCAACGAGCAAACGTCGCTACGCCAAACGCACTTGGCGCTACGGCTCCTGGACCTCAGGGTGGGTCAGACCGCGCGCTGGCTGGTCCTTCGACCAGGTGGTGCCATCTTGGTCGGCCACGACGCCAAAGAACACCTTCGTCGAGATCAAGATGCGGGCCCGCACCACCACAGGCGCAATCAGCGGTTGGAAAGTGATGGCCCGATGGGCATCTGGGGAGTGGATCCGCAGGACGAGCTCTTCGAGTCAGGCCGATGGAGTGGCCAAGGTGGCCACCGACACCTTGGTCGCGGCTTCGAGCCCCAACTTGGACAGCTACGAAATCGCGGTATTCCTGCATCGGGGAGCACGATCCAAACGCACTCCGACCGTGCGGATGCTCACGGCGCTCAGCAGTCGCACCAGATCCTCGGGCAGCCCCTCATCTTGGGCTGGCGTAAACACGACGCTCGCCCTGCCTCAGTTCAGTCAGATGATCCATCGTGGTCGTTACCGTCAGTACGGCGGTGGTGGTGCCGCGTGGTGCTCGCCGACTTCGCTGACCATGATCCTCGGCTACTACGGCAAGGCCCCCACTCCACGCGAATACTCGTGGGTGGCCCGCGGCTATGCCGATCCATATGTCGCTCAAGCAGCTCGAGCCACCTATGACGTGGGCTGGTCGGGCACCGGCAACTGGTCGTTCAACATGGCCTATGCCAACTCAAGAGGCCTGGATGCTTTCGTCACCCGCCTCAACGACCTGCGCGAGGCGGAGCGCTTCATCGCCGCAGGCATTCCACTGGCTGCGTCGATCTCGTTCAGTCCTGGCCAGCTGTCCGGGGCCCCGATTTCGTCAACGCCAGGGCATCTGGTCGTGATCGTCGGCTTCACCGCATCTGGTGCGGTAGTCGTCAACGACCCCGCAGCGCCGAGCAATGCATCCGTACGACGTGTCTACAACCGGGCGCAGTTCGAGGCTGCTTGGCTGCGCAAGTCGAGTGGCGCGGTGTACGTCGTGCACGATGCCGCGCATCCGCTGCCCGCACGCACTGTTGGCAGCGCTTGGTGAGGCCCAGCACTTGGTGATGCCCGGCGCTTGGTGAGGCCCATCACTTGGTGAGGTCAGGCGCTCAGACTCCGTAGCCCCCGTCGACATCCAACTTCTGACCGCTGATGAAGCCAGCCGCGTCAGAGGCAAGGAAGCAGACTGCTTCGGCGATGTCATAGGCCGAGCCAAATCTGCTCAGTGGGATGTTCTTGCGGGTGACATCGAGCGCGAGTCCGTCGAGCTCACCGGAGTCCATCAACCGCTTGGCCATCCCGTCGGTCAACATCCCTGGACCGACGCAGTTGACGCGCACGCCGTATCGCCCCTCTTCGACCGCCAGCGCCCTGACCATCTCCTCCACGGCAGCCTTTGGCACCGACGAGAGCCCATCTCGTTTGGGATAACGGGTGGTCGCCGCTGTCGTAATGGCAACGAGATTGCCCTGCGACTGGCGCAGCAAGGGCAGCGCTGAATGCGCGACATTGAAGAAGGCACTGGCGTCCTGCGCCAACTGCAGCGCCATCTCAGCTGGCTTCACATTCGACAGGTGCAACATGTGCACAGGTGGCCCGGCTGCGTGCACGACTGTATGGACGCCCTCATCAGCCAGGCTATCCAGCAAGGCTCGACACTGCTCTGGATCATTGGTGTCACACTGGCGCCCGTCAGGCAATGGGGTGTTGCGATAGGTCTGGACAACCTTGGCACCCCGCATCTTCATCAAGTCGACCACAGCGCGACCAATGCCGCCGCTGCCGCCGATCACCAAAGCCACGCCCGGTCGGTGCCCAAAGCTCATCAACTTCCCCTTCACAACGCCACCGCGTGGTGATCAGCCTATGCCGATCCCCTGCTGATCCCGCAACATCCGGCATGATGAAGGCTGTGAGTGAGCAGCCAAACTTCCGAATCGGCACCGGGCTCGACGTGCACCGCCTGGCTCCGGGGCGCGAGATGCGGATCGCTGGCCTGCATTTTCCCGAGGAAGATCACGGCCCAGATGGTCACTCCGATGGAGATGTGGTCTTGCACGCCATCTGCGATGCATTGCTCTCGGCCGCTGATCTTGGTGATTTGGGCAGCAACTTCGGCAGCAGCCAACCCGAATGGGCAGGCGCGGCCAGCGATCGCCTGCTGACCGAAACCCTCTCCCGCGTGCGCCAGGGCGGATTCGAGGTGGTCAATGTGTCTTGCCAACTGATCGGCAATCGCCCACGCTTTGGCCCGCGACGAGAAGAGGCTGCCACCAGGATCCGCGAAGTACACGGCATCGACGTGAGTCTGTCGGCCACCACGACCGATGGCTTGGGCCTGACCGGGCGCGGAGAAGGGCTGGCCGCAATAGCGACCGCCCTACTGAGTCGTTGAATCCATGGTTGAGTGTGCACAAGCACGGTGAAAGGAAGTCACATGCTCAGTTACGACGGGCTTGATCTCAATGTCGTCACCTATGGGCCTCAGGAAGCGCCAGTAACTGTCTTCCTGGCCCACTGCTGGACAGTCAACCAAGAGGTCTGGCGCTATCAGGTGCGCGCTTTGATGAAGGAGTTCGGCCACGGCATCAGGGTCGTGGCTTGGGACCATCGCGGCCATGGCCTGTCTGAGGCCTCACCACGCCGCGAATGCACCGTGGCCAATCTCGGCACCGACATGGGCGAGATCATCGACACTTTCGCGCCCACGGGCAAGGTGGTGCTCGCCGGGCACTCGATCGGCGGGATGACGATCATGGCTCTCGCTGAGCAGCGCCCTGACATCTTCGAGCGGGTCGTCGGCGTGCTCCTCACCAACACCTCGGCAGGCGAACTGAACACCGTGACCCTAGGCTTCCCGGAGGTCGGGCCACTCGTGCGATCGGCGATCCCGTACGTCCTCGACTTCCGCTCACTGACCCTGACCAAACGCGCCCGGCGACGGATGCCCTTCTTCGAGCGAGTGATCATGAGCGGTCTGGTCTTCGGCGACTTCCCCAGGCTCACCGACGTTGGTCTGGCGGTCGGAGCCCTGATCAACACGCCCAGGCATTCAGTAGTCGGCTTCTACAACGACCTCATGCACCACCATCGCTTCAAGGCCCTCAAGGTGCTCAATGGCATCCCAACCCTCGTCGTGGTCGGCACCAAAGATCGCCTCACGCCACCGCGAATGGCTCACAAGATCGCCGCCCAGATCGAAGGCGCCAAGCTGATCAAGGCTCCTCAGGGGGGCCACATGTTGCCGCTTGAGCGCGACGAGTTGATCAGTGGTCTGTTGATCCGGCTGATCAGACCACACACGGTCACTGAGCTCAAACCAGTGCCTGAGCCTGTGGGCGCCTCTAGTTCAGCCTGAGCGCTGTGAGTGTCGCGGCAGTCATCCTCGCTGGAGGCTCTGGATCCAGATTGGGCGCTGAAGTCAACAAGGTCTTCCTGCCCGTCAAGGGCGTGCCCATCTTGGCGCGCTCGGTGCTCACGGCCCTGACCTTGCCTGACCTGAGTCGCTTGGTAGTGGTCACCCGCCCTGCTGAGAGAGAGCAGGTTGCTCAACTCTTGGCGCCATATTTGGCTGATCGAGAAATCTGGCTCGTTGCTGGCGGGGCCGAGCGTCACGACTCGGAGTGGGGCGCCTTGAGCGCGCTCGCCCAGGAGATCGACTCCGGGGGGGTCGAGATTGTGGCCATCCACGACGGAGCCCGCCCTCTGGCCAGCCAAGCCCTGTGGTCTGCGGTGATCACCGCCGCGAAGACGCACGGGGGCGCAATCCCAACCGTAGAAGTCACCGATCTGATCACATCGGATGGCACCCGCGTCGATCAGCGCGTGGCCGGCGTACAAACTCCGCAGGCATTCAGAGCGCAACCATTGCTCGCCGCTCATCGGGCAGCGGCCGCGGCCGGCGTCAAGACCACCGACACAGCCGCCTGCCTTGAGCAATTTGCCAAACCAGCCATTCGGATCGCGGCAGTGCCCAGTGACTCCGGCAATCTGAAGGTCACCTGGTCACAAGATCTCGGCCGGGTGGCCGGGCTGCTGCAGGCCTGATCAGCCCGACGGTACGACGCGACTGGCTGCTTCCAACATCTGGCGCTCAACATCATCATGCACTCGGGCGGCCAAGGCTGGAGCGAGTTTCAGGTTGATCTCCGACAGGATCGCCACCAGATCGGCGAACAGCACACCGTCAAGGTCCAGGTCGGGCAAGTCAGCCAACCGGCCCGGGCCAAAGACGATCGGGCTGGCCAACGAGAGGAGTTGTTCTCGGTCGAGAGTGCGCCCCACGAACTCGCCCTCCAAGACCTTGATCGTGTCGGTGACCGGGCGCACTGCAACGATGATCGAGTCATCGGCGATCGCCTCACGCACGCACTCCGCGATGAACTCCGGGGGCGTCATCGGACACAGCGGATCATGGAAGACCACGCATTCGCCACGCTCACGCAAGGCTGCGGATGTCGTACCATGCCCAATCGGCTGGACTTCTGCCGCTTCGAGACCCCAAGTGGCGGCAGCCACCAAGGACTCTCCATGGATCAGGGCAAAAGGCAGGGCACCGCGTCCCGCTGTGGGCACGAACCCCCAGACCGGCTCGTCGTCGGTCAGCAGTTGGATCGCGGTCAGCTGGCCAAGACTTCGTCGAGCAGGGCCTCAGCCTTGTCTTCGGGGGTGTCCTCGGCCAAAGCGACTTCGGAGACCAAGACTTGGCGGGCCTTGGCGAGCATGCGCTTCTCGCCAGCCGACAAGCCACGCTCCTGCTCACGGCGCCACAGGTCACGCACCACTTCGGCACACTTCATGACGTCGCCTGAGTGCAACTTCTCGAGGTTGGCCTTGTAGCGCCGCGACCAGTTGGTCGGCTCGTCCGGCACGATCGCACGGAGTACGCCGAACACCCGGTCGAGTCCGTCCTTGTCGACCACGTCACGCACCCCGACCAGGTCGAGGTTGCACGAGGGCACCTTCACGACCAAGTCTTGCTGGGCCACGATGCGCAGCACGAGATACTGACGCTCCTCACCCTTGATGGTGCGCATTTCAATATCCTCGATGACAGCTGCGCCATGATTTGGATATACAACCGTTTCACCGACGGTATAAGTCATATGTTTCTGGCCCCTTTCAAGTGACCAGTCTAACACGTGACCAAGTCGCGCTTCGAGGGCGTTTGTGCAGGTCAACCCACAAATGGGGACTTGACAGTCTGAAATCGATGTGCCCGTTATCGTAGTTTCATCACAACTCGGCACACCCGAGTCGCCGCTTGGAAGGAATGCCGATGCCCACCAGCCCAGACCCACGACAGGGTCAGGAGCCAGCGCCTAAGGCTGCCTCTGGAACGCCAGCAGCACGCCCAGGTCCGGCGGAGGCACGTCGAACAGCGCAACCTGCAGGCCCACGACGTAAACCCAAACCCACGCCTTCCAAAGGTCCAAACGAGGCGAAGGCACAGACCCCACCAACTCCCACCACAAGGCCGACCCCAGCTGCCGCTGGTGCTCCCCGACCCACCAATGTGACAAAGGCGCAGATCCGACGCGATGTCGAGCACGGGGTCAAGCAACCAACCGGCCGGATCCTCATCGCCCTACTGCAAACAAGCCATCCCAAGCAAGCACTTGGAATGGGTCTTGGAGTCGTGGTTTTCGCTCTTCTCCATGGCCGACCGGTCCGGGAGGCGCTCGTCGCTGGCTTGGCAGTGCTGCTCACGCAGGTGGCTCTGGGCTTGATCAATGACTTGGCCGACCAAGATCGAGATGCGGCAACCCAAGCTTCCAACAAACCCCTCGCCGACGGCATCCTCACGCCTGGCACAGTCAACTTCGCGCTCTTCTTGGTGCTCATGCTCAGCGTGCCGGCATCACTTCAAAATGGCCTTGCTTCAGCATCGCTGTTGGCGCTCAGTCTGGTGGTTGGCGTGATCCACAACCGCGCCCTGAAGAACGGCCCGCTCTCGTTCGTGGGCTGGTGCGTCACTTTTGCGCTACTGGTCCCGTTCATCACCTTCGGCATGTGGGGCATGGGTAACGAACCCTTGTCCTTCGACTTCCCCGCTGAGCAGGCGCCCAGTCTCTTGGCTCTGCTGGCTGCCGCCACTCTGGGGCTGGCCATCCATTTGGCCACGGCAATCCCTCATCTGGACCAGGACAAGCGCTCCGAGATCAACACCTTGCCGGTGCTGATCGCAAGCCGCCTCGGCTCACGAGGCCTGGCCTTCCTGGCAGGCACCTTGGCAAGCGTTTCCACTCTGGTGCTCATCTGGGTGGCCCTCTGAGCACGGAGCCCCGCGCGAACCGATAGGCTACGCCCGAGTTGATTCTGCCCGAAGGGGCACGGGCTGAGGCCCGATGATCATGTGAAGAGGTCCGTTGTGAAATTGTCATTGCGCCACCTGGTCGCCCTGAGCGCCCTGCTGATCTTGGTCCCTGCCCTGGCTGCTTGCGGGCTCAATGCCCAGACCGACAAGGTCTATCAGCCTGCGATCGGCACGGACGTACGCGGCGAGAATGTCGACGTACTCGGCGCCGTGATCGTCTCCACCGAAGACGGCACTGGCCAGTTGGTGATCAGCCTCAACAACAACTCGCTGAACGACTCCGACAAACTCGTCAAGATCAGTGGCGATGACCTCACGATTGCCGCTGCCAGCGTCGAGGTCCCGGCAAACAAACTGATCAACCTCGCCGACCAACCCTTTGAAGTCACCGGAGATGACATCGAGGCTGGCGACTTCGTGAAGTTGACCTTCGACTTCCAAAGCGGTGAGTCACTCGTTGCCGAAGTGCCTGTGGTCACCAATGCTGCGCCGTACGACAACATCACTCCGGCCAGCCCCAGCACCTCCCCGCACAAGTCAGCCAGCCCAAGCGCAACTCCGGCTGAGTGAGCATGAGCACGCTGGTCTTGCTCCGCCACGGCGAGAGCGAATGGAATGCCAAGAATCTCTTCACCGGCTGGGTCGATGTGGCCCTCACAGACAAAGGCCGACTGGAGGCCGCTCGCGGGGGTGAGCAACTCGTCGAGGCAGGCATCCTGCCCGACGTCGTGCACACCTCTCTGCAACGCCGGGCGATCACGACGGCTCACCTAGCCCTCGATGCAGCGGACCGCCACTGGATCCCCGTACGCCGCTCCTGGCGCCTCAACGAGCGCCACTACGGCGCCTTGCAGGGCAAGGACAAGAAGCAAACGCTCGCCGAATACGGCGAGGAGCAGTTCATGACTTGGCGTCGCTCCTTCGACACCCCGCCACCGCCGATCGCAGATGATGATCCCTATTCGCAAGCAGGCGACGTGCGCTATGCCAACCTGGGAGCCGAACTACCCAAGACCGAATGCCTCAAAGACGTGATCAAGCGCCTGCTCCCCTACTGGGAAGAGTCGGTGCTCCCTGATCTGCGCGAGCACAACGTGACCCTGATTGCGGCCCACGGCAACAGCCTCCGGGCCATCGTCAAGCACCTAGATGACATCTCAGACAGCGATATCGCCGGGCTCAACATTCCGACCGGCATGCCGCTGGTCTACGAGCTTGACGACAACTTCAAGCCCATCGAGAAGGGCGGGCGCTATCTCGATCCCGAGGCGGCCGCAGCAGCAGCGGCCGCAGTAGCCAACCAAGGGCGCTGATCTCACCCCTGATTGCTCTCGATCAGCCGACTTGGCCATCCGCATTTGGCATCTCGCCGGTCACCAAGTAGATGACGCGGTTGGCCACGCTCACAGCGTGATCGGCGATGCGCTCGTAATATCGCCCCAGCAGAGCTGTGTCCACCGCTGGCTCGACGCCATGGGACCACTCTGCACTGAGTAACGCCGTGAACGACTCGCGACGCAGGCGATCCATCTCCTCATCGACCTCGTCCAGAGCCCGAGCAGCATCCAGATCGTTGGCAGCAATGATGTGTTCGACCCGACCAACCATCACCTCTGCCAAGCTTCCCATCCGGGAAATGATGGGGAGTACCTGCTGTGGCGCCGCTGATTGAGGCAAGCGCAGCTGCACGATCTTGGCCACATGCACGGCCAAGTCGCCCATTCGCTCCAAATCACTGACCATTCGCAGGCCGGCCACCAGCATCCGCAAGTCGGTGGCAACCGGACTCTGCAGAGCCATCATCTGAAAGCTGTCTTCTTCGATCTTCACTCGTAGCAAATCGATGGCCACGTCTGAGTCGATCACAGAACTGGCCAACGCACCATCTGCCTCAATGAGCGCGATCGTGGCATCGGCCACGGCTTGACGCACTCGCCCAGCCATCTCCACCAGTTCGTCTCTTACAGTACTTAGTTGTTCTGAAAATGCTTCGCGCATGGCTGCGAATCTAGGCGGCTCCAATGAACGCCACCCGACTCAAGATGAATGCCAGATGAACAGTTGGCGCACATATGTGCGAGGCAACCAACGGCGCTTGGATACGCCGTACGATCGACTTCGTGGACACCTCCATCCCCAGTGAACTCTCCGCGGTCTTCTCACTTCTGCGCAGCGGAGCCCTGATCGTGAATCCCAATGGCCTCGTCCTCGAGGCCTCCAAGCCTGCACGCGCCCTCGGCCTGGTGCTGGATCAGCGGATCACCAACACCGAGTTGGCCGCCCTGGTGCAGCAAGTGCACGAAGACGGAAAGACCCGCAAAGCAGACATACGACTGCCGATGGTCGGCCAACCACCTCGGCAGTTGAGCACTCGAGTCGCCTTGCTCAACACTCAGCATGTGCTGGCCCTCATCGAGGACCGCACCAAGGAGCGGCGGGTGGAGGCCATCCGCAGAGACTTCGTGGCGAACGTGTCGCACGAATTGATGACCCCTGTCGGAGCGATCAAGGTGCTCGCTGAGACCTTGACCGAGGCTGCCACTGACCCTGACGCCGTACGACGCTTCGCGGGCCGCTTGCAAGGCGAGAGCGACCGACTGGTCACGTTGGTGCGCCAAATCATTGAGCTCTCCAGATTGCAGGGTGACGCCCAACTTCAAGATCCCTCACCAGTACGTCTCGATGAGCTGATCGCCGGAGTTTTCGACACCAACCGGACCGACGCCGAGACCCGCCAGATCCAACTCGCCTGCGAGGGTCCGACCGAGTTGAGCGTGTTGGGTGACGCGGCCCAGTTGGCCGTCGCGGTGAACAATCTCGTCGCCAACGCGATTGCCTACTCACCCGAGGGCACTTCGGTGGTGGTGTCCACCACCGATCTGATCGATTCGGTCGAGCTTGGCGTTTCAGACCAAGGCATTGGGATCCCCCAAGCCGATCTCGATCGCGTCTTCGAGCGCTTCTACAGAGTGGATCCGGCTCGAGCCAGGTCGACAGGAGGCACCGGTCTAGGGCTCTCCCTCGTCAAACACATCGCTGCCTCGCATGGCGGTGAAGTCAAAGTGCGCTCAAAGGAAGGCCGCGGCTCAACCTTCACCTTGGTGCTCCCCAAGCAGGCAGACACAGACAGTGAGGAGCTCGCCGGATGAGCGTCGTACTCGTGGTTGAGGATGAAGAGACTTACCGTGATGCACTTGAGTTCGTACTTCGAAAGGAAGGCTTCGAGGTCAAGCTTGTGGCCAACGGCCCCGACGCTCTGACTGAGTTTGAAAGATCCGGCGCAGATCTGATCCTTCTCGACCTCATGCTGCCGGGCCTCTCAGGCACAGACGTCTGTCGCCAGATCAGACAGACATCATCTGTGCCCATCATCATGGTGACCGCCAAGGACGACGAGATCGACAAGGTGGTCGGCCTTGAGATCGGGGCCGATGATTATGTGACCAAGCCGTACTCACCACGGGAGTTGGTCGCCCGGATCCGCGCCGTGCTCAGGCGCGGCACAGAGCCAGAGCTGCAGACGAGCACCGTGGAAATCGGGGCCATCAGAATGGACATCGACCGCCATCTGGTCAGTGTCGGTGGTGAAGAAGTCTCCATGCCACTCAAGGAGTACGAACTGCTGGAGATGTTCTTGCGCAATGCTGGGCGGGTGCTGACTCGAGGCCAACTCATTGACCGAGTCTGGGGCTCGAACTATGTGGGCGACACCAAGACCCTCGACGTACACGTGAAGCGGCTCCGCGCCAAGCTCGAGGCTGACCCAACAGATCCGAAGTTGATCACCACCGTGCGTGGGCTCGGATATCGATTCGAGGCCTAGTCCTTGCGAAGCGCAGCCGGGCGCTCAGTTGACGGTGTCGGTCGCCTCAGGGTCGCTCAAGCCCAACGGCTCAATGAAGGCAGTCAGGTTGTGAGTGGGCTCGCCACGCGCCACGCGCCACGCCCATTCCTTGCGAATGGCGGAGGCAAATCCCAACTCAAGCAGCACGTTGAACGACGTGTCGGCATATTCCAAGACACTCCCCAGGATCTTGTCGATGCCGTCTGCTGTGGCGGCAGTGAGCGGGAGTCGCCCGGACAGGTAGATGTCGCCCATCGCATCCAACCCGAAGGCGACAGCGAACATCTTCAGGTTGCGCTCAAGCATCCATCGATAGGTGCCCTCGAAGTTTTCATCCGGCCGCCGACAGACAAAGGCATTGACATCAACTGAGTGTGCGCTGACCGAGATCCGACATGGAGTCTGCAGTTTGCGTTCACCCGGCAAGGTGATCTCAAAGCGGTCTCCTGCTCGTGACCAATCCAGGCCCGACTCTGCCAAGCTCGTCTCAAGTGCCGCGCAGGCTTGCTCTGGAGTCACCGTCGGTCAACACCCAGATTGGTGGCCGCACGCTGATATACCTCAAGAGTCTGCTTGGCGGTGCGCTCCCAGCCGAACTCAGCGGCGTGCAAAACGGCTCCTTCGCTGAGCCTGCTGTGCAATTGCTCGTCGAGCAGGATCTGCTCAAGGGCCTTGGCATAGTCGTTGACGTCGTGACCATCGATCAGGATCCCCGAGGAGCTGTCGGCAACCGCGGTGGTCAGCCCGCCAACAGCAGCTGCGACCACCGGTGTGCCTACGGCCTGCGCCTCGATGGCGACCAGGCCGAAGCTCTCGTTGTACGACGGCACGCAGACCACATCAGCAGCGGCCATCCACTGTGCCAGCGCTGCTCGTGACACCGGCGGGACGAATCGCACCGAGTCGGTGATCTGCAGGGAATGGGCCAAGGAAGCCAACGACTCCGGCCTTTCCAGACCAGTGCCAGACGGTCCTCCGATCACGGCAACGGTCAACTGGCCAGCCAACTCGGGTCGCCATTCGCCGAGAAGTGCTGCTGCCTTCAACACGATGTCTGGCGCCTTCAAGGGTTGGATCCGACCGATGAAGGCGATCACCTTGCCATGCGGAGGCAACCCAAGACGAGCTCTCGCCGCCGCCTTGTCGAATGGGCGAAACTCCTCCAGGTCAACTCCGGGATGGACCACTTCGACCCGGTCTGGGTCGGCACCGTACAGGTCGACGAGTTGGTGATATTCGACATCGGTATTGGCCACGAGCATGTCGCTGGCCGCGACGACTTGCTCTTCACCAATCAGGCGCGCTGCTGGCTCGGGACTGTCGCCTCTTGCCAGGGCTGCATTCTTCACTTTGGCCATCGTGTGCATGGTGTGCACCAATGGCACTGCCCAGCGATCTCTAGTGAGGGCACCCACTTGCCCGCTGAGCCAATAGTGACTGTGCACGACGTCGTAGTATCCAGGGTCGCGCGCCGCCTCGGCGCGGAGTACCTCGCGGGCAAAAGTGCACAGCTGACTCGGCAACTCATCCTTGGCCAAGCCTTCAAATGGTCCGGCTACGACGTTGTGCACCCGGATCCCATCGTAAACATCAATCACGGCTGGGGTCTTCGATGATGTTGCCCTCGTGAACATGTCGACCTGCACCCCTTGCTGGGCGAGTCTCCTGGACAACTCGAGCACGTAGACGTTCATGCCGCCCGCATCCCCTGTGCCCGGCTGGTCGAGGGGCGAAGTGTGCAGACTGATCATCGCCACCCGCTCGATGGATGGGGTCATGCCCAGCCCAACAACGCTGATCGGAAAAACATTCCGGGTGCCTGCACACTCATGCTCTGGTGGATCATGACCGGGTCAGCTCCGCCCAAGGTAGGAGCGGACTCCAGCCACGATGGCATCGGCGTACTGCGCTCGACCACGCCTGGTGGTCATCTTGGCGGCGTCACTGGCATTGCGCATGTTGCCGAGCTCAATCATCGACACCGGCACCACCGATCGGTTGAGCGTGCCGAGATCAGAGCGCACGGAAAGGGCCGTCCCAGAGCCAACATAGGTTGAGCGCGGCACCCCAGCAGAGGTCAACGCATCACGTAGTTGAGTGGCCAGGCGCAGGGAGGGTTTTGCGGTCGTGGTGGTCCAGGGCGCTCGCTTCTGCGGCGCAATGACATGGAAGCCACGATTGCGCGCTGAGGAGCCGTCGGCATGGATGCTCACCATCAAGGCAGCACCATGCTGGCCGGGGAAAGCGCCTCGCTTGTCAACACAAGGGCCCCACAGATGGCGACTGTTGGCGTTGCGGGTCATCACCACTTTGGCCCCCATTCTCACCAACCGAGCGCGCACCGCCCGACTCACCTGCCAGGCCACCGTGGCTTCGGGCACACCGGCATTGGTGGCAGTGCCAGTGGTGTTGCAGGCCTTCTTGAAGCCGCCCGCATCGACTAGTTGGTTGATCTGGCGTGGGAATCGCGCATTGCCCAACTGATGGCCGGGGTCAATCGCAATCGTCAGGCCAGCCAATGGCCGGGCTGACGCGTTGGGCGCGCTCGGAGCAGCGCTGCTGGGCATCCCCGCCGAAGAACCCGTCGCGAGGGTGATCGCGAGCAGGGCCCCGACTGCGGCGTTGATCATCTTATTCACCAAGGGCCCTACGAGTGGGGGGCGTGGCCAGTCCGAACTCACTCAACCGGTCGGCGATCGAGTCAACTGCCTCACCCATGTGGGTAGCCGCAAGACGATGCAAGGCCTGACTGCGGCGGTAAGGGTCAACGATGTCAAGGTCTTCCGAAGACACCTCGGCCCGGTGTGTGGCCGCCGCATGCACCAAGGACTTCGCGTCTGCGGCCGAGACCAACTCCATCAACTTGGCGAACTCAACCGCGGTGAAGGTACGCCGCAGCGTAGCCGGTGCCATTTGCAGCACTCGCTCACGAATGTCTTTGGTCGCGGTGAGGATGAGATCGGCCTCCAGCGCCATGTCACTGGTCAACCTACGCGCGGCAAATCCCTGCGCAGATCCACCCATTGACTCGAGAAACTCGGCTGCACTGGCGTCCATGGCATGACCCACCAAGGCGCCAACCCCGGCACTGGACACTGCGGCCCTGCCAGGCACCAATCTGGGCGCGAGCAGGCGCTCACCCATCGGCGAACGACACACATTGCCGATACAGACGAAGAGCACGTGAAAGACAGCCACCAGACCACCTTATAGACTGGTCGACGCGCCTACCGCGCCCATCACCTGACTAAACAGACTGGATCAAACATGTCTTCCCCTGGGAACTCCATCCGCACAGACCTGCGCAATGTGGCCATCGTGGCCCACGTCGACCATGGCAAGACCACCCTGGTCGACGCGATGCTGCACCAGGCGGGGGCGTTCTCCGAGCACGAGGCTGAAGGCGTTGCCGAACGGGTCATGGACTCAGGCGACTTGGAGCGCGAGAAGGGGATCACCATTCTCGCGAAGAACACCGCCGTGCACTACTCAGGGCCATCGGCGCCCGATGGCATGACCATCAACATCATCGACACCCCAGGCCACGCGGATTTCGGCGGAGAAGTTGAGCGTGGCCTCTCGATGGTCGACGGCATCGTCCTGCTCGTCGACGCCTCTGAAGGCCCCCTTCCACAGACCCGCTTCGTGTTGCGCAAGGCGCTCAACCGCAATATGCCCGTCGTACTCGTCGTCAACAAAGTGGATCGGTCTGACTCACGAATCTCTGAGGTCGTAGATGAGACCTACGAGTTGTTCATGGATCTCCTCGACGACTCCCACTCCGACGACGCCTTGGACTTCCCGGTCGTCTACGCGAGCGCACGCGCTGGCCGAGCCAGCACGGAAGCTCCCGACAACGGGAGCCTGCCCGACTCCCCTGACCTCGAGCCGCTCTTCAAGACGATCCTGGAGACGATCCCGGCTCCGACCTACACCGAGGGTGCGCCCTTGCAGGCTCACGTGACCAACCTCGACGCCAGCCCATTCCTGGGCCGGCTGGCATTGGTCAGGGTCCACCAAGGGACCCTGCGCAAGAACCAACAAGTTGCGTGGTTGAAGAGCGACGGCAGTAGTCAAAATGTCAAGGTCACCGAGCTGTTGATCACCGAAGCCCTGGAGCGCAAACCAGGCGAGTCTGCTGGCCCCGGCGAGATCGTGGCAATCGCCGGCATCCCCGAGATCATGATCGGTGACACCCTGGCCGATCCCGAAAACCCGATCGCGTTGCCCAAGATCGTGGTCGATGAGCCCGCGATCTCAATGACCATCGGCACCAACACCTCACCTCAGGCTGGCCGGGGCCCCACCAAGAACACCAAGGTGACAGCACGCTTGGTCAAGGATCGCCTCGACAAGGAACTCGTCGGCAATGTGTCCTTGCGGATCCTGCCGACTGATCGGCCTGATGCTTGGGAGGTGCAGGGCCGAGGCGAACTCGCCTTGGCGATCCTGGTTGAGCAAATGCGGCGTGAGGGCTACGAACTCACCGTCGGCAAGCCCCAAGTGGTCACCAAGGAGATCGACGGCAAGGTGCACGAGCCCGTCGAGCGACTCACCATTGACGCCCCCGAAGAGCACCTCGGTGCGATCACGCAATTGTTGGCAGTACGCAAGGGTCGCCTCGAGCAGATGACCAATCACGGCACTGGCTGGGTCCGGATGGACTTCTTGGTGCCCGCACGCGGCCTGATCGGATTCCGTACGGAGTTCCTCACCGAGACCCGCGGCACCGGCATCGCCCACCATGTTTTCGAGAAGTACGAGCGGTGGGCCGGCGAGATCCGTTCCCGCGCCTCGGGCTCTTTGGTCGCCGACCGTGCCGGGGCCGCCACGGCGTACGCGATGACCAACCTGCAGGAGCGCGGCGTGATGTTCGTCGAGCCCACCACTCAGGTCTACGAAGGCATGATCGTCGGGGAAAACTCCCGCGCTGATGACATGGATGTCAATATCACCAAGGAGAAGCAGCAGACCAATATCCGCTCTGCCACCAGCGACAACTTCGAGAAGCTGATCCCGGCCAAGAAGCTGTCCCTTGAGCAGAGCCTGGAGTTCTGCCGCGACGACGAGTGTGTCGAGGTCACCCCTGACGCGGTCCGCATCCGCAAGGTTGTCCTGGACGCCGGCGAGCGCAACCGCACCGCCGCCCGTCTACGCAAGGCCAACAAGAGCTGACTCAGGGTCAAAAACTCGGAGAGCCAGTCCGCGACCGGCCCACGACCGACGGTCCACGGCAGCCAACCCAAAGACTCGAGGACTACCTGGCAACCAAGCCGAGCAAACCCATCATTCTGATTCAATCGAATGCTTGGGCCAAAGCATCAAAAGTCTCGGTGAGATCTCCCAGCACCTCTAGGGGTTCGGGTTCAGCTGCATCAATCACGGCCTTGGTCATGATGGCAAAGACAGCTCCCACGACTGCGGTCACCTCACGAACCACGCGCGCGTCTGCCATGGGGCCAAACGTGTCGATGACACTCTCTCCCGCAAGCGCCCAGACCTGCCACTGGGCTTCTCGAAGGTAGGGCGACAACTGTCCGTGCTCGTTGGCGAGTGCAGCTAGCTCGACAAGGACCTCGAGTGTGCCGGACACAGCTTGATGCTGAGTTAGGTTGCGTACTCGCTGTACTACACCCAAGTCCTGACTGGGTGTATCCCAACCCCGGAGCCCATCGCTGGCCGAATGCACCAGCTTCTGGGCAACGGCGTGTTCCTTGCAGTCGAAGTAATTCGAAAATGTACGCCGCGAAACCATTGCTTCAGCCACGATCTGATCGATGGTGGTCTGGTCGAAACCTTGTGTCTTGGTCAGGGAAAACGCGGTATCAGCCAACTTACGCGCCAGCACTTGTCGCTTCATCTCACGAAGGCCTGTTGCCATGCCAGCACTATTGCACGGAGCCATTGTCGGGATCATGTGGGCGTGAGATTCATTCGTCCTGTCGCAACTGAGTACCCTCCAAGTCCAACTTCGGTAGAAGTTCGTCCAGCCAACGGGGCAGCCACCAAGCAACTTCGCCAACGACCAACAATAGTGCTGGCATCAGGGTCATCCTGATCAGGAAGGCATCGATCAAGATGCCCACGGAGAGCGCGAAGCCGAACTGTCTAATCATGGTGTCGTCGGTGAGTACGAATCCCCCAAAGACGGACACCATGATCACTGCAGCAGCAAATACCACACGACTCGAATGCGAAAAGCCATCCACCACTGCTTGACGAGCACCAACACCTCGCACATGAGCTTCCCGCATTGAGGTGCCCAAGAAGACTTGGTAGTCCATAGCCAAGCCATAGAGAATTCCACTAGCCATGATCGGCAGGAAGCTGAGGATTGGTCCGGGGCGATCCAGCCCAACCACCCAAGTGAACCGCGCATCACTGAACACGAGTGACATTAGTCCCATGGTTCCAACGATTGTCAGCAGAAAGCCGGAAGTGGCAGCTATTGGTAAGAACACAGACCGGAACACCAGCAAGAGGACCAGCAATGAGAGTCCAACTATCACCACTAAGTAGGTCGGGATCGCGGCTGCCAGCACTTCTGTCAGGTCGATGTTCAGCGCAGATTGACCTGTAACCTCGAGCGGTTCTAGATCTGTCACGGTTTCTTGACGAAGATGCTTGACTAGCCTTTGCGTTGTCGGGTCAGTGGGGCCAGCATCAGGAATGACCTGAAAGATGGCCATGGATCGGCTCTCATTGGCACCTACCAACTTGACCGAGGCCACGTCAGAGATGCGATAAAGATGGGCTTGTGTCTGTAGCAACTCCGCTTGGCCCATTGCCTTCCCATCGGCTCGTCTGGCAACTACCGCAAGTGGCCCATTCGAGCCTGCCCCAAAACCTGTTGCCATCGCGTCATAGGTAATTCTGGCTTCTGATGCATTCGGTGCCACATCCCCGGCAGGCATACCAAGTCGGATGTCAGAGGCAGGGATCGCCAACAAGCCCAAGCAAGTTGCTATCGCGCCAACAATCAGGAGTGGTCGCCGCGAGAGCACTCGCGTCCACCCAGAAGCAACCCAGTGCGCCTTCTTCCCGGACCTCTTGATTTGGCTGGGACGCACTCGACTTTGCGAAAGGCCAAGCAAGGCCGGTATCGCTGTGATCGACAGCAAGACTGCAAGCACAACTGTGGTTGCGGCGGTCAGGGCCATGACGGTGATGAAACCGATCTGCAATGTGAGGAGCCCAAGCAGGGCAATCACCACAGTGGTTCCCGCGAAGAGAACCGCTGAGCCTGAAGTGCCCACCGCCTCAACCACTGACTCGCTTGGCAACTGCCCCTTCGCAAGGAGACTGCGATATTTGTGGATGATGAACAGCGCGTAGTCAAGACCGACTGCCAACCCGATCATCAGAGCCAGCGCTGGGGTCGAACTTGTCATGTCATAGTGCGCCGACAGCCCAAATGCAGCACCGACACCAAGGAATACGCCGGTCATTGCCGTCAGCAAGGGCAGCCCCGCGGCCACGATGGACCCAAGGGTGAGCCACAGAACCATCGCGGCGATGGCCAGCCCTACCAGTTCTCGCCCTCCTAGTGGCGGTTCGCTGGCCCGAAGTGTTGATGTTGCGGCCACGGTGAGGCCTTGCTGTGCAACCTCATCTCGCGAGATCCCCAGCAAATCATCAACGACATCTGCCGGTAGGTCAGAGAGCCGATCGCCCAACTGGATCGACATTGCTGCCACAGTTCCATCACGTGAAACCGCAACTGTGCGGAACTGCGCTTGCCCAACACGCAAAGGCCGAGCACTCGGGTCGCGCCCAAGTAAGAGCGTGTCCAACTCAGCCAAGACCGGCTCGGAAGCCACACTCACTGCCCGATTCACCTGGACTCTGGGATCTTGCAGTTTCTGCGGGACAAGCGCAGGTCCGCCCATCCCAATTGACGCCCCCTGGCTCTTGAGGACTTCAAGCTCCTCTACCAGTTGGGAGGCACCAATGATCATCCAACTTGGTTGGGATCGACTCAACTTGGCGCTTCGCTCAGCCAAGGCGAGGATCTGGCCCGCTGCCGGGTTCCCCAAACCCTGGAGCATCTCGCCATGCGCATGGAGATCGTCAGACATCAAAGTGAGTTTTGGCCTAAGCGAGTCTGCAACCTTCGCTTCCACTTTGCCTCTTATTTTGCTCTCCACAGCGTCCCGCTGTTTTGCTATGGCGGTTTCACGATCGATCACCAAGCCAGAAGCATTGACTTGTTCGAGCGCTCTTGCGATGGCCTCCTCACGCGCCGGCGTGTCAACTCTGGTTCCATCTGACGCAGTGAACACCAAATAGCCTTGGGCGCCATCGGCTTGTGGCAATTCATGAGTGATGCGATCCAGAGTCTGTTGGGAGGGGGTATCTCGGAGCGTAATGCCAGAAGAAATGTGTCGCGGCTGGGTCATGAGTAGTCCCGAAACAACCAGAACTAGCAGGCCCCACGCCGCCAGAGTCTGCCATGGGCGTCGGAAGGCTAAGGCCGCCAGCTTGGCCAGATACACCGACATCGGAGCCTTGTTGATTTTATTGCCCATTAGGCAAGACTACCTTATAGGCACTTTTTTGTTCAGAGTGACTTAGTCTCGATCCGTAAGTTCTCGGGTGGCCCGGAAGGCTCGGGTGTGGCTGAGCCATAGTGATACCGGCAGGCAGCAATGCGGACTTCTGAGTCGACGACCTTGTAGACGAGCCGGTGCTCGTCGGTGATGCGTCGCGACCAGTAGCCGGCTAAGTCGTGGCGCAGGGGCTCGGGTTTTCCGATGCCTTCGTTGCCATTGCGGGTGATGTCAGTGAGAAGAGTGTTGATTCGCTTGAGGACCTTGCGGCCCTGAGCTTGCCACCACAGGTAGTCCTCCCATGCGTTCTCGTCCCAGACCAGAAGCACCTCAATCGGCCTGGTGAAGCTCGTGCGCTTGGCCACGTCCTGCTTCGAGTCGCTCCATCGCGTCAAACAGCCGCCGCGCGTTTGCAGGGGACCGCATCAGGTAGGCGGTCTCCTTCAAGGACTCATAGTCCTCCAAGGACACGATGACGACGGGGTCATGACCGGCCCGGGTGATCACGACCTCCTCGCGGTCATTGGTGACACCGTCGAGAACCTCGGCGTAGCGGGCTCGGGACTCGGTGTAGCTCATGGTCTTCACGGCAAACCTCCTGTACAGAAAAGCGTACTTCGAAGGCGTCGCGTAGGCAAGCAGTGTCGGGCCAATATCCACTCTGCCGCCACGACGAGTGTGTCGAGGTCACCCCTGACGCAGTCCGCATCCGCAAGGTCGTCCTGGACCCCGGCGAGCGCAACCGCACCGCCGCCCGTCTACGCAAGGCCAACAAGAGCTGACCAAACACCCGCATCCCAAACTGGGATCGGGAGCCCGGCTCTCACACCAGCAACTCGAGGTACTTCCTACGCGCCTTCATCGCATGGATAAGTAGTTCATTTCCGCTGTCGAATCTCAGGACCGCGAGCTCCAATAGCCGGCCGTTCGGATCAAAGCCAAGACGTAGCTCCGCGATGGGTGGCTCCTCGGTTTCGGCGGACCGATAGACGGGATGCTCAGCAGCGTAAACGGCGTCATCCGGGTCGATGCCGTGCTTGAGAGCCGACGGGTGAACGATCACTATGCAACGTGAGTCCAGCGCCGGACCGCCTCACGGATCGCTTCCGACCGGGTCAGGCCATCATGCTCTGCCTTTGCAGTAAGGGCTCCCAAAAGTTCCTCATCCATCCGCACCGGGATGACCGCGCTCTCTCCCTCGAGGCCAGGGTTGAGTTTCGGTCGTCCTCTGCGCTTCAGGGTCTCCACGTCGTAACCCTTCTCAGCACGCTGGATCGCTTCATCGATCAACTGCTCAGTTACCGGCATCCCATTGATCGTCTCACCATCATGAACCTCAACCATGAATATTAATGTAATACAGGAGCACGCACGCAGCAACGGCTGCGGGTTGGCTACTTCAAGCACTGGTTGCCTTGCTAGCCAAGAAATTCAGCTCGACCTGTGCATTACCCCGCCATTTTCAGGCAATCCGGATCCAACTCCAGGTGCCAAGCCACACCCCTGCCCCACCAGCCACCAGATAGCCGAGCCACCAGATCGGCAGACTCATTGGGAGTTTGGGCATGAAGCGCCTTACAAAGCCACTGGCGATGATGGCGAGCACGGCAGGGGCAGCCATGAGCCAGAACAGCACTCCGCAGACCAGCCAGGCGGCCACCACGTCATCTCCGGCGAAGGCATAGACGAAGAAGTTCCATCCCAAAGAGCCAAACAACCCAGCCCACATGGGCAGGATGAGATTTGGTGCTCGCACCATGGCTGCAATCGACGTACCTACGATCGCGCCGAGGATGAGCACTGGCACAGCAACAGCAATCATCCAGCTGCCATCGGGGCATTGCTGAGCCGACACATATGGCCCACCCGTTGCGCACGCTCCGCCGACATCCATGACTGCGCGCATGGCCAAGTAGATCATCGTCACCGCTAGGGACATCACGGCAACGATCAGCAGCAACACCGGCGCCAGAATGGCAAACCGATTTCGCCACAGCGAATTGAAGGAATCATGGAGCACAGGTGGCGGTGGAGGGGACGAGACGGTAGCTGAAGAGTCCGCTGGTCCAGGTGCGGCGAATAGTCGATCAAGCTCTGCGCCGATGAACTGTAACTCGACATCGCTGCCTGATCTGCGCACGTTGTCGATGCGCCGGTCGCGGTCAGGCAGCGAAATCAGGCCGGCATCTGCAGCCCGCATGATCTTGATGATCAACTCTTCTCGCCTCGAGGATTGCTCGTTCATCAGGCACCCATCCCATCCATGCCGACAAGTCCTGGAGTCGGCGCACTAGCGTCAGCGCACAAGAGTCACCGCAAGGTGGCCAGGAGTTTGCTCAGCTCAGCTATGCCATCGTCACGAGCAGCCTTGGCGGCCACACTGATCATGTCCATGTCCATGAATCCATGGATCATCCCCGCATAGTCACGGTGTACGACGGACACTCCTGCATCGCGCAGAGCAGCGGCATATGAGGCTCCTTCGTCACGGAGCGGGTCGAACTCCGCAGTCAAGACCACGGCTGGCGGCAAACCCTCGAAGCGTCCGCGCAGGGGCGAGAGCGCTTCATCCTCGGGCAAGGCCGGGGCATAGTGGTTGATGAACCAAGCCATCGTCTCCATGTCGAGGAAATAGCCTTTGGCATTGTCGGTGCGCGAGGGATAGTCGCCGTGCACATCCACAGTCGGGTAGATCAGGAATTGCGCTGCCAAGTCGGGCACTGATTGTGCGGTTACGGCACTCAGATTGCCACCTGCACTGTCACCGCCCACTGCGAGGAGATCCGTGCCGCCAAACTGCGACAGTCGCGACTTGATGTCTTCGGTTGCGGCGACCGCATCTTCGGCCGCCGCAGGGTATTGGGATTCGGGAGCCAAGCGGTAGTCGACCGACACGACGCAGACATCGGCCCCCGTGCAGATGGCCCGGGCCATCGCATCATGGGTGTCGAGGTCTCCGATCACAAATCCGCCACCATGAAAGAGGGCCAGGGTAGGAGCCGCGGTCTCCCCCTTGGGGCGATAAACCCGTGCCGCCAATTTGCCTGACGCTCCCTCAACCACATCGTCGTCGATTGCACCAACTTCGACCAAGGTGTCAGGATTGCGCAGGTCTACACACATCGTGCGAAATGCCGTGCGCGCCTCGGCTGGCGTCATACTCGCCATGGAAGGGGTGGAGTTGACGAAGTCAAGGAAGTCCTTGAGCTGTGGGTCCAATGCCATGGCCACATCATGCCTCATCAACAGATGGAGGAATAGAAAAGACCCCGGGGATCACCCGGGGTCTTCTCAGTCGGTTGCTCACGCAGAGGCAGCGGCCTTCTTGGCAGCCGGCTTCTTGGCAGGAGCCTTCTTGGCGGCCGGCTTCTTGGCAGCAGGAGCCTTCTTCGCAGCGGTCTTCTTCTTGTCTGCAGCAGACACGGCGCGCTCACGACGAGCAACGGTGGAGTCTTTCTGCAGGTCGGTGAGGGTCTCGACGGAGTCCTCGGTCACCTTGCGAAGAGCAGCAACAGCCTTGACGCCGTCCTTGCGGAAGGCGGCATAGAGCTTCTCGCCACGCTCGGCCAGGTCACCGTAGGTCTTGAAGCCGTCAGCGACAGCGGTCTCGACCTGCCCGCGAACGGTCGTGGGGTAGGCAGCAGCGTCCTTGCGGAAGTCAGCCACGATGCCCTCGAAGCGAGCCTGGAGGCCCTTGGCGTCCTTGGTCAGGTCCTCGACGCGGCTCTTCGCAGTCTCCTGCAGCTTCGCAGGCTCGAGCTGGGCCTGCACCTCAGCGAGGCGAGCCGCAGCCTTGGCCTGCTGGTCGCCAGCGAAGTTGACCGTGTGTACGACGGCCAGCTCAGCAGCGCCGGCAGCCGCGAAGAGCGACTTGAGCGACTCGGTCTTGATGGTCTCAGCGTTGACAGGGGTCTTAGCCATTTCAATCACTTCCTTCTTCGCTCGATTTTGTCGAGCGTTTGGTGGTTTTGGTCTTCTCGGACTTGCTTGACTTGCCAGCTTTGGTGTTGGCAGGTTGGGAGGCCTCGACCCTCAGCGCGGACCCGTTTCTCGACTCTGGCACCGACGGATCAAGCTCCAAGGCGCTGGTGTCGCCCGAAGTTGCGTTGGTGGCCTGGAAGGCGTGATAGACGTCGAGGAGTGCCTGCTTTTGGCGTTCACTCAATGACACATCACCCAAGATCGCGAGCTCCACGGCTCGAGACTCGGTCGTCTCGGCGCTGAGGATCCCGGCTTGCACATAGATCTGCTCGGCAGAGATGCGCAAAGCCTTCGCGAGTTGTTGCAAGACATCGGCCGATGGCTTGCGCAATCCGCGTTCGATCTGACTCAGATAGGGATTGGAGACCCCCGTCTGCTCGGCCAACTGACGCAAGGTGAGCTCGGCTGCCACCCGCTGCTCTCGCAGGTAGTCACCCAGTGAGCCAACGGCTGATTCAACCGCTGTCCCCATCTTGGTCTTCTTGGCCATGACTCCAGTTTGCTAACTATTGCAAGCAAAATCAACTCAAGCGCGCGTGAGTGCCATCACAATGGGTCTTTCAGGCCTGCTGGGCCGGGCTGATTCGACTGCGGAGCTGAGCCCGCGTCAGTATGCGCCCTTGCTGCCAAACACCGCAGAGAAGGTGCGCAGCAAGATCGAGAGGTCCTGAAACATCGACCAGTTGTCGACGTAGTACAAGTCGAGGCGGATCGCCTCTTCCCAAGACAGATCCGAGCGACCCGACACCTGCCACAGGCCGGTCATGCCTGGGCGTACGGCGAGCCGACGTCGCGCGAAGTCGTCGTACTGGGCGACCTCTCGACCCAGTGGTGGCCTAGGGCCAACCAAGCTCATGTCTCCACGCAACACATTGAACAACTGCGGCAACTCGTCGATGGAGAAGCGCCGCAACCAAGCGCCAGGCTTGGTGATGCGCGGATCGTTGTCCATCTTGAACAGCCCACCCTCATAGCCCTGCTGCTCATGCAACTCCGCCAAGAGCTCTTCAGCATTGGTGACCATGGTGCGGAACTTGAGGCACTCAAACTCCTTGCCGTCCCGGCCGGCTCGGGGCTGCTTGAAGATCACGGGGCCGCGATCATTGAGCCAGATCCGGATTGCAGCAAAGGCGAAGATGGGGCTGAATGCGATGATCAAGGCCAGTGCCCCGAAGAAGTCGAAGCTGCGCTTTGCCCAACGGATCGCACGTTGTCCGCGCGGCTTGTCGATGTGGATCAACGGCATGCCACCAACCGGACGGAAGCGCACCCGCTCGTTGGAGACGTCGGTGACACTGGGCGCAACCATGACCTGGATGTCTTCGTTTTCAAGATCCCAGGCGACTTGGCGCAGTTGGGTAGCCGAGTCGAAGGCCCCACCGGCAAGGAAGACGATGTCTGCCTGAGCGATCATCGCAATCTCAGCCACTGCTGCTGCATCACCGAGCAGTGAAATTCCTCCACTCGTCTCCGACTTACGTCCGCAAGTTGGGAGTACGGCGCCAATGACGTTGTAGCCAAGCCAAGACTCGCGCTTGAGCACTCCGCCCATTTCATCAACATGGCCCTCGGTGCCGACGATCACGACTCGATAGCCCAAATGACCCATGGCGCGCGCACGCTGGATCAACTGCCGCATCACATAGCGCGAGAGGAGCAGCAGGACTGCCCCCAAAGTGAAGGCGATCAAGAAAAAGCCTCTGGGCACTTGCTCCTTGGCCAAATAGCTGACCAACCCGGTCAGCGCAGCGGCGACGCCACTGGCATAGAGCACCCGCTTGTATTCATCAACGCCAGCTCCAAACACGTCACTGCGATAGCCGCCCATGATCCAGGTGACCGCAAGCCAACCGGCCAGGATGGTGGGGGCATAGATGCCCAGCCGATGGCCGGCATCAAATCCCGGGACCTGCCCCGGCATGTGGATGCTGTTGCGCCAAGCGACGGCCAAGAGCAGCGAGACCGTGATCACCACGATGTCGACCAAGGCCGTGATGAACGGAAGAAGTCGAACGACCCGATTGCGGGTGCCGGTAGCAACTTGATTGCCCTGCTTGGCTGCCTCAAGAGCAGCGGGGCGGACGACTCCGTCTTCGGAGATGCGCTGAGAGGGCAGGCTCACGCTGCGGGTGGCGTTGTTCACACCCTGCAAGTCAGTCAACCAACTCACTGCACCGCACCTTCCTCCCAGTAGTCGCGACGCCTACACATGGAATTACGACAGATTGGTGGCCTTGGTTACAACGGAATGCGCAAGCGGTCTAGCCCAATCATCGTCGTGATTCAGCTATTCCCGATTGGGCAGTCTCCATGCAGCCGCGTTGTTGTCGAAGGCTGGCAGCCCTCTTGTCTGCCGAATGAAACCCCATGCCAATGGGCCCAGCAGCAACATGCCAGCACCAATGATGCCCACCCACTCGGGAGGTACGCCGAGCATTTTCAATCCTGTGAGTGTGAGCACGATCACAATCCCCCGCCGGATCACTGACTGCGACACCCAATTGGCCATCCGGGCCCCCAGGAAGGTGCCCGGCGTACCCCCCAAAATGAGCGGGATCAGCACGGCCCAGTCAATGCCTTGCGCAACAACATGACCCACCGCGGCAGCAAACACCAAGGGCACGGCTTGCAGCAGATCGGTGCCAACCAACTTCACGGCCGACAAAGTGGGATAGATCAATAGCAGCGCAACCATGATCAGTGACCCAGAGCCGACAGAGGTGATCCCCACCAGCAATCCGCCTACTGCACCCACGAGCAGGGTCGGGATCAACTTCACCTGCGGGTCCGCCTCGATCACCTCATTGCCAGCGGTCACGTGCCGCAACTGGAGATACATGCGCAAGGCATAAGTCGCGGCCGTGAACAACAGCGCACAACCGATCGCAGTCAGCAAGAACTCCTGTTGGCGCTCGTCGTCGCCCATCGCCCTGACGATGAATCCACCAGCGAGAGCAAAGGGCACCGAGCCCGCCACCAACAGGCCAGCTAGTTTGAGATTGGGCGACCCACGCCTCCAGTGCACGGCAGCACCCACTGACTTGTTGACGCTTGCGGCAACCAGGTCATTGGCCACAGCAGCAGTCGGGGGCACCCCGAGAAAGATCAATGCCGGTGTCATCAGGGCACCGCCACCCATCCCGGTCAAGCCGACGACGATGCCGACGCCAAAACTGACGAGCAGCACCGACAGGGCGGCCATGGTCAAGAGATCAGCCATTGGCTTGGGCTCCTTGTTGCGTAAGTGATATCGGAAGTACAGCGAGCACGTCTTCGAGCGCGTCCTCGATTGTGCGCCCCTCGGTGTCGACAACCACATCGGCGTCATCGGGGGCCTCGTATGGACTGCTGATCCCGGTGAACTCCGGGATCAACCCTGCTCTCGCCTTGGCGTAGAGGCCCTTGCGATCGCGCCGCTCGCACTCCGCAAGGGAAGTGGCCACATGCACCAGCACAAACTGCCCACCCGCCTTCGCGACCATTCGTCGTACGTCTTGACGCGTCGCGTCGAAGGGCGCGATGGGCGAACAGATCGCGATCCCCCGATGCCGGGCGATCTCTGCGGCCACCCAACCGATCCGGCGGATATTCGTCTCGCGATCTGCCTTGCTGAAGGTGAGCCCTTCGCTGAGGTGTCGGCGTACGACGTCACCGTCGAGGCTGGTCACTGTGTGGCTGCCGTCTTCAAGGATCAGATCGTGCAAGGCTCGCGCCAAGGTCGACTTGCCGCTGCCCGAAAGGCCGCTGAAGAAGACCACGAGCCCACGCTCGTCGGCCTCTGGCTGATCTTGGGCAAGCACCGCAGCCACTACGTCGGGCAACTCACCGACTCCCGCGAGGCCCAGCACCTCCCCTGAGGCGAAGGCCGCAACGACCTCTTGACCAAGGTCGTGATCGATCTCCGCGTCACCGTGGCTCGCGAAGGGCACCGCAACGACATGAGCCTCATTGGTCAGCAGGTCAGCGGCAGCCAGAGTCGCTCGGATCAGCCCGACGGGGGTCATGCCTTGCGGGGTGTCGGTGCCACACAAGGCCAAGAGCACCACCGAGCGTCCGCGTGCCGTCTCATCGATCACGGCAATGTCGGTCTGGGTGATCGGGCCGACAACCGGCACGATCAATGCCTCCGGGTAGGCCTCGCGAGTCTGCTTTGGCGTCAGGTGTAGGCGCCGGAATGCGCCGTACGCCGGACTCGCCACAGAGCTCAACGAGCCGTCTGCGGCCATGTGGGCCAGCGGCAACCCCTCGGGGTCGACCAACTCAAGCCCCTGCGAGGCATCAACCCCTCCAGGGATGTCGAGGGTGATCAGGTCGTCAAAGCGATCGCGGGCGCCATACGCCCCCACCAGCAGCAACTCCAGATCATCCAGCTCACGCGGCGTCGGGCACAACTGCGGCAACTGCATGCGCCAATCGTGCCAGATTGGTTGAGATTGGCCCTTGTCGGTTTACCAAGCGCGCTTGGGAAACCTGCACGTTCAATGGGTTGCAACCCATTGAACGTGACAGTTTCCCATTGAACGTGAGGGCCTGAACACCTGTGTATGACACAACTCGCGTCAGCGAGCCGCCCGTCTCGTACGACGATGCGCGCGGCGCGGGCAGCAAGTGCCTCGCTGTGGTCCGGCAGGCGGGCAGGAGTCAGACGCGACCGTAATCGTCTTCGTGGCGAATGATGTCGTCTTCGCCGGTGTAAGAGCCGAGTTGCACTTCGATGATCACCATGGTCTCCGAGCCAGGATTTGCCAGCCGGTGTTTGGCGCCAACAGGGATGTCAACTGATTCGCCCACAGAAATCGTCTTCACGACGTCATCGATGGTGCATTCGGCGATGCCAGTGACCACGGTCCAGTGCTCTGCGCGATGCCGGTGGCTCTGCAGTGAGAGTCGCGCTCCGGGCTTGACCACGAGGCGCTTGACTTGGAAGCCGTCGCCAACATCCAGGATGTGCCACGACCCCCAGGGTCGCTCATCCGATTCCAGACTCATGTGGCTGCTTCCTCCCAGACCGAGCTTGATCAAGCCTACGTGCATCTAGCCCCTGCCCGCAGGCGGATCGAAGTACGGACCGGATCAAATCAAAGTTTCGGACGCACATGCAGGCCGACCTCAGGGTCGACCACAACCTCTTGGGCTGCTGCGAGTCCGTCCACGACCAACGACGCATCAATCGAAACGTTTCGTTTCAGGAGCGCGAGCCCGATCGGTCCAAGCTCGAAGTGCCGGGCCGAGCTGCCCATGGTGCCGACAGCGCGGCCGTCCAACTCGATTGGCGCACCGGCTTCTGGCAGTCGATTGGCCGAGCCGTCGAGGTGCAGCAGGGTCAGCCGACGCGGCGGGCGACCCAGCGTGTGGATCCGTGCCACCGTCTCCTGACCGCGATAGCAACCCTTGTCCAGATGCACGGCTGCAGGGATCAGGCCGAGCTCGTTGGGGATGGCCCGATGGTCGGTGTCAACGCCGAATCTCGGCTCGCCTCGAGCGATCCGCTGGGCGTCGTAGGCCCAACGCCCAGCAGGTGGACCAGCAGCCTCGGCGTAGGCCGGCAACCGGTCTCGCTCGAGTACGTCGTAGGTGCCGCCGCCCGTCGGCCGCCAACACACGGCCTGGTCGGTGAGCATGAAATCCACCCGGAGCATGAATTTCATTGAGTCCAAGAAGCTCACCAATGCTTCTGCGGCACCAGGCTCGGTGTGAGCCACGAATGTCTCGCCGTCATCTGCCCCGACGAACTCGTGCTCCACGTGCCCTTGAGGCGACAAGATCAAGGCCTTGGTGGCCCGCCCCGGCTCAAGACCGTCGAAATATTGGGTGGTCATCGAATGCAGGAAGTTCAGCCGGTCTGGGCCGGTGATCGTGAAGACCTCTCGATTGGACAGGTCGACGAAGCCATTGCCTGCAGCCAAGCTGCGTTGCTCGACATTGAATGATCCGTAGTGCGCGGCCACCCCCGTGTCGACCCCGTCTCCGGCAACTGCGCCGGGCAGATCAAGCAGGGGGCTGCTCAACTTGTTCATGGCATCCAGTCTGACACCAACCAAAGATGGTCAGGTGGCCGTAGTCGGGTTGGAAGCTCTTGCCATCAACGAGGCCACCCAACGCCGCTTCCAGTTCCTTGCGACTGACGCTGGTCTGGCGACCACAATCGCGGCAGATCAGGTGAGCGTGCTCTTCACCAGTTGCGGAGTGATAGGTCGGCGCCCGATCAGACAGATGCGCATGTCGCACCAGCCCCAACTCGTTGAGCACTTCAAGTGACCGATAGACGGTGGAGAGATTCACCGAGGGCGAGGTACGGCGTACTTCGGCGTGCACTTGATCAGGGGTGGCGTGGCCGAGGTTTTCGACCGCCTCAAGGATCATCGCGCGTTGTTTGGTGAGGCGATGCCCGCTGGCTCGCAAGCGCTCCTGCCACTCGGGCTGGGTCATGGACTTCGGACTACTGCCTGCGCAATTGCGCATGGATGTGCGGGGCCAACTCGTGCCCCATCGCGGCCATGTCAAAGGCATAGAGCAGATCTCCCTTGACATATCCGTAGAGCCGTTTGCCAGCCACATATTCCTTGCTGCTGGCCGTGCGGGCGATCGCATCGGTGACAACCTCGAAGCGAGGTTTGTCCTCGTGGATCTCTCCGTGCCAGATCTCGGAGTAGCCCAGATTGTGGCTCATCACCCACTCGATCGTGCGATCTGGTTGGGGTCGGATGAAGCCGGTCTCCTGCGCTGCTTCGCGCACATGGTTGCCTTGGTCATCGATGATCCAGGAGCGGCTCATGTAGTGGATGAAGGGCCGGCCATCCTGCTGAAAGATCACCTCTTGGCCAAACTGGAAGTTGTCGATGCCGGGATATTCCCCATGTCCGTTGCCGGCCCAGTTGCCGATCAGCCAAGCCAGCGGCGCGCAATTCGGGTGGATATTAGCGGGGATCTCGAATGCCATTGGTTGCTCCTGTTGTTGGTCTCATCTGACTCAGCTGGCACCCTTGCGGCGCTAGGCCCGGCGCTCTTGGATGCCTGAAAGCCGATATGCGACCAGCAGTGCTCCGGCCGCAATGATCAATGCCGCCAACACGAGTAAGGCCACGAATGCAGCGTCCATGCTCCGGAGTCTAGGCCGCCATCTCGAAATCCCAGTTAGGCTTGCCTGCCGTGAGGGCAGTAGTTCAGCGAGTGACGTCGGCTTCGGTCAGTGTCGCCGACGAGGTGGTGGGGCGGATCGACCGTCCCGGACTCGTCGTACTCCTGGGCGTCACTCACTCCGACACCGAGACCGAGGCTGCCTGGATGGCGCGCAAGATCCGAGATTTGCGGATCATGCGTGAAGAGCTCTCGATTGGCGATCTGGACGCGCCCGTGCTCCTGATCAGCCAGTTCACCTTGTACGCCGACACAAGTCGCGGTCGGCGGCCGACCTGGTCGCAGGCGGCTCCAGGTGAGATCGCCGAGCCCCTGTACGACGCCGTCCGACATCATCTTGAACAATCGGGTATAGATGTTGCAATCGGCCGTTTCGGGGCCGACATGTCGGTAACACTTAGTAACGACGGACCCGTGACCGTACTCCTGGAAAGCAGTTGATCAGCCCGTGGATTTCAAAGAGCTCTTCGCGACCCTGCGCCGACGCTGGCTCGTAATCGTCTCCTTCTTCGTGGTGTCCTTGATCGCGGTCAGCATCTATTCGATCTTCGTCACACCGCAATATGCCTCCTCAACGAGACTCTTCATCTCCGCTGACAAGAGCAACACCACAGAGGCATACGCCGGTGGCGCCTTCGTTACCCAGCAGATGGCCTCCTATGCCCAGCTGGCGACCAGCCGCGAGTTGATGACCAGGGTCATCGACAAGACCGGTGTCGACTATGGCCCCGACCAACTCGCCAGCAAGATCAGTGCGGTGGCCACGCCGCTGCAGGTGCTGCTGGACATCACCGTCACCGACACGAACGCCACGCGGGCTCAACAGCTCGCCTCGACCACAGCGGACGAGTTGGCCAAGCTGATCGAGGAGATCGAAAACAAGGGCGGCACTCAGACGGTCAAGGCAACGGTCGTTGACCCAGCGTCTTTCAGTACGGTGCCAGTCACCCCAAACTGGACGCTCAACCTCGCGGTTGCAGGTGTGCTCGGCCTAGTGATTGGCATCGGCGTTGCCTTGATCCGTGACTTGATGGACAACAGCATCAAGAACGCCAGTGACATCACCAAGGACCACGACCTGCCGGTGATGGCAAGCGTCGCCTTCGACAAGTCGGTGAGCAAGGAGCACGCGGTCGCGGAGTTTGACACGCCGCGCGCTGAGGCCTTCCGGATGCTGCGCACCAACTTGCAATTCCTCGACATCGACGTGCACATGAAGTCGCTGTTGATCACCAGTCCGTTGCCCCAGGACGGCAAGACGTCAACAGCGGTCAACTTGGCGGTTGCGGTCGCTCAGACGGGTCGTCGGGTATTGATCGTCGACGGCGATCTGCGTCGTCCGAGTGTGGCAAGCGTGATGGGATTGCCCGGCAATGTCGGTCTGACCAATGTGTTGGTTGGCCAAACTGATCTTCAGACCGCCTTGCAGCATGACTCCCGCACCGGTGTCACCGTCTTGGCCAGTGGCCCGCTACCGCCCAATCCTTCAGAAATCCTCCAAAGCCAAGCCACTCATGAGTTGTTCCGGCGCCTGGAAAACATGTTCGACCTGATGATCGTCGATGCGCCGCCGTTGTTGCCTCTGGCCGACCCGGCAGTGTTGTCGGTCGAGGTCGATGGTGTGATCATCGTGATCCGACACGGCAAGACCACCCGCGACCAACTGCGTCAGTCCGTCGAGCGACTCCGCTCAGTCGGCGCCCGAGTTTTCGGCGTGGTCGCCAACATGACACCAGCTCGAGGCTCACGCTTCTACGGATACGAGACCTACGGAGGCTACGAGCAACTGACTCCGGAGGAAGCCCAACTCCCGCGCAAGCAAGATCCCCCCGCCAAGAAGACGCAACCCTCGCCCAAGGCCGACACCAAGGGCTGACTCAACAGTGTTGAAGGACTTGGCCAGCCCACGCAATGCCATCGCGGCCGGTGGTCTGGTGCTCATGCTCGGATTTGTCTGGCTGAGCTTGGACAACCCGATCATGGGCATCGCGAGCGTAGTCCTGTTCGTTGGCATCGTCACACTGATCGCACTGGGCTATGAGCGCACGATCAACTTGATGATGCTGGCAGCGATGTTCACCGCTCCGGCAAACTCGCTACGCCCGACTGCATCGGCTGGCTTCGTCACCTTTTCCGATCTCTTCTTCGTGATGGGCATCGGCCTGCTGATCCCGAAGCTGATCAAGGGCCGCGCCAATTTCCCAACGCCTTATGCGCTGGGCGCCTTGATGATGTTTTCCGCAGGCTTGGTGGCCTCGTGGTTTGCCAATGACGTTGCCATCAGCACCAACGTGCTGTTCCGACTGGTGGCCGCCTCGATCTTCTTGCCGGTCGCCTTCATCTTGTGGAACCCATCAGCCAAGATGATCGACGCGATGGCGATTGTCTATGTCTTGGGCCAGATCATGAGTGTGATCGGCGCCTTGGCCAATGGCAAAGACGCCGAGAGCGGCAGATACATGGGCTTCACTGTCCACTTCAACTTCTTCGCTCTCTGCTCATTGCAAGCGATCTGCTTCGGCTTCTTCTTGTTGCACCGACTTCGCCCGAGTCTGAGACCCTACGTATGGGCAGCCATGGCGATCTGCACCTTCGGCGTCTTGCTCAGCGGCAGTCGCGCCGGGCTTGGCGCCTTGGTTGTGATCGCAGTGATGTATCCGTTCTGGGAGAAGTCCGGAGCCAAGTTGATCCTACTGATCTGCGGCTTCCTCATGGTGATCGTGATGTTCCCGGTCCTTGCCCAGATCGGTGGCGAGGGGTCAGCCCTGAACAGGATCGGCTCGGCCCAAGGAAGCTCCTCCAATTACCTGCGCGTCTGGCTCTTCCAGGAGAGCTGGAATGCCTTCGTCAGCAGGCCGTGGTTCGGGGTCGGATTCGAGCATGCCCTCGATGCGCAAAACATCTTCTTGCAAGTCCTCTCCAGCGCCGGCCTGATCGGCTTCGTGGGCTTCATGATGATGATGTGGTCGATCACCAAGCCGCTGTTCAATCTCGAGGGGCCGATGCACCGCCTGGGTTGGGGCGCATTCGTCTATCTGCTGCAGGGCGCGCTCACCGCAAGCCTGTGGGATCGGATGGTCTGGGCGGGCCTGTCGATGGCCTTCTTGGGAACGTTGTGGCCAAAGAGTCGTCGCCGCGAGGCCTGCGACGGCATTGACCCGGTGCACTCCGCCACGATGCATGAACAACTTGATCGCGAAGAAGCCCTTGAGGCCGAGCGCGCTCGCCTGGCCGAGCCAACCCCCACCCGCCGCTAGGACGACCCATGGCCAGACTCCCCTCCCGGCTCCAACCGCTCTTCCCGTTGCTCAAAAGAGGCCATCGATTCGCCACCCGACGCGTCGGCGCGCTGACCCGGCGTACGACGAATATCGCCGGGGCGAGAGCCGTGCCTGCCCAGGCCACACTGAGCGCCCGCGAAACGGCCCGACTGGAGCCCGAGAGTGTCACCCTGCACCCCGGGGGACCTGCTGAGCCTCGACACCGGCCGATGCCCGAGGGACTTCCTGCCAATCATTGGTTCTTCGACCTCAAGCAGGACTTCACCTTCGCGCCGCGCTTCACGCTGGAGATGCACGACGGCTTGGTCGTGGGCAACTACGCCGCCCACATAACCAATGGCGGATTGCTGGATCTTGAGACCAGCAGCTATTTCGGGATCGCGCACTGGACCGAACACCCCATCTACTTGCGAGCGCGCCTGCCTGAGCCACAGCGAGTGTCTGGGCGCTTGCTCTCATTGGCCGCGCCCGGCTCCTTCGGCAACTACTACCACTGGCTCATGGATGCGCTGCCTCGACTCGGCGTACTGGCCGAAACCATGCCCGGCGTGGCTCCCGATGTGTTGTTCACAAACTCCACCTCCGCCTATCACCGTGGCTTCCTGGACCTCCTTGGGCTCAGCGATCTGCCTCGCGTGGAGGCCAGCAAGCATTCGGCCGCACGCGCTGATGTCGTGCTCGACCCGGCCATAGTCAATGCCCACACGATGGGCCCCCGTTGGGTCACCGAGTGGCTGCGCGCGACCTTCCCGGCAGAGAGCACGAGCGACAAACCCGAGCGCCTCTACATCACTCGTGGCAACCAACCCAACACCAGGCGAGTCAACAATGAGTCGGCCATCCTGGAGATCCTCAAGCCTTTGGGATTTGAGGTCTTCGACCCCGGAGCCCACACCGTGCGCGAGCAGATCGACCACTTCGCTGCGGCGAAGACCATCGTGGCGCCACATGGCGCAGCCTTGACCAATCTCAACTTTTGCGCAGCCGGCGTGGGCTTGCTCGAACTATTCGCCCCCCAGTATCTGAACCCCGGCTACTGGACGATCATCGACAACGTGCCCGACACCAGATATCGCTATCTGATCGGCGAAGGCACCGACCCAGGCCCAACCGGGAGCAACAATCAAGTGATGGCTGACATCACCGTAAATCTGCGGCAGTTCCAAGCCCTGCTCGAGGAGATCCTGGATTAGCCGAAGGCGATACTCTTGGACTTGCGCAGGTGGATCTGGCGAAAAAGGCCCGCCCACTATCGTTACCCGCGCATACTCGTGTCGTTAGGCAGGCGACTCAAGGAAGGTACCTGCAACCGTGAATAGACCTCCGCAATTGGCGGCGAGACGAATCGGTCAGACTCTGACTGCTTTTCGCAATGGCCCAAAGCTCCTCTTCGACCTCGTCGCCAGCAAGACGCCCCTTGCTTCCAGCGAGTTGGTCTTCAAGACCCGCGACGGTGTCGTGATCAGTTGCCCCAATGTGGCCGGCGCACGGGTGCCGGTCTATGAGTTGTTCGCCGAAGACGCCTACCGCTTCAACGAGCTCGCCGGTGACCTCCCCGCTGACTTCACCGCCCTTGACATCGGTGGGCAGATCGGTTGCTTCTCGGTTGCTCTGGCAAAGGCCTTCCCCCAGGCTCGGATCAACACCTATGAAGCCTCACCGTCCACTGCCATCTACACCCGTCGCAATGTCACCAACAACGGGCTCAGCGACAGGGTCACGGTGCACAACACCGCGATGTCAGACCATGTCGGCACGTTGGAGTTCACCGACAACGGCCAAGGCAGTGGGCTCAACGGCCTGACCGCCCCTGAGGGATCACAAACCATCGAGGTCGAGTGCACCACCTTCGCCGAGGCGGTCAAGGCTGCCGGCGGCAAGGTTGATCTCGTGAAGATCGACACTGAAGGTGCTGAATACTCCATCATCTTGCCCAGCGACCCAAGCGATTGGGCCACCGTGCAGAGCGTGGTCATGGAATACCACCCCCTTCAGGGTCATTCATGGGACGAACTCAAGGACTTCTTCACCAAGGCAGGCCTCGAAGAGGTGCGCCACGATCGCGTTGACATTGGCTTGGGCACCGTCTGGCTCAAGCGGAGGCCAGTCTGATGGGCGCCAAGATCTTGAATCTCGGCTGCGGCACCCGCACCAGCGCGGCCACGATCAACATCGATTGGTCGCCACAGGTGCGGATCAAGTCATCCAAACTCGGCGACAAGGTCGCCAAGAGGCTGCTCTCGGGCGAACGGCTCGACAACTACAACGCCATTGAGGGCAACCTCATGGTGCACGACCTGCGCAAGGGCATCCCATTCGAGTCCGGATCGATCGATGCGGTCTACCACTCCCATGTGCTCGAGCACATCGATCGTGATGGCATCGACGGCTTCTTGGCCGAGATCAAGCGGGTGCTCAAGCCGGGCGGCGTGCACCGCATCGTCGTACCAGACCTGGAGCCACTGCTGCGTGGCTATCTCGACTCATTGAGCGCCATCGACGCTGGGCACGGCAATCCCGAGGCCCACGACGATCATGTCGCCTCATTTGCCGAGCAGATGGTACGCCGAGAAGCCGCCGGCACCTCGCAACAACCTCCGATGCGCCGTAAGGTCGAAAACACCCTGCTCGGCGACGCCCGCAAGCGCGGCGAAACCCACCAGTGGATGTGGGATCGGGTCAACTTGGCTGTGGTGCTCAAGCAGGCTGGTTTCATCGACCCGACCGTGGTCGATTTCAAGACCTCAGCAATCGACGACTGGACTTCCACTGGGCTCGACCAAGAGCCTGATGGCAGTGAATATCGTCCGGGGTCTCTCTACATGGAAGCCACTCGCTGAGCGCTCGCCAGCGACCCTGACGACTAGCCCGCCCGCTCGATCGCAGTGCGGTAGATCGCCTCGGCATTTCGCAACCATGCCTGGGGGGTGAACTCATCGGCATAGACCTGCTTGCAGCGTGACCGCATGCTCGCGAACTCCCCTCGTGCGCGAGCCACCAGCGTGGGCACATCATCACGATCGCCCGCCAAGCCGACCCCGAGTTGCTGCACAGCTTGACCCGCGGGAATGTCTGAGAAGGTGAGGATCGGCGTGCCGACCGCCAGTGACTCCAAGCAGACCAGGGCCAAGCCTTCTAGCCAAATCGAGGGGAAGGCCAGGCCATTCGCCCCGGCCATCAAGGCCAACAACTCCTCACGGGGCACCCGACCCAATGCCTCGACGTCTGGATGCGCGGGAAGTGGACGGTCAGGGTCAACCGCGCCGGCAACGAGCAAGCGCTCGCCTCGCGGCCAGGCCGAGATGAGCTCGTGGAGGCCCTTCTCAGGCTCGATTCGTCCGGCGAAGATCCAATAGCCGGGCGCCTGCTGGGGGACGAGGTCGGCGACCGTGATCGGCTCGACATAGTTGTTGAGCACGACAAGCTTGTCTCGAGGCACGCCTGCGTCGGCATAGACATTGCTCATGCCCTCGCTCAGCGTGGTCAGCACCTCCGCCCGGCGAAGCACCGGGTCATTGGCGAACTTGGTCGCGATCGCCGAAGGGATCGTGGCCAGTGCGGAGTCATGGAAGCACCCGTGCCTGATTGCGGGCCTGGAGTGCCCCACGTCAAGACATTCGGTGCACCGATGTCCATCCCGGTAGAGCGTGGCCTTGGCACACAACGGCCGATAGTTGTGCAGGGTCGCCACGAGCGGACCGTCGTACTTCGTCAACCAACGGCGACCGAAATTCGGGAAGAGATTGTGGAGGTGAGTTACGTCGGGGTCAAAATCAAGGAGTTGTCGAAGGGGGCTCGGGCCGACCCCGCTAGCAACAGTCAGTGCGGCTTCGACGGGATAGGTCTTGCGGGCCAGCCGAGCATCGGTCTGCTGCTCGATCAGCTGCACTTCGTGTCCGGCGGCCCGCAGCGTAGCCAACTGGGCGTCTACGACGTTGTTCTCACCAGAGGGCACCCTGGATGAGTAATAGCTGTGGATCAGCGCGATCCGCACTGCGAGCACCTTTCGGTAATCTAGGGTGGCTTAGACAAAGTCAGCCAAGGCAACCACCAGGACAGGATGTCATGAACATAGCCGAACGCTTGGTCGCAAAGCGCCGTGGTCTCACCAGCAGGAAGATCATCCGGCAGGTGATGGCTTGGGTGCTCTACATCGACTTGCCGTGGAATGTCGAGATCGGCGAAGGCTTCCAACTCCTTCACCGCGGAGCTGGCGTGATCATCCACCCCGCCACCAAGATCGGCAAGAACGTCACCATCGCCCCCTATTCGGGCACCGGTCAGCTCTATCCGATGGACCCTTGGCCGATTGAAGAATGGCCCAAGGTGATCATCGAGGACGACGTGCTGATCGGTGTCGATGTCAAGGTCCTTGCGCCCCGCGAGGGTCTCACCATCGGCAAGGGCACGATCATCGGCGCCGGCAGCGTGCTCAATCAGTCAACCGGGCCAAACGAGGTGTGGGCCGGCATTCCCGCACGTTGCATCCGCAAGGGGCCACCGCGTGGTTCGAGCGCCTACAAGGCCAGCGAAGGTCAGTCGATTGAAGGCAGTGACAAGCAGGCTGGCTGATCAGCGTGCGGCGCCGACTACGACCTCACTGATCGAGGTCTGATTGCGTTTGCCACGCGCGACGTCAAGGATCTCCACCTTGATCACGCGAGCCGTGGTGGCTGGGATTCGAATGGTCCGCACGCTGCGGTCGAAGCGATTGTCGGGGATGTCTTGGTCGATCTTCACATCAGCGAGATGCCAACGCACCTTGGTGATCCGATTGCCTGAGGCAAAGTGATTGGCGCCCAGCCGGTTTGCCTGCGCAGCGTGACCGGGGATCAGTCCGACCTGTCCAATCGATTTGGTCTTCGGCATCCGCACGGTGAGGAGCATCGCCTCACCCTCACCCCGACAGGTCCAAGCTGTTGCCGATCTGCCGTCAACTGCCCGCTTGGGGCCTTGACCTGCCACTTGCTTGGCCGCTCCGCAGTCGCCGTCGACTGACAAACCGTGCTGCCAGGTCACCGGGCCGTCATAGGCAGCATCAGCCATGCTTGAAGTGGTCTGCCCGCGCTCACCGATTCCGCTTGAGCCGAGGGCTCCAATTAGGTACGCCGATCCGACCACCAGCAGCGCGGCAAATGCCACGATCACCGGCACAAAGAGAGCCGAGCTTCGCAACTGAGCCCAGAACCCCGCGCCCCGCTTGCCCACGTGGTCGGCAAACAGTGGGCCGCTGATCCGCACCCCTTGGGTGTCGGGCCGTGTAGGCACATAGGTGGCAGTGGTGGGCCCATCCGCCTCCCGCTGGACCGGCACCACGCGTGGTGGGTCGACATGTGGGGTCTGACCCATCCCAGCCATGGCCTTGGCAAAGGCCTGGCGATAGGTCTCGGCGAACTCCTTGGGCACCTCGGGGGGCGCCGGGTCATTCTTGGTTGATCCATACATTGCCCACCGAGACTACCCAGAGAGGGCTCAATTCACCCAAACAGCCCACGGTTGACCCCCCGAGACGGGGCCACCGTGGGCTGCTTGCCGACTGATCGTGGATTAGACCGCTACGGCGACCTCAGCGACCACACCGACTGCTGCGTGGACTTGGCTGTCCACCGGCTCGGCGGAGGGAGCCAGCGTGCGCAGCGTCCAGTCACCGGGCCCGGCGAAGAAGCGGAAGTGTCCGGTCGCCGAGGTGGGCACCTCAGCGGTGAACTCTCCGGCCCGGTCGAGCAAGCGCACATAGGCGCCGCCGACCGGCTCACCGTTGCGGGTCACCTGCCCTTGGACCACGGCCTCCTTGGCGACATTCACTCCGTCAAGGGAAAGGCCGCCAACAGTGGCGCCGCACATCAGGCTTCACCCCGCTCGTCACCGAGTACGACGGGCACGCCGACGAGCGAGCCGTACTCGGTCCAGGAGCCGTCGTAGTTCTTGACGCTGTCGTGGCCGAGGAGCTCCTTCAACACAAACCAGGTGTGGCTGGAGCGCTCACCGATCCGGCACAACGCGATGGTGTCCTTGCCGTCCTCGAAGCCAGCGGCCCCATAGATCTCGCGCAACTCATCGTCGCTCTTGAAGGTGCCGTCGTCGTTGGCTGCCTTGCTCCACGGCACGTTGATCGAAGTCGGGACGTGTCCGGCACGCTGGGCCTGCTCCTGCGGGAGGTGGGCTGGGGCAAGCAGGCGACCGGCGTACTCGTCTGGGCTGCGCACGTCGACCAGGTTCTGGGTGCCGATTGCTTCGACCACCTCGTCACGGAAGGCACGGATGGACAGGTCTTGCTCCTGGGCCACGTAGTTGGTGGCAGCGCGCTCGGGCTTCTCCGAGACCAGCAGGCGGCTGTCAAGCTCCCACTTCTTGCGGCCGCCGTCGAGCAGGCGCACGTCTTGGTGGCCGTAAAGCTTGAAGTACCAGTAGGCGTAGGCGGCAAACCAATTGTTGTTGCCGCCGTAGAGCACAACGGTGTCGTCATTGGCCACACCGCGCGATGACAACAGGGCTTCGAACTGCTGCTTGTTGACGAAGTCGCGACGGACCTGGTCTTGCAGGTCGGTGGTCCAGTCGAGCTTGATCGCGCCGGTGATGTGGTTCTTCTCGTAGGCGCTGGTGTCTTCGTCGACCTCGATCAGGACGACCTTGGGGTCGTTGAGGTGCTCCTCGACCCAGTCTGCAGTGACGAGTGCGGTTTCGCGGCTCATGGTGATTGTTCCTCTTTCCTTGGGGTTCATGGGTTGTTCGGGTCGTTCAGCGGATCTGAACGGCCGCTGGTAGTGATGTCGCTTGCTATGGGTGGTCAGTTGGTCTGCAAAGGCAGCGGTACGCCGGCCTTGCGAAGCAGGAGGTAGACCTCGCAGCCCAGGCAGAAGTTGAAGATTGCGTTGAGCAGGGCCGCCGCCAACGCGAAGCCAACTGCAATCGCGCCAACGAGTGGTGCTCCACCCAGATAGCCGGCCAGGCCAACCAGGGCGAAGAGCAGTCCGACTCCCTGCGCGAAGCGTGGCGGACGTGAGTCTTCCAACTCAGTGGGAGGTGAGAGCCGCGGGCGGATCAAGTTTGCGAACAGGAAGGCCGCTGGGGTGCGTTGCACTCCGAGCAGGACTCCCAGCGCAAACAGGGTGGCCTGTAGTCCTAGCAGGGCCAGCCCAATGGGGCCGGGGGCCAGCACCAGGATTGCCGCCAAGATGATGCTGGTCAGGATGGCGTTGAATTGCGGCCCACGCGGGTCGACCAACCCAGCCGGTCGGCGGCTGGCTTGGCTGGGGGTGCTGATGGTTGATGCACTCATGGATTGCTCCTGTGGAATGTCTGATGGATGGATCGCGCGACCTCGGCGATAGAGGCAGGCACCAGCAGACAGCCCTTGAGGGCTTCAAGATTGGGCTGGTGGCCTGATCAGGACATTCGACACAGCGACGAGCGCACCAGGCAGTGATCCACTGCGCGGCGCTTTGTGAGCATCGTCGAGAACATGGACAAGACACTAAAGGGTAGCGACTCCCAACGCACCCTCATATCTCACAGGTTGAGACACCATTCCATATTTTGAGATGCGGAGTTACTTCGCCGCCTTGTTCAGGATCTCCTCGAAGCGATTTGCGCAGCCTTCCAAGGCAAACTTTTCCTCTGCCAGGGCTCGACTCTGCGCCCCGATCCGAGCGGAGTCCTCAGAATCGGCCAACACCTTCGACACCCACGCGGCGGCGCGAGGCAGCGAGTCGGCAACCGGAGGCAGCACACAGCCGTCGACTTCGGAGACCAGTTGTGCAGCGAGGTTCTCTGCCGGCATCAGGCCCAGGATCGGCCGCCCGGCACACAAATACGACAACGTCTTCGAGGGCACCGAGAAGGCCCCGGCCTCCTTCTCAAGGAGTACGACGAGCACGTCACCCGACCCGAGCACCTCTGGAAGACGCTCATAGGGCTGGAAGGGCAGGCGTTTGAGGGGTACGTCGAGGCGCGCCGCCTCCTCTTCGAGCACGCCAACTGCTGGCCCTTCATTGACCACGACCAGTTGCACCGGGGTGCCGGCGTCAATCACCTGGCGAGCCAGCCCGGGCAGCAACTCGGGATTGTGCTTGAGACCGAGAGTGCCGGAGTACACGATCGTCTTGACGTCATCGAGACCCTGCTCCCCCGACCACTTGTTGTGGCGCTCGACTGGATAGATCTCGTCGAGTGGAGCCCAGTTGGGGATCACAGTCACCTTGTCGGCGCTCTTCCACTGACGGTGCACATCGACGAATGAATCTGCGATCACCACGATGGCTGCGGCTCGACGCGAGCACCAGCGTTCGCCGAGCTCGATGCCCTTTGCGGCGACCAAGAAGCCCTTGCCGAGTTTGTCGCCGGCAAAGGACTTGATCGCGATCGCCTGCACGTCTTGATGCCACAAGACCCAAGGCTTGCGGTAGATCATCATCACGAAGGCGAAGATCATCAACGTCGGGATGGGCACATTCGACATGATCGACACATTCGGCTTGAGCCGGAGTGCCTGACGCGCCAACTCGAGCCCCAGCCGCGCCTCTTGGAGCAGGCGTTTGCCGAAGGCCATCTTGTCGATGGTGATGGACTCACCGATCGGCTCGAAGCTCAACGACTCCCCCGGCTCAGCACTCAGATGCCCCTTGCCGGAGACATATGCCGCGCAATAGGAGTGGGTGACCTCGTGCCCTTTGGCTGCTAGGGCTCGGCTCAACTCGACTTGGAAGGGGTGGCCGCTGTAGTCGTGAACCAGTATCCGCATCAGTCAGTAGGGCTCAGCCACGAGCCTTGAGTTGGTCATAGATCCAGGCGTAGGTCTTCTCCAAGCCATCGCGCAGGGAGATCGACGGCTCCCAGCCGTAGAGCTCTTGGATCATGGTGTTGTCGGAGTTGCGGCCGCGCACACCTTGGGGCGCATCGAGGATGTAGTTGCGCTTGTTCTTGATGCCGGCGATGTCTTCGACGATGTCGACGAGTTGGTTGATCGAAACCAACTCTGAGGAGCCCAGGTTGACCGGCTCGAGGTTGTCACCGTGCAGGATCATTTGCGATCCCTTCACGCAATCGTCGATGTACATGAAGGAACGGGTCTGTTCGCCGTCTCCCCAGATCTCGATCTCGTGGTTGCCGCTGATCACCGACTGCGCGACCTTGCGACATACGGCAGCTGGAGCTTTTTCGCGACCGCCGTCCCAGGTGCCCTCGGGGCCATAGACATTGTGATAGCGAGCCACCCGAGTGTGCATGCCGTAGTCCTCACGGAAGTGGCGACACATGCGCTCGGTGAACAACTTCTCCCAGCCGTAGCCGTCCTCGGGTTGGGCTGGGTAGGCGTCGGCTTCCTTCAGCGCCGTGATGTTGGTGTCGGTCTGCTTGTCGGCGGCGTAGACACACGCTGAGGAGCTGTAGAAATAGCGTGACACTTCATGCTTCTGGGCAGCCTGAAGCATGTGGGTGCTGGTCAGCACCGACAGCATGCAGAGAGCCTTGTTGTTTTCGATGAAGCCCATGCCACCCATGTCGGCGGCGAGCATGTAAACCTCTTTGGCACCCTCGGTGTGCTTCATGGCTGCATCGAGCAGAGACAGGTCAGCGACTTCGTTTTGGGCGGCTTCGTGCACTTGGTACCACTCTGATTGCGGCTTGACATCCACCGAGCGCACCGACAAACCCTGGCTCAGGAGATCCGCCACAAGATGTCCACCAATGAAGCCGCCGCCACCGGCAACCAACACATCAACGGGCTGCGCCACGTCCACCACTCCCATGTTCACTAGACTGTCTGGATCAGGCACTAGTCATACCCGATCATCTTCCCTAAAACGATCGACGTCTCAAAGCGTAACGGTGTCGGCGGCAGACCACGAAGGAATCCCAAAGCAATATGAAGCGAGCATTCATCACCGGCATCACCGGACAGGACGGCTCCTATCTGGCCGAGTTGCTCCTGAGCAAGGGATACGACGTCCACGGGCTGGTGCGCCGCTCCTCCTCTCTCAACCGCAGCCGCATCGAGCACCTGCATGAAGATCCTCATCTTCACCTGCACTACGGCGACCTGACCGATGGCGTGGGGGTCGCCAATCTGGTGCGCCACATCGAGCCCGACGAGGTCTACAATTTGGGCGCGATGAGCCATGTGAAGGTCTCCTTCGAGATGCCTGACTACACCGCCTCAACCAACTCGATCGGCACCTTGCGACTTCTTGAAGCGATCAATGCCGCTGACCTGGACTGCCGCTTCTACCAAGCCTCCACCTCGGAGATGTTCGGCTCAACGCCTCCACCTCAAAGCGAAGGCTCGATCTTCCATCCCCGGTCTCCCTATGGCGCCTCGAAGCTTCAGGCACACTGGGTGACAGTCAACTACCGCGAGGCCTACGGACTCTTTGCCGTCTCCGGCATTCTCTTCAACCACGAGTCACCAAGGCGTGGTGAAAACTTCGTCACCCGCAAGATCACGAAGGCTGTGGCCGCTATCAAGGCAGGGGTCCAAGACACCCTCACTCTCGGCAATGTCCATGCAGTGCGCGACTGGGGATTTGCCCCGGAGTATGTCGAGGGCATGTGGCGGATGCTGCAGGCCGACGAGCCCGATGACTACATCTTGGCCACTGGCGAGGGTCACACTGTCGCTGAGTTCTGCGAGGCAGCCTTCAGCCATGCGGGGCTCGATTGGCGCGACTACGTCAAGTACGACGAACGCTACGAGCGACCTTCAGAGGTCGACGCCCTGATCGGCGACGCCAGCAAGGCTCACAAGGGCTTGGGCTGGAAGGCTCAGACCCACGCGCTGGAATTGGCCCGGATCATGGTCGATGCCGACATCGAGGAGATGGATCGCTTCTTGAACGGCTCCCCACCAAGCCGGCGACAAGTGCCCTGAGGGCACTTCTTAGGGTGCAAGTGCCCTGAGGGCACTTCTCGTGATGCAAGTGCCCTGAAGGCACTTCTAGGGGGCTACTTCTGGGTGTAGTGGCGGTCGAGGCTGGCGTCGAGCACCTTGATCAACTTGGCGGGGGCGCCACCAACCAGGGTATTTGGGGCGACATCCTTCAAGACCAGTGAGTGAGCCGCGACAGCGGCATCATCACCAATGTGCACGGGCCCGATCACACTGCTCTGCATGCCGAGGAAGACATTGTCGCCGATCGTCGGGATCCCCTTGCGGGCATCAGTGCTGACTGCCCCAGCATCACTGGTGACCAACACACCTGGGGAGATCCGCAAGTTGGCACCGATCTGCACATGATTGCCGATCATCACCATCTGGCTGTGGGAGACACAAAAGCCTGGCCCGATCTTGGCGGAGGGGTAGATCTCGGCGGTGCAATAGATCACCGAGAAGTACTTCAGCACGAATGACAATGGCCTGGTGATCGGGTTGAGCCACAACTGGTGACTGACTCGATAGATGATGCCGGCGTGGGCACCAGGGGAAAACAATGCCTTGGCGAAAACCATGGCCCAGAACTTGATGCCTTGGTTTTCGCTGGCATTCACGTGGGCTTTCAGGTCAGACAAAATCAGCTTGAACACGGCGTTCACCCTACCTGTGTAACGGGGTCTGATTCAGACAGTTCGATGACCTTTGTC
>WBZM01000534.1_pt1 | contig 51860 bp, 37 predicted proteins | sample 5204271 | NCBI WGS metagenome assembly WBZM01 (sample SAMN12344346, study PRJNA552823) | activated sludge metagenome | biome: Activated sludge suspended growth; feature: Nitrification reactor; material: Wastewater; isolation source: activated sludge from nitrification reactor of wastewater... | reverse complement strand
TATCGACGCCAAGCGCGATCCTGCTGTGAACCGGCGTGCAATTTTGACCCCTCTCGTGGGGTGATCGGCGCGCAATTTTGACCCCACCCTCTCGGCGGTGAAGATGGCCTCCTGTGCGTGCGTCGGCACGGGAGCGGGCGGGGATGATCACGGTGGATACGATCGGGCGGGTCCGGCGGGCGCATTTCGTCGACGGCAAGAAGATCAAGACGATAGCCCGCGAGCTGCGTCTGGCGCGGAACACGGTTCGCTCGATCATTCGCGGTTCTGGCGAGACGGAGCGGCGGTATGCGCGGCGCGAGCAGCCGATGCCGCAGCTCGGCGCCTTCGTGCCGCGGCTGGAGGCGCTGCTGGCGGCCAACGTCCAGCGGCCGAAACGCGAGCGGCTGACCTACCAGCGGATGTTCGATGAGCTTCGCCTCGAAGGCTACCAGGGCGGCTACGACAACGTTCGCCGCTATGCGCGGGTCTGGCTCGAGCGGGAGAACGAGCGTACGGCCGAGGCCTATGTTCCCCTCGCCTTCGCGCCCGCCGAGGCCTACCAGTTCGACTGGAGCCACGAGTGCGTCGTCATTGACGGCGTGACGACGATCGTGAAGGTGGCGCAGGTTCGCCTTTGTCACAGCCGGATGCTGTTCGTGAGGGCCTATCCGCGCGAAGCCCAAGAGATGGTGTTCGACGCGCACGAGAAGGCGTTCCAGTTCTTCAAGGGCGTGCCGAGGCGCGGCATCTACGACAACATGAAGACGGCGGTCGATGCCGTGTTCGTCGGTAAGGAACGTGCCTTCAACCGGCGCTTCGCACAGCTGATGAGCCACCATCTCGTCGAGCCGACGGCGTGCACGCCGTCGGCCGGCTGGGAAAAGGGGCAGGTCGAGAACCAGGTCGGCTTCGTGAGGAAGCGCCTGTTCTCGCCGAGGCTCAAGTTCAAGAGCTACGAGGATCTGAACGCCTGGCTCGCCGATCGCTGCGTCGCGCTGGCCCGTTCGCACCCGCATCCGGTCGAGAAGGACAAGACCGTCTTCGAGATGTTCGAAGCGGAGCGCGCACTGCTGATGCCGTATCGCGGCGCCTTCGACGGCTTCCATGCGGTGAGCGCGTCGGTGTCGAAGACGTGTCTCGTTCGCTTCGACAAGAACCGCTACTCGGTGGCCTCGTCGGCGGTCGGCCGGCCGGTCGACGTGCACGCCTACGCCGACCGCATCGTCATCAAGCAGGATGGCCGCGTCGTCGGCGAGCACAAGCGCCGCTTCGGCCGCGACCAGACGGCCTACGATCCCTGGCATTATGTGCCCGTGCTGGCGAGGAAGCCGGGCGCACTCCGCAACGGCGCGCCGTTCAAGGACTGGCCCTTGCCGGCGTCGATCGAGAAGGTGCGCCGCAAGCTCACCGGCAGCGCGGACGGCGACCGGCAGATGGTCAAGATCCTGACCGCCGTGCTCACCGACGGGCTGCCGGCCGTCGAGGCGGCCTGCGCCGAGTCGCTGGGCGCCGGAATCGCCAGCGCCGACGTCATCCTCAATGCGCTGGCGCGGCGGCAGGAGCCGGCCGCATCGGCGCCGATCGCACCGCCCGAGCGGCTGGCGCTCAAGTTGCCGCCGGTAGCCGATTGCAGAAGATACGACGCGTTGAGACCGCAGCTCGTCCAGGAGGCTTGCTGTCATGCTGGAGGCGTGCCCGCATGACTGAGCGCTCTGAGATCCTGGAGATGATGGGCACGCTGCAACTCGCTGGCATGCGGGCCGCCTACGACGAGATCGTGTCGGCCGGCGTCAAGCGCCAGCACGGCGTCGAGAAGGTCATCGGCGCGCTCTTGAAGGCCGAGATTGCCGCCAAGCAGGCCCGTTCCATCAACTACCAGATGGGCATCGCCAAGCTGCCGCTGGTCAAGGAGCTCACCGATCTGTCGTTCGCGGGCACGCCCATCAACGGCGAGCTGATCGAGCAGCTGGCGACCGGCGCGTTCCTCGACAGCCAGCGGAACGTCGTGCTCGTCGGCGGCACCGGCACGGGCAAGAGCCACATCGCCATCGGCATCACCCGCAGCGTCATCCGCGCCGGCCGCAAGGCCCGCTTCTTCAACGCCGTCGACTTGGTCAACAAGCTCGAAGCCGAGATGAAGCTCGGTCGTGGTGGACGCATCGCCGATGGGCTCGCCCGCGTCGATCTGCTCGTGCTCGACGAGCTCGGCTACCTGCCGTTCGCTCAGTCCGGCGGCCAGCTGCTGTTCCACCTCATCAGCCGCCTCTACGAGCGCACCTCGATCATCGTCACGACCAACCTCGCCTTCGCCGAGTGGCCGACCGTGTTCGCCGACCCCAAGATGACGACGGCGCTGCTCGACCGCCTCACACATCACTGCGATATCGTCGAGACCGGCAACGATAGCTGGCGGCTCAAGAACCGCTCCTGACGCGCGCCGCCGGCCAAGCCCTCCGCTGCTCCGCTCTCGCTCCGCAGCTCCGGCCTCGGCCGGCTCAACGACTGCGCACCCAAGGGGTCAATATTGCACGCCGATAAGGGGTCAAAGTTCGACGCCGATTGACAGGTAGAGGAGCATGGCGAGAAGGCCGCCGACCGCGGCAGCGCCGATGACGATGGCCCACCGCTGGAAACGGCTTCGTGTGGCCGCCATGGCCTCGATGGCTTCGGCGACCTCGGCCCGCTCGCCCTCGACAATGCGATGAACGCGAGCGCGAAGGTCGGCCGTTCGCTGGGCCGCGATGGCCGGACGAATTCCGTCGCCGGATCGGCCGGGCTTTTCGCCCGTCCGCCCGAGGTCGCCAAGCATGGCCCTGAACAGATCGCGCAGAGCAAGCGCCTGCTCGAGCTCGCCTGCGGCTCCGTCCGCCTCCCCAGTCCCGCGCCTCGATTCGAGCTCGCTACGGATGCTCGCCAAGTATACGGCCAGCGTCCGCTCGATATCTTGCGCGCGAGCGCCGGCCGGGGAAAGCGGGACATCCCGCTCCGCCGCACCTTGCTCCTCTTCGAGCAGCAGCACGAGAATGTCGGATTCGAGCTGCGAGACGAGCGCCAATTGCTCGTAGGAATGGTAGGCGCGCTGGAGGAAGAGCGATGCGCTCGACAACCCGGACAAGGAGGCCAAAAGTATGCCGCTGCTGCCGCCGGCGATGAGCCCCGCGGCGACGAACAGTATCGACCTGAGCGAAAGGTGTGACCCGCGAGGCATTTCTGAGCCGCCCCCTCCCATTGAGAGGGCCGGCCTCGCCGTGTCGGCTTCCCTCGATCCTTGCCCCATCCAAGAGCGCCGACGGGACCTTTAGGGCGCTAACCGCCGGTTCCGATACGGGAAATATTCCTGAACAAGGAATTGTGACTGCCCCCAAGAAAAAGGCGCGGGTCTGCAGGAGCGGACCCGCGCTTCAGTGGCAGACGGGATCAGAACTTGACCTTGACGCCTCCGTAGATTGCGAACGGCTGCGCCGGAATGATGGAGCGCGCGTCCGTGAAGGTCAGGCCGTTGAGCGCAGCCGGATCTTTGGAGGCGGCGAGATTGAAGTACGCTCCGGTCAGCCCGTAATGCCTGTCGAGGAGGTTCTGCACGAGCCCGTAGATCTGCACATTTTTCGTCACGTCGTAGGAGGTGTGCAGGTCGACGCGCGAGTACTTCGGCAGCTTGACACCCTGGTTGGCTTCGTCACCCAGATAGTACTGGCTGCCGGTCACGATGACGTCGGAACCGAACTTCCACTTGTCGGTGATCCAGTAGTCGAACCCGAGCTTCGCCTTATACCACGGAATGCCGGGGATATGGCTGCCCTTGGCAACGTTGACAGGAAACGGTTCACCGGGGTCCGGATTGAGCGGATTGTTCGGCGAATCGACCGTCAGAGGCGTCTGGAAGGTCGCATCTACGTAGCTGTAGCTGCCGTAGAGGGCGAGCCTCTCGTTCCGGTAGCTCGCCGCCGCCTCGAAACCCTGTCGCAGAGTGGTGCCAATGTTGGTGAAGTAGCCACGCCCGGCCTGCGCCGAGAAAATCGTGTAGATGTCGTCCTGGTTCTCGGTGCGGAAGAAGCCGAGGCTCCAGTCGAGCTTCTGCCTCCCACTCAGCGAGATCATCTCGCCCCGGACGCCGGTCTCGACGGTGCGTGACACGACCTGCTTCAGCGGCGGGTCGGCAACCAGGAAGCTCTCGATGATGCACGGGTTGTCCGGATCGGCACAGGCGAGTTCGGCCGGCGTCGGTGCGCGGTTGGCCTCCGAGTAGCCGGCGTAGACCGATAGTCCCGGCATGAGCTTGTAGGTCGCGCCGACCATCGGGTTGAAGCGCATGAAGCTGTGGCTCGATGTGATTTCCGGCGCGGTTCCGGCCACGTCCTCTAGATCGAGCCGAGCATAATTGAACCGCCCACCGACGGTGAAAGCGAGTTGCGGCGTGACGTCGAGCGTGTCGGAAAAATAGACGCCGGTGTAGCTGTTCCTCGCTCTGAGCCCGCGCGGAGTAATATCCCCTTCGTCGTCGGAAAGTGTCGTCCCGAGACCGGTGACCACGAACTTCTGACCGAATACGCCGAGCTCGCTGTCGGCGGTATAGCCCGTCTTGCCACGATCATAAGAAGCGCCGACGAGGAACTGGTTGCCGAGGCCGAACAACTTTGACCTCTCGACCAACTGCGCCGAGACGCCATAGCTGTGGGTGTTGGTCGATGTGCGATCGATGGAGCCGTAGACCAACGCAGGGTTGAAGGGAATCGTGCCCCCATTGAGTGGATTATCGTCCTCCTCGGCGCACAGGAATCCCGCGTTCGGGGCCGCGCACTCGGTGAACTCTCCGATGTTGCCGTCGATATGCGACTGCTTGAAGTGGCGGTAGTAGGCGACCGTCGAGATCGTCGTTGTCGGTGTGGCCTTCACTGCGAGGTTGCCGGAAACCATCTCCACCTCGTTCCGTGTCGTCTGCGGGGTCGTGAAGGTCTTGTTCCATCCGGTCTGAAGAAGCTCGAGCCCCGACGATCCGGCCACGCCGACGTCGTTACGCGCGCCTGTGAAGTTGACGTGCGCCTCGATCACCGACCCTTTCGCGCCAACGTCGGCATACATGCGACGGATGTTGGACGCCGAGAAGTCGCGGAAATTATTGTCGTGGATGCCTTCTAGCGCCGCGTAGACGGCAAATATCCCGCTCTGCACGCCGGCCTGTGTCGAGACCTGCTTGCGGCCGAATGATCCGAAACGTGTGTCGATCTCGGCGCCCTGGTAGTTGAAGCCGTCTTTCATTCCGATCGAGATAGCGCCGCCAATGGCGTTGAGGCCGAACACCGGGTTGGTGGACATAACCGTGATGTCGTTGATGGCGTTCGAGGGCAGGAAATCGAAGTTGACGATGTCGCCCCACGATTCGTTGATGCGCACGCCGTTCTGGTAGATTGCGAGGCCCTGTGGCACGCCGTTGACTGGGGAGGCCTCGAAGCCGCGGTACTGGATGTTGGTCTGGAACGTATTGCCCTGCAAGTCACCGAGAACGATGCCAGGGACTCGCGTCTGCAGCGCCTCCTGCGTGGTCACGGCTCCGGTGCGCTCCACATCGCTCGCCGTCACAGTCGAGACGCCGCCGGGGACCTTGGCGATCGGGATCTCACTGCCGCCAATCGGCGACATCTTCACGTAACCAGCCGCGACCGAGCCGGCCGGCGGGGCTTGCGCAGCCGGGACACTCTCGACGGCAGCAGCGGCAGGAGCCGGCGCAGCAACGGGCGCGGGAGCAGTAACCGGAATGGATGCCTTCTTCGGCTTGGGAGCGGGGTCTGACCTCTCGGTGACGACCTTCTTCTTCGGCTTCGGCGCGACTTCGTCCACGAATTTCGGTTGTGGCTTGGGCTTCTGCTGGATCACCTGGACCGGCGGAAGCTTCTTCTCGCCCGTCACCAAGGGCGGCGATGTCTGCGCCGTGCTCGGACTAGGCGCAGGCACTCCGCCAGCCGACGGGGCCTGCGGAGTCTGGGCAGCGGGCGGAGTCGCCATTTCGCTCGCCGGCGGTGTGGGAGAGTTCGGGGTCGCAGGTGGCAGGGATTGTTGAGCGAGGGCAGGACCTGAGGCTACGGTGACGAGCAGAAGCATATGCGTCGTTTTCATGGCTTCAGTTGTCCCGGCGGATTGAGTTTTTGGCAGATAGGCACCCCTGTCGACTTGTCCTATCCGTCAGTATGGGCGCGGGTTGAGAATTCCGACTCGAACACGCGCAGTCATCGAAAGCTGCGGCGAAGTCGCAACGAAGTCATGAGAGCGGGATGAGAATGACCTCTGGATTTCTGATTTCGTTAGCTAGATGCCCTCCTGCCACAGTGGCGCAAGCTCGGCACGGGGCACCGCGCGAGCATGGACAACGGCCAGATCTCGCTGACCAATGCCGGCCACCGGACATGGACGGCACCATCGACTGCAACGAGGCCTCCTCGAGGGCGGGCAAGGCGCTCATGAGGCTGCCGAAGTAAGCCTACACATCAATGTGAGAAGAAAAGGAGCAGCGCACGCGGGATGTGCGCTGCTCCTCCGCAGACGGGCCGACGGGCTAGATGTCCCTACGGTCCGCCGTGATTCTGCACGTGCCGGGAGGTCGTGCTCAAGGTGAATCTTTGTACGTCCTGGCTTCCATTCTTTCACCTTTACGAATTCTCCCGATGCAGTAGCCGTGATCGGATGTGGCCGATTGAATGGCCGGATGCTCCATTGGCTCGTGACTGCAATGCGCGGAGAACTGAAATCGGCGCGATTGACGCGATTTCCGCGGGTGCGGCTGGATATGGCGAATGTTTGGCTGCTGAGCCTGGGGTCGATGCTCGTGGCAGCCTGCAATTCGCCGGCCTTGGGCAACGATCCCATTCGCCGTTCCGGAGCAACGGTCGAGATCGGTGAAATGTGGTTCGGCTATCCCGAGCCGCAAGCAGCCCGGACCCACTTTCGCAGTCTCAGCCGGGCCGCGTTCGGCAACACGTGGCCGCTCGCGGCCGACGAGGCCCTCGTCGGCTGTGCGCTCGAGATGCCCGGGCGCACGGTCATGCTGGTCGTTGCCGGCCAGCCATGGTCGCTGAATGGCCAGACGTCGTCGTGGGCGGCGGAGAACCTGCCGCGACTGTCGATCGATGGCGAGAAGCGATGGGTTCAGCATGGGCCCATTCCGGCCAGCTGGGTGAAGCCTCACTCCGAGATCCCGGGTGAGTTCATGAGCCTGCTGCCGCTGCTGGAGGCGGCCAGCCGGATGGGCTGTCTCGCCGGCCGGCAGAAGCAGGGATTCTGAGCCTTGATGAGCTTGCAAATGGAAAGGGACGGCAAGGCTTTTTGAGAAAGCGCGCGCTCTTGAGATCTTCGGGGACGGAAAAGGACGGCGCGGCTGTGATGAAAGCGAAAGGCGTACCCTCCTGTTTTTGCCGACGTGCGACGCAATACGTCGACTCTCCTCGGAGGTTGATGTCGAGGAGCGCCCCGTCTACTCCGTCAGTTGCCAGCTTGCGCTCGGATTCGGCGACACTCGAGCAACCAGTGCTTCGGCTCTGAACTCATCGTGCATAAGTCGCACAAGGGTCACCCCAGTCGTTGAAGGTGCGGATCGGCACCTCGCGCCGGATCGCCGAGTAGAAGCCGACCCGTCGCCGGCGCCCGCGCGATGCGGCGATCTTCACCTTCACCAGCATCCGATCGATGGTCGCGGCACTCACTGATCCTCGAACGTGTCCAGAAGCGTCTCGACGACAACCCGTCGAAGATCCCATTGCGCAGCAAGACAGTCGAGCACCCGTTCGGCACGATCAAAGCCTGGATGGGCGCGACACACTTCAAGATGAGGACGCTGAAGCACGTAGCGACCGAAATGGCGCTGCACGTGCTGGCCTACAAAATGACCCGCGTGATGGCGATCATCGGAGTGCCGGAACTCGGCAGGGCGATGCGCGCATGAAGGTCACCTTCATTGCGCCGATTGGCACGCCAAGACCGAGCAGAAGTGGACCAGCAAGCCGTTGGACGGAACATCGGCACCCCAGGCGCCGAACACCCGCGAATGCCCCCGAGATTGCCGCTCGTCGCAGAAACAGCGCGTTCTTACACGGCCTCCAGAGTTTGCAGACAATGCCGCGCTAACGTGATGCGAGCAAGGATCATTGAATTCCGACGGCAGCTCGACTTCGGACAGCAGACACTTGGTCGATGGCTCGGCAGGCTGGCCACCTCGGTGAGGAGTAGCTCGACCGTTGCCAAGATCTGAGACCGACCGTGGAGCGTCCGACGCGGAGGGCCAGATGCGGCATAGATCGAGCAGCGACGGTCAGTGCCGGTGTGCTTTGGCTGCCGCGCTGCTCATTCGTTGCGATCCAAAATTGTTGCGACGCAACCGCGACAGTTACTCCGTCGCCGGATAGCAGCTTTCGGTAATGGCCCATGCTCGAGTTGCCCGAGGGAAGTGTCTTCGTCTGAACCAAAGCACATCAGCAGTGCGACGCCCTGCGGCAAGTTTCGCGTTGCGGCCTTTACTCACCTTCTGACACTTCGCCGGCACGCCCCTTACACCTCAATCTCATGCTGCTGGGCGAACGGATGGGGGAGTGGCAGTCGGATCCGGAAAAAATTGTTACAGCAGATACTCGTGCATAAGCGGCAGGGCCAGGCTTGCCGGCGCAATTCGAAGGTCGTCGTGCTCCTGGTGTGATGCCAGCCCGGAGAGCGTCTCGAGTGGTGATACGCTCTGCATTGGCGCGCGCTCGAGCCACGGCACCTCGATTGCTCCGGCCGTCGCCGCCGCGGTGCCGTCATGCTCACCGGTCGCCGTCGACCCGAAGCCGGGCGCGAACACGAAGGCCTCTCCGGTGGCATGATGCTCGGCCGGTGGCGCGGCGTCGGGAACGATCACCTTCAGCGTTTGCGTGTCCGAGGCGCCGAAGCTGTCGGTTGCCTTGACCTTCACGGAGTATGCCCCTGGCTTGATCGCGGACCTGAGCGAAAGCTCCCCCGTGGCACTGTCGATGGTGAAGGGCGAGCCGCGCATCTCGCAGGTGATCGCATACGTCACATGGTCACCCTGGTCGGCTTCGGCCGCCACGACGGTGGTGACGTATCCGCCGTTCGCAGTGACCGTCGCCCTGGCCCCGCCACCATCAGAGGTGATGACCGGAGCCTCGTTCGACCCCTTGATGACGAACGTTTCCGTTTGCGTCGCCGTGCCGCCGTGGCCGTCATCGACGGTGACGGTCTCGACGATCGTCAATTTCTGGCCCCTGGGCAGGAATGCGACGTCTTCGCTGTCTAGGTGGAAGCTCCAGGCCCCGCTTGCCGCATTGGTGATGTGGAAGGCCGCGGCCAGGATGGCTCGCTGCGCCTCGCTCAGAATCGCGCTGTCGCTCGTCACTGAAACCGAGGTGACGGACGCGGTCGGGTGGTCGCCGGCGTCGCTGTCGGTGAAGCGGATACGGCCCGAGGCCGAGATGTCCCGGCCGGTCTCGGTGAATGTCTTCTTGATCGCGCCCGAGCAGATGACGGGCGCATGGTTCAGCGGCGAGACGGCCACCTCGATCGTCGCCGTGGCACTGCCGCCTTTGCCGTCTTCGACCGTGTAGTCGAAATGATCGCTACCCGTGTACCCTGAGCTCGGCGCGTAAGTCACCGTTCCGTCGGCGTTGATCGTCACGCGACCGTGCTTGGGGCTCCCCACCGCGACGACGCTGAGCGCATCGTTGTCGGGATCACTGTCGTTGGCCAGCACCGCGATGGTGATCGGCTTGCCCTTCGAGGTCGTGGCGGTATCGTCGACGGCGATGGGGGGACGATTGACCGGCGGGTTCACGTCGTCGTTGCGAATGGTGCCAGTTGCCGCCGCCGTGGCGATCGTCGCGCCGGTGGGCGAGGTGAGCGTGACCGTGAAGCTCTCGTCGGGCTCGACCACCGCATCCCCGCTGACGGCGACGTGCACGGTCTGGCTCATCTCGCCTGGCGCGAAGGTTACGATGCCGGAGGGCAGGACGCCACCCGCGAAGTCGCCACTATCCGCCGGGTTCGGGCCCGAGCCCGTCACGGCGTAGGAGACACTCGACGGTTCAGATGTGTCGCCGGAGCGCGTGACGGTGAAGGTGAAATCGGTCGCTCCAACGTCGCCCTCGAGCTTCGCGGCATCCGTGGCGGCGATGTCGAGCGTTGGCGACACGCCTTTGATGGTTGCGGTAACGGTCAGCGTCATGTCGGCCAGCGCGGCGGAGAAGCCGCTCGCGTTGGCGCCCGACGGATGCACGGTGATCGTGTGCGCGAAGGTGCCGGCGGTCGCCGTGTCGAGAGTGATGGTGCCGAGCGCCGCCGATCCACCGGCGCCGATGCCGCCGAATGTCAGCAGATCGTCGATGAACGGTCCCGAGACAGTAGCCTCGACCGTGCCGGAGAGCAGATCGGCCGGCCCCGTCGCCGCATTGCCGACATCGAAGGCCACCACGACCGGCCCGCTGCCGGACCCGATGGTGCCGAGGTCCAGCGTATAGGCGTTGCCAAGCCGGGTGAAGGTCCCGCCGCCGGAGGTCTCGTGCAGCTCGGGGACCGCGAAATTGTTCACCGTGACGGATAGCGGCACGGATTGCGGCGCGAGCCGAATCGTTCCCAGCCCATCGATGCTCCCGATGCCGGTGCCCCCGTCCGACGTCAGCTCGAGACCGGCGACCCCGGTGAGAACACCGGCCGTCGATGTCGAGAAGCCGACCGACAGAGTGCTCGTGTTTGCGCCGGCGGCAATAGGGCCGCTGGCTCCGTTGATCGGGAAGAAGCCGCCCGTGGTGCTGGCGATCGAGGCGAGCAGCGTCTCGGAGTATCCGTCGGCGGGCGCCGTGTTCGCGACGGTGAGACTTAGGATGCCGGGATCGCCAACGTGCACGATCGTGCTCGCTGGCGCCGTGACCGAGGGGGCGGCCGTCCTGTAGACCGAGCCGAACACGTCGATGATCTGTGGCGGCAGGATCGGCGTCGTGCTCCCCTGGCCGTCGTCCGATGCGGCGGACAGCGTGACATAGCCTGCCTGTGCGCCGGCCTTGCTGGTGTCGAGACCGACCTGAATGCTCGTGGTGTCCGTGGCGCCGGGTGCAAGCCCCGTGATGGTGCCGGTGACGGTTGCACCCGCCCGGGTCGTGGGCGTGACATCGAGCAGTTGCGCATCGGGATCGGCGGAGTTGGTAATGCTGACAGGGAGGCTCACGGCCGCGCCGAGGCGCACGTTCTGGAAGATGATCGTATCGGGGGTGTTGAGCAGCGCCTCGGCGGGTGGCAGCACGGTATCGATGATGGTCAGCGTGATCGTGTCCAGGGGCGCGCTGTACCCGCTGTCGTTGACGTCGATGGGATTGAAGGTGAGCGTCGCGGAGTGAGTGCCGAGCTTGTTGCTGGGAACCTCAACGTAGAGACCCTGATAGCTGCCTCCCGGCGCGATCGTGGCCGGCAGGCTGTTGCCGATGATCGTGAACCCGGTGCCGGCCGGCGCGCCGAACGTGCCGCCGAGGTCATCCGCTGAAGACGCGGCCGCATTGACGATGGCGAGCTGCACCTCCCCACCGAGCTGCCCGAGCGTGATCCCCCCGAGATCGAGAAGATAGTCGTTGCCGGAGTGGGTCAGCGTGCCGGGCCCCGAGATGAGGGCGAGCAGCGGCACCGCCGGGGCGCCGGGCTGCTCATCGAGGTTGATCACCTCCGTCTGTGCGATCCCCGCGACGACCGGCAGCCCCGCTGTGCTCGAAATCTGCACCTCGAGGCTCTCCGAGGGCAAATTGCCCAGGGCGCCCTCCGGCACGTCGATGGTGAAGGTAGCCGTGTGCTGCCCGGCGGGAATGATGACGTCACCCGAAGGGAGCGTGCCGCCGAAGTCGGCGGCGCCGAAGAAGCCGCTGGAGGGTGCGATGACCGTATAGTGCGCCACCGTGTCGGACGCTGACGTGCCGACGAGATACGCTTCGAACGTCACCTGGGTCGGCCCCGAGGCAGCCTCGGAGACCTGGGCTGCCATCGCGGACACGCCCACCGCGGTGTAGGTCGAGCCGCCCGCCGCCGTGGCGGCGACGCTGTTGTTGACGAAACCACTCTGCTGCTGGGTCTGGCCTCCGGCGAGGAAGCTTGGATCTCCGGTTACGATGAGATCGAGGATGGTTGCATCGCGCGTGCTGGGATCGGTGATGCCCGCCGCCGCCACCTGCGCGGCCGCCCGTGCCACGACATCGGCCGGGAAGTCGGCGAGTGTAGGTGCCCTGAGCGGGAAGTTCGGAATCGTGAACGTCGCGGTGCTTTCGCCGGGGTCATAGTCGAACAGAGATGCGACCTGCGTCACGCGCCAGGCGTCGGCATAGGCGCCATAGAGCTCCGCGGCCGTCAGCGGCTGCGGGAGCACCGTCCCGTCGGCAAGCTGGAAGTCGGCTGCTGCGCCCTCGTTGAAGCCCTGCAGGCCTCCGACGAAGCCGGGCAGCCCAGGTGGAACACCATCGACGATGTCGACGTAGTTGCCGCGATCGTAGATCGTGGCCTCCTCGCCCGTGTTCCAGAGAACCTTGAACGTGGTCGGGGTCAGCTCGGTCAGCACGCCGCCGGAAAGAAACAGAGTGGGGTTGTCGAGGCTGAGCGAGACCGGGTTGCCATTGAGGTAGACGAGATCCGGCCGGTCGATGTCGAACGTGAGGCGATCCGAGCCGACGGCCAGTGCGGCTTGGGTGATGACCGTTGCCGGGAACAGGCCGAACCACGGCTCGAGCCGCATCTGGATCTCGAAGGAATCGCCCGGCACGCGCGATTTCGCCAGGATGAACTCGCCGGCACCCTGGAAATTGTTCATCACCTGATCGTATGTGACGATGTGCACGTCGCCCCAAGCGGAGCTGTAGACCTTCGTCGGCGGCGTCAGCGTGTACTTGATATCGATCGTCACGTCGTCGAGAGCGGCGTCATATCCGGTCGCGTTGACCTCGCGTGGCGAGAAAACGATCTGACCCGAGCCCGCGCCGAGCTTGACCGGGGTCCACGAGTCGAACACGCCCGTGTTCACCCCGATCGTCAGTCCCTGATAGCTGTCCCCTGCCTCGATCGGCGACGCCAGCGCTGCCCCGTTGACATTCAGCCCGGCGACGTGCGCGACGCTGAACGTCCCGCCGAGCGAGTCGGCGGACCCCGCGGCGGCGGCATTGGCGAACTCGAGCTGAATGAGCGGCACCGGCTGGCCCAGCCCAATGCTGCCGAGATCGAGGGTGTAATGGTTGCCGTCGTGCGTCAGCGTGCCGAAGTTGGTGAGTAGCGAGATCTCGAGGTCTGGAGCGCCGCCGGCCCGCGGTGGCTGGACGATGGTCTCGATGGCCGTGGGCGCGAAGATCGCCTCGCCGCCCGGTGCGCCGATGCCGATCGCGAGCTTGCCGGTGGGACTGGCGCCGAGTACGCCCTGAGGCACGTCGATCGTGATCTGCGCCGCGCTCTGGCCGGCCGAGATCGTGACCTGTCCCGACGGCAGCGTGCCCCCGAACGCGGCGGCGTCGAGAAACCCGCTGCCGCCCGCGATGACGTGAAAGTCAACCGCGATGTCGTGCGCCGCCGGAGCGCCAGTGAGATAGACGTCGAACGTGACCTGCGTCGGCCCGCTGCCGGCAACCGGGACCGGCGCCGTCTGGTGTCCGATGACGCCCAGCACCGAAGGCGCCGCGCCGCTTCGTGTCACCACGGCCGGTGTCGTTGTCAGACCCCGGTAGAGGTCTGCGTCGTTGACGACGATGCTGGCATTGCCCCCGGTGGCGATGTAGTCGAGCTCGGCCGCCGCGACGGCACCCGGGTCGGTGATGCCTGCCGCCACCACGACGGCCGCGGCCTGCTGAACGAGCGCCTGCGGCAGGTCGTCGAGCGTGATCAGCGCCGATGGGAAGCTCGGATCGGTGAACGTCGCGGTCGTCTGGCCGAGGCCGTAGTCGAGCAGGGAGAATGCCTGCGGCACGCGCCAGGCGGCGGCGAAGACATTGTAGAGCTGGTCGGTCGTCAGCGGCTGCGGCAGTGCCGATCCATCCGGCAGGATGAAATCGTTCGCCGCGCCGGCATTGGCGCCGAGCAGCCCGATCACCGCGCCGGGTGCGGTGTTGCGGCCGACATCGATGCCGACATCCAGGTAGCCGCCGTTGTTGCTGACGACCAGCGCTTCGCCGGTGGTGAGCGTGACGCCGTAGGTGGTCGAGGACAGCCGGCCGACCTCTCCGGCGCCGGCCTGGACGATGCCGCCGACCGGCAGAGTGACAGGCGTGCCGTCGATCCAGACGGTGTCGAGGCGGTTGCTGTCGAAGGTGGCGCGATGAGCGGTGCCGAGCGTGACTCCGATTTCGGTCAAGGCGCTGATCGACTGGCTGCCGTTGTAGGGCGTGAAGCGTCCCTGAACCTGGAACGGATTGCTGGGATCTGTCGATAGCGCCAGAACGTACTCGCCGACGGCGTGCAGGTCGTAGGTCGTGCCGTCGCCCGTGATGATGTGCGGCAGCGCGCCTGTCTTCTTCAGCACGACATAGCCGAACTCACCCGACAGGATCTTGAATAGGCCGTCGCGAAACTCCTCGAAGCTCGGAGGCGCGGCGCCGCTGCCGGGAATGGCTGCAATGATGCTCGCGATGTCATAGGCGACTGCCGAGGCCCCGACCTTGAAGAAGGCCGCGGGTGGGGCGAGACTCGAGTTCGGCAGATTGATCAGGCCGCCAAGCCCGGTCTGTAGCCCGGCGAGGGTGCCGGGGTCGACACCCTCGGACAGGATCTTGATGACGCTGAGCAGGTCCTTGACGCCGGAGACGCCGATCAGCTCCTTGAAGAGCGGGCTGGCCAACGCCCCGAGGCTGACCGCGTCCGACAGGAAATCGTCGAAATAGGAATTGACCTGCGCGGTCGTGCCGACGATCTGGATGTGGTCGGTGCCTTGCTGGAGCACGACACCGCCCGAGCCGACTGCGTTGAACACGACGCTCCCGGCGGGATAGTCGGTCGAGATGTCGACGACCACGCCGCCGCCCGTCACATCGGCGTAGGGGTTCGAGACGCTGATGCCGCCGACCGCGGTCGGCATGCCGGCGATAATCTGCTGCGGGCCCGGCCCATGCACGATCGTGGTCGTGTACGGCACCGGACTGGTTGTCACCGCGATCTGCCGGGAAAGGCTCTGACCGTTGTTGTCGATGGCTTGGACCGAGATCGTGTCCTGCCCCACGCCGGGCGAGAAATAGGTCAGGCTCGCGAGAGCCGTGTTGACGTCGGCGAGACCGCCGCTGATCGTGAGCTGGTGCGTCCCGGTGCCGCTGACGCTGCCATGGCCGGCGAAGGCACTGGCGGCAAGCAGGCCGGTGCTGCTCGTGACCGTCACGGTGACCGGCAGAGCACCAACGGTGGGATCGGCGATCGTTACGGGAGAGATTTGGGTTGTGATACCGGCGAAGCTGCCGAGCGTCGCGGGCGCGCCGACGGCCGGAGGAGCCCCGGCAGCCGACGACCCGCCTATCGTGAAATGCTCGATCTGCGTGCTGGTCGCACCGTGATTATCGAAGGCGCTGACGGTATAGCTCAGGGCGACGCTCTGGCCGGCGTCGAGAAGCTGCACGTCCGTCGCGGTCAGGTTGAACGTCCAGGCACCGGTCGCGGCATCGAGCGTGAACGCATTCTCGAAAGCCTGCTGCTGCGCCGGGGTCAGAACCACGCCCGTCGCCGTGGCCGCGCGTGCCGTCACCAACCGGCTTACCGTATCGCCGGCATCCGGATCTGTGACATCGATCGTGCCGGCGGCGCTGATGGCGCTCCCCACCTCGGCGATCGTCTGGTCGATCGCAGGCGAGTTGAAAACCGGCGTGTGGTTTTCTCCGAGGAGATGGAAGGTCTCCGTCGCGAGCGTCTTATCGCCGTGCGTGTCGGTGACCGCGACCTGATACGCCGCCGTGACCACAGCCCCGGCAGGCAGTATCGCCGGGTCATCGAAGGTGAAGCTCCAGGCGCCGGTAGCTGGGTCAGTGATCTGGAACGCGGCGGCGAGCGCCGCCTCTTGCGCGGGGGTCAGCGTGGAGCCGATGACCGTGATCTGCGGAGGACCGTTCAGCGATGCCGTCGCGCTGTCGCCCCGGTCGGGATCATTGAATGACAGCGCCCCGGAGACCGAGATCAGGCTGCCGTCGTCGGTGATTGATTGTTCGAATGGCGGCGAGGTGATGATAGGCGCGTCGTTGCCGCCGAGGACGCTGAATGTCTCGGTCTGCTGGCTGCTCAGAAAGTGGCTGTCCGTCGCGGTGACCGTATAGGTGACCTGGACGCTGTCCCCGGCGATCAGGAGCTGGGCCAGCGAGGCCGGAACGTTGAACGACCACGCGCCGGTAGCCGGATTGACGGCGAAGGCGTTGGCGAAGGCGTCCGACTGGGCCGGCGTCAACACGAGATCCGCCCCTGTCGCGGTCACCGCCCGCGAGGTGACCTGCAGACTGGCGCTGTCACCGGCATCGAGGTCCGCGAAGTCGATCGTTCCTGTAGCCGAGACCGCACCGCTCGCCGTTATCGAGCTTGTGACCGGAGGCGAGTTGAACACCGGCGCGTGGTTCGTAGACCCGATGCCGACGAGTGTGTTGCCCTGGCCGTCCGAGTTGGCGTTGAAGCTGACCTGCGAATAGTCGCCCTGCAGGTTGAGCGTCGCCACCACGTTGCCTTGAAAGGACAGTGTCAGGGTGCCGGCCGCTTGCGTCACGGTATCGACGGAGCGATTGCGAAGGACGATCAGATCGCCCTGCTCGAAGCCGGCGAGGCTCGCCTGGAAGCTTACCGGATCGTAGAGATTGAGGATCTGAGAAGAGGCTCCGAACGCATAGGTCTGGCCGGTCGCGACGCCGTTGTAGACGGAGGCCGTGCTCGCGCCGCCGAGCGTAAGCAACCCGCTGCCGCTTTCGATGCCGTGAATATTGACGATGGCATCGGTGGCCGTGATCGTGCCGCTGTTGAGCCAGGTGACGGGGACCGTGCCGAAGTTCGTGGTGCCGTCGAGATTGAGCGTGCCGCCGTTGGCGATGATCTGGCCGGCGTTGGTGAACGGTCCCGACAGGTCGAGTGTGGAATTGGTCTCGGAGATGATGCCCGAGGCCGCGTTGGTCCAGGCAACGCCCCTGTTCTGCTCGATCTCCAACCGTCCGCCGTTGGTCGCCTGGGCGAGCCCGTGATTGACGAATGTCGTCGTCAGGACCTGTAGCGTCTGGCCATTGATGCTGGCGTCGATGGTGCCGAGATTGTCGAGATCGACGGTTCCGCTGACGGGAAACACACCGGCGGCGATCGAGCCGGCTCCCAGGACGAGACCATTGGCGCCGATCGTCAGGCTCGTGTCCGACCCTTGGATTCCTGCGGTCAGTCTCGAGGCATTCGCCAGACTGACCGTCTGGTCGAGTGTCACGGCCGGCTGGCCATTGCGCAGCGTCAAAATCGAGTCGTCGAGTGCGATGACTCCGGGGGCGGTGCTGGCCGCATTCTGGACGACGGTCCCGCCCGACAGGATCACCCAGCCGTGGCTGAGCGACAGACCGCCGCGCACGGTGACGCCGTCGAGCGTGTTGTTGGCGTTGCTGCCGAACGTCAGACCGAGCCCCGACTGATCGAGCGTGCCTCCGTGGATCGTACCGCCGAGCAGCGTCATGCCGTGGAGTGCCGCCGTCGCCGCGTCGAGCGTGCCGCCGGTGTTGTCGAGCGTGCCCTTGACGTAGTTGAGCTGGCCGCCGCTGCGATTGATCGTGCCGATCTGGGCGACCGTCTCGTTGCCGGCGATGTTGACGACCGCGTTGGTGGCGGTGATCGTGCCTGTATTCACCCAGGTCACGGGCACCGACCCGACATTCGTGGTGCCGTCGAGGTTGAGCGTGCCGCCATTGGCGACGATCTGGCCGGCGTTGGTGAAGGGACCGGACAGCTCGAGAGTAGAATTGAGCTCGCTGATCGTACCATCGGCCGCGTTGGTCCACGCCTTTCCGAGGTTCTCCTCGATGCTGAGCCGGCCGCCATTGGTGGCCTCGGCCAGCCCATGATTGATGAACGTCGTGCCAGCCGTGAACCTGTTCTGAATGGCCAGTGTCTGGCCATTGACGTTGGCGTTGATGGTGCCGAGGTTCGTGAGATTGTCGGAGCCGCTGAAGCCGAACACGTTGTCGATGATGGCGCCGGCGCCTTGGACGGTGCCATTGGCGGCGATGACGAGCTCGGCGATGCCTCCCGGGCTGTCGGCTGTGACGTTGCCGCCGCCGCTCAAATTGACGATTTGCGCGATCGTGCTCGTCCCGGCATTGCGCAGCGCCAGGGTGCCGGACGCCCCGACGTTGATCACGCCCGGCGCCGTGCCTGCCGCGTTGTTGACGACCGTTCCCCCGGTCAGCACCACTCCGCCGCTGGCCGCGATGTCGAGGTCGCCATCGACGGTCACGCCATCGAGTGTGTTGTTGGCGTTGTTGCCGAAGACGAGGCCCAAGCCTGCCTGTTCGAGCACGCCGCCGCGTATGGTGCCGCCGAGCAGCGTCATGCCGAGCAGGGACGAGGTCGAAGCATCGAGTGTGCGGCCGGTGTTGTCGAGCGTGCCCTTCACATAGTTGAGCTGGCCACCGCTGCGATTGAGCGTGCCGATCTGTGCGACTGTCTCGTTTCCGGCGATGTTGACGACTGCGTTGGTGGCGGTGATCGTACCGGTATTGACCCAGGTCACTGGAATCGAGCCGAAGGCAATCGTGCCATCGAGGTTGAGCGTGCCGCCGCTGGCGATGATCTGGCCGGCGTTGGTGAAGGGCCCCGATAGCTCCAATATCGAGTTGCTTTCTGAGATCGTGCCGGAGACCGAGTTGGTCCAGGCCAGTCCCTGGTACAGCTCGATCTCCAGCCGGCCGCCGTTGGTCGCCTCGGCGAGACCGTTGTTGATGAATGTCGTCGTCAGGATCTGCAGCGTCTGGCTGCTGACATTGGCGTTGATCGTGCCGGCGTTGTCGAGATCGACCGGACCACTGTAGCCGAACCGGTTGTCGTCGATCTGGCCGGATCCCTGCACCGTGCCGCTTGCCGCGATCGTCAGGCTCGCCGTCGATCCGGGATTGTTGGCGGTCAGCGTGCTCGAGTTGGCGAGCGTGATCGCCGTCGCGACGGAGATTGGCGCCGAAGCGCTGAAATTCACGGTGGAGCCAGTGGCGGAGATCGCACCGAGGCCGCTGCTGCTGCTGGCGAGCGAGATGAGGCCGGCGTCGCGGACTGCCAGGGAGGCGGCCTGCGCGTCAGACGGAATGCTGACATTGATGAAGCTGGCCGGGTCGATGAGGACGTCGTCGGCTATCGTGGGAACGCCCCCGTCCCAGTTTGCCGGATCGTTCCAGCTCGTGCCATCGCCAAGGCCCGTCCAATTGCGCGTCGCCATGGTCGTCTCCAGCTTCGCTTCGGAGACAGACGGCAGGGCGCTCGACAGCCCTGCTGTCGGGTTCCGAAGCGGTCAGAACATTGCCGTGGTTTCGAAGGGCCGGCCGAATGGAAGGCGATCGCTTGGCGCAGTCTTGCCGCAACCGATGCTAGCCATGCCACGCCCCACGCCGGACATTTCAATTTAGAACCAGCATCCAAGCCCGGGGGCTTGGTCATCAGCGATCCGGCGCGGGCCTCGGTCCCAATATGTAAGACCCCCGATCGGACTTCTCGCAAGAGAGCAGCTATCCGATCTTCCGTCACCCCTGAAAAACGAGGGGATCCGAAAATTTAGGCGGTGGCGGCTAATCCTTGAAGAGCTTCGAAGATCACGGGTCGATGATGCCCAAGGATACGGCAAGTGCCGCCGCTTCGGGCCGGGAGCCCGCGCCTAGCTTGCGCCTTGCGCTTTCGAAGTAGTCACGGGCCGTCGTGGGAGCGATCTCGAGCGCGGCGCCGATCTCGCGGTCTGTGTTGCCGCGCGAGATCAGCCTCAGGCATTCGACCTCGCGGCTCGTGAGCCCGGCGGGAGGAAGAGGAAAGCCATCGCGGCGGGCCAGCTGTCCCAGCCGGGTATGGGCGGCCAATGCCACCAGGGAAACGAGGGACTTCTCCCTGTCCGATAATGGCGGCCTCGATCCCACAAGGCTGACCAGCCCGTATCGTGATGCTCCTCTCGGAATCGGCACGACCAGGCCTTCGGACCAGCCGTGCTCAGCGCAGAGCCGCAGAGCCTCCGCTCCGGCGTGAGAAAGATGGCCGTCCCGCCTCATCTCGGACCATGTGACGGGCAAGGCGTAGAGCGGCAGGCACGTCACAATGGGATCGCGCTCGATCAGGCCGGATCCGAAGTAGAATTTTCGCCACTCGTCCGGCCATTCGACCGCGAAGAACACCGCGCGATCCCTGTCGCGAAGGTCGACCTCACCGCAAGAGAACGTCTTGAATCCCAAGGGCGCCAGGAACTCGAGAAAAGCGGTGGTGCACACCTTGGACGACTGCGCTTCGAGGAGAGCACGATGAGCTGCAGCAAAGCTCGAGGCCGCCAGGGCGAACGTCGGCGTGGTCATCGCGGATATAGTGCCCGTGTGAATTGTGTAGTCTCAATTGCACATGCGAGGGTCTCATGACTGCTACGCTAGCCATGGCGACCGTCGGCGACAAGACCTCCGAACTGCTGCCACGGCCTAGCACCGTCCGGTTTGATTGAGAGACATGCGCGGCAAACCCCGACCGTCACCTCTCGTCGCTGGCACACCGTGGAGCTGCATCGATGGCGGGGGCGCGCTTTGGGCCGGCGGCCTTGACAGTTCTACACCCTGAGCCTATCAAAGGACATTCTGTCGCAGGCTCCTCACGAAACGAGGAAACCCATGCTTCGAAAGTCAATTGCCGCATTTGCGGTTGTCATCGGGGCTGCGATATCAAGCGAAATTGGTGCGCAGGTGCCGGCCGCGGGTGTGATCGTGCTCGAGTCGAATGTCGCAGGCATCGAGGCGCCGCAGGTCTTCCTGGGCCCCGGATCCTACGGCAGGGATCGCGTGCTGCAAATTCCCGAGGGACGCAACATCAAGGTCATGTTGCCTTCCGGGAAGACCGTCGTGCTGAGCGGTCCGCGCTCTCCCCGTGTCGGCGATTTGATCGACGCCATCGACGAAGCGCCGGCATTCACAGAGATGAGCGAAAGAATAATGTCGGGAAATTTGAGCAAGGCGCTCAAATCGATGGGCGTGAAGTAGTTTCGCTCGGGGCGTTGTTTGTCTCGTCGACATGAAGCCGGACAAATGACCTGTTGTGATTTCTAATGCTGAGATGGCGGATGCATCCTGGCAATGACGGCCGGGATGACAGATCGCCAGCTGTTGGAGACGACAACGGTGGGTTCATGAGGCTGAGCCCAATTCGTGCGCTGATCGCAGTGATCGTGGCTGCCTTGATCGCGGTGGCTCCTGCGATGGCGCAACAAGCCTCAGCACCGGCACGGCAGGTTGCGCCCACGGCCGCCGCATCCGAAGTCATCGACGATGCCGACGCGCTGAATGACGAGATCTTGCGCCTCTACGGGGCGGGCAAGTACGGCGAGGCACTGCCGCTGGCGGAGCGGGTCCTCGCGCTGCGCGAGAAGTCGGGACCGGAGCACATCGACGTCGCGCAAGCGCTCAACAACCTGTCCGAAATCCATCGCGCGATAGGGCACTACGGCGAGTGCGAAAGGCTCTACCGGCGCGCGCTAGCTATCCTGACCAAAGCGCATGGCGTCGATCACCCGGATACAGCAACGACGATGAACAACATTGCCGGGCTGCTCAAGGACCAGGGCCGCTACGCGGAAGCCGAGCCGCTGATGACGCAAAGCCTTGCCATCCGTGAAAAGCTCCTGGCACCGGAAGACCCGGCGCTGGCGCGAGCCGTCAACAACCTGGCCGGGCTCTTCGAAAGGCAGGGGCGCTACAGGGAGGCCGAGGCGCTTTACAAGCGCAGCCTCGCGCTGCGGGAAAAGGGCCGAGGCCCGGACCATCTGGAGGTCGCCACGGCGCTGCAGAATCTTGCCGGGTTCATCCAGGACCAGGGCCGCCCCGCCGAGGCCGAGCTGCTTTTGAGACGCAGCCTCGTCATTCGCGAGAAGGCCTTGCAGCCCGGGCATCCGCTGATCGCTACGTCACTGGGCAACTTGGCAGAGCTCTATCGGACGCAAGGGCGCTTTGCCGAGGCGGAGCCGCTGCTCAAACGCGGTCTCGCTATCCTCGAAGAGGCGCTGGGACCCGATCATCCGCAGGTCGCAAAAGATCTGAACAATCTCGGCCTGATTTATCACCTGCAGCAACGCTATGCCGAGGCTGAGCGGCTTTATCGACGCAGCCTTGCCATCGATTTGAAGGCCCTTGGGGCCGAGCATCCCGGCCTGGCTCCCAGTCTTAAGAATCTCGGCAACGTATTCAGGGAGCAGGGAAGGTCCGAAGAGGCGAGGTCGAATTTCACGCGCGCGCTCGCGTTGGAGGAGAAGGCGCTAGGCCCCGACCATCCGAGCGTCGCCGCCACGCTCCATGATCTTGCAAGCTTGGCACTGGCAGATCGCGATTTCGCCAAGGCTGCAGACCTCTGGTGGAGCGCGACAAGCGTCCTTCGACGCCACAGCGAGCGCGGACTGGGTGCGCGAACGTCGTCCAACCCCCTCGGCAGTCTGTACAGCCAGGGCTTCGTTAAGGCGACGTATCGGCTCATCGATACCTCCAGCAACGGATCGGCAAACCGGGCGTCAGGGTCGTTCGAGGTAGCGCAATGGGGCGCGAGCTCGGCGGCGGCCAAATCGCTTGCCCAGATGGCGGCACGCGCGGCCGGCGGCTCGCCGCAGCTGGCCACCCTGGTGCGCGCGAGGCAGGACCTCGTCGCCGAATGGCAAACGAAGGACGAGCAGCTCATTGCGGCCAAGAGCGAGCCACCGGAGCAGCGTCACGCCGCGAGCGAGCAGTTGCTGGCCGAGCGGCTGGCCGCCATCGACGCCCATCTCGCCGCCATCGATTCACGCTTTGCCACGGACTTTCCCGACTACGCGGCCTTGTCGAGTCCCAAACCGATGCCAATCGCGGAGGTACAAACCTATCTGCAGCCCGGCGAGGCGCTGGTGCTGTTCCTCGACACGCACGACCGCTTCGAGCCGCTTCCCGAGGAAACCTTCATCTGGGTCGTGACAAGGACGGGCGCGCGCTGGGTCCGTTCGGATCTCGGCCCGTCTGCCCTGCGAGACGGCGTCGATGCGCTGCGCTGCGGGCTCGACTTCGAAGGAACGTGGGGCTCGCCGTCGGCCGACCGCCGGAAGCGCTGCGCCGATCTGCTGGCAGTCCGCTACGCGCAAGCCGATCACGAAGGCGGCAAGCCGCTGCCGTTCAGCGTCGGCATCGCCAACGAGATGTTCGAGGCCCTGTTTGGACAAGTCGCCGACATGATCGCTGGTAAGCAGCTGTTGATCGTGCCTTCGGGACCTCTGACGCAGCTGCCATTCCAGGTACTCGTCACTTCGCCGCCTGAGACGGCGGCGACATCGGCCGACGCCATGCGCAAGGCCCGGTGGCTGGTCCGCGACCACGCCATCACGGTTCTGCCGTCGGTCGCGTCGCTGAGGTCTCTGCGTCAGAACGCCAGGACGAGCCGCGCCGGCAGGGTCATGATCGGTTTCGGCAACCCGCTTCTCGACGGCGGGCCCGACGATGCCGAACTGGCCAATAGAGCCCGCCTCAATACGAGTTGTCCGGTGAAGATCGCAAGTGTCTCGAGTTTCAATCGTGGTCTACGGCAAGTCGAGGCAGGCGACCCAGCCCGAGTCGCGGCCCAATTGCGCCTTGCTCAGCCGCTGCCGGAAACGGCTGACGAGCTTTGTGCCGTTGCCAGCGAATTCCGCGTAGGGCCCGACGCCGTCTACCTCGGCCAGAGAGCGACGGTCTCCGAGGTGGAGAGGCTGAGCAGCTCGGGAGAGCTCGCAAATTACAGGATGATCCATTTCGCCACTCACGGTGCGCTTGCAGGGCAGATCACCGGCTCCACCGAGCCGGGCCTTGTCATGACGCCGCCGAAGGCGCCGAGCGCGTTGGACGACGGCTACCTTTCGGCTTCGCGAATTGCGGGCCTGAAGCTCGACGCCGACTGGGCGATCCTTTCGGCCTGCAATACGGCTGCGGGCGAGGCCAGAGGGGCCGAGGCGTTATCGGGGCTTGCTCGCGCCTTCTTCTATGCCGGTGTTCGCGCGCTCCTGGTGTCGCATTGGTCCGTCGACTCAGAAGCGACCGTCAAGCTGATCACTGGAGCTCTGCGACGCCTAGCCATAGACCCGGCACTTGGGCGCGCCGAGGCCATCCGCCGTTCGATGCTGGCCCTGATCGACGACGATCGTCCACGAGAGGCGCATCCCGCTTTCTGGGCGCCGTTCGCGGTAGTCGGAGAGGGTGGGATTGCACGGTGATCTCGGCTCGTGGGTGCCGGTCAGGTCAGCAGGCTCCGCCAATACGGTGCCGCTGTTCCCCGTCAGGACCTACCGGACAGTTTGAGCTGATTGCGCAGGAGAGTGTTTGCGGCTCATCGTAACCCCGTGGAGGGACACGATGAGACAGCGCGACAAGCAGGCTCCGCAGAGCGCGGAGGAGACGGTCAGAGACATCCGCAGAGCCACCCGGCGGCAGTTCTCGGCCGAGGAGAAGATCCGCATCGTCCTTGAAGGCCTGCGCGGCGAGGATAGCATCGCCGAGCTGTGCCGCAAGGAAGGCATCGCCCAGAACCTCTATTACCGCTGGTCGAAGGAGTTCCTCGAAGCCGGCAAGAAGCGGCTGGCCGGCGACACCGCCCGCGAGGCGTCCTCCGACGAGGTCAAGCAGCTCCGCGCCGAGGCGCGCCAGCTGAAGGAAGCGCTCGCCGAGGCGACGCTGGAGAACCGTCTGCTCAAAAAAAGCGTGATCGCGGATGGGGAGGATGCCGAATGAGGTACTCCGCATCCGAGAAGCTCGAGATCATCCGAACCGTCGAGACCTCGCACCTGCCGGTCAGGCGTACGCTCGACAAGATCGGCATCCCGAAGACGACCTTCTACGCCTGGCTCGATCGCTATGCGGCAGGCGGCTTCGACGCATTGGAAGATCGCAAACCTCGACCGGGACGCGTCTGGAATCGCATTCCCGACGAGATCCGCGACAAGGTCATCGCGCGGGCGCTGGATGCCCCGGAGCTCTCCCCACGCGAGGTCGCCGTCGCGTTCACGGATGCCGAGAAGACCTTCGTCTCTGAGGCCAGCGTCTATCGCATCTTGAAGGCCGAGGGCCTCGTCACCTCGCCGGCGTTCATCGTCATGAAGGCCGCTGACGAGTTCAAGGACAAGACCACGGCACCGAACCAGCTCTGGCAGACCGACTTCACCTACTTGAAGGTCACCGGCTGGGGCTGGTTCTACCTGTCGACCGTGCTCGACGACTTCTCGCGTTACATCGTCGCCTGGAAGCTCTGCACGTCCATGGCGGCAAGCGATGTCACCGACACGCTCGACATCGCCTTGCAGGCCTCAGCCCTCGACAAAGCCCCGCTCGATCGACGGCCACGGCTGCTCTCCGACAACGGGCCGTCCTACGTGGCAAACGATCTGTCCGATTGGCTCGAGGACCAGGGCATGAAGCACACCCGCGGCAAGCCCTATCATCCCATGACCCAGGGCAAGATCGAGCGCTGGCACCTCTCGCTCAAAAGCCGCATCCTGCTCGAAAACTACTACCTGCCCGGCGATCTGAGACGGGGCCAACAGCACGCGCTGCGAGCATCAATCGCCGTCGAGCTCGTTGAAGCCGATCGTCACTCCGGCAGCCGGTGCGATCTGCGTCGCGATCAGCCGGCGCGCCTGACCGATCATGTACGACACGAAGCGAACATCATCGATGCCGCCGGCTGGGCGCTGCGCGAGATCGGCCGGGGATGCGATCCATGCCGGACCGTCGACTTTGGCGCGCGCCGAGCGAAACGCCTCGCCGATCAGCGAGCCGATGCCGCTCCTGGCGCCCGTGAGATAGGCGTCGAGCCGCATTGCAGCGTAGAGATCCTGGCCCGCAGCCAGCCCGGCCCGCAGATAGTCCTTCGACAGCCCGAGCCGCCGGTAGGGAAAGGCCCCTGGTCGCGGCTTCCCGTCCTTGGCGGTTTCGAGGCGCGGCTTGATCTGGAACTCGAGCACGGCCTGCAATCCGGTCAGCAGCGACTTCACCATGTCGGCTGCGGCCTCGCCCGCCGTCGCGTAGGACGGGTTGTCCGGTCCGGCGCCGAGCATGCGGTCGCGCCAGCCGCCGGCCTTTGTCCAGCCGTCGCGCAACTCCGCCGCCAAGCGGGCCACGTTGCGCGCGATCGTGACCGCCAATCCACAGCGATAGCGCCCATCCTCGCTGTCCGCCTCCATTGGCGCGGCCGTATCCGCGATCAGCAGCTCGAGCGCGGGCAAGCCCTGAAGCGCCGCGCTCTGCCCCGAGAGGCCCTCGACCGTGACTAGAGCCTTGTTGCGCTCCGCCAGCGCCGCCCGGATCTGCCGCTCGAGAGCACCCCTCGGATCCGGCCAGAACGCGATGCGCTGCGCGCGCCCTCCCTCCGAAGCGGGTCCCATGCGCAGGACCTCGACGCCCGCCCACGCGACGAGGCTATCGCGAAAGCGCTCGACCAGCGTCTGCCGGCCCGGCGTGCCGGGCGCGACGCAGTGGCGCTCTATTGCTCCCTGGAGCCCGCCGGTGGCGGCCGTGAAGCGCTCGAGCCGGGGCAGGGCATAGCCGTCGATGGCGTAGCGGACGAGATCGGAATGGCTCTGCCGGTTGTCGGCCGCCGCCGGCGTGGCAAGCAGCACGATCATGCCCAACATCAGCGTCATCAGCTCGTAAAGGAATCTCATGCGGTCACCTTCGATGCACGGCCCGGCGGGGTGCCATCGCGTACGGCGTTGGCCGGCACCGGCCCGGGCTCGCCTCGGTCCGAGCCTCACTTCGTCAGGATGAGCTTGCCGTTCGAGGTGATGCGCAGCCGGTAGTCGTGGCCGTCGTGCACGATGATCGCCTCGCGTCCTCCGGCGAGGAGATCCTCGAGCTTGATCCGCGGCGGCGCCGACTTGTCTCGGCGCGGTTCGCCGGCCTGCCGGTCATCGCTCCCCATGACGTCCCCGTTTGTCCCTGGCTGCCGCAGCCGGTCTGTCCGCAGGCGCGCAGGCGCCGGGCGATTTGTTTACAAATTTTGTAGACTTCGTGCAACACTCTGATGAGGGGCGCGTCTTAGAATCACTCAATAGTTGACAAAAAAAGTTATGAAAGCGACGATCGGCGTGCTCGAAGGCAGCTAGGCCGTACTCACCCCAGCCACCCACGACGCGACTTTTCACGAGGGAGCGTCCGCCGCGCGGACGACCGCCCGCGCGTTCATGGGGGGAGTACATGTCTTCGATCAAGAGACCCGCGACCTTGCGGGCAGGCCGTTCTCATTCGAGCTTCAGGGCGCCCGACGCGGTTTCCGCGTCGCTGGCCGCCGTCTGCATGGCGACCGCCGCGCCGTCGCTGGGCTTCGCGCAATCGCCACCTGCACCCACGTCCGCGGGCGAGGCGGCGGCCCAATCGGCCGCGCCCAGTCCGGCCGTGTCCAGTCCGGCCGCGCCGGCGGCGACGCCAAAGGCTGCCGCGACCGCCTCGCCCACAGCCGACAAGCTCCCCGCTCTGACCGTCGAGACTGCCGCGAAAAAGAAGAAGCAGGTGGCCAAGCCGGCTGTGAAGCCCTCCGGCGGCGCTTCGGCCGGCCAGGCGGCGCAGGCGGCACCTGCTGTCCCGGCGTCCGCACAGTCGAGCCCGCCGGTGGCCGCCCCGGGCGCCAACCCCTACGCCGATCCGACCGCCCCCTACAAGGTCGACCGCTCGGCCTCGACCAAGCTCACCGAGCCGCTACTCGATACGCCGCGCACGGTCACCACGGTTAGCAAGGAGGTGCTGGAGGACAAGGGTGCCACCAGCGTGCGCGACCTCGCCCGCACCACGCCCGGCGTCACCCTCGGCACCGGCGAGGGCGGCAACCCGTTCGGCGACCGGCTCTTCATCCGCGGCTTCGATGCCCGCAACGACGCCTACATCAACGGTCTCCGAGATTCCGGCGTGCCGATCCGCGAGACGTTCCAGACCGAGCAGCTCGAGATCCTGAAGGGGCCGAGCGCGACCATCGGCGGCCGCGGTACAAGCGGCGGCGCCGTCAACATCGTCACCAAGCAGGCCGCCGACCAGGACTTCACCGTGCTGTCGTCGACGCTCGGCACCGACGCCACCAAGCGCGGCAGCCTCGACTACAACAAGGTCATCTCGAAGGAGCTGTCCATCCGCGCCAACGGCATGTGGCAGAACGCCGACGTCGCCGGCCGCGACGAGGTGTTCGACAACCGCTGGGGAGGTGCCTTCGCGGTCGCCTGGAAACCGAGCGATCTGTTCAAGATCACCGCCGACTACTACCACCTGAGTCTCGATCAGCTGCCCGACTGGGGCGTGCCCTGGGACAGCGTGAAGCGCCAGCCTTTCGTCGACTCCGGCGTCGACCGCTCCAATTACTACGGCTATCCGGCGCGCGACTTCCAGAAGGGCACGCAGGACATGCTTACGGCCACGGCGGAGGCCAAGCTGTCGCCCGGCATGACTCTTTCGAGCCGGCTGCGCTACGGCGTCTCGGTAATCGACTATGTCGCCTCGGCGCCGGAGAGCGTCAACCGCTCCAATCCCGATCCCTCGCTGTGGACGGTGCAGTCGCGGCCGAAGAGCCGCTGGCAGGAGAACGAGATCGTCGCCAACCAGACGGACCTGACGTCGAAGTTCACGGCCTTCGGCATGCGCCACACCCTGGTGACCGGGGTGGAGGTGAGCCGCGAGATGATCACGCGCGACAGCTACACGGGCCTGACGTCAGAGGCGTTCGGATCAGCAGGCGGCGGCAGCGGTGTGTTCAACAGCAATCTCTGGCACCCGAACACGGGATCGGTCGGCTTCACGGGGCATCCGGCGCTGACCGGACGTGCCATCGAGGTGAAGGTCGACTCCGCCAGCGCCTACATGCTCGACACCATAAAGCTGACCGACCAGTGGATCCTGACCGGGGGCCTGCGCCTCGACCACTATTCGCTCGCCCTCGACCAGCACAAGTCGAACGCGACGCTGCCGTACCTGTCGCGCAACGATCTGATGCTGAACTATAGCGCCGGCATCACCTACAAGCCGGTGCCGTTCGCCAGCTTCTACGCGGCCTACGGCACGTCCTCCAACCCGGTCGGCAACGAGCTCGACGGCAACGGCGACAGCTACGGTGGGATTGCCAACGGCAACAAGCTGCTCGACCCCGAGCGCAACACGAGCATCGAGCTCGGCACCAAGTGGGAGCTGATGCAGCGCCACCTGCTGGCCACCGCGGCCTTGTTCCAGACCGACAAGGAGAACGCCCGCGAGGCGCAGGGCCAGCTCGTCTTCTCGACCGGAACCTATCGCATCCGCGGCGTCGAGCTAGGCGTCGCCGGCAATCTCACCAGCGCGCTGTCGCTCTATGGCGGCCTCGTGGTGATGGAGAGCGAGGTGCAGGAATCGCGCAACCCGGCAAACATCGGGCGCCCCTTCGCCAACATCGCGCACGAAAGCTTCAATCTGCTTGCGAAGTATCGCGTCACCGACTGGTTCACGATCGGCGGCCAGGCGACCTATCGCGGCAAGATCCGCGGCGGCACGCTGGCGGCCAACAACAACTCCATCGACGACTACTGGCGCTTCGATGCGCTCGCGGAGGTGAAGCTCGGCGAGCACCATACGCTGCAGCTTCAGGTGCTTAACGTCACCGACGAGGTGATCTACGACGCGCTCTACCGCAGTGGCTCGCCTTTCGTCTACGTCGCGCCGGGCCGGGTCGGCTACGCGACGCTGCAAATCAGGTTCTAGACGCCGGGAGGTGACGTGCTGATCTGCGTTCCACAGCTGTTGAGCAGCGATGAGCTGGCGCGCACGCGCCAGCTCATGTCGCGCGCGGAGTGGGTCGATGGCCGCGGCACGGCCGGCGCTCAATCGGCGTCGGTCAAGGACAACACGCAGATCCCGCAGGAGACCGCCGAGGGCAGAGCGCTCTCGGACCTCGTGCTCGATGCCATCTCGCGCAATACCCTGTTCCTGTCCGCGAGCATGCCGGCTCGCATCATGCCGCCGCTCTTCAGCAGGTACGTCCCTGGCCAGTCTTTCGGTATCCACGTCGACAACGCCATACGCGGCATCCCGGGCACGAGTGTTCGCTTCCGCACCGACCTCTCCTGCACCGTCTTCCTGGCCGAGCCCGACGAGTATGACGGCGGCGAGCTGGAAATCGAGACGCCGTTCGGCGCCCAGCAGGTCAAGCTGCCCGCAGGCGACGCGGTGCTCTACCCCTCGACGAGCCTGCATCGCGTCACCGAGATCACGCGCGGGCGCCGGCTGGTCTCGTTCTTCTGGCTGCAGAGCATGATCCGCAACGAGGAGGACCGCACGCTGCTGTTCGAGCTCGACCAGTCGATCCAGGAGATGGCGGCCGACAAGGGCGTCGCCGATCCGATGGCCGTGCGGTTGACCGGCATCTACCACAACCTGGTCCGTCGCTGGGCCGAGATCTGAGAAGCAACAGGCAGGCGGGTAATCATGAGCTGGGATGGATTGCGCACTCCGGGCGCACGGCAAGACCGATGGACGGGGAGGGCGCTCGGGCTGGCGCTGATCGTCGCCTTCTCGGCGGTCGCTGCGCAGGACGCGGCCTTGGCTCAGGAGGTGGCGTCGCCACCAATGTCAGCCGCCGCTCCGGCATCCGGTGAGCCGGCAGCCGCCCCGCCATCGGCGGTCCCGGCCTCCAGCGCGGGCAGCACGGCGGCGTCCACGCCTTCGTCCCCGCCGGCGGAAGCGCCGCCGCCGTCCGCGGGTCCGGGGCCGGCCCCGAACGCCGCTCCCATCGCCGCCACGGCCTCATCCGCGCCGCCAGAGCCGGCCGCTGCACCCACACCGGCACTCGCCGCGCCGAGCGCCGCCGTGGAGCCAGCCAAGCCAGGTATTCTCCCCCACGACCTGTCGCCGCTGGGCATGTTTCTCGCCGCCGATGTCATCGTGAAGTCGGTCATGATCGGCCTCGCCCTGGCCTCGCTGATGACATGGACGGTGTGGCTCGCCAAGCTCGTCGAGATCGGCGGCGGCCGGCGCCGGCTGAGGCGGGAGCTGGCCGGGCTCACCGGCGAGCGCTCTTTGGCCGCGGCCGCCGCCAGCTTCTCCGGGAGGAGCACCACGGTCGGCCGCCTCATCGACGCGGCGGCGCTGGAGTTGCGCCTGTCGAGCGACGTCACGACACGCGCCGGTCTGCGCGACCGCGTCTCGTCGCGGCTCGCCGACATCGAGGCCGAGGCCATCCGCCGCGCGCGGCTCGGAACGGGCCTGCTGGCCTCGATAGGCGCCACGGCGCCCTTCATAGGTCTCTTCGGCACCGTCTGGGGCATCATGAACAGCTTCATCGGCATCTCGAAGGCGCAAACGACCAACCTGGCCGTCGTCGCGCCAGGCATCGCCGAAGCACTGCTCGCCACCGCGCTGGGTCTCGTCGCCGCCATCCCCGCGGTGCTGTTCTACAATCATCTGGCGCGCGCCATCGCGGGCAAGAAGGCGCTCGTGCGCGAGGCCGCGTCGGAGGTCGAGCGGCTGGTCTCGCGCGACCTCGACCGGTCGCATCACGGCGCGCCGCACCTGCGCTCCGCCTATGCCGCCGAGTGAGGAGCATGAGCCATGGCCGGAGGCATCCGCGAGCACGCTGACGACGACGACGAACTGTCGGAGATCAACATCACGCCGTTCATCGACGTGATGCTGGTGCTGCTCATCATCTTCATGGTGGCGGCGCCGCTCTCAACCGTCGACGTGCCGGTCGATCTGCCAGTATCTGCGGCGAAGCCCGAGAAGCGGCCCGACAAGCCCCTGTTCGTCACAATCAAGGCCGATCGCACGCTGGCCCTGGGCGAGCGTGACGTGACACGCGACGGGCTCGTCGCCGCGGTTGACGTGGCGACTGTCATGAAGCGCGGCACGCGCATCTTTCTCCGCGCCGACAAGACCGTGCCCTATGGCGACCTGATGGAGGTGCTCAATCGGCTGCGCGTCGGCGGCTACCTGCAGGTGGCGCTGGTCGGCCTCGAGGGCACCGGCGACATCGAGAGCAAGGGTGCCGTCGGCGGCGACAGCGGCGCGGTGGTGACGCCATGAGCGCGACGGCTCGGCCGCGGCAACCTCTGCTGACCTGGGCGGGCGCCGCCGTGCTGGCAATCGCGCTCCATGCCGGGCTCGTCGGGTGGGCGCTGTCGGAAACGCAGGCCGAGGAGATCGAGGACGAGGTCGCGGGCTCGCCCATGCGTATCGATCTCGTCGCGCTGTCAGCGGTGGCGTCCGAGGAGATCGCGCCGCGCACCGGTGAGCCAGCGCCCGAGATCGCGCCACAGCTCGCCACGCCGCCGGCCGAGCAGGCGGAGCCGCCGCCTCCGGCCGAGAAGACCGACATCGACATCGAGCAGCGGTCGCTTGAGGAGAGCGCCGTCACGCTGCCGAAACCCGCGCCCGAGGAGGTCAAGGAGGAGAGCGACAGCCAGGAGAACGAGAAGCCTACGCCGCCGCAGCCGGCGGTGGTCGCCGCCGTGGCGCCACAGGAGGCTTCGGCGCCGCCCACAGCGGTTGCCCCGCCCGCTCCGGTCTCGTCGGCCGTCACGCAGGGCCTTTCTCCCTCGGTGCGGCGCTCGAAAGCGACTTGGCAGAAGGCGCTCATCACGCATATCGATCGTTTCAAGCGCTTCCCCGAGGCGGCGCGCTCGAGCAACGCCAGCGGCGAGGTGCTGATCGAGTTCACCATGAGCCGCGCCGGCAAGGTGCTCTCCCAGCGGCTCGTCGAGGCCTCGGGCTCGAGCGTCCTCGACGCCGAGGCCGGAGCGATCCTGGCGCGCGCCGAGCCGCTTCCCGCGCCTCCCGCCGAAATGACCGGCGAGACGTTCACGCTGCTCGTTCCTATCCGCTTCAGGATACGGTAGCCGCGCCGGCAGCGTACACGCATCAAGCATCAGGCGGGCTCATTTGCCGGTGATCCCATTGATGAGAAACATAAATGGGCTCTTTTGCAACACGAGTGAGTGTCTCTGCATAAGGTCCGTTCAGGGTCTTGGTCGTGTGACAACGCGATGTCGCAGGGTGGAATGCTGCGGAGCACCCTCAATCTAGCCGAATCCGGGGAATTTGAGAAATTCGTACCCTCGGAGCGGGCCTGAGGCGCCGGTGGGCCTGTCGTAGCGATCTGAGGGGCGAGGCTCGGTCATGTAGGGTGAGGTCGCCCCCGGTCTACGCCCTGACCGCATCCAGCATGCGTCCAACGCCGATGATATTGATCACACGCGTCAGGTTGTAGCCGAGGACGGCGAGCGCCATCTCGGTGGCGACTTTCGGCAGCGTCTTGCACAAGAAGTGCGTCGCGCCCATCCGCATCTTGAGGGTGCCGAACGGATGCTCGACGACCTCGCGCCGGGTGCGCATCGCGTCCGGATTGCGGTCGAGCCGCTCCTGCGCTGCTTCGAGAACATGCTCGTGCTCCCAGCGCTTGATCCGGCGCGGGGTCGCCGACGTGCAGCGTGATTTGATCGCGCAATGCCGGCACGCCATAGTCCAGTAGTTTCTTAGCTTCTGGCCGTTTTCCTCGTTCGTGTAATAGTAACGGAGTTTCTCGCCGGCAGGGCAACGATAGACATCCTCATGGGCGAGGTAGGCGAAGTCCTGCTTGCCGAAGCGGCCTTCCGATTTGGCGCCCGACGTCGCCGGCTTCGGCAGCGTCACCGTGATGCCGGCATCCGCGCACGCCTTGATCTCCTCTCCGTGATAGTAGCCGCGGTCGGCCACAGCATCGAGCTCGTCGACCTGAAGCACCTCTTTCGCAGCCTTGGCGGTCTTCGCCAGTTGCGAGCGCTCCGAGCCCACATTCGTCACTTCATGCGCGATGATAAGGTGATGCTCGGTCTCGGTGGCCACCTGCACGTTGTAGCCGACGACGCCGGAGCCGCGCCCGCTGGTGGCCATCGAGCGACTGTCGGGATCGGTGAACGAAATCTGCTCGTTGGGCGAGGCCAGCATCTGCTTTTCGATCGCATCGAGCTTGGCCATCTCAGAATGCAGCTTCTCGAGCTTGTCCCTGAGCCGGATCCGTTTCAGCGGAAATGACTTCCGTCTGCTCCTGGAGATCGGCCGTATCGAGCTGCGACAGATAACGAGAAATGCTCTCCTCCAGCTGCTTTCGCCGACGCTCCACTTTCGCTTTCGTGAAATTCTTGTCGCGGTTGTTGACCGCCTTGAACTTGCTGCCGTCGATGGCGACGCTGGCCTTCTGCAGCAAGCCAAGCTTGCGGCAGACCTCGACGAAGCGCGCGCACACCTGCTTGATGGCACGCCCATTGTCCTTGCGAAAATCGGCGATGGTCTTGAAGTCGGGAGCTAGCCGTCCGAGCAGCCACATCACTTCGAGATTGCGACCGGCCTCGCGCTCCAGACGCCGGCTCGAATGCACGCGGTTGAGATAGCCGTAAATGTAGAGCTTCAGGTGCACCGACGGGTGGTAGGCGGGCCGGCCGGTGTGGGCGGGATCGACGCCAGTGAAGCCGAGTTCTCTGAGACTGAGCCCGTCGACGAAGGCATCGATGAAGCGAACGGGATTGCTCTCATCGACCCAATCTTCAAGGCATTCCGGCAACAGCGTCGCCTGCGTCCGATCCGCCCCTTCAACGAAGCCCGCCATCAAAGCCCCCGCCGATTCAGCTGCAGAATCATATCAGGCACCGACTTTCCACACGACCAGGGTCAAGACCGAGCATCACCGTCGGGCTTGGGGCTCCTGCTTGCCATCCGAGACCTGCCGACGTTGGCACGAACGAGGAACGCGGACGAGAGGCGGAGGACGCGGAAATCGCGGCTCGACTATCATGATCAGCTCCGTGACGACTGACCTCCGATAGCCGACGCTCTTTGCGCCCTTCGAGCAGCAGTCGCCTGGCTGTGAGGAGTGCCCTGTGAGCCGGGGCCGTAACTTGGAACACTCACCGTGGCCGGAGGAGTCGGCGCGCCGAGCAGCCTCTCTGCGTCTTGTGGTAGGGTGCGGTCATCGAGGGCCAGCGTTCGGGAGCACCATGAAGCGCATCACGATCACGCTCGACGACGAGTTGATGGCGCAGGTCGACAAGCTCGTCGGTTCACACGGCTACGACGGGCGCTCGGAGGCCATGCGCGATCTCGTTCGTGCCGGTTTGCAGGTCGTCGACGAGCAGGCTGGCGAAAGCCGGCAATGCATGGCGGCGCTGGTGTACATCTACGATCATGCCGCCCGGGAGCTCGCGCGCCGGCTGACCGAGCGCCAGCATGATCACCACGATCTGGCGGTATCCAGCCTGCACGTGCACCTCGACCACGATACGTGCATGGAGGTCGCGGTCCTGCGCGGCGAGACCGAGCGCGTCCGCGAGCTGGCGACCAAGGTGATGGCCGAGCGGGGTGTGCGGCACGGCCGCCTCATCGTCGTCCCCTTGGACGCCGAGAAGCACGGCCACGCGCATTGATCCGGCAGCCGGCCGACGCCGTCCGTCCCTGACGTTTGCGATTTCATCGGACTGAGGCGCGAAGCCGAGCCTCCGATCCGAGATTCGACGTTTCGGTCGGTCCGGCGATTCTCGTGGACCTGGTCGAGCTGCGCATGCCCCGTTCCCGCGTCGGCAGTGGTGGTGGGCGGTGACAGCGTATGATCATTCTGTTATTTCGTCATACTGGGCAGCTTACCAAACGAGCTTCGCTCCCGGCTCCCCATCCCGACCCGCCGCGGCAGCTTGAACCATGCGAAGACTGCTTACCTTGCTTCTGCTCGTTGCCCTCTGCGGGCCTGCGCACGCGCGAGAGCTTGTCGATGCCTTCGGCAGGACGAGCCTCATTCCGGACAAGGTGGAGCGAGTCATATGCTCCGGCCCCGGCTGCCTGCGGTTGCTCACCTACCTTCAGGCGCAGGAGATGGTCGTCGGTGTCGATGAGATCGAGCGCCGCAGAGGCACCGCCGATGCCCGGCCGTATGCCCTCGCCAACCCTCGGTTCAAGACGCTGCCGCTCATCGGTGCGCACATCGGCCGGGACAATCCCGAGCTGATCATGGCGCTCGAGCCGGCGCCACAAGTGATCCTGAAGGCGTATGTCTCGGGGCTTGGAATGAGCCCGGACGAGTTGCATGAGAAGACCCGCCTGCCCGTCGTCGCGTTCGACTATGGGGACCTTGGAGAGCGCCGTGCCGTCTTCTATCGCGCGCTCCGCCTGATGGCGGCGGTCGTCGGACGGGAGCAGCGCGCCGAGGAGGTCGTCCGCTACTTCGAGGCCGCCATCGCCGATATCGAGCAACGCAGCCGCCGGTCTGCGTCTCCCGCACCCAGCGTCTACGTCGGCGGCGTCTCCTTCAGGGGGACGCTCGGCTTCCAGTCGACCGAGCCGTCCTACACGCCGTTGGGGTTCCTCGGCATCAGGAATATCGCTCACACGAGCCGCAGCGCGTCGAGCGGCCATGTCGTGGTGGCCAAGGAAATGATCCTCGAGTGGGATCCCGAGCTGGTGCTGCTCGATCTCGGTACCATCGCCGCAGGAAGCAACGTCGGCGGTCTCCATGAGCTGCGAACCGACCCGGCATACGGCACCTTGCGAGCCTTCCGTGACGACAACATATGGGGCGTCCTGCCCTACAATCTCTACACAAATAATTACGACTCGATCCTCGCAAACGCTTATTTCATCGGAACTCTCACGCGCAAGTCCGGCTTCGCCGACATCGATCCCGTCGTCAAAGCCAACGAGATCTACACGTTTCTCGTCGGCAAGCCGGTCTTCCAGAGGATGGACGAGCTGCTCGGCGGGCTCGCCTTCCGGAAGGTCTCGCTCAAATGAAGTACGGCACGGCGGGCACGATCCGGGCGACCTACGAGTCCTACGTCGCTCGCAAAGCCGCCTTCGTCACCCTGACGGCCCTGATGCTTATCCCTGCTGTGCTTCTGGCGTTGTCGCTGGGGGCCGCCCACGTTCCCGTGGGCGACGTTGCGCGCACGCTCTTGGGCCTGGAGGTGCCGAAGAAGCACGAGGTTATCGTGTGGAGCATCCGGCTGCCGCAGGCCCTCGCCGCGATCGTTGCCGGGGCAGGGCTCGCGGTCGCAGGAGCGGCGATGCAATCCATTCTCCGCAATCCTCTCGGATCGCCGTTCACTCTCGGCATATCGCATGCAGCAGCGTTCGGTGCCGCGCTCAGCGTCATGATGCTGAGCCCGAGCGCTGTGCCGGGAGCCCAGGCCGCGAAGATTCCGATCACAGACCCGTTCACGACCTCGTTTGCCGCCTTCGTCTTCAGCCTGACAGCCTCCGGCGTCATCGTCGGCGTGGCGCGCATCCGCGGCGCATCGCCAGAGACCATGGTTCTGACGGGCGTAGCGCTCGGGGCGCTGTCAACGGCAGGCACCATGTTCCTGCAGTTCTTCGCCGACGACGTGAAGCTCGCCGCGATGGTCTACTGGACGTTCGGCGATACCGCGCGCATCACGTGGCCAAACCTTGAGCTGCTCGCCTATGTAACCCTCGCCTGTTCGATCTATTTTCTCGCCCAGGGCTGGAACTACAACGCCGCGGACGCCGGCGACGAGACCGCTAAGGGGCTCGGCATCGAGGTCGAGCGGCTGCGGCTCGCCGGGATGGTCGTTGCGTCTCTGCTGACCGCGGTTGTGATCTCGTTCCTGGGCGTGATCGGCTTCGTAGGCCTGGTCGTACCGCACATGATCCGTCGCCTGATCGGCTCGGATCACCGATTCCTTCTACCCGCGAGCCTCTTCGGCGGTGGCCTGCTGCTGCTGATCGCCGATACCGTGGCGCGGCTGATGCTCGCCCCGAACGTGCTGCCCGTCTCCGTGCTCACCGCTTTTGTCGGTGCGCCCGTATTCATCGGGTTGATCCTGCGGGGAAGGCGCTAGATGCTCGACGTCAGCGGCATCGCGTTCGCCTACGATGGCCGCCAGGTCCTGAACGACGTGGGCTTTAGGTTAGCCGCCGGCAGGATGCTTGCCGTCCTCGGTCCGAACGGGGTCGGCAAGACGACGCTGATCAAGTGCATCAATCGGATCCTCGAGCCGCAAGGTGGCGTGATCCTGATCGACCGGGATGACGTCCGTCGCCTGAGCAGCTCGGAGATCGCGACCAGGGTCGGCTACGTCGCGCAGAAGTCCGAGCCGGCGCGCCTCAGCGTTTTCGACACCGTGCTCATGGGACGGATTCCGCATATGCGATGGAAGCCGTCGCGCAAGGATCTGGAGAGGACGGAGCAGGCGCTCGGCCGGCTCGGCCTGCATTCGCTCGCGTTTCGCCATGTCGACCAGCTGAGTGGCGGCGAGTTGCAGAAGGTGGCAATCGCGCGCGCCCTGGCGCAGGAGCCTCGGCTTCTGCTCCTCGATGAGCCGACGAGCTCGCTCGATCTGCGCAACCAGTTCGAGATTCTCTCGCTGCTTCGCGAGCTGGCGACGGAGCACCGGATGGCGACCGTGATGACGATGCACGACCTCAACACGGCGCTCCGCTTCGCCGACGAGTTCCTGCTCCTGAAGCAGGGAAGGGTGCTGGCGCATGGTCGGGTGGAGGACGTCACCGGTGAGCTGGTTCATGAGGCCTATGGCCTGCCCGTGCGCATTCATCGACTGGACGGCGTGCCCGTCGTCATTCCGGTGTAGGAGAGGATCATGACAGCCTGCCTCGTTCCCCCACAGACCATCGATGCGACGATCGTGTTCCACGGCCATTCGTGTCCGGGGCTCGTCATCGGCATCCGCGCTGCCGAGCTCGCCCTACGCGCGCTCGACAATCCGCCTAATGCCGAGCTCGTGGCCATTACCGAAACCGATCTGTGTCCTGCGGATGCGATCCAATTCCTGACCGGATGCACGTTCGGAAAGGGCAACCTCATCCACCGCGATCACGGAAAGATGGTGTTCTCGTTCTTTGATCGAAGAAGCTCTCGGGGGCTCAGGCTCGCGTTGCGGCCCGACGCCTGGGGGCCCGACGACGGCGTGCATCGCGAGCTGATGCGGAAGGTCGCGGCCGGGACCGCCGGCGCAGACGAGAAGGTGCGCCTCCAGGCATTGCGGGCCGATGCGCAACGGCGGCTCCTTTCGCTCGATCTCGACGAGGTGTTCGAGGTCACCGACCTCGACGACATGCCGCCGAAGCACAACCGGCTGGAGCCGCGGGACGCATGCGCCGGCTGCGGGGAGGCGACGGCGAGATCGCGGACGCGCGATATCGAAGGGCGGGCCTACTGCATTCCCTGTCATGCGAGCATCGCGACGCAAGGCCGGTAAGCGTTCGTTTCCAAGGAGCCTAGCCATGCAGCCGAGCGTCGATCGCCAAGCGGAGTTCTGGAACAAGCGGGCCGCCGAATATCCCGCTGCGCTGGCGGACACGCACAGGAAGCGCCTTCTCGACCGCCTGAAGCATTTGCCCGAGGAGGCGCGGCCCGGACCCGGCCGAAGCTGTCTCGATGTCGGCGCCGGCACCGGGGTCTACAGCATCTATGGGGCCGAGCTGGGCGCACGCGTGATCGCGCTCGACGTCTCGGAGGAGATGCTGGCACGCCTCGATGCGAGCGCGGCCGGGTTGGGAATCAAAACCGTGCTGTCTGATTGGCGCGCCATCGATCCTGAGCGAAGGGGCTGGAGCGGTGCCTTCGACATCGTCTTCGTGCAGTTGGTGCCGAGTTTTCGGACGCCGCAGGACTTTGCCCGCATGGAAGCCTGCTGCAAAGGCTGGTGCGTCTATATCGGATGGGGCCGCAAGCGCGTCGATCCGTGGCTCGAGGCCGCGTTCGGCGCGCATGGCGTGCCATGGGCCGTGCCTGCCGGCGTTCCGCTAGCGCTGGAGCTCCTGGCCGAACTCGGGCGGGATGTAACGCCGATCTGGTTGCCCGAAACATGGAAGCGCGAGCGCACGATCGAGGCCGCGGTCAGGGACGCGGAGGCTCACCTCGCCGTGCGAGATGTTCCCGCCGACCAGCAGCGGCTCGAGGAGATGGCCCGCGCGCTCGCACTCGACGGCAGGATGGTCGATGCTGCCGAGGTCGAGATCGGGATCCTCTGCTGGCGGCCCTGATGCCGGAACGGATTGGGCCATATTGTCCACGAGACGTTCCGACCTGGGCACGGAAGCAGTACTTCGACGCGATACTCGGACAGCGGACACGCATGGCTACGGCGCCGTGCACGTCATGACGTCGCCGATCGACGTCTCCTTCTGGGAGTGGCCGTGTGAAAACGCGGTCGACGATCGAGCGAGGCTTCAATGCTCACCCGGCGTCCTCGCTCTACGCCCGAATCGTGGCGATGAGCGGCGCAACGCCTAGCATCGAGATCATGCGCTTCAGATTGTAGGCAAGGACGCACAGGCTCATTTCGGTACTTACTTTGGCGAGGCCCTTCGTGAGGAAGTGCGTGTGCCCCATCCAGACCTTGAGGGTGCCGAACGGATGCTCGACCGTTCGGCGCCGTATCGTCATTGCCTCTGGTAGGGCCTCGAGTCGGTCGCGGGTCGCGTCGACGACGTGCTCATGCTCCCATCGCCGCACGCGGCGCTCCTTGCCGGTCGTGCATCGAGACTTGAGCGGGCAACCGCCACATTCGTTCGTGAAGTAGATGCGCAAGTTCTGGCCGTCGTGAACGCTCACGAAACGAAACGATAGCATTTTTCCGGCAGGACGCCGGTAGGCATCTGTCTCCAGTAGATAGCCGAAGTCTTCCTTGTCGAAACGGCCTTCGGCCCTCGCATTCGATGTGCGCGGCTTCGGCACGTACGGCTTCACGCCGATCTGTTCGCACGCGAGAAGTTGCTCGCCACTGTAGTAGCCGCGATCGGCAAGCGCATCGAGGGTCTCACAACGCAGAACCTCTTTGGCCTTCGCTGCCATGGGCGCCAGCAATGTTCTGTCCACCACGACATTGGTCTCTTCGTGCGCGATGATCAAGTGATGCTCAGTGTCGACGGCGTTTCGTGAACCCGCTTCTCGACCTCCTTCAGCTCGGCAAGCCTCGTCCTCATCGCAGCGATCTTATCCGTCAGCCGCGCGACTTTCTCTTCCGCTCCCAGCCCTTCCTGAAGGTCGGCCACATCGAGGGCCTCGAGATATCGGCCGATGCTCTCCGTGATTTGTTCCATGCGGCGCTTGAGCTTGCCGCGCGTGAAATTGCGGTCTCTGGAACTGACGGCCTTGAGCTTGGCTCCGTCGATCGCGGCCACGCCATTCTTGAACATGCCGATGTCGACACAGAGGCCGACGAACTTCGCGCAGAAGGACTGGATCGCCGCGCCGTTGTTCTTGCGAAAGTCGAAGATTGTCTTGAAATCGGGAGCGAGGCGACCCGTCAGCCACATCACCTCGACATTGCGCCTCGCCTCCTTTTCCAGGCGTCGGCTCGATTGCAGGCGGTTGAGATAGCCGTAGAGATAGAGCTTGAGCAGCGTCGAGGGGTGGTACGGGGGCGCCCGGTAGTGGCCGGCGACACACCTGTGAACCCCAAGGCGCCACGCATCAATTCAACGCATTTGAATTGGCAGCAAAAATATTGAAATTTAAGAGAGCCCCATTGCATTATATGCAATTAGCGCCAAGATTAAGTTTATCGAAGCCAATAAAGTGGGAGGTGATGAGAATGCAATTTCTAATAGTCGGCTCTGGCGCGATTGGTGGCTTTGTTGGCTCTCGCCTCCACGAGGCCGGCCTTGATGTGACGTTCCTGGTTCGCCCTGACCGCAAGCGTCAGCTCATTACACGTGGCCTCACGCTTCTGACCCCCTATGGTCGGTTCCGCCGGCCAGTTGCCGCAGTCCTGGCCTCCGAAATTAATGACACCTACGATGTTGTCGTCGTGGCCTCGCGCGCACATGAGTTCGAAACCGCATTGGCTCTCGCTAGGCCGGCACTCGGATCCTCGACGCTGGTAGTACCCATGGTCGAAGGTCCCGGGCACACCTCTATTGCCTCCCAGGCAGGGATGCCGACAACGTTAAGCGCAATGCTCGAATCGCGCGTGACGCTGGATGCCGACGGCGTCCTCACTCAGCGTCCGCCGGTTGCTGAACTGACGATTGGCGAGGTCGATCCGGAGGACAAGCCGCACGCCTTAATCATTTCTGAACTTCTGAAAGGGCGGGGATTAATGACGTCCTACTGTGCTGACATCCGAGCGAGAAAGTGGGAGCGCTTTACTTATTTGGCTGCGGGCATTGCGCTCTCTATCCGAATGAAAGCGCCGTTCCGAGATGCGCTTCGCCAGCCGTATGGCAACGACATGTTGGTGAAGTTGCTGGGGGAGGGCTTCGCAATTGGGCAGGCGGCAGGCTTTTCTCCTTGTCCAGTGCGGGCGCGCGCTTATGCACGGGCTTTCATGCTCGACGCTAGACCAATCATGCCTCCGCCCAACATTGCGGAAGGCGGGCGTACAGGTGACGAGGCTGCTTTTCTCCTCGCAGAAATGATCGGCATCGGAAGACAGATTGGCCTCTGCTCTCCAGAATTTGCTTTAGCTTGGAGAAAGGCGACCATGATAGCGGAAGGGAACTCCACATGCCAGTCGAGCGCGGTTCCCTTGTGAGTACGGCGCGACGGAATGAGTCAGCGTTAGGCTGTTGACGAAACGCGCGTTTTGTTCTCTCCTGATTACGCACCTTGCTAAGCCTTACTAATGTCCTCGTTCCGCGCTCGAATGCGTGCGTTTGCAAGGGGGTGGCCATGGCACGCAATCGCATCCAGTTGCAGAAGGGTCTCTCGGAGGCCTGTTTCCTGGCTCTCTACGGCACGGAGGAGCTGTGCCGGGCGGCAGTGGCGCGTTGGCGCTGGCCCGACGGCTTCGTCTGCCCGAAGTGTGGCGGCCGCGAGCACTGCATCGTTGGACCGCGTCGCCTCTACCAGTGCAACGGGTGCCGCCGGCAGACCTCGCTGACCGCCGGGACGCTGTTTGATGCCACCAAGGTGCCGCTGACGACGTGGTTCCGCGCCATGTACCTGATCACACAGACCAAGCAGGGAATCTCTTCGATCGAGCTCGGACGCCGGCTTGGCACCACGCAGACGACGGCGTGGAAGATCAAGACCAAGCTCGCCGAGGCCATGCGCTTGGTCAACGACCGCGAGCCGCTCACCGGGCGCATCGAGATGGACGACGCCTACCTCGGCGGCGAGAGAGGCGGCGGCAAGACGGGGCGCGGCAGCCCCGGCAAGAAGCCCATCGTGGTGGCGGTTCAGACGGATGAGAAAGGGCGACCGCGCAAGATCAAGCTCCGGCGCATCGCGCGCTTCAAGCGCCGACGCGTGAAGGGCCTCGCCAAGCGCATCCTTGCACCGGGATCGACCGTCGTGACCGATGGCCTCTCCTGCTTCCGCGGTGTCGCCGACGCGGGCTGCGAGCACGTGGCCCTGCCGACCGGTGGAGGCCGCAAGGCCGCCCTTCATCCAGCATTCCGTTGGGCCAACACGATGCTTGGCAACATCAAGAGCGCAATCGTCGCGACCTATCGAGCGGTGCGCAAGAAGCACCTCGTGAGAACGCTCGCGGAGTTCGAATGGCGCTTCAATCATCGCTTCGACCTCGCCGCCATGATCCCCGCTCTCGGCCGCGCCGCCGTCACGGCCAAGCCCGTCACCTACGGGTACCTCAAGCTGGCTGACTATGGTGCGTAATCAGGTGTTCTCTTCTTCGACTATGGTTGGGGCGGCGCTCGTGAGGTGCCGCCTTTTCGCGTTTTCGCTCGCCAACGCGCTGAAATCGTTTTGTTTTTATGTGCTAGCTGCTCGTTGGTGGTCCGGCGATGGGGAGCTACCTCTCGACGCTCAAGACCGAGCGCACGCGATGCGCCCCGCCGGCCCGATGTCAACGCTAGCCGCAACCGCAGCACGTGGCTTCGCCGATGGCTGTTGCTGCGTACCACGGCTTCTGGGGCAATCTCAACAGGAGGAAAAAATGGGCCGTCCGCCAACACGACGTTTCAGGTTGGCTGTATCAGTTGACGCCTCGGACGCGTTTGCCGCAATGGTACGCGACCGCATTACAGGACAGGCTGCAGGCCTATGGCCACGGCGCCCCCCTGCGGCTGACCGATTTCCCGACGTTGTCTTGGATCGGCTCAGAGCCGAATATAGCATTCCTCGGCTGATAGATGATGTTCTTGATCCTATGGCATTGCTGGAGCAGGAGCTTCTCCATGCCAAGGAATCGATTGTAGCTGAACAGCGCATGAGTTTCTCGGAGCGCAAAACGAGTAATGTGCAAATCAAGCGCATCGCCGCTGCACCGATCGGCTCTCGCCTCGGATTCCGATTGACTGGACGCACGCTAGAATTGCTAACCGGCGCAGCTCTCTTTGATCCCAAGTTTGGTAGTTCGAATATCACACGCGTTGATGATGTCCGTGACTTTTTAAGTGAGAGAGTAGTTGTCAATACGCGTCTGCGGGCGTGGGCCCAAAAGATTATCGCCTTTGGTGGCACGAATGATCGATCGCATAAGGCGTACGGCGGAGGGTACATCGAGGCGGAACTCGTTTTTGTCAGCGTTCTCCTCCATTACTACGAGCGTGTCCTGGGACGGCGGGTCAAGCGATGGGCATCGTACTGCAATGAGCAGTCGAGCGCTGAATGCACACGTTTCATTCGTGACTGCCTAGCACTCGTTGGAGTTCGTGCCAGAACGGCGCCGCCGAGCAGGAAAATCAGACTTCCTGCGCCCGACCTTCCCCCTAGAACACCTCGTGCCCTAACCTTGGCGGACGCACATCAGCGTATCCTTCGCGTTCTCCGGGAGCATGACGAGGCCGAGCGTGCGGGGCTGCCCCGCAATTATCTTTCTCGCCAACTGAACAAGTCGAGCAAGCCAAGGGACTAGACCATCATGTCCGCAGGGGATACGGGCCGCCGGATAGGTGACCCGCCCCGACGTGTCGACTAAGGCGCGTGAGCGCAACGGGGGTTGCTCCGCGTGGGCGGAGCCTATCCCCAGACACGGGGAGCGGATCATGACGGAGACTACCATTTTCATCGGCCTCGACGTCCACAAGATGACGATCGCGGTGGCAACGGTCGAGGAGGGTGCGTCGGCGGAGGTGCGCTTCTTCGGCACCATCGCCAATACGCCCGAGGCGATCCGGTCGATGCTGAGGAAGCTCGCCAAGGGTGGGCAGAAGCTGCATCTGGCCTACGAGGCGGGGCCGCTCGGCTACACGCTCTATCGGCTGGCAACGGGGCTCGGGCACCGCTGCGACGTGGTTGCACCTTCGCTGATCCCGAGGAAGGCCGGCGACAAGGTCAAGACCGACCGCCGCGATGCGATGACGCTGGCGCAGACGCTGAGGGCCGGCCAGCTGACCGAGGTATGGGTTCCCGACGAGGCCCACGAGGCGATGCGCGATCTCGTGCGCATGCGGGCGCAGGCGATGAAGGACCAGCGCAAGACGCGCCAGCAGCTGCTGAGCTTCCTCTTGCGGCACGGTCGCAGCTACCCCGGCAAGCACTGGACGAAGATGCACCGGCGCTGGCTCGGCGAGCAGAAGTTCGCGCATGCCGCCCAGCACCTCGTGCTCGAGGAGCTGCTCGCCCGCATCGAGCGCGCCGAGGAGCTGAGCCTCAGGCTCAAGCAGGCCATCATCGATCTCGTGCCGGCGTGGACGCTGGCCCCGGTCGTCGCCGCCGTGCAGGCGTTGCGCGGCTTGTCGATCCTGGTCGCCGCCACCGTCGTGGCCGAGGTCGGCAACTTCAGCCGCTTTTCGAGCCCGCGACAGCTGATGGCCTATCTCGGTCTCAATCCGTCGGAGCATTCGAGCGGCGCCACGATCAAGCGAGGGCCGATCACCAAGACCGGCAACAGCCTGGCGCGAACGTGCCTGGTCGAGGCGGCCTGGACCTACCGGCATCCCGCGCGCGTGACCCAGATCATAAGGGACCGGCTGAAGCAGCTGCCGCCGCCGATCCGGGCCATTGCCTGGAAGGCGCAGGTTCGCTTGTCGTCGCGCTATCGCAAGCTGACGGCGGCCGGCAAATCGGCGCCGAAGGCCATCGTCGCGGTCGCCCGCGAGCTGGTCGGGTTCATCTGGGCCATCGCGAGGCTCGTCGAGCCGAAGGCGGCTTGAGCACGAGCACTCGTCGAGCACAGAAAAGGAGGCAGAGCAGCACGATCTCGAAAGCGGTGCCCAATGTGGGCGGCAGGATGGGAACCCTCGCGTTCGGGTTTGAAGCAGGTGCCGCGCTCGCGCTCGTCGTGAACCAGCCAACGCCCGTTCTCTAGACAGAGGAAGCCCCGTGACGAACCCTGGTCATGCGGTAGCCAACCCGCGGATAAGAGCCGGATCAACCGTCGTTCCGTCGTCCTGCCGCCTGCCTTGGGCACCGATCAAGTGACGGCCGCGAAAGCGGCAACGAGGACGCGCGCCTCGACGTTGACAGTGCGGACATAAGAGCCTGACTTTCTCGCGATAGGTGAGGGCATCGGGACGGCGACTCAGCGAAAGTGGTTGTGCATTAGAGACTTTCTCTGATCGCAGGAGCAACCCCGATGCCGACAGACTGTAGCTCCGATTCCCTCGATTTCGGAACCTCTGCCGGGCGCCGGCATGTGGGCGCCTTCGACGGCGGCGGGATCACCTAGAACGGCGGCGTGCTGCTGGTCGGCGCCGCCGACGGCAAGATCAGGCTGACCGAGCGCGTCACCCGCCGCTTCCGCGAGCCCCATGCGGCCGGGTTCGTGCGTCTGGCGGGAGATCACCTCCAGCTCGGGGCCGTGAAGCGCTCGCCACGCATTGATCCGCCGGTCCAGCGTGCGCCGTATATTGGCGTTGAGATCGGGATGCCGGCGGCGAAGCTCGTCCAGCGCGCCTATGACGTGGATGCCGGATGCGGCCTTGAGCATTGGCACCACCTCGCTGTCCCAGTAGTGAACCAGGAGATCAGCGCCAACAAATTCCCCATCGACCCCGCCGAGCCGCGCGCCCCACTCCCCGCGCCTCCATTCCCTGGCGGCCTTCGGACGCCGGCCCCGGTGCACGTGGAGGGGTTCGTGCGGGGCCGGCATCCGAAACCCGTCACATCAGCGCAACGGGGTTACACTTCGTGGGCGGAGGCTATCCCCAGACACAGCGGATCATGACGGAGACTACCATTTTCGTGCGCCTCAACGTCGACAGGTTGAGTCGCGGGCGTCGGCGTCGTCGCCGCTGTCGAGTTTTCCCACTCCGGCGTACCTACCGCTTCGATCGATATGCCCTCTAACCTCCGGGGCTCTCTGGCGGGTCTGTGCCTCCAGAACATTCCAGAAAGAGGTGAAGTCTATGGATCGAAAAGATGAGCAGGAAACATCGACGCGCGGCAAGCCCACTCTGCCGGATTTGATGCGCTTCAAAGAATGCGCCAGCGACGCCAACGTCAACGTGAAGACGATCACGCGCTGGATCAAGCGCGGCTTCCTTTCCGAGTGGCGGCCGCATCCCGGAAGCCAGACGAAGCGCATCAAGCGGGAGGTGTGGATGGCGTTTAAATCGCACCACCGAAACAATGTCCTTAAATGATTCGAGGAGTCCACAAATAGGCCATTGTTCACTAGTGGTAGTAATTACATACTGAGGATGTCCTGGGTAAACGTCTTGAATAGCAAATTACCAATGTCCACATCCAGGACGAAAGGTTCTCAGGAGTCCTCAAATGTCCTCTCCGTTGGATGTCGCGCCGCCTTTTGGCGGCGCGACTTGCTTCCCATGCACTCCCGCCCAGCTGGTTGAAAACATTTACGGCAAGGCTAGCGCCGCTGACTTCAAAGGTCTAAAGTCTGCCGTGCGGGTGGTATGCCGCCTCCTCAACAAGGACCCCAACACATGGGTCTTAAATTCGGCCAAAGACCTAGTAGACGCTGTGCATTCGGTTCATCCGATACGCGCGAACGTCACGCCATCCTACTGGACCACGACGTCGTCTCGCGTGATGGCAGTGCTTCGCCGCAATGGCGTGGAGTTCTTAAGCGGGCGTTGCAATACAGAGCTGCCACCAGAGTGGGCGCGGCTCATCGTAGCGGCGCGCTTGTTGGATGCGGCCCGCACTCGATCTCTCCTGCCGTTCTTCCGTGATCGCTTCGCCATCGGCCGTCTGCCATCTGACATTGCTCAGCTCGACTTCGAAGAGTACTGCTGGCGGGTAGATCAGCTCTCGAACCGCAAAAATAAGCTGGCTGGTAAGCAAGCGGTGCAGCGCGACTGGAACTTCTTTGTGAGCCGTATCGACGGCTGGCCCCAGGTGCCGTTCTCGTTCCACAACAAGAGGAAGGACTACCTCTTACCGGAGCATGAGATGCCCCCGGCCGTAGCAGAGTTCGACGCGAAGAAGCGCATGCCCTTGCGGGGCAACCGCAAGTTCAGCGTCCGCCGCCGCCACCTCAGCCCAGCAACCATCGACGGCCGTTGTTATCAGTTCAGAAGGATTGTAAGCGCTGCAGTTAGAGGTGGTATCGATCCCAAGAGACTGCAAACGATCGCCGATGTGTGCGATCCCGAGGTCCTTGAGGTTGCCTTTAACCTCATCCTCGACCGCGTCGAGGCCAAGCTGCACCGCGAGGTGAATGGAACGTGCGACGTCAGCAGGCTCGCAGGCCTAATGCTTGCCGTCGGTGAGCAGTGGGCGGGGGCGACTGGCCCGGCCCTTGAGCGACTAACGGAGCTCCGAGACGACTTCCTGCACATCCAGGACGGAATGGCAGAAAAAAACCAGAGATTGCTGTCCCAGTTCCGCTCAGATCTAGCAATCGCCGAGTTCCTCAAGACTCCGGCGCGAGTGATGGCTTCATACGACAAGGTCGGCGTGCTGACCGAGAGTGACTGCGTCGAGATGCAGCTCGCCGCCGCTATGGCTTTATTCACGCGTGTTCCAGTGCGCATGGAGAACATGAAGCAAGTGGTCGACGGGGTTCATCTCGTGGAGCACGGCTGGGGAAGTGACCGCAAAGTGCTGCTTATCTTCGGCTCTGATGAGGTGAAGAACTCAGAGTACTTGGAAACATTGTTGTCGGCGCGGGTCGTGGGCGTGCTCGACAAGTACAAGGAGAAGGCGTGGCCGAGGCTTAAGAGAGCTAATACCAAGTATCTGTTCCCAGGATACGGCGACAATTACAAGTCAGCTTCCTGCTTCGGCATGCAATTGGCAAACTTCGTAAGGCGGCACACGGGGGTGCGCGTAACACCGCACCAATTCCGCCACCTTTGCGGGTACTTCCATCTGCGGCGGCACCCCGGTGACTATGCGACGGTGCAGAAGTTGCTTGGGCACAAAAGAATAGAGACGACGATCAGGTTCTATACTGGCACCATGGATCGTGTTGCCGCTTTCGAAAAGTACGATGCGGGCATTGAGGCACGCATTGCTGAAGCGGAGGAAAAAGAGACTACCAAAATAAGGATGGGAGTGAAGTAGATGCCGCGTGTGCGCAACATCATTGCCTTCGAGCAGTGGCCCGCCCCTCACCGGGCGGGCCTTGAGCAGGCCCTGAGTTCAAAGCGGCGGTATAATACCCGGCGCAAGCGCTTCAACTGGAAGGAAGTTACAAAGAAGGGCTTTTGCAAGTCCTGGGGACGGCTTCTCTTCTGGGCGCGCCAACAGCTCTGGTTCGAGGAGAACATGCCCATTTCGTCACTGGTGACGAGAGAGCATGTCGAGATGTTCGTTCAGCATCTCCTCGAGACCGGCAGCAAGCCGGCGACGGTGCGCCACCGGTTGGTCGGGCTCGAGCGCTTATCGGCGGCGCTGGACCCAACCTCAGATCGGAGCTGGCTGAAGTCAATGATGGCGGACTTCAAGAAAACAGGCGACCGGCGTGCCAAGCGTGTCCGCATTCAGTTGACAGACGACCTGATCAGATTTGCGGCATGGTTGGCAGACGAAGCGGATAAGGTCGCTGCCGTAGATCCCGTGGCTGGCGCGATCCTGTTCCAGACATCGGTGCAGATTATGCTGCTCTCGTATCGCCCCATGCGTCTGAAGAACCTGCATCAGCTGACGTTTGATCAGGAGGTCATCTGCATTGACGAGGACCAATGGCAACTGGATTTGCCCCCTTCGGCGACAAAGAGGGGGACCCCCTACGATCCTCTGCTTGCACAGCGCGTAGTCGCGCTACTGCATCGCTTGCAAGTTCACCGCCGCGTGCTTGGCGGCGCCGCCTACAACGGCCCATTGTGGCTTTTTGCCAATGGCTCACCGCAGTCAGCGCGCTCGATCAACTATCATATCTGTGCGCAAACTAAAAAGGAGTTCGGGTGGTCGATGTGCCCGCATCTGTTCCGCGACGCGGTCAATACTACCGTCGCAACCTATATGCCCGAGCACGCGCGGATGGGCATGAACCTAGTCGGCAATCGCGATCTCGCTTGTACCGACGAGCACTATAACCAAGCGCAGCGGAACATCGCCCTGCAGAAGTACAGTCTGACTCTCGACGACTACGAGGATGCCGGTTAGGGGGGTGCCGGGGTGAGTTTTCTCACCCCGGCGTACCTATGTGATCCGATCGTCCGTGGTTACTGATCCTGCCGTTCTCCGCGAATAGGCAGAGTCGGTTGACCCACAAACGCAAGACTGATGCCCAACTTAGGAAACCGCGTGGCGCCGCCGCCCCGGCGGCTCGACCGGGATGCGCCCCTGCGGTCGTCGACGACCTGCCCATTGCCATCCCACTCACTGCCCGCGAGCTCGAGGCAATCGAGCGCCATCTTGCCGATCAGCTCGATGCGCTACTCGGTGGCACAAGTGGCTGAGTACGAGAGTGACGAGCACGCTGCAAAGTGAAAGGCTTGCGAGAAGGCGGTGCCCGAACAAATAATGCAGCTGAATCTGACGACGCAGGGGGACCGACGATGGCAAAGCCCAAGGCACCAGCGCCCGACGCCGAAGCCCCCGTGGCTGCGGTGAGACTGTTAGTCTACCTGCGAGTCTCAACCAGTCGGCAGGCGAAGACCGAGCTGTCGATTCCCGACCAGCGGCGCCAGATTGAAGCCTGGGCGGCAGCGCGCGGGCACGCCATCATCGGCGAGTACGTTGAGGATGCATCCGCTACCGACGATCGGCGGCCGGTGTTTCAGCGGATGATCGACCGCGCCTGCGAGGGCGACAGCATGGTCGATGCGATTGTCGTGCACAGCTATTCGCGCTTCTACCGTGAGTCATTCGAGCACGAACTGTACCTCCGCAAGTTGCGCAAGTGTGGCGTGCGGTTGATTTCGATCACCCAAGAGTTCAGCGACGACAGCGATCCGTCCCAAGACATGGCGCGCAAGTTTATCGCCATGTTTGACGAGTACCAGTCGCGAGAGAACGCCAAGCATGTCATCCGTGCAATGAAGGAGAACGCTCGTCAGGGATTTTGGAACGGGTCACGACCGCCGTTCGGCTATCGTGCCGTCGAAGTCGAACAGCGGGGCGCCCGCATGAAGAAGCGGTTGGAAATTGATGCGGTGGAGGCCGAGCTGGTCCGCCTCGTCTTTCGCCTCTGTCTGGAGGGCTCAAACGGTTCCGGCCCGATGGGCGTCAAGGCGATTGTCGTCTGGCTGAATGCGCACGGCTACCGCACCCGCTCGGGGTCGACCTGGGCCATTGGTCCGCTCCATAAGATGCTCACCAACGGGGCGTACGTGGGGCAAGCGCGATTCAACGTGGTCGATTCGCGGACGCGGACGCGCAAGCCGAAATCCGAGCACATTGTTTTTGCGTCACCGGTCATCATTGTGAACCGGCGTGCAATTTTGACCCCTCTCGTGGGGTGATCGGCGCGCAATTTTGACCCCACCCTCTCGGCGGTGAAG